>Ga0079224_100002629_pt1 | contig 22024 bp, 20 predicted proteins | sample Stecom2015_FD_80414 | JGI IMG/M metagenome (GOLD analysis project Ga0079224, IMG submission 80414) | Agricultural soil microbial communities from Utah to study Nitrogen management - Steer compost 2015 | ecosystem: Environmental > Terrestrial > Soil > Agricultural land | place: USA: Utah...
GCTGGTCCACCGGCGTGGTGACGTCGCCCTTTTCCCACGCGACGACGTCGAGCGAGACCGTCTTCCCTTCCCCGACGGTGAACGAGTGTCCCGACGGGATCTCGAACTTGTAGCCGCGCAGATACGAGAACACGCCGTAGCCGTGGCCGCGCAGACGCAAGACCACCTGCAGCGTGTGATCGCCCGGCGGGATCGACCCGCTGAAGATCGGGATTTCCTTTTGATTGGCGAGGAGCCCGGTCTCGGAGTCGTCCTGGCGATTGAACTGGACCACCCCGTCGAGCACGAACACGGCCCCGGTCAGCCGAAATGCGCCGCTCAGCTCGTTCTTGAACGTGATCACGGCGCGGGCGCCGCCGACGCCCCCGGAGAGGATGGTGTCGCTCAACAGGCTCAGTCGGGTGTGGCTGCGACGGATCTGCTCCTTCAGCTCGTCGATGCGCATCTCGAGATCGCGCAGGCGAACCACATAGGTGCCCCCGTCCACCGCGCCGGCCGTGCCAGCAGCGGTCGGGGCCGTCGCGGTCGCGCCCGGCGCGGCGGCGGGCGGGGCTGCCGCCGGGCTCGGGGCTGCCGGAGGCGCTGCACCCGGTGCTTTTGCAGCCTCGGCGCCAGGGCTGCCGGCCGGGGGCGCCGTACCGCTCGCGCCTGCCGTGCCCGCGCTCGGCTGAGTCCCGCTGGCCTTCGGAGCGGCCGCCGCTGCGGTTCCCGAGCCCTCGCCGCCGGCTTTTGTCTGCGCCGGAGCGAGCTCGGACCAGAGGACCATCGTTCCAAGGATCAGAAATGCTCTTTTAAGGCGCATGGTGTGATCGTGCTTCGCGCTGCACACCGCTTCCCCTCCGGTCGGGCCCGGCCGGGGTAGCGACGACACTCTCGGAAGCGACCGTGACCTCCTCGCGAGGCATCTTCCTCCGCAAGAAGAGGACACGCCAAGCAGAAAACTCGACGCCCGATTAGTCCGACCACCCGACCTGTCCGGCCAGTCGCCTCGACGCGCGCCGTTGTCATAAACCGTTGCGGTCTTGCGGGCTTTGATCGCAGGGCGTACCGTGACCTAGTACGTGCGGAGAGGAATGGCATCCATCCCGCGAAAGGCATTCGGGTCGGCGGACCGAAATCCGGGCGGCCCGCCAGGCTCGAGCCGGGCGATGGAGTATCGGCCGACGGTCCCCCCCGCCGTTCCGCAGGACGCGTCCGACGAAATGCTCATGGTGCGCTACCAGCGCGGTGACCGGCAGGCGTTCGCCGAAATCGTGCGACGCCATCACCGGCGCGTCTACAACTTCGCCCTGCTGCAGCTCTGCTCCGAGCGCGCCGCCGAGGATGCGGCAGAAGACGCGTTCAGACGGCTCGTGCAGAATGCCGCGCGGTTCAAGCACGAGGCGCGATTCTCGACGTGGCTGTACCGAATCGTGCACGAGGTGTGTTCGCGCGCGCTCGAGAGCGGCCGCGCGCGACGCGCCGAACAGAACGCGATCCGTGACGATGCGCTCTTGCTCGAAACGGAAGAGAGCGGCATCGGTCGACACTCCGCGCCGGCGCTCGAGCGCGCGAAGGGCCTGTCGCCGATCGCGGCATCCGTCGTCGGCGCGCTCGACGAGCTGCCCGACGATCAGCGGGCGGTGTTCCTGCTCAAGGAGGTCGCTCACCTTCCGTTGCGCGACATCGCCGAGGTCACCGACACGACGGAGCACGCCGTGAAGACGCGGCTCCGCTACGCTCTCGATCGACTGCAGCGCGTGCTGTCCGGATTCGAGGAATACGCGCGGGCTCTCCGCTGAACGAGGGGCCGTGGACTGCGAGAAGTTCGACAGAATTTGCCTGGATTTCCTGTACGACGAGCTCGACGAGCTCACCCATGCCGGCGCCAAACGGCACACGGAGCATTGCCTGCGCTGTCGCGACATCGCGGCGCGCGTGCGCGCGACGCGCGAGGTCGGGCGGGTGCCGGAGGTCGATCCGCCGGAGGGGCTCGAGGTTCGCATCCTGGTCGCCGAACGCCGCGCGCGCGCCGAGCTGCCCCTTCGCCAGCGCTTCGGTCGCGTGCTGTCCGTGCTCGCGAGCTACGCGATGCGCCCACAGCTCGCGATGGGCGCGCTGCTCCTGCTCGTGATCGCCTCGAGCATGATCCTCTTCCGCGCGCGCCCCGGCGAGCAGATGAACGTGTTCGTCACCGAGCGCGGCATTCCGGAGAGCGATTCGGACACTGTCGCGATCCTTCCGCTCCGTACGCGCATCAAGGACGCCGAGGACGCGCCCCGGGCTCGCGTCTCGGTCAACGCTCGGCAGCCCGAGCCCGCGCCGGACGTCACGGACGCGACGAGCGAGAGCACGGCGCCCGCGCCCGCGGACACGGCGGACCGCGACTACGAGCGCGCGCTCGCCGCGTATCGCGATCGGCGATTCACGGAAGCGGAAGAGCGCTTTTTGGCGATCGCGGCCCGCGGCGCGGAGAAGGCGCCCGCGGCGGCGCTGCAGGCCGCGCAAGCCGCGCGCGCGCGTTCCGGCTGTCCAGCGGCGGCGCCGTTGTTCGAGAAGGCATATCAAAGGTTCCCGCACACGCAGCCCGGGCAAGAAGCCGCGTGGCAAGCTGCAGGGTGCTACCGCACGCTCGGCGATTTCGAGCGCGCGCGGCAGCACTACCAGGCACTGCTCGACCGCCCCGGCTACGCGGATCGCGCGCAAGCCGCCCTCGCCTCGATGGGCGACTCACCGCGATGACGTCCTGACGCGAGCGCTTTCCGAGCTGCGTCCCCGCGCGGCCCCTCATCCGCCGGCGCTCGAGGTCAGTTCCTCGAGTTGCGAACGTAGGCGATGGTGCGGACCAGATCGAGCAAGCGCTCGCGCGCTTCGCGCGTGAGATCCACGAAGCGGATCCCCATGCCGGGGTTCGGGTTGTCAGCGAGCATCCGCACCGGGTTCACCCACTGGACCTGGCCGACCGCGACGAACGCGTCGCCGCTCCCAGGAGGCATGAAGCGCAGCGTGAGCCGCGTGCCAATCTCGAGCGGCTCGTTCGTGCGTACGAAGATGCCGAGCTCGGAGATGTTGGTGATGTCCGCGTACAGGAAGGTATCCCCCGTCTCGCAGTCGACGGACCACGTCACGTCGATGCGCTCCGCAGAGCGGCGCTCGGACATCGGTGGCCGCTCGGAAGGTTTTGGATCGTCGCTCCTCACCAGACCCCGCTTAGCACTGCCGCGCGCTCGCTGCCTAGGCCGTCGCAGGTGGTCGCTCCGCGCACCTTCTGGCCGTTATCGCGCGCGGCACGTCGCAGCGCGCGCCCTGCCCTCGAAAATGTCACGCGCGTGGCTAAAGTGTACCCTGCCTGCAAATGGGGGGAGCGCTCCTCGCGAGCGCCCACACGCGTTCGTCGCGTGTAGCAACGAGGATCGCGTTTCGGAACGGCCGAGGCGAGCGCGGAGCTCACGTCGGAGACCGGGCCTGCATGCCCGCGTCGCGGCTACCCCGAAACGAGGGGACCGGGACCCGCAGAGGACGGGCAAAGGGGCCGCTCGCGGTTCGCAAGCGGGGTTTCGGCGAATGGAAGTTGCAGCGCTCGGTGCTTGGCGGTAGGGCGCTCCCCCTTACGATGCGCTTTGGTACGGTCTCGATCGTCGGTCGGACGAACGTCGGCAAGTCGACGTTCCTCAACGCCGTGCTCGGCGAGGACCTGGCCATCGTCTCGCCCCTGCCGCAGACCACCCGCGACACGCTGCTCGGCGTGGTCACGCGCGACGACGCGCAAATCGCGTTCGTGGACACGCCGGGGCTTCACGAGCCGAAGTCCGAGCTCGGCCGGCGCATGAACCTGAGCGCGCTCGACGCGCTCCGCGGCACCGATGCCGTGCTGTTCATGACCGACACGGACGTGCTCCTGCGCGGCGGGAGCTCGAAGCCGCCCGAGATCGCGCGCGAGGACCGCGACATCGTCGCCCAGCTCCCCTCCGAGACCCCGGTCGTGCTCGTCGTGAACAAAGTCGACCGGGTGAAGAACAAGCCGCGGCTGCTCCCCTTGCTCGAAGCGTGGTCCAAGCTCCACGACTTTCGCGCGATCGTCCCCACGAGCGTGCTCCGCGACGACGGCGTCGATCGCGTGCTCGACGAGCTCGTCGCCGTCCTCCCGGAGAGCGATCCAGGGTACGCATCGGACACGCTGACCGATCGCCCGATGCAGTTCTTCGTGCGCGAGTACGTCCGCGAGCAGATCCTGAACGCCACGCGCGGCGAAGTCCCCCACGCCGTGGCCGTCACCGTCGACCGCTACGAAGAAGGACGCATCCCGCGCATTTCGGCGACCATTCACGTCGAGAAGCTCGGGCAGCGCAAGATCCTGGTCGGAGAAGGCGGCGCCATGCTGCGTCGGATCGGCACGGCGGCGCGAGGACGCATCGAGCATCTGGTCGGCACGCAGGTGCACCTCGAGCTCTTCGTGCGCGTGACGGAGCGCTGGAAGAACGCGCCGCGCATGCTCTCGGAGCTCGGCTACGAGAAGGTCGGCGCGGAGCGCCCCGAACGGCCACGCCGGCGCGCGCGTCCGAGGAGGTCGCCGTGAAACCCATCGTCGCCATCGTCGGTCGGCCGAACGTCGGCAAGAGCACGCTGTTCAACCGCCTGGTGGGCAAGAACCTCGCGATCGTGCACGACCTGCCCGGTGTGACGCGCGATCGGCACTACGCGGACGCGCTGATCGGCGGCCGCGAGATCACGCTCGTCGACACGGGCGGGTTCGACCCGGAGAGCGAGGATCCGATGCAGGCGGGCATCGTGCGCCACGTGCTCTCGGCGATCGAGGAGGCCGACGCGGTGCTGTGCGTGCTCGACGGATCGATGCCGCCGACCGGGCCCGACAGAGAGGCCGTGGCGCTCCTTCGCCAGAGCGAAAAGCCGACGATCTTCGTCGCGAACAAGGTCGACACGAAAGAGCACGAGCTCGGCACGGGCCCGCTCTACGAGCTTGGCCTCCCCGAGGTGATCCCGGTCTCGGCCCTCCACGGACGTGGCACCGCCGAGATCGGCAGGGCGCTGCGCGAGCTCTTGCCGAAGGCGCCCGCCCGCGCGCCGGAAGAAGGGGAGCGCGCGCCGCGCATCGCGCTGATCGGCAGGCCCAACGCGGGCAAGTCGTCGCTGTTCAACCGCCTCGTCGGCGAGGAACGCTCGCTCGTCGATGCCCGGCCGGGCACGACGCGCGATCCCGTCGACGAGCGCATCGAGTTCCAGGGTCGGCCCTTCCTCGTGGTCGACACCGCGGGGATCCGCCGTCGACCGAACGTCGAGCGCGGCGTCGAGCTCGTCAGCGTGCTGCGCGCGATCCGCGCGCTCGAACGCGCCGAGGTCTGCGTGCTGGTGTGCGACTCGACGGAAGGCGTGACCCAACAAGACGCTCGCCTGCTCGCCCTTGCGGCCGAGCGACGTCGCGCCGTCGTCGTCGCGCTGAACAAGACGGACCTCCTGGATCCGAAGCAGCGCCGCGAGGCGGTGACGAATGCCGAGGAAACGCTCGCCTTCGCTCGCTGGATCACCATCGTTCCGATCAGCGCGCGCACGGGCGACAACGTGCCCAAGCTGATGCGGACCGTCGAGCGCGCCGCCGCCGAAATGCGACGCCGCGTGGGCACGAGCGAGCTGAACCGCTTCTTCGAAGAGGTGCTCGCCCGCCATCCGCCGCCCACGCACAAGGGGCAGGCGCCTCGCATCTACTACGTGACGCAGGCGGAGACCTCGCCGCCCGTGTTCGTCGCCGTCTCGAGCCACCCCGAGCACATCAAGCCGAGCTATCAGCGGTTCGTCGCGAACCAGATCCGAAAGGCGTTCGGCTTCGAGTCCGTGCCGATCACGGTGCACTACCGCATGAAGCGCCGCCGCGAGTGAGCGCCCAACGCGTCCGCCCGGAGCCCAGGGGGGCCAGAAATCGAGGCTCAGCGGATCCAGCGGCTCATCGCTGCGAGGGCGGTAACGTCTTCCACCGTCTCCGGGAACGCGGGGATCTCGACGCGCAGCGGGAGCCGCTCCGCTCCGAGCGGTGTCGCGCGCGAAAGGTGAGCCGTGAGCGTGCGTCGCTCGAGCTCGGCCATCGCTTGCTCGTCGCGGTAGGCGCGCAAGATGCGCTCGGGCAGCCCCTCCGTCGCAGCGATGCCGTGCCTCCGGAGCGCGGCCTCCACCGCGGCGTACGGGGGCTCGGCACCGCGCACCGGGCGCGTGCGGTTCACGACCAGGGCGTCGGCGCGCATGCCGAGCCGTTCCAGCCGATCGGCGAAGAACGCCGCCGCATCGAGCGCCGCCGACGCCGGGGCGGCGACCAGCACGTACGCGAAGTCGGGCCGGCGAAACGCGAGCGCCACGCGCTCGGCGCGCTCGCGGAATCCGCCGAACAGCTCGTTCACGCGAGCGATGAACTCGGCGAGGTGCTCGAGGAATCCTCGTCCCGTGAGCCGCGCGACGCCGCGCAGCACGAGCGCGACGCTCCGCGCGAAGAAGTTCACGCCGATCCTGCCGGAACGCGTGAAGACGTCGGCGATCCAGCGCAGCGCGGCGCTGTCGAGCGTCTCGATCAGGCGCTCGGGCGCGTCGAGGAAGTCGAGCGCATCCGCCGCGGGCGGCGTGTCGAGCACGATGACGTCGAAGCGCTCGTCCGAGAGCACAGAGAGCACCTTTTCCATCGCCATGTACGCCTGCGTGCCCGCGAGCTGCGTGGACACGTAGTGGTAAAACTCGTTGTCGAGGATGCGACGTGCCGCCTCCGGGCTCGAGGCGTAGCGGCGAACGAGCTCGTCGAACGTCCCCTTCGTGTCGAGCATCACCAGGGTGAGCTCTCCCGTGAGCGTCATCCCCGCCGCGCGAAAGCGCTCGGGGTCGACCCGCTGCTCGGCCCCGGAAGCGGCGTCCAGGCCCAGCCGGTCGAACAGGCGCTTCGCGGGGTCGATGGTGAGGCACAGCACGCGCCGCCCCTGCTCCGCCGCGGACAGGGCGAGCGCCGCCGCCACCGTGGTCTTGCCCACGCCGCCTGCGCCCGCGATCACGACGACCCGTCGCGCGAGCAGCAAGGAGAGCAGGGAACCTTCGGCCATGGCCCGCGTATAGCCGACCCGGAAAGGCCGCGCGAATCCGGCCCGCGACCCGCATCGCTCGTCCTCGCTCGACGGACGCCGAGCCCGATGGGCACTGCGCGAGCGATGGGCACTGCGCGAGAAGGGGCGGTCACCCGCCGCGTCGAGCGGGTCACCCGCGTTTCGTGCCGCGCCGGGCTGCGAACGGAGCGGGTCACCCGCCCTTCTCGCGCCCCGAGCAGCGAAATGAGCGGGTCACCCGCCCAAAACGCAGCCCTGACCCGTGCTCGGGACCGGGTGACCCGCTCCGCCGAGCGGGTCACCCGCCCTCACGCGACGGCGAATGCTCGGAAAAACGCGGGTCACCCGCCCAAAACGTCGCGCCGAGCCCGAAAACGGGCGGGTCACCCGCCCTCGGAACACACCTGGGTCGGCTCCGCGTGCGGGTCACCCGCTCTGGGCTGCAGGAGCGCGGGGCGAGCGGTGGTCGCGAACTTGGCCCGGGGCGCGAGGGGCCGCGAGCATTTCACGCATGACGTCCGAACGCATCGAGCGCCGAAAGCGGCGCTCTCAGGACTTTGCCGAGGCGCTCACGTGTTTGCTGGAGGCGACGTGCCGGCGCGCGCGGCTCAAGAGCCTCGTGCTCTCGGACCGAGCGGGGCTCGTCGTCGCAGGGGTCGGTCCGTCGAGCGAGTGCGACGAGCTCGCCGCGTGGGCGCCGCTCGTCGTCGAGCGCGGCGCCACGGCGGGCAACGCCCCGGAGCTCTTCGCGCTTCGCGTTCCGCCCCTCGATGCCTATCTCTGCACGGCTTCCGCCGGGTACGCGCACACCGCGGCGCTCTCGGAGGCCGCCGAGGGGTGCGCGCGGATCCTCGCGCCGCTCGCGGCGTCCCGGAAGACCCGCGCCGTCGAAGCGGCCGTCGCGCCGTGATAAAAACGCCCGCGTGACTCGCGGGTTCGTCGATCTCCACTGTCATTTCGTGCCGGGGATCGACGACGGCGCCCGGAGCATCGAAGAAGCGGTCGGCATCTTGGCCGGGCTCGCGTCGCTCGGGTTCGAGCTCGTGATCGGAACGCCGCACATGCGGCCTGGTCTGTTCGACAATACCCGCTCGGACCTCGAGCACGCCTATGCGCGGCTGGAGCCCGAGCTCGAGGGGCGAGCGCTGCCGCGAACGGCGCTCTCGAGCGAGCACTACTTCGACGACGTCGTTTACGCGCGGCTGACCGCCGGCACGGCGCTGCCCTACCCCGGCGGACGCGCGGCGCTCCTCGAGTTCTACGAGATCGATTTCCCGCCGATGATCGATCGCTGCTTCGCCGACCTCCGGCGGCGCGGCATTCTGCCCGTGATCGCCCACCCGGAGCGGTATCGGTGCTTGTGGAAATCGCTCGACGCGCTCGAGCGCCTCGTCGAAAGCGGCGCCGCCGCGCTGCTCGACACCGCGGCGCTGGAGGGCAAGTACGGACGCACCCCGCGGCGCACCGCCGAAGCCATCCTCGAGCGCGGCCTCTATCAAGCCGCGTGCAGCGACGCGCATCGCCCGGGCGACGTCGCCGACGTGGCTCGCGGCATCGAGCGCATTCGGCACCTCTACGGAGACGAGGAGGTCGAGCTCTTGTTCGTCGAGGGCCCGCGCGCGCTCCTAGAGGGCCACCTCCCAGAGTGAGTGCCGCGGCGGTTCTGGGGCCCCAACCCCAAAACCGTTTCTTTCCGGACGCGCGGACTTATGGAAGCAGATATGTGAGATCGAGGCGCGACGAGGGAGCGTCGAAGACGACGGCGTTCGCGTTCGGGACCCCGTTGTTCTCGAGCTCGAAGGCGAGGCGGAACTGGAGCGAGCCGTGGGCGAGCGCTTCGGCGTCGAGGATCGCGGGGATCGCACCCGTGAGCGTGGCGCCCGGGGTCGCCGCGTTCGCGAAGACCTGAGGCTCGGCGAGCGCGGCCGCGTCGAACGCCGCGTCGTCCAGGGCGGAATAGCGCACTGGATCGACGAGGAGCGGGCCGAGCTCTCCGAACGGGTCGTCGATGACCGCTCCGTCCGTGGTCTCCGCGGTGTTGCGCACACGTATGCGGAGCACTGCCGCCTCGAGCTCCGCCGCGTCCGCGGGTGCTTCGAACGGAAAGGCGACGAACCCCTTATATTGCACGAACTCGTCCTGATAATAGCTGTCGCCGACGCAAATCGTGTTCTTGCCGGGAGCGCAGTCACCGAGCCCGGGACGCCCGTCGCTCCGAACCGACCCGCTCAGCGCATCGAGCGGAGCGAGCTCTTCGGCGTACCGACGAAGCGTCGAGAACGTGAAGGCGCGCGGTGCGAGCAGGTTCCCCGCGAGATCGCTCGCTCCGGCGACGAGCTCGAACGCGATCGTCGCGGGCGGCTCGTCGAGCGCTTCGCTTTCCGCATAGGGCAACGGCTGACCGGGCTCCACGGCGAGTCGAGTGCCTGCGCCGGCCCACGTGAAGGTCGGGCTCGCGAGCGCGGGAGCCGCGGAAGCGAACGCCGCTTCGGTGGCGGCCCGATCCATCGCTTCCGTAAAGGTGATGACGATGACGGCGTCCGCGCGAACGCCGCTCTCGCCGTCGCTCGGCGAGACCGAGACGATGTCGGGAGCGACGGTGTCCGGGGGCGGCTCGCCGGATTGCCCCGCCATGGGTATGGGGTCCGTGCCCAAGTCGCCCGCGGCCCCCCCGGGGCCCCCAGAGCCAGGCGCCGACCCGCCGAAGCTCGGATCGGGGGGAGAATGCGTACGGCCGCCGCGCCCCCCGTCGTTCGTGTCGCCACCAGCCCCGGCATCGGGCACGCCGCTCTCCCCCGCGTCCATTTCCCCGCTCCCCCCGTCGCTCGCGCCGCCCGTCGACGTCCCCGACGCGCCGCCGGTGCCCGCGGCGGTCATCGGACCCCCGCCGGGCTGGAACACGTCGGCATCGTTCGGCCCGCTACAATGGACGAGCAACCAGAGGCACGGAAGCGCGCGTCTCATGAACCCTCGGAGCAAAAAGCCCAGCGATCAGTCTACACACGCGCCTCGTTTTCACGGCACGAATTCAAGACGTAGTAATGTATTTAGTCACACCTTGGGCACCAACGAGTTCGCCGAGCAACAGCGCGTCTCCCGTGACGCCTTCCGGACGACGGCGGTTTCGATCGTGATTTCGCGAGCATCGCAGACAGTCGGGCGACCGCGCGCTTCGTCGAGCGCACGCGACGAGGCGCGTCATTGCGTGCGTGGTGATTCGCGCGCGCCGCGATGCGCAGTGTCGGCTCGAGGAATATCACCCAGGGCCCCGAATCGATGTATGGGAGCGTGAATGTCTCGGAAGCTCGTCGCGTGGGTGCACCCGATCCTCGTCGCCGGCCTGCTCTTCGGGGCGGCCCGCGCGGAGGCGCGCGTCGAAGCGACCTCCGAGTATACGAAGGCCCAGACCTTCAGCGCGGCCCTGCGCTTCGTGCGCGTCGATCGCGGCTACGAGGTGATCGAGAAGGACGCCGACGCCGCGTACGTGCTCTTCCGCTACCCGCTGCCCGGCAACAAGGGCGAGGCGAACGGCTCGGTGGAGGTCGTCGAAACCCCCTCGGGAGTGAAGCTCTTCGTCCAGCTCCCGCGCCTGCCCGAGTACCACGAGGTGGTGCTACGCGACGCGCTGTTGCGAAAGCTCCGCGACGAGTACGGGCCGCCCCCGCGCGCGCCAAAAACCCCGCCGCCGGAAAAGCCCAAGGACCCGCCGAAAGCCGAGTCCTGAGCCCAGATCTCGGGCTTCCTCGTCGGGGAAGGCCGAAATCTAGGCTGAGCGTCTCTGGCGTCGGGCCAAGCCGAAATCGAGGCCGAGCGGGCGTTCCCTGGAACGGCGGCGCCCTCGGCGATAAGCCAAAGGCCCATGCCCCTCGACCCCGTGCCCGAGCGGAGAGCCGACGCCAGAACCTCGGGCCGCGCGAACGCGGTGCCGCTCCGGAGCGACGCGGAGATCGCCCCGAAGGAGGGGGCGCCTGCGCCGTGAGGGCCGCCCGCGCGCGCACCCGGAGCCGCGCCCTCGTGGGCACGGCGCTGTTGGGCGGCCTGGCCTGGGCCGTCGGCGCCAGCGCCACGGAGGCGACGCCGCCGCCCCAATCTCTCCCGAGCACGAGCAGCGTCGTGGTGCTGCGAGCGCCCGGACCGCGGATGGTGCGCATCCCGGAGGGCCGCTTCGTGATGGGCTCGACCCCGGACGAGGTCCTCGGCGCGGCCGCGCTCTGCGCCGCCGAGCCGCTCGGACACCGCTGCACCGAGCAGACCTTCGCGAACGAGCTCGGACGGCGCACGCTCTCGCTGCCCTCGTTCTGGATCGACAGAACGGAAGTGACGGTGCGTGACTACCAGCGCTGCGCGTCCCTCGGCCACTGCCCGCCCGCCGCGTACCCCGAAGGAGCGGCGCGCCTCTTGCGCCCGGACTATCCGGTCGCGTTCGTCACCTATTTCGGAGCGCGCGCGTACTGCCGCTTCCGCGGCGCGCGCCTGCCGAGCGAGCAGGAGTTCGAGCGCGCCGCTCGCGGGACGCGCGGGCGCGTGTTTCCGTGGGGCGACCTCTACAACGCGCGCAGCGCGAACCACGGGCGGCTCGCGCTCGTCGAGAACGACCCGGCCGATGGCTTCGGGGAGCTCGCGCCCGTGGGCCTGCTCGCGGCGGGCGCCACGCCGGAAGGCGTCCTCGACCTCGCGGGCAACGTGGCGGAGTGGGTCGAGGACGTGTACCGCGAGCGCTATGACGATCCGGCCGTGCCCGCGGACACGGGGCGCCGCACCGTGCGCGGCGGCAGCTTCCGGAGCGCCGCGGCCTGGATACGCGGCGCTGCCCGCAACGGCGTCCCTCCGGAGACGGTGAGCCCGGAGATTGGCTTTCGGTGTGCGCGCTCCGCACACTCGGAGAACGCTTCGGAGTGAAGGACCTCGGCAGCCCCGTTCGGCTTCGCTTGCCCGTTCACGATCGCGTCCGCTTCGTGCTCGTGCGCCCGCACTATCCCGAAAACCTCGGCGCGTCCGCGCGGGCGCTCAAGGCGATGGGATTCGATCGGCTCGTGCTCGTGAAGCCCGGCCGCCTATGCGTGAAGGAGCACGACATGGCGTTCAAGATGGCGGTCAAGTCGTGGGACGTTCTTTCGCGGGTCGAGACGGTCGCGAGCGTGGAGGAGGCCGTGGCCGGAGCCGGGCTCGTGCTCGCGACCACCGCGCGCTCCGGAGTGCGCGGCGCGACCCCTCCCCGACGCCTGGCCCCCGAGGTGATCCGCGCCGCCGCGCGCGGCGACGCGATCGCGATCCTGCTCGGCAACGAGAAGACCGGCCTCTCCGACGACGAGCAGCGCTCCGCGACGCACTTCGTGCGCATCCCGATGGCCGCGAGCCAACCGTCGGTGAACCTGGCTCAGGCCGTGCAGCTCCTCGCGTACGAGCTTTTCATCGCCGCCCTCGAGCACCGCGAGCGAGAAGCCGGTATCCTCGAGCCATGAGCCGTTCGGGGTCGATCGATCTGCGCTCGGACACCGTCACGCGGCCGAGTCCCGCAATGCGGGAAGCCATGGCGCGCGCCGAGGTGGGCGACGACGTGCTCGGCGACGATCCGACGGTCGCGCGCCTCGAGCACACCATCGCGGAGCTCCTCGGCAAAGAAGCGGCCGTGTTCATGCCCTCGGGCACGATGAGCAACCAGGTGGCCCTGCTCACCCACTGTGAGCGCGGGGACGAGGTGATCGTCGGCGTCGGCGCGCACCTCGCCTGGTACGAGTCCGGGGCTGGCGCCGCCCTCGCCGGGGTGCAGTTTCAATCGGTCGGGCAAGGCGGCACGTTCACCGCCGACGACGTGCTCGCGGCGGTGAAGCCGGAGCGCGAGTATCACCCGCGGACGCGCCTCGTCGCGCTCGAGAACACGCACAACCAAAGCGGCGGCCGCGTGTTCCCGCAGCAGGCCGTGCTCGCGATCGCCGATGTCGCGGAACGACACGGGCTCGCGCTCCACCTCGACGGGGCACGCCTCTGGAACGCGAGCGTCGCGAGCGGCCTCTCGCCGCGGGAGCTCTCGGAGCCCTTCGCCACGGTCACCGTGGCGTTCTCGAAGGGGCTCGGAGCACCGGTCGGCTCGGCGCTCTCTGGCTCGCGAGCGCTCGTCACCCGCGCCCGGCGCTTCCGCAAGATGCTGGGCGGAGGCATGCGTCAGGCCGGGGTGCTCGCCGCAGCGGCGCTCTATGCTCTCGAGCACCACCGCGACCGGATCGCGCTCGACCACGAGCACGCGCGCCTCCTCGCCGTGGAGCTCGAGAAGGCGGGCTATGGCGTGAGCCCGGAGCAGGTGGAGACGAACATCGTCGTCGTCGAGTGCCCCGGCGGCGCCGAGCCAATCGTGGAGCGCGCCGCCGCGCACGGTGTCCTCGTGGGCGCGCTCGACGCGCGGCGGCTCAGGCTGGTCACGCACCTCGACGTCGACCGCGAGGACGTGCTCACCGCGGCACGCGTGCTCGCGATGGCCCTCGACCCTGCGGAACGGCAGTGACTCGGAGCGACCCCGCGGCTCGGCGGCGCCCGCTCCCAGCCCTCACCACGGCCTTCGTCTTGTTCGCGGCGTGCGGCAGCCCCCTGCCCCCGGCGTACGTGGCGGAGCACGACGCCGCGACCACGGCCACGGCGCGCGGCGATCACGAAACCGCCGCCCAGCGCTGGGAGCGAGCGGCCGCGCGGGCGCCGGACCCGAGGACTCGCGATGAGGCGCTCTACCGACGGGCGGCAAGCCTCGAGCGCGCCGGCCAGCTCGCGGCGGCCGAACGCGCCTATACGGAGCTCGCGGCCGGCAACGGAGAGCGCGCCCCGCGCGCGGCCTTCGAGCGCGCCCGGCTGGCGCTCGCGACGGGTGACCGCGACCGCGGGTATTCGCTCCTGATCACCGCCGTGCGCGCGTTCCCCGACTCGGGGCTCGCCGCGCGCGCGGCGGGAGATTACCTCGACCACGTGAGTCGGCAGCGCGGTCCCGAGGCGGCCGCCCACGAGGCGCTCCGGCTCGCGACGGAGCTCGAGGGGCGCGAGGTGGAAGAGCGGCTCCGCTACGAGCACGCTCAGCGCCTCGAAGCCTTGAGGCGCCTGCCCGATGCGCTCGCGGCCTACCTCGAGCTCGCGCGCCGCTTTCCTTATCCCGAGGGCGGCTATTGGGATCAGGCGCTGCTCCGCGCGGCAGAGCTCGAGCGCGCGCTCCACCGACCGCGACGCGCCCTCGCGCACCTCGAGGCGTTGCTCGCCGAGCGTGAGACCGCCCGCATCACCGGGAGCTACGAGCGCCCGGCGTTCGCGCAGGCGCGCTTTCGCATCGCCGAGATCTACCGCGATGCCCTGCGCGATGGCGCGCGCGCGCGCGCCGAGTTCCGCCGCGTGTGGAGCGACCACCCCAAGACCTTGCTCGGGGACGACGCCCTGTTCGAAGAGGCGCTGATCGCGCTCGGCATGCGCGATCGCGCGGGGGCGTGCGCGGCCGCGCGCCTGCTCGTCGAGCGCGAGCCCGACTCGCGCTTTGCTCGCTGCGGGATGGAGCTCTGCCCCTCACTCGCGTTCGAGAACGAACGCGAGTGCCCCGCCTACGTTCGGCAGAGGATCACGAGCGCGACCGGGGCGAAGGCGCCCCCGCCTCACTCCTCTTCGTCCTCGTCTTCGTCTTCATCCTCGAGGTAGTCGTCGTCGAGATCCTCGTCGTCCTCGTCGTCGACTTCGTCCTCGTCGTCGTCTCCCGACTCCTCGTCGACCTTGGCCTCGGTCTTTAGATCGATGCCAACTTCGCCGAGCTGAGTTTCGAGGAGCTCGAAGAGCTCGTCCACGTCGTCACCGCTCCACTCGTCCAGGACGTCCGTGAGCAGCTCGTAGAAGTCTCCGTTATCGAGGCGGCGCTCGATCTCTTCGACCTGGTCCTCCGTGAATGCCTCGAGGATGTCTTCGCGCAACGACTCGGTGTCGTCCTCCTCGATGGCCTCCTGTGCGGACAAGCGAATCTGGCGAACCGCGCGTCTGTCGAGGTAGATTTCCATGAAAGCGCTTCCTCAGAACCCGACCCGGCATTAAACGAAGGCCGTCGTCCGAGTCAAGGCTGCTCCTCGAATCCCATGCTGCGCGCAACGGTCCAGAGCGTTTTCACACTGGCCGGCGCGTTGCTCGCGAGCACGGCCGCGGCCGAGGGGACGACGGCCGAGCCGACCGGGACACGGGACGCGGAGGAACAACGGGCGCCGGATCCCCCGCCCAACAGCCTCGACTACCTCCAGTATGGGGTCGCGCTCTCGGCCGAGGCGCTCGCGGAGGGTGGCCAGCTCTGTCCGGCGAACCGACGCACGGCCTGCGTGCTGGGCTCCGGGGGCGGGCTCGCGATCCGGGTCGGGTACCGGAGCCGGGGGGCCTGGCTCGCGACGGGGGCCTACGAGTTTTCCCGCCACGACGCCTCGAACTTGCTCCGGCTCCCCATCCTGCAACAGCTCCGGGGGGAGCTCCGTTACTACCTCGAGCGGGGAACGCGCCTCGCCCCCTACGCTGCCGCGGGTCTCGGCCTTTCGGTATACGGGTCGGAGTGGGGCGTGAGCACCGGAGGGCCCGTCGCCGTGATCGGCGCGGGCCTCGAGTTTCAGATCACCCAGTCCACCGTGGTAGGCTGCGCCCCCATGTACCGAGCCTTCTTGCTGCGTCGCTTCACCGACAGCACGGGCGAGCTCCGCGCGGGTGAGTCTCTCGGCTTCGGCTTGGCTCATTTCGTCGCGTTCGAGCTCGTGCTCGAGGTGCGCGACCCCCTTCCCCGCTGGTAGATCGTGCTCGGAGGCCATCGTTGACAGACGCCGGCACAAAAGGATTCGGGTCCACGGTGCAGTGTCAGCGCTGTGGGCGCGAAAACCCGGTCGGCCTGCGTTTCTGTCAGGATTGTGGGCAGCGGCTCGGCCCGCGCTCGGGTCCCGCGGCGCCGCCGGAGCCGCCCAAGCCGGCCCCTGTGCCCGTGCCCCGTCCCGTGGTGGAGCCCCCGCCGGAACGGGTCGCCGCTCCCGCGACCTCGCGCTGCTCCCAGTGCGGCGCGGAGAGCCCGGGGACGGCGCGGTTCTGCGTTGCGTGCGGACGCCCTCTCGCGGCGGCGCCGCCGCTCACGGTCGAGGGACCGCAGACGGCGGGTCTGACCCCGCCACCTCCTGCTCCCGCGGTCGGCGCCGTCACCGCGTTCGCCGGGGCACGCCCGGAGAGCGGCGCGGCAGCGCTCGCCCGCGGCACACCGGTCGCGCGGCTCGTCGTCATCGCGCAGGACGGAACGCCGGGCCGAGACTACCCACTCACGTCGGACCCCACGGACATCGGGCGCGAAGAGGGGGCGATCGTCCTACCCGGTGACCCCTACGTCTCCCCACGACACGCACGGATTTCCTTGCGCGAAGGGCGTGTGTTCCTGCGAGATTTGGGATCGGTGAACGGCGTCTACGTCCGGATCCGCGCCGCAGAACGGCTCGAGCACGCGGACTTGGTGTTGATGGGGCTCGAGGTGTTAAGGTTCGAGGTCGTGACCGATGCGGAAAAAGGGCTCGGCCCCGCTATCGAGAACGGTACCCGAGTCTTCGGTTCGCCTGCCCTGCCCCGCTATGCCCGCCTCTCACAGCGCACCGTGGAGGGCGTGACGCGAGACGTGTTCTACCTCTGCCGAGACGAGAGCGTCGTCGGGCGTGAGTCGGGCGACATCGTGTTCACGCACGATCCGTTCATGAGCCGGCGCCACGCGGTGTTCGCGCGGGACCCGGCCAACAATACGTTCTGGTTGCACGACCTCGGCTCCTCGAACGGTACGTACCTCGCCGTGCGCGGCGAACGCGAGCTCGTCCAGGGTGACCACCTCCGCGTGGGGCAGCACCTGTTTCGGCTCGACTTCGAAACGGGCGGCCCCCGATCATGACGATGCCTCCGTCCGGTGAAATTCGTCTGCGCGTCTTTGGACGGACCGACGTCGGACAGATACGCGAGCACAACGAGGACAACTTCCTGGTTGCCGACCTGACGCGCGGCAGCCGGAGCCTCATGGAGAGCGACCGCGAGCAGCTCGTCGGAGAGAGAGGGACGGTGCTCGGCGTCTGCGATGGCATGGGCGGGGCCGCCGCTGGTGAAGTGGCGAGCCAGCTCGCCGTAGACATCATCTACGAGCGGCTCGCGGACAACGGCCCCCCCGCCGATCACAACGAGCTCGCCCGCCGTCTCGTCGAAGCCGTCGAAGAGGCGGGTATTCGCATCTTCAACGAAGCGCGCGCCGACCGCACGCGGCGCGGCATGGGCACGACCGCGACCGTGGCGGCGCTCATGGATTCACGGCTGTTCGTGGCCCAGGTCGGCGATAGCCGCGCGTACATCCTAAGGAACGGCCGGCTCGTGCAGGTCAGCCGCGATCAGTCGCTCGTCAACCAGCTCATCGAAGCGGGACAGCTCACCGAAGAGGAAGCGGAGACCTTCGAGCACAACAACATCATCCTGCAAGCGCTCGGCACGGCGGAGACCGTCCAGGTGGATCTCACGTACGTGGATCTTCGCCGCGGAGACATCTTGATGCTCTGCTCGGACGGGCTCTCCGGGATGATCCGCAGCGACGAGATCCGCGAGGTCCTCACGACCATTCAAGACCCGCTCGAGATGTGTCGCGAGCTCACCGAGCGGGCGAACCGCGCCGGCGGTCACGACAACATCACCGTCATCATCGGCGTGTTCGACGGGCCCGGTCTCTTGCCCCCCGAAGCGGAAGGGGAGCTCACCTACCAGAAGTACCCCCTGCCCGAGAACCCTTCGGGGCACTACCCCCAGGCGGTCACCACGGGCAGCAGCGTGTCGAGCTACGCCGAAGGGGGCGGTGGGCTTCAGGAGGCGGAGCCGCGCGGGCTGCGCGTCGGCCACACGGTGATGGGGCTGGCCAGCCCCGTGGCCGCGGGGCTCGCGGTCACCGACGAGGCCGACACGACGCGCCCTCCGCCGGACACGACGCACTCGGACGAGCCGGTGGATCTGCCGACGAGCGGCATGGCGCCCTCCCTCGTCGGGATCATGGTCGTCGGCGCGATGGTGCTCGTCGCGGTTGCGGGAATCCTGCTCCTGCGCTGAGCTCGCGCCGTGCGCCGCGCGTTCCGCAGGGTCACGAGCCTCGTCCTGACCCTGATCCTCACCTCCTTGGCGGCCATGGCGGCGCTCGGCGTGCTCGCCCGAGCGCCCGCGACCGGCGAGCCGCGAGAGCTGCCGAGCTTCGTCAACCCGCACCCGCGCGATGCGCGCGGCCTCGCGAGCGCGGCCGTCGAGCGGCTGCGCGCCGGGGACGACGAAGCGGCAGCGCGGACGCTCGCACGCCTCGGCGGAGCGGCCCTGCCGCACGTCCTCGCGAAGCTCGACGAGCTGCCGCTCCCGGCACGACGCCGCGTCGCGCTCGCCCTGGCTCCGGTCGGCAGGCGCATGGAGCTCTCGCGTTCGGAGCGCCTCGCGGACCCGGATCGCGCGATCGGATTTTGGCGTCGGTTCTGGCGCGATCGCGCCTTCGATTTCCGCCCGCAGCTCGTCAAACGCAGCGTCGAACGGCTCGCGCAAAAATCCTCGGTGCTACGCCGCGAAGACATCCTCCCCTTCGATACGTATGCGGTGCCGGCGCTGATCGAAGCGCTCGGTCGCGTGTCGAGCCCGGCCGAGCGCGAGCGGGCGGCGCGGCTCACCGGCGTCCTCGCCCACGTCACCGAGCGCCCGTGGGTCGTCACCGCGACGATGCCGCTCGCCGAAGCGGACACGATCGTGCTCCGCTGGCGCGCGTTCTGGATCGATAGCGGAGCGGACTTCACGACGCTCGAAGGCGCTCGGCGCGTCGGGGCGATGTTCGTGCAGACGCGCTACGCGCGGTGGATTCGACGGTTGGCCGCGCCGGGCGTGCGCGGGTCGGGGGCGACCCTCGACGTGCGCCGGGCGCTCGCGAGCGCCAGTGGCTACCTCGCGGCGATCGCGCTCGCGGTCGCTCTCGGGACGTGGCTCACGCGCCGCGAGCTCACGCAGCGACGCGGAGCAGGGCTCCTTGCGCTCCGCACGCTCGCCATCGCGGGGGCCGCCGTGCCCGCGGTGTTCTGGATGCGCGCGCTGCCCGTCCCCCGCTCTTCGGCCGCTGCGCATGCGCTGTCCGCGATCGCCGCCGGGCTCGCGCTCGGCTTCGTGCTCACGCGCCTGTCGGTGCGCCGCCTCGAAGAAGCGAGCGCGACCGAGAAGGAGGCGTGGCGGACCTCGTTGACCGCCACGCTGTCGTCGCTCCCGGGACTTTTGCCCTGGCTTCTGACCTCGCTCTTCGCGCTCGAGCTTTCGTTCGGGGTCGATGGCGCCGCGAAGATGGTGCTCGAGGGCCTCTCCGCATCCGACGTGAGCGCTGGCATGGCGGTCGCGCTCGGCGGCGCGACGATCGCGGCGCTCACCGGGCTCGCCGCCGATCGCGCGCTCGCCGCGGCGGGCCCGAGCCCGTTCATTCCCGGGCTGCTCGAAGTGGACGGCGCTCGCTCGAGGCGCCGCCTCGTGCTCGTGCTCGCGTTGCTGGGGCTGCTCCTCGCGACGAGCGCTCTCGGAGCGTCTTCGGCGTTCGGCCCCGTGCTCGGGCACCTCGCGGACGGCGCGCGCTTTCTGCTCGTCCACGGCGCGATCGCGATGGGCGTCGCGGGCGTGCTCGGAATCGCGCTCGGAGCGCTCTCGGCGCGGACGACCCGTGCGATCGACGGCGCGCTCGCCCGCGCAGTCGAGGTCTCCGCGGCGCTGCCCGCCGCCGTGTGGGCCGCCGCGCTCGCGGCCGCCCTGGGCGGCGGAGTGCGTTTCGCGATCGCGCTCGGCGCGTTGCGAGCGTTCGACGTCGCGTGGGTCGTGCGCACGGAGCTCCTGCGGCTCGCGAGCACGGAAGCGCCGCTCGATGAGGGAGCGTTCGGCCACTCCCCGCTGGCGCCGTACCTCCGTCAGCGCCGAGCGGCCCTGCGCACCGGGCTGACGGCGGCCGCGCTGACCCCCGCGTGGGTGATGGCGCTCGGAACCGCTGCGCTGCTCACGGGTCTCTCCGGGCGGCCGAGCGCGGCGGGGTGGCCCGCGCTGTTCACCGGCCAGCGCGCGTCTCTGGGTGGGCTTTTCGCGGCCGTGCTGCTCGCCGCGCTCACGGCAGCGCTGCTTTCCGCGGTGGCGCCCGCACCCCGGATTCTCGGGGCTCCCCGCTCCTCCCGTCCGCCGGCGCCGCGACGGCCGGCGGATCCGCCGCCCTCCGAACGCAACGCCGAGCTCGCTCGGACCAGCTCTCACTGCGAGCAGGACTTGCGGCGCGGCCCGGGATGACGGACATAGTCCGGACGATGCCGGTTCCGACCATCGACGAACGCGCGTTCGAGCAAGAAGTCATGATGACCGAGCTCCCCGTGCTCGTGGAGTTTTCCGCGGAGTGGTGCGGGCCGTGCAAGGTCGTCGCGCCGGAGCTCGAAGCGCTCTCTCGGGAGCTCGAGGGCAAAGCCAAGATCGTGAAGATCGACATCGACCGCTCACCCCTGCTCTCGCGTCAGCTCGGGATTCAGTCCGTGCCGACGTTCGTCGTGTTCCAGAACGGTCGCCCCGTGGGCGGCCGCGTGGGCGCCCTCAAGCGCGCGCAGCTCCGCGAGATGCTCGATCCCTATCTTCCGCGCGCGCAAGGGGCGCTCAAGCCGGAAGAGCTCGCGATGCTCCTCCAGAATCAACGCGTGAGCGTCGTGGACACGCGCGAGCCCGCGGTCTTCCAGCGCGCGCACATCGCTGGCGCCGTCAACATCCCCCTGGAAGAGATCGAGAGCCGCCTCGCGGAGCTTCACATGCTCCCCGCCCCGCCGGTGCTCTACTGCCGCGCCGGTGACCGCACGAAGGACATCGCGACGAAGCTCGCGGAGCAGGGCCTTCCCGTCGCCTTCCTCGAAGGCGGCGTGCTCGCCTGGGAAGCCACGGGCTTCCCGCTCGAGCGGCCAGACTGAGCCGCGCCTGGATTTCGGCTTGGAGTCACACGCTCGGAAGGCCGAGTCTCCTCGGGGGCTTCCCAAAGTGAGATTGGTAAGAGCGTTTCCCGAACGAGTGGCGGACTCGAGCGCTCGAGGGGGCGTGTGTAAACACTCCTCGTGTCGCGACTCCCTTCCGGCGCGAGCCCGAGATCTAAGGTAAGGTCTGCCGCCCGCTCCGGTGAGCCGCACGCTCGCTCGGTCGCGGTGACCCTCATCTCCTGGAGGAGCAGGATTCGGATGTCGCGTTCGCCTTACCTCGTTGCTTCGATCTTCGTGTTGTCGGCGTGTTCGCCGGAGGCCCAAGGGCCATCGCCCATGGGTCAGGGCGGGGCCCCCGTCGTCGGAACCTCCAACGCCGGTGCGCCCAGCCAGGGCGGGAGCGCCCAGGGCGGGAGCAGCCAGGGCGGAACGAGCGGCATGGCCTCCGGCGGGACGAGCACGGGCGGTTCGGGCGACGGGGCAACGGCCAACGGCGGCACGACCGCGGGCGCGGGCGGAACCACGGCCGGCGCCGCCGGCAACGGTGGAGGCGGCGCCGTCGCCGGTAGCGGAGGAACGCAAACCGGCGGCGCTGCGGGAACGTCGGGCGCAGGCGGAACGACGGCTGGCGCAGGCGGGGAAGCAACCGCGGGCGCCGGCGGCACGAGCGGAGCGGGTGGAACCGGTGACACGGGCGGCACGGCAGGCTCGGGCGGCGAAGCGACCGGCGGCAGCTCGGGCGGGATGCCAAGCGGCGACACCGTGACCGACGACTTCGAGGGCGCGATGCTCGATCCCGCGAAGTGGGAGATCGGCGGCAACGGTCAAGGCACGATCGAGCTCTCGACGGAGCAGGCCCACGGAGGGCAGAAGTCCGTCAAGGTGGTGGTGATGAACGGGCAGAAGCTGTTCATCAACAAGAGCCTCTTTCCTCTGCCGAACGGCGTGATCCACTTCCGCGTCTGGATGCGCTTCACGAACGAC
>Ga0079224_100002631_pt1 | contig 22021 bp, 23 predicted proteins | sample Stecom2015_FD_80414 | JGI IMG/M metagenome (GOLD analysis project Ga0079224, IMG submission 80414) | Agricultural soil microbial communities from Utah to study Nitrogen management - Steer compost 2015 | ecosystem: Environmental > Terrestrial > Soil > Agricultural land | place: USA: Utah...
GAGCGGGTCGAGGAGGTCGTGGCCGGCAAGCGCCACATCGCCAACCTGGTGCTGCCCAAGTCGTCGTCGCTCGCCGACCTGTCCACCGACCAGCTGCGGGTGGCCCTCGGGCTCGACGCCGCGTCGCTCCTCACCGACGACGAGGAGCCCGAACCCGAACCCGAGCCCGTGCTCGCCGCCGCCGAGGAGGGCGCATGAGCGGTCCCCAGCCCCAGCAGAAGAAGCGTCGCCGCCGCCGGTCCAAGAAGAGCGCCCAGCAGCAGCACCAGGACCTCTGGCAGCTGGTCCCGGCGCTGCCGGACCCGGAGCCGATCCGGCCGTCACCGGACCCGCGGATGGTGATCCGCTCGCTCGGCGACCCGCCGCTCGCCGGCCAGGGCGCCGTGGCCGAGCACTACATCGGGGCGGTGGTGGACCGCGCCGCCGGCCTGGCCACCGCGCTCGCGGCCGCCGCCGGCCTGCTCGCCGACGGAGACGACGAAGACGACGACTGAGGGCTGATCGCCGCGCCCTCGGGCTGCGCCGGTGCCGGGGGCGGTCAGCCCACGTGGTCGAGGACGGCCGCCCAGCCGCCCTCGGTGGCGGCCGGGATCACCTCGGTGGCCAGCGCCAGCGCGCTCGGGTGGGCCACCGCCGGCACCAGCCGGACCGTGGCGCCCTGCAGCAGCTCGACGTCGTTCGGGCCGTCACCCAGCGCGAGGACCCGACCGGGATCGAGGCCGTGGCGGGCGCAGAAAGCGAGGACGCCGTCCCACTTCGACTGGCCCCGCGGCGCGACCGTGAACGAGGCCAGCCCCGGGTGGTCGATCGAGCGGTCCAGGTGCGGCTCGGCTCGGCCGAGCACCGCGGCGTGGGCTGCTTCGGCTGCGGAGAAGGGGATGCCGATCAGGCTGAAGCCGAGCACCGCCTCGCGGGCCACGACCTCCCGCAGCCCGTCGCCGCCGCCGACGGGCTCCGGGGCGGTGCCGGCGGTGACGCCGAGCATCGCCACGTGGCCGGGGTGGGTGTCGGGGGAGGGGCTGAGGAACACGTCGTAGCGCGGGTGGTCGACGTACACGACCGGGCTCAGGCCCACGCCGGTGAAGGCGTCGTAGACGGCCAGGGCCTCATCGGTGGGGAACGGCGCCCGGTGGAACCGAGCCCCGTCGTGCAGGTCCACACCGAGGGCCCCGTTCAGCACGACCGCCGGCGGGGTGAGGCCCACCCGGGCGAGCGGCTCGCGGGTGGAGGCCAGGCGCCGCCCGGTGGCCACGAGGATCGGCACGCCGCGGCGCTCCAGCTCGGCCCACGCGGCGAGCACGGCGTCGGGCACGTGGTCGTCCGTGTGCCAGAGCGTCCCGTCGAGGTCGGTGACGACGAGGTCCACGGCAGGCATCGGGGCAGTGTGGGGGCGGGGTCCCCCGACGGGCAACTCCGTTGCCGGCCCGGCGTCAGCGGCCCCTCGGCCAGTCGGCGGGGACCTCGACGCCGAGCTCCCGCAGCTCGGGCTGCCAGCCCGACTCGGGCGTCCAGCGGCGCACCACCCGGGCCGGGACCCCCGCGAGGACGGCGTGGTCGGGGAACGTGCCGCGCACGACCGAGCCGGCGGCCACCACCGTGTTGCGGCCCAGGCGGCTGCCGGGCAGCACCACCGCCCCCGCCCCCAGCCACGACCCGGCGCCGATCTCGACCGGGTCGTCGGCAGGCCACTGGAGCCGCACCGGCACGTCCGGGTCGGCGTACACGTGGTTCTGGTCGGTGATGTAGCAGCGGGGCCCGGTGATCACGTCGTCGCCGATGACGAGCGACCGGTGGGCGACGAGGTGGCTGCCGTGGCCGATCAGGCAGCGGTCGCCGATCCGCAGCGCGGGCGAGGACGCGCCGGCCGGCAGCGGCTGACCCGGGGCCATGCCCACCGACAGCGTGACGAGCGGGGCGATCGTGGTCTCGTCGCCGATGGCGATGTGCTCCTGGCCGGCGTGGTCGCCGGGCGGGAAGGTGATGATCGACCGGGTGCCCAGGTGGGCGAACCGTCGCCCGGCTGCGTGCCGCGGGCCGATGGCGCCCGCCCAGCGCATCCACGCCCACAGGCGGTGCACGATCGGGGCGGAGACGGCGTAGGCCCACCGGGTCAGGCTCACCGGCAGAGGATGGCCGACGCCGCCTCCCCGCTGCCACCGGCGGGGCGGGCGCTACGGTGCGCCGCCGTGACCGGCCCCCTGGAGATGCTCGAGGCGATGGCCCGCCAGGAGGTGGCCGTCGGACCGAACCTGCGCCACCTCGAGGTGTTCACGACCCGCGGGCTGCTCACCGTGCTCTGGCACGGGGCCCCCGACGCCGAGGCTGCGGTGGTGCTCTGCGGCGGCGCGATGGGCGGGCTCCTCGGGCCCGCCGACGGCCTCTACCAGTGGCTGGGCGAGGAGCTGACCGGACCAGGGTCCGGGATCAGCGTGCTGCGGGTGGGGTGGCGGCGACCCAACGACCTCGACCTCTGCACGCTGGACCTGCTCGCCGCCGCCGACCTCGCCTCCCGCGCCGGCGCCACCCGCTTCGTCACCGGCGGGCACAGCTTCGGCGGCGCCGTCGCCGTGCGCGCCGCGATGGCGCTCGGCGACTGGGCGCGCGGCGTGGTCACCTTCGCCACCCAGTCCGCGGGCTGCGAGGACGCCGGGGCGCTCACCGCGCCGCTGCGCGCGTACCACGGCGACCGCGACGAGCTGCTGCCGCTCGTGTCGAGCCAGGCGGTCTGCGCACTGGCCGGCGGGCCCGCCGAGGTCGTGCCCTGTGCCGGCGCTGGTCACCTGCTCACCGAGGCAGGGGAGCGGCTGCGGGCCGAGGTCCCGGCCTGGGTGCGCGACCGCTTCGCCGACTGAGGTCGCCCCCGGCCGCGGATCAGGGGTTGACGTAGATGCGACGAGGGGTGAGCAGCACCGCCACCCGGCGCTCGGCGGCGACCGTGCGGTCGAACTCCACCCAGTCGTCGTCGTGGCCGCCGCCGGCCGAGGCGTGGATCCGGCGCAGCAGCCGGGGCAGCTCCGACAGCGGGACCAACGGGTGCGGATCGTCGGGGCCGATGAGCTCGACCGTGCCCTCCGCCGCCACCCAGGCCCAACCGGCCCGCCACAGCAGGGTCGCTTGGGGCCGGGCTCGCAGGTGGCGCAGCTTGGCGGTGCCCGGGCGGCCCACGAACGCGGCGACCGGCTCCTTGGTCGTCGGGTGGTCGATCACCCCGGCGTTGACGACCGTCGACTGCACGAAGCCGTCCGCTCGCAGGGTGGAGAGCGTGGCCAGGCCGTGGTCGAGCGCCACCACCCCACGGACGTCGTCGATGGTGGCCATCGGCTCAGGGTAACGCTGGCGGGGTGGCTGGTGTCAGGGGGCCGCGGCGTCGGCGCGGGTGTTGCCCAGCCAGCTCGCGTAGAGCGCCGCGTAGGCGCCCCCGGCACCCACCAGCTCGGCGTGCGTGCCGACCTCGACGATCCGTCCGGCGTCGACGACCACGACGAGGTCCGCCCGCTCGGCGGTGGTGAGCCGGTGGGCGATGCTGACGACCGTGCGCCCCTCGGCCAGACGCTCCAGCGCGGCGGCGAGGCGCCGCTCGGTGTCGGGGTCGACGGAGGAGGTGGCCTCGTCGAGCACGAGCACGCCGGGGTCCGAGATCTGCGCCCGAGCCAGGGCCACGAGCTGGCGCTCGCCGACGGACAGGCTGGCGCCCCGCTCGCCGACCGGCGTGGTGACGCCGCCGGGGAGGTCGTCGAGCCAGGCCCCGAGGCCGAGGCTGCGGAACGCCTGCTCCACGTCCTCTCGGGTGGCGTCGAGGCGACCCAGGCGCACGTTCTCCTCGATCGTCGCGTCGAACAGGAACCCGTCCTGGGGCACGAGCCGCACCGCGCGGCGCCGGGCGGCCCCATCCACCTCCGCCAGGTCGATGCCGCCGACGAGCACGCGCCCGTGGGTGGGCTCGGCCAGCCGGCACAGCAGGTGGGCGATCGTGGTCTTGCCGGAGCCGGTCTCGCCCACGATGGCGGTGGACGTCCCCGCCGGCAGGTGCAGGTCGATGCCCCGCAGCACCTCCGGCCCCGTCCGGTAGGCGAAGCGGACGCCGTCGAAGGTGACCGACAGGGGACCGTCGGGGAGCGGCCGACCCGGGGACGGGTCGGCCACCTCGACCGGGGTGGCGAGGACGCCGAGGATCTTGCGCCACCCGGCGATGGCGGTCTGCGTCTGGTCGAGGATCTCGGTGAGCTCGGCCACCGGGATGAGCAGCAGGTTCACCAGGAACACGAAGGCCACCACCTCGCCGAGCCCGAGCCCCCAGCCGGGACCGTGGACGGCGGCGACGGCGACGACGGCGGCGAGGGCGAGCGCGCCGAAGAGGTCGGCCAGCGGGAACATCACCGAGAACCAGCGGGCGGCGCCCATCTGGGCCCGGTACTGGCGGTCGATGGCCCGCTGGACGCGGCGCCGGGCCCGATCGCCGAGCCCGTAGGCGCGGATCGCGGCCGCCCCCGACACGAGCTCGCCCACCTCCGACAGCGTCCCGCCCACGGCGGCTCGGACCTCGTCGTACGCGGCGAGCTGGCGGCGCTGCAGCGCCCGCAGGATCGGCAGGAGCGGGAGGAAGACGGCCACGGTGACGAGCGTCAGCTGCCAGGAGTAGGCGGCCATCACCGCCAGCGTGGTGATGAGGAGGATCGAGTCGACGATCCAGGCCATCGCCCCCCACTCGGTGAACTGGGCGAGCGTCTCCACGTCGCTCGTCACCCGGGCCACGAGCGCGCCGCGCCGGTGGTCGACGTGCTCGGCCACCGACAGGTCGTGGACGTGGGCGAACGTGCGGGTGCGGAGCCCGAGGAGGCTGGCCTCGGCGGCCCGCACGAGGCGCAGGAACGTGACCCGGCCGACGAGGTAGAGCACCACGATCAGCGCGCCGATGGCGGCGCACGCCGCCGCGACGAACCCCGGCCGGTAGCCGGCGTCGCCCAGGATCCCTCGGTCGAGGACCTGCTGGATGAGCACCGGCACGGCCAGCTTCCCGAGCGCGGTGACGAGCGCGAACGCCGCGGTGAGGCGCAGCCCCTGGCGGAGCTCGGGCGTGACGGCGAGCCCCCGCCGCAGCACGGTGACGGCGCGGGCGTCGCGGAGCAGGCGCTCCTCGGGGGAGGGCTCGCGCTGAGGTCGCTCGTGGTCGTGGCTCCCCGGCGGAGCGCTCTCGGCGAGGACGTCGATGACCGCGTCGTGGCCGTCGAGCTCGGGTGCGGTCACGCCGCCTCCTCCTCGTAGGCCTGCACGAGCGTCCGGTAGCCGGGCAGGGCGAGCAGGTCCTCGTGGCGCCCCGTGGCGGCGACGGTCCCGCCCTCCAGGTAGATCACGCGGTCGGCGAGCGCGATCGTCGACAGGCGGTGCGCGACGACGATCGTGGTGGCGGCCAGCGACCCGCGCAGCCCGTCGAGGATCGCTCGCTCGACGGTGGCGTCCACCGCTGAGGTGGCGTCGTCGAGGAGCAGGACCTGCGGGTCCCGCAGCAGCGCCCGGGCGAGCGCCAGCCGCTGCCGCTGGCCGCCCGAGAGCGTCACGCCCCGCTCGCCGACGACCTCGTCGAGGCCGTGGGGGAGGCGCTCGACGAACGTGCGGCCATGCGCCAGCTCGAGCGCCCGGCGCAGCGCCGCCTCGTCCACCTCCGCGCCGAGGGCGAGGTTGGCTCGGACGGTGTCGGCGAAGAGGAACGCCTCCTGGAACACCGGCACCACGGCGCGGTGCACCACCTCCGGCGGGAGGCTGGTGAGCGCCGCGCCGCCGAGGCGGACCACGCCGCTGGTGGGCTCGCAGAGGCCGGCGACGATCTGGCACAGGGTGGACTTGCCAGCACCGGTGGCGCCCACCAGCGCCACGACCTCTCCCGGCGCGATCGTTGCGTGCACGTCGCGCAGGACCGGGTCCCGACCGTACGCGAAGCCGAGGTGCTCGAGCTCGACCGACAGCGGACCGGTGGGCAGCGAACCGCCCTGGTTCGGGGGCTCCGGCTCGGCGGTGCGGAGCACCCGCTGGATCCGGTCGTGGGCCACGACCGCTCGGGGGAGCTCCTCGAGGAGGAACCCGACGACCCGGAACGGGAAGGCGAGGAGCCCGAAGAGGGCCATCGCCTGGACGAGGTCGCCGATGGAGACGGCGCCGACCGACACCCGCCACGCCCCGACGCCGAGCAGGACGACGGTGCCGAGGTTCGGGAGCGCGTCCAGGCCCGGCTCGAACGAGGCGCGCAGGCGACCGACGGCCAGGCGCTCCCGGCGGAGCCGGTCGGCGGCGTCGTGGAGGCGACGCAGCTCGCGGTCGCGCAGCCCCAGCGTCTTCACGAGGAGGGCCCCCTCGAAGCTCTCGTGGGCGATGGCGGACACCTCCCCGACGTGCGCCTGGGCGGCGGCCGCCGGCGTCTCCACCCGACGCGTGTAGAGGTGGTTCAGGAGGGCGAGGCTCGGGAACAGCGCCAAGCCCACGAGCATGAGCGCCACGTCCACGAGCGCCAGCTGGACCATCGCGACGGCGATGATCACGACCACGCCGATCGAGAACGGCAGCGGCTGCATCGCCATCGTGGCCCGCTCCGCGTCGGCGTCGGCGTGCGCCATCAGCTCCCCGGCCGAGCGGTCGTCGAACCAGCGCAGCGGCACCCGCAGGTAGTGGTCGGTGACCCGCGTGAACCAGTGCACCTGCATCCGGCGCTGGGCCATCTGGCCGTAGTAGCGCCGCAGCACGACACCGGCCATCCGCAGGAGCGAGGCGACCACGATCGCCGCCGCACCGGCGGCCACGGCGGTGCCCGAGACGTCCCGCCCCGGGTCGAAGGCGGGGGCGAGGACCCGGTCGGTGACCCGGCCCAGCACGATCGTGCCGGCCACGGTGACCACGGCGTAGAGGGTGGCGCCGGCCACGGAGACGGCGAAGGACCGGGCCTGGGCGCGCGCCGACGCGAGGAGCAGCGAGGCGCCCCGCATGAGGATCGCTCGATCGGGCCGCACCCCGTCCGACTCGGTCACGGAGCGACCCTAGGAGCCCTCAGCCGTCCTTCCACAGCGAGATCGGGGCCCGGTCGCGGTCGCCCGCGAAGGGGAGCTCCACCCAGGCGCTCCGGCGGCTGGCGGACCAGTACGCAGCACACGTCAGGTCGAGCACGTCGCGGCCGAGGTGGGCGTCCACCTCGGGGGCCCGACCCCGGACCAGGTCCAGCGCGAACGCCTCGACCTGGGGCAGGTAGCCGAGCTCCTCGAGCTCGGGGACGACGCCGCGCGGCGCGGGGGGCAGGGGGACCTCGGCGCCGTTGCGCTCCACCCGCACCTCCGGCAGCAGCTCGAGGCGCACCACCCCGTCGGGGGTGACCGCCTGGGCGTCCCACACCGCTGCCCCCGACTGCCGCCAGCTGACCTCGATCCGGGCCCGGAGGCCAGTGTCGAAGGCCACCTCCACGTCGGCGTGCTCGTCGACCGGGTGGTCCGCCGCGCCCTCCAGCCGGGCTCGGACCTCCACCGGGCGGGCCGGGGCGGCGAGGGCCAGGGCCACGGCGATGGGATGGGCGCCGAGGTCGAAGAGGGCGCCACCGCCCCAGCCCTCGGTGAGGAAGTCGCCCCAGGTGGGTCGATCCTGCAGGGCCCGCACCTCGAGGAGCGTGAGGTCCCCGAGCTGGGCCCGGTGGTCGAGCGCGGCGCGCACGGCCGGGGCGTGGAGGAGGTTCTCCGCGTAGGCGATCGTGGCGCCGCGCTCGGCCAGGGCGACGATGGCGTCGGCGTCGACGAGGGTCGTGCAGAGCGGCTTCTCGACGAGCACCCCGGCGCCGGCTGCCACGGCGGCCTCGACCGCCGCCCGGTGGTGGGCGGGCGGCGTGGACACGATGACCCCGTCCACCCCGTGCGCCACCTCGTCGAAGGGCACCGCCCGAGCGCCGGTCAGCTCGGCGGTGGCGGCGGCTCGCTCCGCCGTGCGCGACGCGACGGCGACCACGCGCATCCCCGGGACGTGCTGGATGGCGGCGGCGTGGACCCCGGCGATCCAGCCGGCGCCGGCGAGGCCCACCCGGACCTGGGCTCGACGGCTCACCTCGGGGGCCTCAGCAGCGGGCTCGGCCGGTCACGGCGGTGGCGTCGGGTCACAGCCGCCGACGCTACCGCCGGCCCGAGCGGGACCGCCCACCGCCGTGGCGTGACGACCGGTGGGCCCCGCCGCGGGCCTACGATGCGGCCGGCGGCGGCGACGCCCGTCGCCGACGCCCACCACCTCTCCGTGCGCCTCCTCCGCTTCCTCCTCATCACGGTGCTGGCCAGCGGCGTCCTCGCCGCGTCCGGGCTCGCGCTCGTCCCGGCCGCCCGCCAGCTCAGCCAGGCCGGCAGCGCCGAGGAGACCCCGGTGGACCTCGGCCCCCTCGACCAGCGGTCGTACGTGTACGCCGCCGATGGCCGCCTCCTGGCCACGCTGAAGGCGGAGGTCGACCGCCAGCCGGTGCCGCTCGAGACGATCCCCTCGCACGTCGTCGACGCCATCCTCGCGGTGGAGGACGCGGACTTCTTCGCCCATCGGGGCGTCAACCTCCGGTCGATGCTGCGGGCGCTCACCGCCAACGTCGAGTCCGGCGCGACCGTGCAGGGCGGCTCCACGATCACCCAGCAGCTCATCAAGAACGAGATCGTCGGCGACGAGCAGACCATCGACCGCAAGGCCAAGGAGGCCGTGCTGGCCCGCCGGCTCGAGGAGACGATGTCGAAGGAGGAGATCCTCGAGCGCTACCTCAACACCGTGTACCTCGGGAACGGGGCCTACGGCGTCCAGGCCGGGGCCGAGACGTACTTCGGGGTGGGGGTGGCCGAGCTCGACGTCGCCCAGGCCGCGCTCCTCGCCGGCATGATCGCCAACCCCTCCCGCTTCGACCCGGTCCGCCACCCCGAGGCGGCCAAGGGCCGCCGGGACCTGGCCCTGCGGCGGCTCGTCGCGTACGGCCGGCTCACCGAGGAGGAGGCCGAGGCGCTGCGCGACGCGCCGCTGCCCACGCGGATCAACCAGGTGAACCCCACCCCCGACACGTACTTCGTGGAGGAGGTGAAGCAGCAGCTCCTGCGCGACCCGCGCCTCGGCCGAACCCGGGAGGAGCGCGAGTACGCCGTGTTCCGCGGCGGCCTGCAGATCCACACCACCCTCGACCCGCTCGCCCAGTTCCTCGCCACCGCGGCGCGCGACGAGGTCATCGCGGAGCTCGCGCCCGAGGGGGCGGCACCGGCCACGATCCCGATCGCGCCGCACCCGGTCACCGGCGAGGAGCGCTTCGCCACCGCAGCGGTGGTCTCGGTCGATCCGGCCACCGGGGCCGTCCGGGCGATGGTCGGGGGCAGCGGCTTCGAGGAGAACAAGTTCAACGTCACCACCCAGGGCCTGCGCTCCGGCGGCTCGACGTTCAAGGTGTTCGTGCTGATGGCCCTGCTCGAGGCCGGGTACGTGCCCGACGACTCCGTCGACGGCTCCGGCCCCTGCTCGTTCACGGGCATCCCCGGGCTCGACCCCGACCCGTACGTCGTGGAGAACTTCGGCAACAGCCGGGGCGGCGGGGGGACGATCACGCAGCAGACGCTGCGCTCGTCGAACTGCGCCTACGTCCGGCTCGGCCAGATCGTCGGCACGCGGCGGGTGGCCGAGCAGGCCCGGCGCATGGGGATCACCACCCCGATCCAGGACGTCGTGTCGATGCCGCTCGGGACCCAGGAGGTGTACCCGATCGACATGGCGGCCGCCTTCGCCTCGATCGCCAACGACGGGATCTACAACCCGCCCTACTACATCGAGCGGGTGCTGGACCGGAACGGACGGCTGATCTTCGAGCACGAGCCCAAGCCTCGCCGCGCGTCGTCCCCCGAGAGCGCCCGGCTGGCGGCCGACGTGCTCGAGAAGAACGTGCAGAGCGGCACGGGCACCCGGGCCCGCATCCCCGGGCACCACGCCGCCGGCAAGACCGGCACCGCCCAGAACAGCGGCAACGGCTGGTTCGTGGGCTTCACCCCGCACCTGTCCACCGCCGTGTGGATGGGCTCGCCGGCCGACAACTACGAGGTGCGCATCCGCGGCGTGGGGATCACCGGCGGCAGCTACCCGGCCGAGATCTGGGGTCGCTACATGCGGGCCTGGCACCAGGACAAGGAGCCCCGGGACCACCCGGACCCGCCCCGCACCCGGCCCGGCCGCTACCTGCGGATGGACTCGGTGCAGGACCCCCGCTCCGGCGGGTCGCGCCCGCGCCGGCCCGCGGGCACCACGACCACCACCGAGGCCGCCCCGACCACCGAGGCGGACCCGGCCACCACGTCCACGCCGCCGACCACGGCGCCGCCCGCGCCCACCACCTCGACACCATCGTCGACGCCCACCACCGCCGCGCCGCCCGGCGGCGGTGACGGGGGCGACGACGGTGGCGACGGCTGAGCGCACCCGTAGGGTCGACAGGCGGGCGCACGCGCCCGTGCGATGATGCGAGAGGGCTGGACGCCGGCCCGGACGAGGAGCGCAGGTGAGGTCACGATGAGCCGGTGGGATCCGCTGCTGGCGGTCCAGGAGCAGGACACGACCGCGGACCAGCTGGAGCACCGACGTCGCACGCTGCCGGCGCGGGCGTCGCTGGAGCGGGTGATGGAGGAGCTGGCCGAGCACGAGCGGGTGCTGGCCGAGGTCGAGGCCCGCCGCCACGCGCTCGCCCGAGCGCAGCAGCGCCTCGAGGACGAGGTGACCGCCCTGCGGGAGAAGGCCGCCGAGCACGAGCGGACCCTCTACAGCGGCAGCGTCACCAACCCCCGGGAGCTGCAGGCCCTGCAGGACGAGATCGCCGCGCTCGAGCGGCGGGCCTCGACCCTGGAGGACGAGGTGCTCGAGCTCATGGAGCAGGCCGAGCCCATCGACGCCGAGCTGTCCGCGCTGGCTCGCACCCGGGCCGAGCTCGACGGGCGAGCCGAGTCGCTGCGGGCGGAGATCGCCGAGGCCGAGGTGGAGATCGACGAGGCCCTGCAGGGCGTGCGCGACAGGCGAGCCGAGCTCGTCGAGTCGGTGGAGCCGGACCTCCTCGCCGAGTACGAGCGGCTGCGGGCCAACCTCGGCGGCATCGCCATCGCACCGCTGGTGAACGGGCACTGCGGCGGCTGCCACCTCGCCCTGTCCGCCGTCGAGGTCGATCGGATCAAGCGACTCCCCAGCGACGAGCTCGTGTACTGCGAGGAGTGCGGGCGGCTCCTCGCTCGCTGAGCGCCCGTGGTCCTCTGGTTCGTCGCCCCCTCGGTGTTCGTCGTCTGGGCGGTGTTCCGCAGCCCGGGGGCGGACTACCGGACCGTGGCGCTCGGGGCGCTGCTCCCGCTGGTGGAGCTGCCGTTCGGGGAGCCCCGCCTCCTGCACAGCGTGACCGGCGCCGCGCTCGTGATGACGGTGGTGATGGTCGCCTTCCGGGGGCGACGGCTCGTCCAGCGCCGCCTCCTCGGCCTGCCGATCGGGATCCTCGTGCACCAGGTCCTCGACGGCGCCTGGACCGACACCCGCGGGTTCTGGTGGCCGTTCCTCGGCTGGTCGTGGTCCGACGCCCGGCTGCCCGAGCTCGGCCGAGGTTGGCTGAACGTCGGCTTCGAGCTGGCCGGCCTCGCGGCGGCCGCGTGGCTGTGGCGCCGGTTCCGGCTCGACGAGCCGGAGCGCCGCCACACGTTTGTGACCACCGGTCGGGTGGGCCGGGACGTGGTGCCGTGAGGCGCGTCGTGCCGACGGAGCGGCGGCCGTGCTGATCGTCGTCCGCCACGGGCGCACCGAGGCCAACGCGTCGGGCTTGCTGCTCGGACGGCGCCTCGACCCCGGGCTCGACGACCTCGGCCGCCGGCAGGCGGCCGCCCTGGCCGGCGTCGTCGCCGGGGCGGCGCGGGTCGTCACGAGCCCGCTGCGCCGCGCGCGCGAGACGGCCGCCGCCCTGGGCCTGCCGGTCACCGTCGACGACCGCTGGGCGGAGATCGACTACGGCGCCTTCGACGGGCGCCCGGTGGCCGAGGTGCCCCAGGAGACGTGGGCTCGCTGGCGCGCGGACCTCGACTTCACGCCACCAGGCGGCGAGTCGCTGCGCCAGCTGGCGGCCCGCATCCGGCCGGCGTGCGAGGAGCTGCTCGAGGAGGCGGCCGACCACGACGTCGTCGTGGTCACCCACGTGTCGCCCATCAAGGCGGCGGTGGCCTGGGCGCTCGGGGTGGGCGACGACGTCGCGTGGCGCATGTTCTCGGCGCCCGCGTCCGTGACCCGCATCGCGGCCGGTCGCTCGGGGCCCTCCCTCCACGGCTACAACGACGTCGCCCACCTGGCCGGCCTCCGCGAGCCGGGCTGACCGGGCCGCGGCGCGGGGTTTGCCGGGGGGCGCAGGCGGGAAGCAGGTCGGCGCACACCCGCACCGCCGATCCCCTCAGGAGCCCCTCATGCGCATCACCGCCGGTCTGCTCGCCTCCGCATTCGTCCTCTTCGCCTTCGGCGCCCTCGGCCTCATCGGGTCGTGGGGCGTCGTCACCGGCACGCTGCTCGCCCTCGTCGGCGGCGTGGGCCTCGTGATCCACCTCGAGGAGCGGGACCGCTCCTCGGCCGGCATCGCCGCCTTCCTCGAGCCGCGCTGACGCCCCGGCGTCGCCCCCGGCGGTGGGCTGCGACGCCGATCTCCCGGACGCGGCGGTGTGCTCCGGGACCTGGGCCCCGACGGCAGCGCCCGGCACCATGGTGCCGGGCGCTGCCGCGTCGACGCCGGACGGGGCGCCGCGGGGCGTACACTCGTGGGTGACGGTGAGCCGGTCAGGTGGCCGCGGCGTGGCGTGACCACGTCGAGGAAAGTCGGGGCTCCGCAGGGCAGAGTGCTGGCGAGAGCCAGGACGGGGTGACCTGTCGGTTCAGGGCAACAGAGAGCAGACCGCCGATGGCCTTCGGGCACAGGCAAGGGTGAAAGGGTGCGGTAAGAGCGCACCAGCGTCGGGGGCGACCCCGGCGGCTCGGTAACCCCCACTCGGAGCAAGGTCGAGCGTGGGACGGCTGGCCCGGCCCATGTCCCCAGGTGGACCGCTCAGATGGATGGCCACCACCTCGGCGAGCGCGAGCGACCCGAGGCACAGAACCCCGCTTATGGCCGGCTCACCGTCACCCCACCGGGTCAGAAGCTCAGCGCGCTGAGCTCGGGGTACCAGGCCTGCGCCCGGCGCACGGCCTCCTGCCAGCGCTCCCGGTCGGTCGGGGCGGTGGGCTCCACCGTGGCGCGCGGCGGGCGGGCGTCGGCGACGTCGTCCCAGCCGTCCCAGGTGCCGACGGCCATCCCGGCCAGGTAGGCGGCCCCGAGCGTGGTGGCTTCGCGGACGGCGGCCACCTCGACCGGGCGCTCGACGGCGTTGGCCAGCGCCTGGACGAACGTGGGGTTGTCGCTCATGCCGCCGTCGATCCGCAGCCGCTCGACGCGGCACCCGGCGTCGGCCTCGGCGGCGTCGAGCAGGTCGGCGCCGCGCTGGGCGACGCCCTCCAGCACGGCTCGGACGATCTCGGGTCGGCCGGTGCCTCGGGTGATGCCGAGGAGCGTGCCCCGGGCACCATGGTCCCAGTGGGGGGTGCCCAGCCCGAGGAGCGCCGGCACGTAGAGGACGCCGTCGGTGTGCTCGCACCGGGAGGCCACGTCGTGGCTCGCCGCCGCCGTCTCGATGAGCCCGAGGTCGTCGCGCAGCCACTCCACGTTGGTGCCGGCCGAGAGCATCACCGCTTCGAGCCCCCAGGTGATCCGGCCGTCCTGGCGCCAGGCGACGATCGGGAAGCAGCCCTGCTCGCCCTGGCGGGCGAACGCGGGCCGCTCGTCGCCGAGGTTGAGGTCGAGCATCCCGCCGGTGCCGAAGGTGGCCTTGGCCATCCCGGCCCGCACGCAGCCCTGGCCCACGAGGCTGGCCTGCTGGTCGCCCACGAGCGCCGCGATCGGCGGGGCGCCCGGGAGGGCGGATGCCTCACCGACCACGCCGACCGTGTCGACGACGCGGGGGAGCGCGGCGGGCGGGATCCGCAGCTTCTCGAGGACCGGCTCGGTCCACCCCGACCCGTCGGGGGCGAGGAGCCCGGTGACGCCGGCGTTGGTGGCGTCGCTGACGTGGAGCGCCCCCTCGGAGAGGTGCCAGGCCAGCCAGGAGTCGACCGTGCCGACGCACAGGTCGCGGGTGCGGTCGGGGTCGTGGGCGTCGAGGAGGAACGCCCACTTCGTCGCCGACGCGTTGGGGGCCAGGTGGATGCCCTCGCCCCGGAGGACGAGGCAGGTGCCGACGGTGCGCAGGTCCTGCCACCCGATGCACGGCCCCACGGCGGCGCCGGTGGCTCGGTCCCAGACCACCGCTGACGCCCGCTGGTTGGTGATCCCCACCGCCACCACCGGGCCGGCCTCGGCGAAGACGGCGTGCGCCAGCTCGAGGGCGGCGGCCCGGATCGCCTCCGCGTCGATCTCGACGAGCCCGGGCTCCGGGGTGGAGGGGAGCAGCGGCTGGTGGGCCTCGGCCGCCACCGAGGCGTCGGGCCGCACCACCGCCGCCCGCAGCCCGCTCGTGCCCACGTCGATCACCAGGATGCTCATGGCCGCGTTCTAGCAGTCGGCCGCCGTCCTCGGGTCGACCCGAGCGCGGCCCCAGCCCCGCCGAGGGCCGCGCCGGCCACCGCCGCGGCGGGCAGCACCTCGGCTCGCAGCGCCTCGCCGGCGACCCCCCGGACGGCCACACCGAGCGCCGCGACGAGCAGGAGCACCGCTGCGCCGACCACCGGGCCGACCGCCAGCCGTCCGCCGGCGTGGGCGGCCATGGCGCCCCCCACCACCGACCCGGCGCCGGCGATCACCGCCAGCGCGACCGCGGCGGGGGCGGGGAGGCCGTCGTGGAGGAGCGCCTCGAGGGCCTGGGCCACGAGCGCCGCCGGCAGCGCCACGGCGGTGCCGGCGCCGACCCCGGCGGCGACCGCGCCCCAGGCGCCCATCAGTAGCCGGCGTCGCCGAACGGGGAGGGGAGCCCGAGCTTGCCCGGGTTCAGGATCCCGTTCGGGTCGAGCGCCGCCTTGGCCGCCACGAGCACGTCGAAGGCCGGCCCCAGGGCGTCGGCCACGAACCGGCTCCGGTTGAGCCCGACGCCGTGGTGGTGGGACAGCGCGCCCCCGGCCCGGAGCACCGCGGCGGTGCCGGCGTCCCACACCGCGCGGTAGTACCGGTCCCGGTCCTCGGCGGCGACGGAGCCCGCGAAGGTGAAGTAGAGGCAGCCGCCGTCGGGGTAGCTGTGGCTCTGGTGGGCCGACGCGGCGACCGTGCCCTCCACGCCCCGCAGGGCCTCGATCGTGGCCCCGTAGATGCCGGGCAGGTCCCGCCAGCGGCCGGCCACCTCCATCGTGTCCACCACGTAGCCCCGGCCGATGAGCGCCTCGAGCGCGGCCACGTCGTTGCGGTGCTCGAGCCAGTGCGCCACGTGGGCGTCGTCCTCCCGGTGGCCGTCGGCGCCCACCTCGGCCACCACCTCCATGGTGGCGTCGACCAGCCCGACGTCTCCCTCGTCGAGGACGAGGAGCAGCGCCCGGTCGCCGGTGCGGTAGGTGCGGTCGGCTTCGGTGGCGTCGTAGAGGCGCAGCACGGCAGGCGTGGCGCCGCGCTGCACGATGCGCCGCATCGCCGCCAGGCCGTCCTCGAACGAGGCGAACCCGTAGGCCGCCCGGCGCTGGTGGCGGGGTGCCGGGTGGAGGCGCAGACGGGCCCCGGTGATCACCCCGAGGGTGCCCTCGGAGCCGACGAAGAGCTGGGTGAGGTCGGGCCCGACGGCCGCCCGCGGCGCGCCGCCCGTGGTGACGCGCCGCCCGTCGGCCAGGACGACGTCCAGGCCGAGGACCATGTCCTCGATCTTCCCGTACCGGGTGGAGAGCTGGCCGGCGGACCGGCAGGCGAGCCAGCCGCCGACGGTCGACAGCGAGACCGACTGCGGCCAGTGGCCGAGCGTGACGTCGTGATCGCGGCGCAGCTCGTGCTCGAGGTGGTCGCCGAAGGTGCCGGCGGCCACGTCGACCACGAGGGACGTGGCGTCGACGTCGCGCACCCCGGCCAGGCTGCAGAGGTCGAGGACGACGCCGCCGTGCACCGGCACCGACGCGCCGCAGACGCCACTGCGCCCCCCGGCCGCGGTGACCGGGACCCGCGCCTCGTCGCACAGCGCCAGCACCTCGGCCACCTCGTCGGGGGAGCGGGGCGACACCACCGCCGCCGCCCGGGCCGCCACCTGCCCCTCCGTGGCCCAGATCATCGCCTGGGGCCACCAGTCGCGGCTGGCCTCGGCCGTGGCGGCCGGGTCGGTCGTGACGGTGGTGACAGAGCGGAGCCGCTCGAGGAGCGCTTCGGGCACGGGGGCGGCCGCGGCGGCGAGGCGGGCCGTGGCCGCGGCCGGGTCGGGGAGCGCGATCGGGGCGGTGGGCGCTCCGGGTCCGGGGGCTGGGACCTCCTGGGGTGCGGTCATCGGTCTCCTCGTGGCTCGGCGGCGTCGGCCGACGCCTCGTCAGCGGGCGGGGACGGGGGTGGGTGGCAGGCCGGCGGCCGCCCGCTCGGCGTCCACGGCCTCGACGTAGCGGCGGGCCTGGTCGCTCGCCTCGTCCGAGCTCCACCCCAGCTCCGGCGCGATGAGCGCGGCCACGTCTGCGGCGGCAGCCGCGCTGGCGTCGCGGGCCTGGAGCCGGGCTCGGGTGCGCCGGCTCAGCACGTCGTCGACGGTGCGGGCCATCTCGTGGCGGACCGCGTACACGGCCTCGGCCCGCAGGTAGGGGAGGCCCTCGACGAGCGGCTTCCCGAGGGACGGGTCGGCCTCGACCATGGCCTGCAACACCCGGGCCTCGGTGCCGTAGCGCCGTGCGAGGTGCTCGTCGATGCCCGGGTCGAGCGGCCCGGCACCTCGCAGCGGCAGCGAGCGGGTGCGGCAGCGGCGGGCCCGACGGGGCAGGTCCTCGAGGCGCCGGACGACCGCGGCCATCGTGTCCTCGGCCATCTCGCGGTAGGTGGTGAGCTTCCCGCCGGTGATGGTGACGACCCCGCTGTCGGACACCTCGACGCGGTGCCGCCGCGACAGGTCGGCGGTGCGGCCCGTGGTGGCGGCCTTCACGAGCGGGCGCAGCCCGGCCCAGGTGCCGAGCACGTCGGCTTCAGAGAGCGGCTCGCGCACGGCGCCGTTGATCGCGCCCAGCAGGTAGGCGACGTCCTCGGGGGTGCACGCGGGGTCGTCGAGCGGGCCGTCGTAGTCGGTGTCGGTGGTGCCGATGTAGGTGAGCTCGAAGGTGCCGTCGCCCTTCGGGAGCCACGGCACGACGAACACCGAGCGCCGGTCCTTGGGGACGGGGACCACCACGGCGATGTCGTTGCGCACCTTCTCCCACGGGACGGTGATGTGCACGCCCTTGGCCGGTCGGATCGTGTCCGGCGCGGCGCCCTCGTCGAGGCCGCGGACCTCGTCGGCCCACACCCCGGCCGCGTTCACGACGACCGCGGCGCGGACCTCGATCCGGTGGCCGTCGGCGGCGACGACCGCGCCGGTGCAGCGGCCCCGGTCGTCGTGGCGGAGCTGGACCACCCGAGCGTGGTTGGCCACCACCGCCCCGAAGTCGAGCGCCGCGGTGCGGGCGAGGGTCAGCGTGAGCCGGGCGTCGTCGGCCTCGGCGTCGTAGTAGAGGTACGCCCCGGCCAGCCGCTCGGCCGGGAGGGTGGACATGTGGGCCACCGCCTCGTCCCTCGACAGCCGCTGGTGGAGCTTGCCGATGCGGGCGCCGCCGGTGAGGTCGTACATCCACATGGCGGAGCCGAGCGCCCGGGCCACCTTGGCGTTGATCAGCCCGTCCTTCGAGAAGATCGGGATGAGGAACGGCAGCAGCCCCACCAGGTGAGGGGCGTTGCGGCGCAGGCGCTGCCGCTCCCGGAGGGCCTCGTAGACGAGGCGGACGTCGCCGCTCTGCAGGTACCGGAGCCCCCCGTGGACCATCTTCGAGGACTTCGAGCTGGTGCCCGAGGCGAAGTCATGCGCCTCGACCAGCGCGGTGCGCAGCCCCCGGCTCGCCGCGTCGAGGGCGACGCCGCAGCCGGTGACGCCGCCGCCGACGACGAGCACGTCGAAGGTGTGATCGGCCAGCGCCTGGAGGGAGCGGGACCGGTCGAAGGTGCCCAGCGCCATCAGCCGCAGCCGCAGGCGCCGCCGCAGCACCCGCCTCCCGCAGGGACCGGGCTCGGCGGGGTCGACGACGGCCGGGCGGAGCCGACGCTGGCGAACACCGAGAGCAGGCGCGCGGTGTCGGCGTGGCCGGCCGGGCAGGGCGCGGGGGCGTCGGCCTCGGCCATCGGCCGGCGGGCCTCGAAGGTGGTGCCGCAGGTCCGGCACCGGTACTCGTAGGTCGCCATGGGGGCGAGCCTAGTGCTGGGGTGCGCACCGCCCTCGGCGACGCCTCGGGCGGCGGAGGCGGCCCGCTGGGTCAGCCGACGGGGTGCGCGGTGAGCGGCTCGGTGGCCTCGCCCCGCAGGACCCGGATGGCCAGCTGCCCGTTGGCCAGGCTGGCCTCCACCCCGGCGCCGAAGCCCTCGGGGAGGTCGAGCTCGCGCTCGTAGCCGCCGTAGTCCCACTCCTTCACGAGGTAGTCGCGCGGCCCGGCGCTGCGCAGGTGCGCCCAGAAGCGCAGGCGGCACGGCTGGCCGGGGTGCAGCTCGATCGTGACGTCCTCGGGCTGCACGGCCGGCAGCGGGGCGACCACCACGAGCGCCTCCGGCGCCTCGTGGACGTTCACCGCCACCGTCTGCACCGGCATCGTCTCCTCGTGCCGGGCGGTGGCGTTTCGGACCTCGTCGTGGCTGGTGGGCTGCTCCATGGCCGCTGTGGTACCCGAGGTCCCCGCCGCGCAACCGGCGGCCGCCGCCCGTGGCTGCCGGTTGCGCCGGTACCGCCCCGTTCGCGGCGATCAGCCGGGATCGTCCCGTTGCCCGACCCGGGGTGGTCGGGCACACTCGCTTCGACCGCGGGGAGCGCGGGCGTCGAGGCGGGGGGCGAAGACGACCGAGGAGGCCGGGGTGGATCGGGTGCGGAGTCGAGAGGCACTGCTCGAGGACCTGGCCGGCAGCGCGGACGCCGCCGGCTCGCTTAGGGGGCGGCTGCTCCGGACCCGTGAGGTGGCCCTCCTGTTCCAGGTGTCCGAGCGCGCCGTCACCGACTGGGCCCGGCGGGGGCGGATCCCCTCGGTGCGGACCCCCGGGGGGCACCGGCGCTACCCGGCGGACGAGGTGTGGGCGCTCCTGCGCCGAAGCGAGGCGGGGGACGCGCCCGTCGAGTGACGATCCGCCGGCCGCTGACGTGTCGTCGGTCACGGGTTTGCATCGCCGAGGGCTCGCCGCCGAGACTGCGAACGACCCGCCCCTCGTCACGAAGAGCATCCCCCCGAACCATGGACCTCGCCTGGCGCCGCCACTCGGCCTGCCGCGGACTGGACCCCTCGATCTTCTACCCGGAGGACGACGAGGACGCCGACGTCGCGAAGGCGGTGTGCAGCCAGTGCTCGGTGCGGGAGACCTGCCTCGAGTTCGCCCTCCAGGGCCGGGAGAAGGAGGGCGTCTGGGGCGGCGCCACCGAGCGGGAGCGCCGACGGATCCACCGTCAGCGGCGACGCGCGTCCTGAGCCCGGCGGTACCGTCCACGCCGTGGCAGCGATGACCTTCGCCGAGCACGGCGGCTGGCCTGCGGTCCTGGGTCGCCTCACCGGGCGCGAGGACCTCTCCCGCGAGGCCGCTCGCGCCGCCATGGCTGAGATCCTCGACGGGGCGGCCAGCCCCGCGCAGATCGCCGCGTTCATGGTGGCGCTGCGCATGAAGGGCGAGTCGGTCGACGAGCTGGTCGGGATGGTGGAGGCGATGCTCGAGGCCTCGACCCCGGTGGAGGTGGACGTCGACGGACCGCTCGTCGACATCGTCGGCACCGGGGGCGACCGGGCCCACACGATCAACGTGTCGACGATCGCCTCGCTCGTCGTCGCCGGCGCCGGCGGGCGCGTGTGCAAGCACGGCAACCGGGCCGCCTCGTCGTCCTGCGGGTCCGCCGACCTGCTCGAGGCGCTCGGGGTGGCGATCGAGCTCGGCCCCGAGGCCGTGGCCGCCTGCGTGGACGAGGCCGGGATCGGGTTCTGCTTCGCGCCCCGCTTCCACCCGGCGATGCGCCACGCCGGTCCGTCGCGGCGCGACCTCGGCATCCCCACCGCCTTCAACATCCTCGGCCCGATGTCGAACCCGGGGCGGGTGCGGCGCTACGTGATCGGTGTCGCCGACGAGGCGGTGGCCGAGCGGATGGCGGCCGTGCTGCGGGCGAACGGCGCCACCCGGGCCCTCGTCGTCCACGGTGGCGACGGGCTCGACGAGCTCACCACCACCGGGTCGTCGCGGATCGTCGAGCTGCGCGACGGCGAGATCGCCCGCTGGGAGCTCGACCCGGCGGACCTCGGCCTGGCCCGGGTGGGGCGGGAGGCGCTCGTCGGCGGGGACCCGAAGGTCAACGCCGACCTGGCCCGCCGCGTCCTCGCCGGCGAGGCCGGTCCCCACCGCGACATCGTGTGCCTCAACGCCGCCGCCGGCCTGGTCGCCGCGGGGGTCGTCGACGAGCTGGCCGACGGGCTCGAGCGGGCCCAGCAGGCCATCGACGACGGTCGGGCGGCGCAGGCGCTGGACGCGCTCGTGACCGTCTCCCAGCGCGAAGCCGCCACCGCCTGACCCTCCCCGCCCGCCCCGCCGGGGCGTGACGCTGGACACGCTCGATAACGATCGTTATCCTGGAGACCCGATGCCTGGCACCGCGATGGCCTCCCCGCACCCGGACGACGATCCGATCCGCGCCGAGCTCATCGCGGCCGCCGCCGAGGTGTTCGCCGAGAAGGGCTACGACCGCGCCGGCGTGGCCGAGATCGCCCGCCGGGCCGGCTACACCACCGGCGCGATCTACGGCCGCTTCAAGGGCAAGGCCGACCTCTTGCTGGCCGCCATCGAGGCCCGCTCCGACAGCGAGCTCGACACGCTGTTCAACGAGCACCGCTTCTCCGGCCGCGTCACCGACATCCTCACCACCGTCGGCTCCCACCTCGTCACCGACGAGATGGGCACCGAGGGCGCGCTGCTGCTCGAGGCCTTCGTGGCTTCCCGCCGCGACCCCGAGGTCCGCCGCCTCATGCAGGCCTCGCTCGACCTGCGGCGGGACCGCCTCACCGACCTCGTCAACGAGGCGCAGGCCACCGGCGCGATCGACCCGGCCCTCGACGCCGAGGCGGTCGTGCGCTTCTGCCACGCCGTGGGCTTCGGGTTCCTGCTCCTGCGCGCCGTCCAGATCGACCTGCCCGCCCCGGGTCCCTGGGAGGACCTGATCGCGCGGCTCGTCGACGCGCTCGACACCACCTCGTCGAACGCTGCTGACACCGACCCATCGACACACCACAACACCCCCGGGGGAGATGCGGAATGACCACCAACGAAGAGATGCTCGGCCGGGCCGACGTGAACGACCTGGAGGCGATCCTGTCGATCACGGCTCCCGACGTCGACGAGCTCGTCCACACGGTGCGAGACAACGCCGAGGCGATCTTCACGTGGGACTACGAGAAGGGCGCCCGGCCGGCGCTCAACAAGCTCTACGAGAAGGCCAAGAACGCCCAGTGGAACGGCGAGACCGACCTCCCCTGGGACACGGAGGTGGACATCGAGGAGGTCGTCGCCAACGCGCCGCGCGACCCCAACCTCGACCCGGTGTTCGTGGCCGCCCAGCAGCCCGGCCAGCCCCTCGCCAACTGGACCGAGAAGGAGTGGCAGAAGCTGCGCATGGAGTCCCAGAACTGGACCCTGTCGCAGTTCCTCCACGGTGAGCAGGGGGCGCTGATCTGCACCGCGAAGATCGTCGAGACGGTGCCGTGGATCGACGCCAAGTACTACGCCGCCACCCAGGTGATGGACGAGGCCCGCCACGTCGAGGTGTTCGCCAAGTAC
>Ga0079224_100002633_pt1 | contig 22017 bp, 22 predicted proteins | sample Stecom2015_FD_80414 | JGI IMG/M metagenome (GOLD analysis project Ga0079224, IMG submission 80414) | Agricultural soil microbial communities from Utah to study Nitrogen management - Steer compost 2015 | ecosystem: Environmental > Terrestrial > Soil > Agricultural land | place: USA: Utah...
CTGTCGCTCTATGCTTCGGCGTGATCTCGATTTCAACGACACAACGGGAGGGAGCGTATGCTTTACGAATTGCGGGTTTATCACTGCGTGCCCGGTAGACTACCGGCCCTGCTGAAGCGGTTCGACACGATCACCCTGAAGCTGTGGGAGAAGCACGGTATCCGGCAGGCCGGCTTCTGGACCGTAGCGATCGGGGACTCCAACCAGGACCTATATTACCTGCTCGCCTGGGACTCGCTGGCCGACCGGGAAAAGAAGTGGAACGCATTCCAGAGCGACCCGGAATGGATCGAGAAGCGCGCCGAAACCGAACGCGACGGAGCGATCGTCGCCTCGGTCTCAAACTCGATCCTGCAGCCGACGAGCTTCTCGGCGGTTAAGTAACCACCAGTCAGGCCGCCGATCTCATTGCTTCCTTCGAGCGAATCAGGTCGGCGGCCTTCTCGGCGATCATGATCGCCGGGGCATTCGTGTTCCCGGACGTCAGCGTGGGCATGATCGAGGCATCGACCACCCGGAGACCGGCGATGCCGTGAACGCGAAGCTGATCGTCCACGACCGCCATCGGGTCCGAGCCCATCTTGCACGTTCCGATTGGATGGTAGACCGTCTGCCCGTTCATCCGCGCGAAGTCCAGCCATTGCTCATCCGTCTGAACCTGCTCGCCTGGGTTCATCTCATAGGCGCGGTACTTGTCCATCGCCGGGCTCTCGATGATGTGCCGGGCTATCTTCATACCGGCGATCAGAGTCTCGCGGTCGATTTCCTCGGCGAGGAAGTTCGGACGGATCGCCGGTGCCGCTGCCGGGTCGGGTGACTTGATGTGGATTGAACCCTTCGACTCGGGCCGAAGCTGACAGACGGCCACAGTCATACCCGGCTCCTTGTCGAAACGCCGGTCGGCGGCCGAGGCGTAGCTCGCGTGCGCAAAGTGATACTGCACGTCCGGCCCTGCGACCTCCGGCCGGGTCTTCACGAATCCGAAGCCGATACCCGCCGTGAACGTGAGAATCCCGCGCCTGGAGACGAAATATTTGAGCAGCTCGCGCGCGAAGGGGAACCCGCGGGTCATCTCGTTCAGCGTAATCGGCAGCTTGACCCGCCAGTTCATGCGGGTGGCATAGTGGTCGCGGTAATTCTCGCCGACCCCCGGAAGCTCGTGCACCACTTCGATGCCGTGTGCCTTCAGCACCTCCGGCCGACCTATGCCCGATAGCTCCAGCAGTTGCGGCGACTGAACGGCGCCGGCAGAGAGAATCACTTCCCGCATTGCCCGCGCCTCGCGCATCTCACCACGCTGACGGTAGGCAACGCCGACGGCGCGCTTGTTCTCCAGCAGCAATCCGGTCGCATGAGCCTCGGTCTCGACCGTCAGATTCGGCCGCTGGCGCACGGGATCCAGGAACGCTCGCGCCGTGCTCCAGCGCCGTCCGTCCTTAAGCGTGCACTGATAATAGCCGAACCCCTCCTGATCGCCGCTGTTGTAGTCGGGATTGCGGCGATAGCCACGGTCTTCCGCCGCGGCGACGAAGGCATCGATCAACTCGTGCCGCTCGTACATCTCGACGACGTTCAGCGGGCCGCCGGCGCCCCGCACTTCGTTGCCACCCATCTCGCAGTTCTCGGACTTTCGGAAATAGGGCAGCACCGATTCGTACGACCAGCCACGATTGCCCAATTGCGCCCAGGTGTCGTAGTCGAGCGGCTGGCCTCGCACATAAAGCATGCCGTTGATCGAGCTGGAGCCGCCAAGCGTCTTCCCACGGGGGATCGGGATCCGGCGCCCGTTGCAGTTCTCCTCCGGCTCGGTCTCGAAGCACCAGTTGTATTTCTTGTGGTTCAGCAGCTTGGCGAACCCGACCGGCACATTGATGAGAAAGCCCTTATCGGGGCCACCCGCCTCGAGCAGCAGCACCCGCACCGCAGGGTCTTCGCTCAGCCGGTTCGCAAGGACGCATCCCGCGGAGCCCGCGCCTACGATGATGTAGTCGTACTGAGCCATCGATCGTTCCTCCCACCGGCAGCGCTTCTTTCGCTCTTCTCATTCCGATTGTAATGCAAGCAGACCCGCGTGCCACCCGCCGCGTCGTCAAGACGCTTCCGTGCTCGGCCAGACCCGGCTTACGATCCTCGCTAACGGTCCAGTGACGGCCGCTCGACACGAATTCAAAGAAGAGGAAGCCCAAATGGTCGACTACAGCATCTACAAGGACGTCATCGTCGAGAAGAAGAACAAGGTGATGACGATCACCCTGAACGCGCCGGAGTCACTCAACTCCTTCACCGCAGGCATGCACACGACCATGTCGAAGATCTGGGACGACGTGAACGACGACCCGGAGGTGCACGTGGTCGTCCTGACCGGCGCCGGCCGCGCCTTCTCCGCCGGCGGGAACGTCGTCAACATGCAGAAGAAGATCGACGATCCCGACCTGTGGGATGCCGGCATGCCGGAGGCGAAGCGCATCGTCTTCCGGATGCTGGAGTGCGACAAGCCGATCATCGCCCGGTTGAACGGCCACGCGGTCGGTCTCGGCGCGACGGTGGCGCTTCTCTGCGATGTGATCATTGCCGCCGAGCACGTGAAGATCGGCGACCCGCACGTGAACGCCGGGCTCGTGGCCGGCGACGGCGGTGCGGTGATCTGGCCCCAGCTCGTCGGCTTCGCCCGTGCCAAGGAATACCTGCTGACGGGCGACCTCATGTCGGCGACGGAGGCGGAGCGCATCGGCCTCATCAACCACGTCGTGCCGGCCGACCAGCTCGACGAAAAGGTCTACGGCCTCGCCAACCGTCTCGCCGCGGGCGCAATGAAGTCGATCCGCTGGACGAAGCAGACCATCAATATTCCGCTACGCCAGCTCGCACATTCGATGATGGACCTTAGCCTCAGCCTCGAGACGCAGTCGAACCTCACCAAGGATCACCAGGAGGCCGTTACCGCCTTCACCAACAAGGCCAGGCCCGCCTTCACCGGTCGCTGAACCCTCGAGCCTCCCGGCTCGCCAGAGCCGGGAGGCCGCAAGCGGTTCAAATCCTGCGGTCGTACCAGGCGAGCAACCGACCGTGCTCCGAGACCCTTTGTGTAGCGACGATTCGTGCGTGACGGCCGAGGTGCGAGAGAAAGGCCTCTTCCCCGTAGTCTGAAAAGACGTCCTCACGTGAGGAAAGCAGGCGTGCGACCATCGGGTCCGACTTTGGCGGGAACTCGATAACGCCTGTTGGAGCGAGGCCGACTATCCAGCCCACAGCCATGTCCAGGGGAACGTTCCGGCCAATCACGATGTGATGGATCAACGCCAGGGCGATCAGCGCATCCGCTCGTGCCCGCTCCGCCAGCCCTTGTCTCTCGCCTTGCGCCCAGCCTTGCGATGGAGTCGGATTGGCGGCATCGAGCCAGAGCGGCAGAAATGAGCGGCCCGAGTCCCTGAACCGTGTGTATGCCTGATCCAGGGCTGCATGGTCGTAGTCGAACCCGATCACATGCTCCGCGCCTGCGGCAAAGGCCACCTCCGAGTAATCGCCGGTATTGCAGCCGAGATCGAACAGCATCGTCGGCCGCGTCGTCTCGACCATACGGTGAACGAACGCGCGCTTCGCCTCGACTTCTTCCGAGCTGTAGCTCGTCGATTGCGCATAATCGGCCCATACCGTCGAGCCGACTGGCGGCCTCATTCGTTCGATGTGGCCCCGCAGGCCCTTCAGCAACGCGATGAAGGTGTCTCGCGGCAAGTGCCGCTTCTTCGGCGATGGATCACCGTTGCCTTTCGCCACGATCCGCCTTTGCAGCGCCGCCTGGGCCACCACATGACATAGTACCGTCCACGACAGCTTTTTCCGCAGCGGTAACAGGGGCGAGAGGTCCTCCGGTGCGATCCCTTCGAGACTGCCCCGGAACCACGCATTTGGCGGCACGCCAGCGGCGGTCCAAAGTAGCAGCGGATTCAGGAACTGCATGCAGAACTGGCGGTGACCATCCCAAAGTTCACCCTCTCGGTAGGGGCGCAACGAGAGATGGTCGATGAAGACCGGCCGGGTGCCCGCAAACTGGACGTTGTATGCGGTGGCGTCACTCAGGGTGAAGCCCAGATCCAGCGCCGCAAGGTGCAGGTCGAGGTGCAGCAGAGCGGCTGCGCGGTGCAGCGCAAAGCTCCACTCGTAGGGGTAGGATAAGAACGGGAGCCTCGGATGCTCGAGCGCATGCTCGGCTTGGGCGGCGTAGGGGCCGAGCTCTCCTGTCGGCACTTCGCGCGCGGGCACGAGCAACCCCTGCTCCGCCAGCTTTTCGTACAACCCCAGTTCGCGCGCTGCCCGATACGCCGGTGCGTTCAGCTCGTAGATCGCACGCAGAACTCGGTCGTCGCTGACGAGTACGCGGCCGCCGGGATCTCGAAACGCACCCGGATCGGGCCGAGCAGACTTCATTCGGAAGCGTCCCTGACGTCAGGCTTGCCCGACTTCCGGCCGCGATGGCCGACCCATTCTTTCAGCCGCTGCAGGTGTGACCGCCCGAAGATAAGAGCACCGGCCACGGCCCCCATTGCCGACTGCAAAATTATGCTGCCGGTACCGGGATCGAGATAAGCGTAGGCAGGAGCAGAAAGGCCAAGGCTGATCGGAAGCGAAAGAATTGCGCAATAAGTTACCCGACGCATGCCTGCCCTCCTCGATATGAGGTGGCTACGACTATCGCCTCATCATTAAAGAGCGGTTATCGGGAAGGCTGTGTTCGAAACCGAGCCGCATTCCTGCAGCCTGCTTTTACTCATTCTTCATCGTGAGGAGGGACGGTGCGGAGCCTCAATCCGATCTTCCTGCTCGGCGAGCGGGCCGTGGAGAAACGTCGATGCTCGAAAGTGCCGCAGAAGCGAGAAATTCGTTTCATCGGCGAACCCGAGAACATGCCGCCGTTCTGCCTTCGACACCCCTCCCGCTGCATGCTTCGGGCTGCGGCTTTCTGGTGCTCGCCGCCTCCTTCTTCAACTTCCTCAGCTACAACGAGTATCCTCTTGCTCGGCCTGAAGTCGGGCTCGTCGTCCTGATCCTGGCGGTCGTCGCCGGCGCTACAGGCATCCTGTACTGGGCATCGGGACGCTGGCTGCGCATGCTCCTGGACGTCGTGCTCGCGTTCGCTGCCTTCGATCTCAATTTCGACGGAACGGTTGTTGTGGTGGCCGCGATGGCTTCGGCGATCCTTCTGAACAGATTCCTCATCCCGATGTTGGGATTTGTCGCCGCCTTCGTGCTGGTGACAGAGATCGGTGCAGCAACGTTCAAGGCTACGGCAATCGCTACAGAGCCGGGTCCGAGCGTTGTCTCGTATCCCTCCGACCTTCCGCCCCTGGTGCATCTCATCCTGGACGAGCACATCGGGATCGAGGGCCTCTCGGAAGCGGTACCGGAAGTGCAGGAATCGCGCGCGCGCCTGCAGACGTTCTATGAGGATGCAGGCTTTCGGCTGTTCGGGGCTGCCTTCAGCCAGTACATGCACACAGTCAATGCGATCCCGCAGATCCTGAACTTCGGCGCGGAGCAAGCCTGGACACCGGAGCACCTGGACGGGGCGAGGATCACGGAGAACGCCTATTTCGACCGCCTCCGTGAGCTCGGTTACGGCATCCACATCCTACAAAGCGACTTTCTGGATTACTGCGATCACCCTGCTGTCGAGACCTGCGATGAATACCGGGCAACAGATATCGGATCGCTGGCAGCAACTGCATTGCCTGTGGGAGACAAGTCGGTTCTGCTCGTCTCGGGCTTTGCCTCTCTGTCGTCGGTGCTGCCGGCCATAGGCGCCAGAGCCTACATCCTAGCTGCCAAGGTGGCGCGTCCGCTCGGAGTGGACATGCCGGTGTTCTTGCTCGGCCATCGCACGAGCACGACAGGAGCGCTGGCCGCTTTGGACCGTGTCATAGATCAACTGAAACGCGCTCGGCCCGGCAAAGCGTATTTTGCCCACATCCTTGCTCCTCACTTTCCGTATTCGCTGGATGCGGAATGTGGCGTGAAAGATCTGGACGGCTGGGAGTTGCGCCACTCGCTCCTGGGGAGCAGGCTGAACCGCGAGCTCGCATATCTCGAGCAACTGGAGTGCGTGACAAAGCGCCTCGGCCAAGCTCTGGAGGCGCTGTCCCGCTCCGAAGCGGGCGCGAACGCCATCGTCGTCGTTCATGGCGACCATGGATCACGCATTACCGACCATGACCCGACAGTGGAGAATGCCGGCGTCTTCAGTGACGCCGACATGATCGCCAGCTTCTCCACCCTGTTCGCCGTCCGCGGTGCGGGGATCGAAAGCGGCTATGACGCCAAGGCTTTGCCGGTAGCCAGGATTCTATCCTCGATCGCCGCCTCGGGCTTCCGTTCGGTCGAAATAGACCTCGACGAGAAATTCGTGCCGACGGTGATACTGGAAGATCGGCAGTGGAAACCCGTGCGGGCGGAGCCTCTGCCCGCGTCCTGGTCGCTCGCCCCTCACTCGTAGCTGACGAGCCGCCTGCCGTTGAAGACCCGCCAGGCGGGCACCGGCCGCTCCGGGTCGTGCAGATCGCCCTTTTCCAGGCGCGCGGCGATCTCGGCCAGAACCATCTTGGTGATCGGCCGGATCTTCAGAGCTGCGGCCTCCTCGAGGGAGAACCAGCGGAGTTCCTCGAGCTCACCGTTCCCGCGTTCGCGGCCCTGCAGGAGCTCCGCATCGACGACGAAGAATCGCGCGTTGAAGCGGCGGGGGCGACCGGTGGGCGTGACGGCGCGGGCGACGTAGGTGAGGCCACCCAGCACCGGGACCATTCCCGTCTCGAAGAAGTGCTCCCAGCCCTTGGGCACCTTGGTGATCTCGCCGGCCTCGCGCGGACGGCCCAAGATCAGCCCGGTTTCCTCGAAGGTCTCCCTGACCGCCGCCAGCGCGATCGCCTTCGCACGCCGCGGGGTCGCGCTCGCTGACAGGCGTTCCAGAACGTCGGCACGAAGCGGCTCCGCCGGCTCGACATATCCGTCGGCCCGGTCGACGCGGCCACCGGGAAAGACATAGTTGTGGGGAACGAAGACATGTTTCGCGCTGCGCTCGCCCATCAGCACTTCGGCGCGCCCGGACGTGTGCCGGACGATGATCAGGGTAGCGGCATCCCGGGGACGCAGGGGCGCTTCGGCCATGATCGGGCTCTCTTCTTGCTTATTGATCGACGAGGGTGGCCGAGCGGGGAAATGGGGTGTCCAACCGGATTCGAACCGGCGACCTCCTGGACCACAACCAGGCGCTCTAACCAGCTGAGCTATGGACACCACGGTGCTCGAAGGTCGCCTCTCTAGTCTCCCGGCGGCGTCGCGTCAAGAGACCTTCACCGACAAGTCTCCGTCGTTTGCAGGGCAGAGAGCAGTATAGCATAGTGCGCCGCCCTGCCCCACGTCGCGGGCGCCCACAGCAGAGGAGCGCGCAATGCTGCGACTTGCCGAGAACATGTCCCGCCTTGGCACCGAGACCGCATTCGAGGTTCTGGCGCGTGCAGCGGCACTCGCCGCCGAGGGACGCGACATCGTCAATCTCGGCATCGGCCAGCCGGACTTCAAGACACCGCCGCACGTGGTCGAGGCCGCCTGCCAGGCGCTCCGCGACGGACACCACGGCTACACGCCCGCGAACGGCATCCTGCCGCTGCGGGAGGCGGTCGCGGAGGACATTCTCGCCCGACGGGGTGTCGAGGTGCATCCCGATAGCGTTCTGATCGTTCCGGGCGGCAAGGTCACGATGTTCTTCGCCATCCTGATGTTCGGAGAGGCGGGGGCCGAGATCATGTACCCGAACCCCGGCTTCCCGATCTACGAATCGGTCATCCGCTATTCCGGAGCGAAACCGGTGCCGATCGTCCTCCGGGAGGAGAACGGTTTCGCCTTCAGCGCCGACGAAGTACTGGAACAGGTCACGCCCGCGACGCGGCTGATCATCCTCAACAGCCCGGCCAACCCTACCGGCGGCGTCGTTCCGCGGGAGGAGATCGACAAGCTGGTCGCCGGGCTGGAGAGATATCCGCAAGCCGCCATCATGAGCGACGAGATCTATGCCCGCATCATCTACGACGGCCGCGAGCACGTCTCGCTGCTGAACTATGAATCCATCCGCGATCGGGTGATCCTGCTCGACGGCTGGAGCAAGACCTATGCTATGACCGGCTGGCGACTGGGGTACAGCGTCTGGCCAGGCGCGCTGGCGCGGGACGCGGAGAGGCTCGCGGTGAACTGCCACTCCTGTGTCAATGCCGCCACACAGTATGCGGGCATCGCCGCCCTCCAAGGCCCTCAGGATGCGGTCGACGAGATGGTCCGCGCGTTCGATCAACGTCGCCGGGTTATCGTGGATGCGCTGAATGCGCTCCCAGGCTTCCGCTGTCAGGAACCGGGTGGCGCCTTCTATGCCTTCCCGAATATCACCGGCACCGGCATGACCGCGCGTGAGCTGCAGCGCCGCATGCTTGAGGAGGCTGGCGTCGCGACCGTGGCAGGAACCAGCTTCGGCGATCGGGGCGAGGGCTTCATTCGCTTCTCGTATGCGGCGAGCACGGAAGACATAGGAAAAGCGGCGGACCGCATCGGAAACATGCTGTAGAATGAGGCGGTGAATTGCTCGTTATTTAGGCATTCGCCCATGTATTGAACAATCGCGGGTGGCAACACCGCTCTCGCGATTGCCGGAGCCGCCGTTAGAGCGGCTTTCCCTGACTGGAGGCCCTTGGCACGCATCCTGCTATCCGGACATGGCGGGCCAAGGCGCGAACCCGACAACCTCGTGTGGGATGCCATGAAGAAGATCGAAGCCATCATCAAGCCTTTCAAACTCGACGACGTGAAGGACGCTCTCCACGAGATCGGCATCAAGGGCATCACCGTAATCGAGGCGAAAGGCTTCGGGCGGCAGAAGGGCCACACCGAGCTTTATCGCGGCGCCGAATACGTCGTCGACTTCCTACCTAAGGTAAAAGTGGAAGTCGTGATGGAAGACGGAATGGTCGAGCGGGCGATCGAGGCGATAAAGCAGGCGGCCCACACCGGCCGTATCGGCGACGGCAAGATCTTCGTCTCCACCATCGAGGAAGCGATTCGGATCCGGACGGGAGAAACCGGAGGCGACGCGATCTAGCGCCCGCAACGAATTAGCGTACTGCGACCCAAGAGGAGCGATCGTAATGTCACTGCAGTGCAAGACGCCCCAGGACGTCCTGAAGGCGATCAAGGACAACGACGTAAAGCATATCGACTTCAGGTTCACCGATCCGCGCGGCAAGTGGCAGCACACCACGCAGTATGTCGACACGGTCGACGAAGACATGTTTGCCGACGGCATCATGTTCGACGGCTCCTCGATCGCCGGCTGGAAGGTCATCAACGAGTCGGACATGGTCCTGAACCCCGACTGCGAGACGGCGGTCATGGACCCCTTCTCGGCAGAGCCGACCATGATCGTCGTCTGCGACGTGCTCGAACCCTCGACCGGGCAGCCCTACAGCCGCGACCCGCGCTCGACCGCGAAGAAGGCCGAGGCTTACGTCAAGGCGAGCGGCATCGGCGACACGGTCTATTTCGGCCCCGAAGCCGAGTTCTTCGTGTTCGATGACGTGCGCTTCTCGGTCGAGATGAACCGGAGCTTCTTCGAGTTCGACTCTGCCGAAGGCCCGTACGTCTCGGGCAAGATGTTCGAGGCGGGGAACATCGGCCACCGCCCGAGCATCAAGGGCGGGTACTTCCCGGTGCCGCCGGTGGATTCCGCGCACGACATGCGCTCCGAGATGGTCTCGGTCATGGCGCAGATGGGCGTCTCGATGGAGAAGCACCACCACGAGGTGGCTCCGAGCCAGCACGAGCTGGGCATCAAGTTCAACACGCTGCTGCGCAGCGCCGACGACATGCAGATCTACAAGTACGTCGTGCAGATGGTGGCGCACAGCTACGGCAAGACCGCGACCTTCATGCCGAAGCCGGTTGCCGGCGACAACGGCTCGGGCATGCACTGCCACCAGTCGATCTGGCGCGACGGCTCTCCGCTGTTCGCAGGCAACGGCTATGCCGACCTGTCGGAGACCGCGCTCTACTACATCGGCGGGATCATCAAGCACGCCCGCGCGATCAACGCTTTCTCCAACCCCAGCACCAACAGCTACAAGCGCCTGATCCCCGGGTTCGCGGCACCGGTGCTGCTGGCCTACTCGAGCCGCAACCGCTCGGCCTCCTGCCGGATCCCCTATGTCGCGAGCCCCAAAGGCAAGCGTGTCGAGGTCCGCTTCCCCGACCCGAGCGCCAACCCCTATCTCGCCTTCGCGGCGATGCTGATGGCTGGTCTCGACGGCATCGAGAACCGGATCCATCCGGGGGATCCGATGGACAAGAACCTCTACGACCTGCCACCGGAGGAGCTCCAGGACGTGCCTACCGTCTGCGGCTCTCTCCGCCAGGCACTGGAATCCCTCGATGCCGACCGGGAGTTCCTGAAGCGGGGCGACGTGTTCACCGATGACCTGATCGACGGCTATCTCGCCCTGAAGTGGGAGGAGGTTTTCAACTTCGAGCACGCTCCGCACCCGATCGAGTACAAGATGTACTACAGCGTCTGATCTACCGCAGGCGGCGCCGTCCGCCTGCACTCCATCCCCCGACGAGCCTTGTCCCCTGCGGCCCCGCCGCAGGGGCTTTTTCGTTCGCGGCACACGCCGGCAGTGAAACGCAATCTGCCTTTCCGCTCAAATGCGCGGGAACTTACGAGATCGATCAGCCGTCTATCTGAGAAAGTCGTCCGCTGGGAGGGCCTCCGCTGTCCACACCCCCGCGAGAGCAGGAGTGTCACGGTCCGGGTGCGATCGCCGCGCATGGCCCGCGGCGTGTTTTCTCGTTGTTCGATACGATCGCCGTGATCGTGGGACTGGTCATCGGTGCCGGCATCTTTCAGCTGCCGAGCCTGGTCGCGGCACAGTTCTACAGCGCATTGCCGATCGTGACGGTCTGGTTCCTCGGGGGCATCTGCTCGGCTATCGGCGCGCTGTGCTTCGCCGAGCTCGCGACCACCTATCCCAGTGCCGGTGGCGAGTACCATTTTCTCAGCCGCGCCTTCGGCCGAAACTGCGGCTTCATGTTCGCGTGGGCGCGCATGAGCGTCATTCAGACAGGCAGTATCGCCCTCCTCGCGTACATACTAGGCGACTATGCGAGCGAGCTCTGGCCGCTCGGCCGTCACGACACGGCATTCTATGCGGCGAGCGCAATCGTTGCGCTGACAGCGCTGAACATAGCGGGTGTGCGGCAGACGAAATCGCTCCAGAACATGCTGTTCGCCGCGACGTTGTTGGGTCTCTTGTGCATCATAGCGACGGGTGCCTTCATCCTTCCCGCCGAGGTCCCTGCCCTCCCCGTCGATGCCTTCCCGGAGACAGACGGGCTCGCAGCAGCGCTCGGGCTCGCGATGGTCTTCGTTCTTCTCACCTATGGCGGCTGGAACGAGGCAGCGTACATTTCGGCCGAGGTGCAGGATGGACCGCGGAACATCGTCCGCGCGCTCATGATCGGGATCGCAGTCATCACGCTCTTCTACGTGGCCGTCAACCTCGTGTACGTCAGGGTACTCGGGCCAAGCGGGATGGCGGAATCGAGCGCGATCGCCCGAGATGTCATGGCGGCAGCGGTCGGGCCCGTCGGTGCGACATTCATTTCGGTTCTGGTCTGCCTCGTGGTGCTCGCCTCCCTCAACGTGACGATCCTCACCGGCGCCCGAACCAACTTTGCTCTGGGCCGCGACTTCGCCTTGTTTGGGTTTCTCTCCGGGTGGAGCGAGAAGGGCAGCACGCCCGTGCCCGCCCTGCTCTTCCAAGGCCTGATCGCCCTGGCGCTGGTCACGTTCGGCGCGATGCAACGAGACGGCTTGGAGGCGATGGTGGAATATCTTTCGCCGGTGTTCTGGCTGTTTTTCCTTCTCACCGGGCTCTCGCTGTTCGTGCTGCGTGGACGCGACCCTGATCGTGCGCGGCCCTACAGAGTGCCGCTGTATCCTCTGATTCCGGCGCTGTTCTGCCTTCAGTGCGCTTACCTGCTCTATTCGAGCCTCAAGTACACCGGCACCGGCGCGCTTGTGGGGGTCGGTGTGCTGCTCCTCGGCCTGCCCCTCCTCCTTGCGGCGCGACGCGCGGCTCCGGGGCCGGCCTTCGGTTCCGATTAGCTTCCCTCCAACGCCAGAAGGAAAAGCGAGAACTATGATCGAGCCTTCCCGCTTTGTATCGGCCGCCGCCAAGGGCCTCTTCGTGGCTGCTTTGCTGACACTATCGGTTACGTTCGGCCGGTCAGCTGATGCCCGGGACGTCCCCTACGTGCCGACACCGCCTGAAGCGGTGAAGAAGATGCTCGAGATGGCGGATGTTCAGCCCGACGACCTGCTTTACGACCTGGGCTCGGGTGACGGCCGGATCGTCATCGCCGCCGTCCGCGATTTCGGCGTGAAGCGCGCTATCGGTATCGACATCGACCCGCAACGCATCCGCGAAAGTTGGCAGAATGCGGAGAACGCAGGGGTCGCCGATCAGGTGGACTTCCGACAAGGCAACATCTTCGAGGAGGATTTCAGCGATGCCGACGTCATCACGATGTACCTCCTCTCCAGGGTGAACCGCGAATTGCGGCCCCGCCTCCTCAACGAGCTTCGCCCCGGCACGCGTCTGGTTTCGCATCAGTTCACCATGGGCGACTGGGAACCCGATGCGGAAGCCACAGCGGCGAACCGTTCGCTCTATCTGTGGGTGGTACCCGCCAAGGTCGCCGGTGAATGGCGGGCCGAGGGAGGTGCCGACGAGATACGCCTGTCGCTGCGGCAGGATTATCAAATGGTATCCGGGGACATGAGCGCATTCGGCCAGAGCACCCCTATCCAATCAGGTCGTCTCGAGGGCGAGAACCTGGTTCTGAGTGCAACGACCGTCCGAGAGGGCACGCCGGTCGAGGTACGCCTCGAAGGTCTCGTGACGGAGGAGGACAAGATAAAAGGACAGCTGCTGCTCGGAGACTCTGCCACCGACGTCGTCCTCGCGCGCGCACGATAGGACTGAGCGGGGTTCCGCCGCTATGCATCGAGTTCGGGATAGTGGCGGAAGATGCCGTCGTCGTTGAAGGGAATCCGTCGCTCGCTCTCGAGGTAGCCCCGAATATTCGGCCTCTCCCCTACCGCCGCATGAAGAGCGGCGACACGGGGGCTATCCTGTAGGGCCCACTCCATCGTCCTCGGCAGCGCATAATTCAGCCCCTCGACGACCTGAAACAGCGAAAGGTCCGCATAGGTCGTGCGCCGCCCGACCAGATGCTTGTCGCCGCCCGGGTTGAGCTCCAGCACGCGCTCGAACCAGGAGAGGAACTTGGGGATGCGCGTCTCGCGGAAATCGACCGCGCGTCTGGCCGCCTCCGCCTTCTGCTCATGGTAGTAGAGGCTGGAGGCGATGGGGTGATGCAGGTCGTGCGCCTCGTCGACGAAATCCGCGATCGTGAGCTGGAGCTGATGCGTCCATAGTCGCGCGCCCTCGTTGCGAGGCGCGAGCCCGATCCGACCGCCGAGATAGTGCAGGATCGCCGCCGTCTGGCCGACGACGACCTCCCCGTCCCTCAGGAAGGGCGGCGCGAACGGCGGCGTCACCGTGCCCTCGCCTTCCATCAGCCGCGACATCTCGCCCAGGCCGCGCTCTCGCGCGACGTCGACGTAATCCGCGCCCGCCTCCTCCAGCGCCAGCCGGACGAATTCGCCGCGCCCCTGGATCGATGGCCAGTAGAAAAGCTCGTAGGGCATCGCTCACCTCCCGCTGCTGATGGAGCAACGGGTATCGAGCGCCTCGGTTCGGAAGAATGCGCCGTCCGGCTAGCCCAGCTTCTTCCGCAGAACCTCGTTGACGAGCTTCGGATTGGCCTTGCCGCCCGTCGCCTTCATCACCTGACCGACGAAGAAGCCGAACAGCTTGTCCTTGCCCGAACGGTACTCCTCGACCTTGGCCGACTCCCGCGCCAACACCTCGTCGATCGCGGTTTCGATCGCACCGGTGTCGGTGATCTGCCGAAGGCCCTTCTCCTCGACGATGTCGCCGGCGGACTTGCCGGTCTCCCACATCGCTTCGAACACTTCCTTGGCGATCCGCCCGGAGATGGTGTTGTCGGCAATCAGGTCGAGCAGCCCGCCGAGCTTTTCGGCCGTGATCGGCGACTCGGTGATGGCCAGGCCCGACTTGTTCAGAAGGCCGAACAGATCGCCGATCACCCAGTTCGAGGCGAGCCGGCCGTCACGCCCGCGCGCGACCACCTCGAAGAAATCGGCGGTCTCGCGATCAGCGACCAGCACGCCCGCGTCGTATACCGGGACGCCATAATCCTCGACGAACCGGCGCTTCTTCTCGTCCGGAAGCTCCGGCAGCGTCGCCTTGATCTCGTCGACCCAGGATTGATCCAGCTCCAGCGGCAGGAGATCGGGATCCGGGAAATAGCGATAGTCGTGCGCCTCCTCCTTGCTCCGCATCGAGCGGGTTTCGCCGCGGGATGCGTCGAACAGGCGCGTCTCCTGATCGATCGTGCCGCCGTCCTCGAGGATCTCGATCTGCCGGCGCGCCTCGTACTCGATCGCCTGGCGGATGAACCGGATCGAGTTCACGTTCTTGATCTCGCAGCGCGTGCCGAACGGCTCCCCGGGCCGACGCACCGAGAGGTTCACGTCGCAGCGCAGCGAACCCTGATCCATATTGCCGTCGCAGGTGCCGAGATAACGGAGGATCGAGCGCAGCTTGGTGACGTAGGCCGTCGCCTCCTCCGGTCCCCGCAGGTCCGGCTCGGAGACGATCTCCATGAGAGCGACGCCCGAGCGGTTCAGATCGACGTAGCTCTTGGTCGGATGCTGGTCGTGCAGGCTCTTGCCCGCGTCCTGCTCCATGTGCAGGCGCGTGATGCCGATCTCCTTGACCGCGCCGTCCGGCAGATCGATCAGGAGCTTCCCCTTTCCCACGATCGGCCTCGAATATTGCGAGATCTGGTATCCCTGCGGCAGGTCCGGATAGAAATAATTCTTCCGGTCGAACACCGAAACGAGGTTGATCTCCGCTTTCAGGCCGAGCCCCGTCCGCACCGCCTGCTCGACGCAATAGCCGTTGATGACCGGCAACATGCCGGGCATCGCCGCATCGACGAGGCTGACCTGGCTGTTCGGCTCCGCACCGAAAGCAGTCGAGGCTCCCGAGAACAGCTTCGCGTTCGAGACGATCTGGGCGTGCACCTCGAGCCCGATCACCATCTCCCACTCACCGGTGCGCCCCTGGAGCGTCGCCATCAGACGGATCCTCCCAGCATCGTCGGCAGCGCGGTAAACTCGGCCGCTTCTTCCAGCACCCGAGCCGCCCGAAGCACGCCTTCCTCGTCGAAGGCCCGGCCGATGAGCTGGAGGCCGAGCGGCAGACCTTCGCCCGACAGGCCGGCTGGAACGGAAATCGCCGGAAGACCGGCAAGGCTCGCCGGAACCGTGAAGACGTCGTTCAGATACATGGCGATCGGATCATCCATTTTCTCACCGATCGGAAAGGCCGCCGTAGGCGCAGTCGGCGTCAGGATGGCGTCAACCTTCTCGTACGCCCGGGCGAAATCCTGCGCGATCCTTGCCCGCACCTTCTGCGCCTTCAGATAGTAGGCGTCGTAATAGCCGGCGGAGAGGACATAGGTGCCGATCAGCACCCGGCGCCGCACCTCGGCACCAAAGCCCTCGCCACGGGTGTTTTCGTACATCTCCTGAACCGAGTTCCCCTCGACCCGGAGCCCATAGCGCACACCGTCGTAGCGGGCGAGGTTCGAGGAGGCCTCGGCCGGCGCGATGATATAGTAAGTGGGGAGCGCGTATCTCGTGTGCGGAAGGCTGACCTCCACGATCTCCGCACCCGCAGCCCTGAGCCAGTTCACCCCTTGCTGCCAGAGCGCCTCGAGCTCGGAGGACATGCCGTCGACCCGATACTCCTTCGGGATGCCGATGCGCATGCCCCGGACCCCGCTCTCGATTACGGCCTCGAAGTCGGGAACCTCCCGCGGTGCGGAGGTCGAATCCTTCGGGTCGTGACCGGCCATGTGGCGGAGCATGATCGCCGCATCCCGCACGGTTCGCGTCATCGGCCCCGCCTGATCGAGCGACGAGGCGAAAGCGATGATCCCCCAGCGTGAGCAGCGGCCGTAGGTCGGCTTCAGCCCGACGATACCGCAGAACGCGGCCGGCTGACGGATCGAGCCACCGGTGTCGGTACCGATCGCGGCAAGTGCGCAGCGCCCCGCGACCGCCGCGGCCGAGCCACCGGACGAGCCGCCCGGCACACGCCTGCGGTTGTCGCCTCTCGCTCGCCACGGGTTCTCGACCTCGCCGTAGTAGCTCGTGACGTTTGCCGAGCCCATCGCGAACTCGTCGAGATTCGTCTTGCCGAGCAACACCGTTCCGGCGTCGCGCAACTTCGCCGACACCGTCGATTCATACGGCGGGACAAAGCCGTCGAGGATGTGCGATGCGGCCGTCGAGAGGATCCCGTCGGTGCAGAACAGGTCCTTCACCGCGATCGGCAACCCGTCGAGAGTCAACGGCTCGCCTCGCGCCCGGCGTTCATCCGCGGCCCCTGCGTCGGCGAGCGCCCGCTCCGGGGTCTCGGTGATGAACATGTTGAGGCTGCGCGCCTGCTCGATTGCCGAGAGATGCGCCTCGGTGATCTCGCGCGCCGAGAAATCCCCGCGTCCCAGACCGTCGCGTGCCTCGGCCAGGGTAAGACGTGTCAGTTCCGACAAGACCGCCGCTCCTACTCGACCACTTTGGCGACGGTGAAGAAGCCTGCTTCCGCTCCCGGCGCGTTGCTCAGGATCCTCTCCGGGTAGCCGCCGTCCGTTACCTCGTCCTTGCGCCATGGCAGAGAAACACCGCCCACGCCCGTCATCGGCTCGACATCCGCGGTGTCCACCTCGCCAAGTTGCTCGACCCAGCCCAAGATCTGGCCGAGCTCGCCCGCGAGATGCTCGAGCTCTTCCTCGGGAACCTTGATGCGCGCGAGAGTAGCGATTCTCGCGACGGTGGCCTTGTCCATCGACATGATGTAACTGTCCCGTGAACGGGCGCTGCGGCCCGGGAAAACTGGCGGAAAAGCGCCTTTTCGAGAGGGCGGGAAGCTATCACCCGGTATGCCGATCTGCAACCCTGCCGACCTCGTGCGAAGCCTCGCACCCGCCACTCGCCTCATGGGGCTCGACATCGGTACCAAGACAATCGGTCTCGCAATATCCGACGTGTCGCTGACGATTGCGTCACCGATCCGCACGCTGAAGCGAGCCCGACGCTTTCATGAGAACGCGGCCGCGCTCGACACCGTGATCGAGGAGCGAAATGTCGGCGGCCTCGTGCTGGGATTGCCCGTGAACATGGACGGCACCGAAGGGCCGCGCTGCCAATCGGTCCGGCAGTTCGCCGAAAACTTGCTGCAGCATCGGGACATGCCGCTCGCATTCTGGGACGAGCGCTGGTCCACAGTGGCGGTCACGCGCACGCTTCTGGAGGCGGATGTCTCGCGCCGGCGCAGGGGCGAGCTCGTCGACAAGATGGCGGCAGCCTACATCCTCCAGGGATTCCTCGATCATCTGGCGTCGGTTTCGGCCCGCTGACTCAGCAGGTCGACGAAGCGACCGAGCGGCGCGCTATCGAACGCGAGCGCCGGCGCGATGGTGTAATGGCCTCGCCGGCAGAGGAAGAGATTGGCTTCGGGAACGCGCCAGCGCCGCATCTGGTCGAGGGCGGGGGCAGGCGGTGTCAGCTCGTCGGCCTCTCCGAGCACGGCGACGATGCGGCCCGGGTCCACTGCCGGCGTGCCCGTAGGGGCGACAAGCGGTCTCCACCGTTCGAACCGGGCGAGATCCCAGCCTGATCGGATGAGGGCGGCATCGAAGCCGATGCGCCGCATCAACGACCCCTCGAGCGCGACGCGCGGCGGGTCCGCCCCATGCGCGATAAGGAGAGCCGCATCGGGTCGCGCCTCCACCGGCCACTGTGTCGCGACTTCTGCAATCAGGCCCGCCACCATCGAGCCGAGACTGTAGCCGCCGACACCGACGGCTCGCGATCGTGCCCTGGCCCAGCTTACCAATACTGCCGTTTCGAGAGCGGCGGTGTGGAAGTAATCCAGAAAACCGAGCGGCGCCCGAGCCAGAACCCTTTCCCCGCCGAAGGATCCGAGAGGGCGCCGCCGGCCGTGCCACAGACCTTCCAGCGTGATTACCCGCACTCCCCGTTCGACGAGGTGGACGATCGCGTTGCCGGGATCGGGCGTGAACTCCGGCTCGACCCCGATGCCGTGCAGAAATATCAAAGTCGGCGGCCGCTCCGCCGAGAGCGGCTCGAACACGTGCGCCCAGACGACACCGCCGACCGGTTGTACCGGCGACGAGAACCTCAGCCAGAACTCCGTTCCCCGTGCGGTGCGAAAGCTGAGGGACTGATGGACTTCGGGCACCTGTTCGGGCAGGCAGAACGCGCGCGCAGGTGACGCAAGACGGCCCTGGTGTGCGGCTTCGACCTCCGCATGGCCAGAGATATCCCAGCGCACGGCCGGCAAACGGTTCAGCGCTCTCAGCGATACAAGATGGGCTCGGCCTGCCATGAAGGCCATGGCGGCACGATCGCGCCGGCGTGCCGTCGCCTGCAGATCCACATCGATCTCGCCGAAGAAGGCGCCTTCCCATTCGCGTTCAGATTGGTGGTAGCCATGAGCAAGCATGGCGATGCGGCACAACGACCGCTCGAGAAATGGCGGCCTGCGCCGGAAAGGAAGCAGTTGCCGGAAACGATCCACCGACGTGCCGGCCTCCAGCGCCGCCGCCCAGGCGCATGACAAGGGAAAGTAGAAGTCGCCGAGCAGACGATCCGCGCGCCGATCGAGCCATGGCCGGTAGAGAGCCGGCCCCAGTCGGTTCATTCCCGGCAGGCTAAGCATCGGCTGCCAATCGTCGACGGTGTTCGCGGAAGACGATGTAGAGCCCGCTGCAGATGATGATCACAGCCCCGATCAGCGTGTTCGCTCCGGGAAGCTCGGCAAACACGATGTAGCCGAGCAGAGTTGCCCAAAGTAGCGTCGAGTACTGAAACGGCGCGAGGAGCGAGGCCGGCGCGACCGTCAACGCCTGCACCAGCAGAAAATGCCCGCCCCCGCCAAGTGCCCCCATCCAGATCAACATGCCCCATTGGAACGCGGATGGGTCCGTCCATACCAGGGGGACGAGCGCGCTCGTAACGATCATTCCGCCGAGGCCACTGTAGAACATGGACGTCATGGTGCCGTCGGTGCGGCTGACGATTCGCGTTGCGATTTGATAGCCGGCATAGATGAGCGCCGTCAGCAAAGGAAGAAATTGCGCCCAATGCAGGTCCGCCTCCGCCGGCGCGACGATTATCGCGACCCCGAACAATCCGGCGACCACTGCGCTCCAGCGATGAAGGCCTACCTTCTCTTTCAGGAACGGAACCGATAGCGCGGTGACGAGCAGCGGCGTCGCGAAAGCGATCACGACCGCCTGCGCAAGCGGCAGGAAGGCGAGGCTCAGCCAGAAGGTGAAGGTCGCTCCCAGAAGCAGCAGCGCCCTCGCCGTTTGGAGGGCGGGTCTTGCGGTCCGAATTACACGCTTCGGCTCGGAACGGACCAGGATCGCGATCGTGAAGATCAGAAAGTGGAACAAATACCGGCCCCAGACGATCTGGAGCACGTCGAGGCTCTCGGTCAGGAACTTGGCGGAAGTGTCGAGGGCTGCGAAGCAGGCGGTGGCGCAGAGCGCGAGCAGAATGCCCTTGCGCCAGCCGTCGCGTCCGCTCCCCGCGGCGGGAAACGCCGTCACTGGACAGAACCGGGGAATGATGAATGACCGGCCCGGGAGGCTCGCCTCCCGACCGGCAGACGAGGTACGTTTGACATGAGGTTCCCACCGAGTATAGTGCGCCCACTTCCGAGAAAGAGAGCCTGAATCCGGCTCCGTCCTGACAACAGCAGGACCTATCGGGACAACAACAAACCATCAAGGATCTTCGACCATGTCAAAGCGCGTCAGCGCCAAGCACAAGATTGATCGTCGCCTGAGCGTCAACCTCTGGGGACGGCCGAAAAGCCCGATCAACAAGCGTGAGTATGGCCCGGGTCAGCACGGGCAGCGCCGCAGCCGGAAGCTTTCCGACTTCGGCACGCAGCTTCGTGCGAAGCAGCAGCTCAAGGGCTACTACGGCAATGTCGGCGAGAAGCAGTTCCGTAAGCTCTACGACGAGGCTGTGCGCCGCCGCGGTGATACCGGCGAGAATCTCATCGAGCTGCTGGAGAGGCGGCTGGACGCGGTTGTATACCGCATGAAGTTCGTGCCAACACCTTTTGCCGCCCGACAGTTCATCAACCACGGCCATGTGAAGGTCAACGGCCGGCGCGTCAACATCCCATCCTATCAGGTGAAGGATGGCGACCTCATCGAGGTGAAGGAAAAGTCCCGGACGATGGCCCTGGTGTTGGAGGCCATAGAGTCGGGCGAGCGGGATGTCCCCGACTATATCGAAGTCGACTACGGCACCATGAAAGGCCGCTTCATCCGCGGCCCGAAACTGGCCGATGTCCCCTATCCGGTTCAGATGCAGCCGAATCTCGTGATCGAGTTCTATTCACGCTGACGCAGCATTCAGTCGATCGAAGCGCCCGCGGGACTCGTGTCCGCGGGTGCTTTCGTTTTCAGGCTCGATTGCGTCAGTGGGCCATGAGCACGGGGAGCGTGGCTTCCGCGAGGATATAGCTGGTCGCACCGCCGAAGATCATCTGGCGGAGGCGGCTCTGCGTGTAGCCACCCTTCAACAGGAGGTCGGCCCCGATCGCCTCCGCTTCCGCGAGGATTGCCTCGCCGATCAGCCGCCGCCCCGCCGATACAGTGGTAGCGGTCGCCTCGATCCCGTGCCGGGACAGGCTCCGGACGACTTCCTCTCCGGGAGGGCCCGGCACGGTCCCGCCCTCGATCGTCAGGACCGTCACCCTCTCCGCCCGAAGCAGGAAAGGCATGCCGAGCGCAATCGTCCGCGCCGTCTCGGTGCTGGCATTCCAGGCGATCACGACGTTACGGCCAAGGATCGACGGAGGCGTTGGCGGCGCGATCAGAATCGGCCGCCCGGACTCGAACAGAGCCGCTTCCAACGTTCCCATGGCCGGTGACTCCCGGCTCCTCGTCGGCCGGCCGACCACGACCAGATCGAAGGTTCGGCCGTAGCTGCCGATGTCTCCTCGCGGCGAGGTTATCTGCACCCAACGAGGTGCGTCCGCTCCGGGCGCCGCATCGACCCGGCGCCTCACGAAGTCATCGAATACCTGACGCACTCGCTTGCTCCGCTCGGCCTCCTCCCGCTCGAAGTTCTCGAGCAGTGCCGGCGAAGCCGCACCGAGATCGTCGGCTGCGAGGACGGCGCTCGAATCGATCCGCACCCGCAGCCCTTCGATGTAGCTCTCGAACGCGTCCGCCACCAACCCGGCGGTCGCGAGCATCGATGGCAGCCCCTCGGAATCGTTCATTGGGATGAGGATGTTCTTCATCCGACCCTCCGATAGCTGCGGCCCAGAGCATCTGGACATCGCGGATGATCATAGCCACATCAGCCTGTAGGGCGAAAGAGCCCTGCATGTGCCGCATTCAGCACATGCGAATATCGCATGCTGAGGTTCTGACCATCGCGTGAGTTTAGGCAACAGAGGAGTTTCGGCCATGGACGTGCTCGGACGATACAATGCGCTCGTCGACAAGCACGCGGAGCTCGAACGGCGACTTGAAGCCGAGACGGCTCATCCCCGCCCCGATCAGGAAATGATCAACTCTCTCAAAAAGCGCAAACTCATGATGAAGGACGAGATCCACGCCCTGCAGGGGCAATTGCCCGAAACCCTACGACCACGCGCCTCCGGTTGAGCCAGATAGAACGCAAAAAGGGCCGCTCTCAAGAGCGGCCCTTTCTTC
>Ga0079224_100002635_pt1 | contig 22007 bp, 24 predicted proteins | sample Stecom2015_FD_80414 | JGI IMG/M metagenome (GOLD analysis project Ga0079224, IMG submission 80414) | Agricultural soil microbial communities from Utah to study Nitrogen management - Steer compost 2015 | ecosystem: Environmental > Terrestrial > Soil > Agricultural land | place: USA: Utah...
CGAAATCGCTGATCGGGGGGGCGGTCATGGGCGGGGGTTGTAGCATCCGCCGCGGGCAGCGGCAATGAAGGGCATCGCATGCACAAGCGCCTGAGGCGGCTGCGATTCACGTCGCCGTTTCCGGCTCGCCTTCTGGATACATTCGGCACAAAATGGGAACGCGGCGCCTGCCCCGAAAATTCATGGAGCGGCGCGCATCCGGCCGCGAACGACGCATGACGTAACCGGATCTCAAGTTGAGGCCGGGAATCGGATTTGCTAGCGTCCGCGGCGTTGGGGGGCTCCATGGCGGATATTCTGGGATCGTCTGCGCCGGCGCGGGCGTGGCATGCCTATTACACGGAAAAGCGGATCGTCCATCAGTGGATGCAGGTGCATCTCCTGCAGGACCTGCCGGTGCGCAGCGTCATCGAGATCGGCCCGTATCTCGGCCTGGTCACCGCCATGCTGGCGAACGCCGGATACCGGGTTACGACTTTCGACATCGAGAACCGGTCACCCGGCATCGGCGCCGAAAGGCATATCCAGGGCGATATCCGCGATTTCGACCCGAAAAGCCTGCCGGCCGCAGATGCGCTGATCTGCTGCGAAACGCTGGAGCATATCCCCTGGCCGGAGATTCCCTCGGTGCTGGCGCGGCTGCAGCAGACGGAAATTCCCTGGCTGATCCTGTCGGTTCCTTACGAAGGGACGCAGCTGGCATTCAGCATCTACCTGAACCGCTTCACGGCAAAGCGCCGCAGCATGTTCCGGAAATTCCGCTTCCTGAAGAATTTCCGATCCCCCGCCGACGCGGGCTGGGAGCCGCATAAGTGGGAAATCGGCTACCGCGGGTACAGCGTCGAGAAGTTCCGCGACACCCTGGAGCGCGCCGGCTGGCAGCCCGTGCGGCAGGAATTCACCGAGGGCTGCCGTTCCATTTTCCTGGTTTGCCGCAATACCGGTAAAGCGGCGTAAACCGCTTCAGGCTCCGGTCTGGCCGCGCTCCCAGACGGCTGCTTCCGTCACCACGTAGTCGATCCGCCCCTCGTTCAGGGCACGCAGGCATTCCGCCGGCGTGTTGATGATCGGTTCCTCATGCACGTTGAAGCTGGTGTTGATCAGCACCGGCACGCCGGACAGCTCGGCATAGGCAGAGAGAATGTCGTAGTACAGCGGGTTCTGCTCACGGCGGATCACCTGGGGGCGCGCCGTCCCGTCGACATGCACCACGGCGGGAATGCGCTCGCGCCACTCGTCATGCACCTGGCAGGTGATGGTCATGAACCGGGCGGCGTAAAGCGATTGCGGCGGCAGGTCGAAGATCCGGGTCGCATCGACATCGCGCACCACCGGCGCGAAAGGCATGAAATCGGAGCGGTCCAGCCGCTGGTTCAGGATCTGGTTGATCTCGGCTTTGACCGGCGCAGCCATGATGGTGCGAGCGCCAAGCGCGCGTGGCCCGTATTCCATGCCCTTCGTATAGATCGCCACCACCTTGCCGGCGTTTATCAGGGCAGCCGCATCCTTTACCGGATCGCTGCTGACCAGCCGGCCGCCGCCGCCGGCAATGACCGGGTCGATGTCGGATGAATAGTCGTATCCGAAATAGAGATGGTCGAGCCGGTAGCGCTGCTTCAGCCAGGTCTCCAGCCCGTCGCGCTCCAGCAGGTGCTGCAGCACGCCGCCGGCAGCCAGCCCCTGGTCGCTCATTGCCGGATAGATGAACACCTCGTCGACCGGCAGTTCCTCGGCAAGTCGCTGGTTCAGCTTCACGTTGGCGAACACGCCGCCCGACAGTCCCAGCTTGCGGACGCCATGGCGGCGCAGCAGCCGGCCGACCGCTTCGGTGACGAAATCCTCCAGAACCTTCTGCACCGACGCCGCCACGACCTCGGGCGGATGGCCTTCGGCCCAGCTGAAAACCCAGCGGCGCATCTCGGGATAGCTGGCAAAATCACTCTCGATGCGTCCGTCCCCGTCGATGCGGAAATGGCTGGCGAGCGCATTTGCCAGCATCGGCTCGCCCAGCGCGGCGAGGCCCGTCAGCTTGCCTTCATGCTTGTTGATGCGATAGCCCAGCGCCTGGGTCGCGTAACCATAGGCGAGCCCCAGCGAGTCGATCTTCAGCGGCGCGACCAGGCCGTCATCGCCGCCGTAAAGCGTGACCAGACGACCGTTTTTCAGGATCCGGTGACTGTACTGCACGTTGTCGCCGCCGCCATCGGCCGTATAGAGCAGCGCCTCATCCCAATCCGTATGGAACAGGGTCGCCAGCGCATGGGAGGCGTGATGATTGTAGAAGGTCACCGGCAGGTCGCCGCGGCAGCCGAGATCACGCAGGAAGGAAGCCCGATCGAACATGGCGTCGCTGTCGGTGCGGCCGTAGCGCACGCATTCGCGCTCCATGCTCTTGTGCTTTTCCATCCCGACCAGTTCGCGGACGCGGTTCTCGACCAGACGCGGCAGCGGGAAATGCCGGTAATAGCGGCTGGGAAAAGCCCCGCGGGAGAGGGCAACCGTGCCGATATCCTGCAGTCCGGCACCGGCAATGCGCAGACATTCCTGGATCGCCTCATGCGGGATGCGGCCGCCATCTATCTTGCGGCGGGTAAAACGCTCAAGCGCGACGGCCGCGACCATCCGGTAATCGTCGAACAATGCCGCACAGGCATCATGATAGCCGGAGTGGATCCCCAGAATTAACATCGTCCTTGAACGCCTTTTCTCGCCGCGGGTCTGCCTGATATCTAGCCTAGCCGCGCAGAACCGCGCCACAGGCCTTTTCCGCTGCCGCCACTATTTTCCTGGTAACGGCCTCGATCTCGGCATCCGTCAGGGTCTGCTGCTGCGGCTCGAGCCGCACGGTCAGCGCCAGCGAGGTTTTGCCCTCGGGGATGCCCGTGCCGGAGAAGACGTCGAAGACCGACACTTTCGTGATCAGCGCCTTGTCGGCGCCGCGCACCGCCTTGATCAGCGTGTCGGCGGCGACCGACTTGTCGACGATGAAGGCGAAATCGCGCTCGACCGCCTGCAGCTCGGAGAGCTTCAGCGCCGGCTTGGTGCGGCCCGCCCCTTTCGCGCGCGGCTGCGGGAGGCGATCGAGGAAGACCTCGAAGCCGACCAGCGGCCCGCGGATATCCATGGCCTGCAGGATGCGCGGATGCAGCTCGCCGAAAGTCGCCAGCACGGTTTTCGGTCCGAGCCGGAGCGTGCCGGAACGGCCCGGATGATACCAGGCCGGCGCACCGTCCATCACCATCAGCTGCTCGACCACCACGCCGGCCGCCGAAAGCGCCGCCATGGCATCGGCCTTGGCGTCATAGGCATCGACGGCCCGCGGCTTGTCGCGCCAGTGGCGCGGCCCGGTCTGGCCGCGGCGGATGCCGCTCGCCACCAGCATCTGCCCGTCGACGCCGACATCGTGATACTGCGGCCCCACCTCGCAGAGCGCGACATCGGCGAAGCCGCGGTCCATGTTGCGCTTCGCTGCGGTGATCAGGCCCGGAAGGATGGAGGGCCGCATCGCATCCATGTCGGCGCTGATCGGATTGAGCAGCAGCAGCTGCTCCTGTCCGCCGCCGAACAGCTCGGCTTCCGACCGCTTGATGAAGGAATAGGTCACCGCCTCGACCAGGCCGCGGGCGGCCAGCGCGCGGCGCGCCACGCGGATGCGGCGCTGCGCCAGGTTCAGTGCCGGCAGCGGCACCGCGCGCAGAGGCGGCAGCGGCTCGGCGGGAATCGCGTCGAAGCCGTGCAGGCGGGCGATCTCCTCGACCAGATCGGCCTCGCCGTCGATGTCGAGGCGCCAGGAGGGCGGCTGCACCGACAGCCGGTCGCCGTCCGGCTTCACCTCGAAACCGAGCGCCTGCAGGATCGCGGTCTGCCGTTCCACCGGCAGATCGAAGCCGACCAGGCCCTTCAGCCGGGAGGGACGCAGCGCCACCGTACGGCGCCATTCCGGCTCCTGGCCATCGATCACCACCTCGGAGGGCTCACCGCCGCAGAGGTCGAGGATCATGCGGGTGGCAACCTCGATGCCGGGCCGCACCAGCGCGGGATCGGCGCCACGCTCGAAGCGGTGGCGCGCATCCGAGTGGATGCCGAGCTTGCGGCCGGTGGTCGCGATGCTCACCGGATCGAACCAGGCGCATTCGACGAAGACGTCGGTGGTCGCATCCGTGCAGCCGGAATGCTCGCCGCCCATGATGCCGCCGATGCCCTCGGGACCGGCATCATCGGCGATGACGCACATCGTCTCGTCCAGCGCGTATTCGCGGCCGTCCAGCGCGAGGATTTTCTCGCCCGGCTTCGCCATGCGCGGCTGGATGTCGCCCTTCACCTTGGCGGCGTCGAAGACATGCAGCGGACGGCCGAGGTCGTAGGTGATGAAATTGGTGATATCGACCAGCGCCGAGATGGGCCGCAGGCCGATCGCCTTCAGCCGTTGCTGCAGCCAGGCCGGCGACGGACCGTTCTTCACGCCGCGGATCAGGCGGCCGGCGAAGATCGCGCAGGCCCGGTCATGCTCCGGCGGCAGCTGGCGGCGCACGCCGATCGGGCTCCTGAACTTTCCGGCGATGGCCGAGAAGTCATAGGGCTTCAGCGTGCCGAGGCCGGCGGCGGCCAGATCGCGCGCGATGCCGCGCACGCCGAGGCAGTCGCCGCGGTTCGGCGTCAGCTTGATCTCGATGACGGGATCGTTCAGCCCGAAGACATCGGCGAAGGCCGCGCCGACCGGGGTGTCCGCCGGCAGGTCGATGATGCCGGTATGCTCGTCGGTCAGGCCCATCTCGCGTTCCGAGCAGAGCATGCCGTTGGAGGCGACGCCGCGGATGGTGGCGGCCTTCAGCAGCATCTGCGTGCCGGGCACGGTCGAGCCGACCGGCGCGAAGATGCCCTTCATGCCGGCACGCGCATTCGGCGCGCCGCAGACCACCTGCAGGGTTTCGCTGCCGGTAAAGACCTCGCAGACCCGCAGCTTGTCGGCATTGGGATGCGGCTCGGCCTTGCGCACCTCGGCCACGATGAAGGGAGCATAGACGGCCGCGCGGTCGGTGATGCCCTCCACCTCAAGGCCGATGCTGGTCAGCTTCGCGGCGATTTCATCCAGCGAGGCGTCGGTTTCCAGATGGCTCTTCAGCCACTCCAGCGTGAACTTCATCGCGCCACCCCCTGGCCCAGCGTGGGAATGTCAAGCGGCACGAAGCCGTAATGCTTCAGCCAGCGCAGGTCGGCGTCGAAGAAAGCGCGCAGATCGGGGATGCCGTATTTCAGCATGGCGATGCGGTCGATCCCCATGCCGAAGGCGAAGCCCTGCCATTCGTTGGGATCGAGGCCGCAATGCTGCAGCACGCGCGGATGCACCATGCCCGAGCCGAGAATCTCAAGCCAGTCGTCGCCCTCGCCCACGCGCAGCACGCCACCCTCGCGCGAACAGTTGATGTCGACTTCGGCCGAGGGCTCGGTGAAGGGGAAGTAGCTCGGCCGGAAGCGCATCTTCACGTTCTCGGTCTCGAAGAAGGCCTTGCAGAACTCGGTCAGCACGCCCTTGAGATGGCCCATATGGGTGGTGCGGTCGATCACCAGACCCTCCACCTGATGGAACATCGGCGTATGGGTCATGTCGTAGTCCGACCGGTAGGTGCGGCCGGGCACCACGATGCGGTGCGGCGGCGGCCCGCCGCGCATGGTGCGGATCTGCACCGGCGAGGTGTGCGTGCGCAGCACGATCTGCTCGCCGTCCGCGCCGCGCTTCGGCAGATAGAAGGTATCCTGCATCTGCCGCGCCGGATGCTCCGGCGGCATGTTCAGCGCGGTGAAATTGTGGAAGTCGTCCTCGATGTCCGGTCCCTCGGCGATCGAGAAGCCCATGGCGGCGAAGATCTCGGTGATCTCGTCGATCACCTGGCTGACCGGATGGATGCGGCCCTGTGCCTCGGCGCTCTCGTTCAGCGGCAGGGTCATGTCGAGACGCTCTGCCTTCAGCCGCGCCTCGATGGCGGCGTCGTTCAGCGCCGTCTTGCGCGATTCCAGCACCGCGGCGAGGCGATCCTTCACCTCGTTGAGCTGCTGCGCACGCGCCTTGCGCTCCTCGGCATTCAGCGCGCCGAGTTCCTTCAGGGCGGCCGAGAGCCAGCCCTTCTTGCCCAGCACGGACAGCCGCGCTTCCTCGAGCGCCTCGAGGCTCGAGGCCGCGGTCATGGCACGTTCGGCTTCTTCCGCCAGTTTGACGATCTCGGTCATGACTCCTCTTCGGCGCATGGCGCCAGAATGACAAAAGGGGCCGCGGATACGGCCCCCTTCGCAATACGGTCTTTCGGATGACGGACGGGCGGGGGCCGGTCAGGCCGCCTTGGCGGGCAGTGCGGCTTTCGCCTGCGCCACCAGGGCGTTGAAGGCCTCGGGCTCGTGCACCGCGAGATCAGCCAGCACCTTGCGGTCGATCTCCACGCCGGCGAGCGCGAGGCCGTTGATAAATCGGCCGTAGGTCAGACCCTGCTCGCGGGCGGCGGCGTTGATGCGCTGGATCCAGAGCGCGCGGAAATTGCGCTTCTTGGCGCGGCGGTCGCGGAACGCATACTGCAGGCCCTTCTCGACCTTCTCGATCGCGACGCGGAAGACGGTGGAATTGCGGCCCCGGTAGCCCTTGGCGAGCTTGAGGACCTTCTTGTGGCGGGCGCGGGCGTTAACGCCCCGTTTGACGCGTGACATGGCGGTCTATCCTTACGCTTCAGCCGTTCGGCAGGTAGTTCTTGATGATCTTGCGCGCGTCACCTTCGAACACCAGGGTGGTGCCGCGCAGATTGCGGATCTGCTTGTTGGTACGCTTGATCATGCCGTGACGCTTGCCCTGGTGGGCCCGCTTGACCTTGCCGGTCGCGGTCAGCTTGAAGCGCTTTTTGGCCGCGCTTTTGGTCTTCAACTTGGGCATTTGCATAACCTCCGAATCATAAGGAGTGGCTTCGGGGTGGACACGGCAGCCCTTACAAGCCGGAACACCCGATACGAGGGCGGGTTTGTAGCCGGCCGCCCCCGGCTTGGCAACTGGATTCCCGGAAATATTCCAGCCGATCCAAAGGGGAAGCCCCAGGCCGGCCGGGGCCGCCACACGGCTCTTCCAGCCCCGCCGGAGGGGTCTGCTGCACGCAGGGGTGAATACGCCCCGGGGGCAGGGTTGCAGAACGAAACGACGCCGCGCGGCCGCGACTCGGGTTTTGCGCGATTTTTGGAAAAACTACTTGCAAAACAGGAGATTAAATCCATATGACAAGGCGAGGACAGGCATCGGAATGAGTCGCTTTTTCCCCGGCGGGTGTGATTGTCGCATGTGCACTTTCGCACTTGCAAACGCGGGTTTCGCCGTTAGTATCACGCGGGTTCGCGGTTTCCAGCCGGACGCCGCTGTACGAACGCTCCGGTCAGCCTGGCTTTTGTGAGCCATCTCGTTTCGCCGCCGCGCCTCGGCGCAGCCGGGCGGGGTGACCTAGTCGCCGTCGGAACGCCGTTTGAACCAAGATTGAAGACTGATGTTGAACGCCATCCAATTCTCGCAGCTTGACCTTGTAGAACCCATTCAGCGCGCGCTGACGGCGGAAAAACACGTGTCTCCGACGCCGATCCAGGCGAAGGCCATCCCGCATCTGCTGCAGGGCCGCGACCTGCTCGGCCAGGCGGAAGCCGGCGCCGGCAAGACCGTCGCCTTCACGCTGCCGATCCTGCAGCATCTCTCGATCGACCGTCATCCGGCCGGCGCCCGCAAGGCCCGCGCCCTGATTCTGACGACCTCGCGCGAGCGCGTGCAGCATATCCAGGAAAGCTTCCGCGCCTATGGCCGCTTCGTGCGCCTGAGCCAGGCCACCGTCTATGAAGGCCCGGGCAAGGCCGCCCAGGCGCAGGCTCTGGGCCGCGGCATCGACATCCTGATCGGCACGCCGGGCCGCGTGGTCGAACTGATCAATGCCGGCCTGCTGGAACTGAACAAGCTCGAGATCCTGGTGCTGGACGAAACCGACCGCATGCTGGAACTGGGCGTCACCAACGAGCTGCGCGCCATTTTCGAGGCCGCGCCGACCGAGCGCCAGACCATCGTGTTCGCCACCACGCTGCCCGCCGAGATCAAGCAGCTGGCCGATAGCCTGCTGACCGACCCGGTCACCGTGCTGGCCAATCCGCCGGCGCCGCGTCTGATCACCACCGCCCAGTCGGCCCGCCTCCGCGACCTTGAAGCGCGCCGCCGGGTCCGCGACCTGCTCCCGCAGCGGGTTTCGAGCCGGGGCTGATCGGGCGTTTCCTGACCATCCGTAACCGTGAAAACGCCCGCGTCAGCGGGCGTTTTTCTTTGGCCCCGCCGGCCCGGATCCGCCGGGCTTTGCGCAGGCAACGGAAAATCAACCCTGCCGGACTACAGCTTGGTCGTCTGTAACCGGTCTGTAACCACGTTTATCCTGCGAGAATGGCTCTGGTGGCGAAGGAGAATCCCGAGCAGTTCCCTGATCCGACCTGGCGCGACAGGCTGCGCGCCTGGTGGCATGGCGACGACTATGTCATGCGCCACATGGTCCAGGACTACACCACCAGGCCGGCCGAGCCCCCCGAGGAAGCCGAACCCGAGCCGGTGGAGGAAGCCCCGACGCTGGAGCGCTGGACCCCGCGCCGCCTGCAGGTGGTGCAGAAACTGTTCGGCGAGGGCTTCAACCAGCCGGGCGGCGAAGAGCTGATGAAGCCGCTGATCGCCCCGCTCGGCCTCAATCCGAATCTTTCCATCACCGAACTCGGCAGCGGGCTCGGCGGCATGAGCCGTCTGATGGCGCGCGAGAATCTGTGGATCGACGCCTACGAACAGGACGAGGATCTCGTCGCGGCGGCCATCGACATCGCCCGGCAGCAGGGCCTGAAGCAGCGCATCAACATGAAGGCGCAGCCGCTCGACGCCCTGCAGCTCAAGCGCCGGAGCGTCGACGCCGTGGTCTCCAAGGACGGCCTGATGGCGGTGCAGGACAAGCGCCTGCTGCTGGCCAAGATCCGCGCCGCCCTGAAGCCGGGCGGGCAGCTGATGTTCACCGACTTCCTGCTCACCGGCTCGACCAACAGCCGCACCTACGAGGTCTGGCACGAGCGCGAGCCGGTCAAGCCGCATCTGCTGACGCCGGAAGGCCTGCAGGCCGAGCTGGAAAGCCTGAACTTCGTCACCTGCTACATCGAGGACGTCACGCCCGAGCTCAAGCAGGCGGTGCTGCATTCCTTCGGCCGTTATGCCGAGGAGGTGAAGCTGCGCGGCAAGGCGGTCAGCGACAACGAGCGCGACTGGGCAATCTCCGAGGGCGAGCACTGGGCGATCCGTCTCAGCGCCTTTGATGCCAACATCATCCGGCAGTTCCGCGTCTACTGCCGCGTGACGGACTGAGCCCTAGCAGCAGAACCGGCAGCAAAAAGGGCCGCATCGCTGCGGCCCTTTTTTCATGTCTGTATGACGACGGCGGTCAGTGCAGCTTGGCCTTGACGTCGCCGATGGCGCGGTCGATCTGGGCCGCCGCAGCGGCACCCTGCAGATTGCCGGCGAGCACCTGGCCGGCAGCGGCGATGGCCACTTCCACGGCGGTGTCACGCACTTCCTGCAGGGCCAGCTTCTCGGCCTGGGCGATCTTCTCCTCGGCCTGCCTGCGGCGGCGCTCCAGCGTCGCGGCGGTTTCGGCTTCCGCCTGCTTCACCAGGGCGCTGGCCTCGGCACGGGCCGCGGCGATGATCTCCTCGGCCTCCTTGATCGCGTTGCGCTGCCGGCGCTGGTACTCGGCGAAGAGATGCTGCGCTTCCTGGTGCAGCTTCTCGGCCTCGTCCAGTTCCTTCTTGATGCGCGCGGCACGCTCATCGAGCTGCGCCGTCACCTTGCCCGGAACCTTCAGCCAGAAGATCAGGGCAAAGAAGGCGACGAAGGCGACGAGGGTCCAGAAGGTGGGATCCTGGAACATGCGGTTCCCTCCTCAGCCGCGCTTGCCCAGCGCCTGGGCGACCGCGGCATTCACCGCGTCGGCCGACGGCGCCGTGCCGCTCAGGCGTGCCACGACATCGGCCGCCGCATCCGCCGCCACCGAAGTCAGCTGGCTCAGCGCCTGCTGCTTGGCCGCGTTGATGCTGGCTTCCGCCGCCCTGGTCTTCTCGGCGATCTCGGCCTCGACCTTCGAGCGCTGCGCCGCCGTCTCGGCGGAGATCTGCGCCCGGGCCTCGCCCGCTATCGCCTGCGCCTGGGTGCGCGCGGCGGCCAGTGCCTGTTCGTATTCGGCAATGGCCGCCTCGGTCTCGCGCTTCAGCCGCGCCGCCTCCGCCAGGTCCTGGTCGAGACGACGCTTGCGCTCGTCGACCACGGCAGCCACGCGCGGCAGCGCCACCTTTGCCATCAGCACATAGAGCAGGACAAAGGTGATCAGCAGCCAAACGAGCTGCGGCAGGAAGGTGGCTGTTTCGAGCTGAGGCATCTAGCTCAGACGAACAGGATCAGCAGCGCGATCAGCAGGGCGAAGATGCCGAGCGCTTCGGTCACCGCGAAGCCCAGCATCAGGTTGCCGAACAGCTTCGGAGCGGCGCCCGGGTTGCGCAGCGCGCCGTTGAGGAAGTTCGCGAAGATCAGGCCCACGCCGATCGCCGCACCGCCCATGCCGATGGCCGCAATGCCGGCACCGATCATCTTTGCAGAAGCAAGATCCATAATACTCGTCCTTTCCAGGTTAGAAACTCGAACTGTTACGCGGAACCGAGCCGGAAACCGGTCTCAGTGATGCTCCATGTTCACCGCTTCCGAGAGATAGAGGCAGGTGAGAATGGCGAAGACGTAGGCCTGCAGGAAGGCGATCAGGAATTCCAGCGCGGTCAGCGCGGTCACCATGATCAGCGGCAGGATGCCAGAAGCCGAAAGCACGCCGCCCATGCCGATCATCGAGACGACGAAGCCGGCGAAGACCTTCAGCGTGGTGTGGCCGGCCAGCATGTTGGCGGCGAGACGCAGGCTGAGGCTGACCGGGCGCGACAGGTAGGAGATGATCTCGATCGGGATGATCACCGGCGCCAGCCACATCGGCACGCCGGCGGGCATGAAATGGGTGAAGAAGTGGATGCCGTTGCGGGCGATGGCGATGATGGTCACGCCCAGGAACACGACCAGCGCCAGCGCCAGGGTAACGATGATGTGGCTGGTGACCGTGAAGCTGTAGGGGATCATGCCCAGCATGTTCGCGAACAGGATGAACATGAAGAGCGTGAAGATGAACGGGAAATACTGCCGGCCGTTGCTGCCGACATTCTCGCGCACCATGTTGGCGACGAATTCGTACGTGAGCTCGGCGATCGACTGCATGCGGCCCGGCACCAGGCTGCGCTGGCGCATGCCGTAGACCATCAGCAGGGTCGCGCCGATGACGGCCAGCACCATGAAGGCCGAGGCATTGGTGAAGGAGTATGGCTGCAGCGTGCCGCCTTCACCGCAGAGCGCGAGGCACTTGACCTTGAATTGATCGAGCGGGCTGGCCACGTCTCAGTCTTCCTTCTTCTCTGCGTCAGCGCCCTTGAGCTGCTCACGCTGCATCATCATTCCCGTCCGGATCGCCGACCACATGGCCGTGGCGATCCCGAGCAGGATAAATCCCAGCAGGCCCCAGGGCGCACTGCCCAGCCAGCGGTCGACCCACCAGCCGATGAACAGCGACACGCAGACGGCCGCGACCATTTCGATCGCCAGCGACCAGGCCTTGCCGACGGTGCGCGTCTGGCGCGGATCGGCTTCCGGCTTCTGCTCGCCCGCCCGCCGGTCGCGCAGGGCGTCCAGCTTGGCGTTCAGGCTGTCCAGCGCGGCATGCTCTCCGGCCGTCCTCTCGGGCTGACCCCTGTCAGGCGTTCCCTGCTGATCGGCCATCGGCATGCGCTCCGGGTGCTCGTCCGGACAGGCCGGAAAAGCGCCGGCACCATAAAAACCGCCTCAATCAGCGTCAAGCAGCGCGGGGGACATCTCTTACTTGAGAATCGCTCGCATCTGCCAAGTTAAGCCCCTTGTAAACACTGGCATTTCATAAGCTATCCGGCATTCGCGGCGCGCCGTGTTTTCAGCTGCCCGACGCGGCCGCCAGATTGATGTCGGCCTGCGACAATCAGCCGCAGAATTTGGCCGGACCCGCCATCATTCCGGTCTGCCGCGAACCGGTTGCAGCCCGGTCGGAGCCAGTTCGATCCCGTTGGAGGCCAGTTCAGTCCCGTTCGATGCCAGTTGAATCCCGTTGAATCCCGTTGAATCCCGTTGAGAGCCAGTTGAGTCCCGTTCAGTCCCGTTGAATCCCGCACAAGTCGCTGGCCTTCGATGCCAAGTGACTGATTTTCCGATCCACGATGTCCAACAGCAGCGCCTTTTGCGGTTTCGGAAGCCCGTTACCACAGGCAAACCAGGGGCCGGAGCTTCAGAATGGGAATACTACCATAGATTCAGTGTCGATCCAAGAATATATTCTTGTTATGTTCTCATCGCGGGCATCAGTCCGGCGGCAGTCCCTCCGGCAGGGCGGCGCAGGGATGCCGCTGAGAGGACAGCAGCACGCGGGGCAGCTGGCCGGCCGCGGCGACCGGATCGTAGCGGTAGAGCGTCATCCCGATCACGCCGAACGGCGCGCCATCGTCGGTGGCCAGCGGCAGGATCAGGCGCTCGGCGAATTTTCCCGGGCTGGCCGATTCCCCCGACAGGATGCCGCTGCGGCCATGGACGATGGCCGGGGTCAGCGCGACACGCCGCAGCCTGTCGCGCACCACCAGGCCCGACTCAGGACCCCAGAGGCTGAGCGGGTCGTTGCCGATGATGCCGCGGCCCCAGGCTTCCTGGATCTTCTCACCCGCCAGGGTGCAGGTCAGGGAAAGGCGGTCCGGCGTCAGACGCCAGATCCAGACATGGGGCAGGCAGGGTTTCAGCGCGGCGGGATCGATGCGGCTGCGCGGCGGCGGAGCCGTGCCCTCGCGCCATCCGGCCCAGCGGCGCAGCAGCAGAGCCATCCGCCGGTCTTCCAGCGCCGGCCAGCGACCGATGACCTCCTCCTCGTCCTGCGGGAGGCCTGCGGTCATGCCGGAGAGCCCGTCCCCGGGGGACCGGTTTCCGCGCCGCAGTCGGGGGACACCGGTTCGCTCCCGCCGCCGCAGATGCGGCAATGCGGGTCGCGGCGCAGCCGCACGGTGCGGAAATCGCCGCGCAGGGCGTCATAGAGCATCAGCCGGCCCGAGAGGCTGTCGCCGAGATCCAGAATCTCCTTCACCACTTCCAGCGCCTGCAGGCTGCCCATCACGCCGCCCAAAGCGCCGAGCACGCCGGCTTCGGAACAGGCCGGCACGCTGCCGGGCGGCGGCGGTTCGGGGAAGACGCAGCGATAGCAGGGATGGGGCGGACCGCGATGCGCCTTGAAGGTGGAGAGCTGGCCGTCGAAGCGCAGGATAGCCGCGGTTACCAGCGTCTTCTTCAGGCGGTAGCAGGTATCGTTGACGAGAAAGCGGGTTTCGAAATTGTCGCTGCCGTCGGCGACGATGTCGTAGCCGCAGATCACGGAGTCCGCATTCTCCGGGCTGAGCCGCAGGGTGTGCTCGATCACCCGGACATGCGGATTGAGGTCTGCGATGGCGACCGCCGCGCTTTCGGTCTTCTTCTGCCCGAGCGAGGTGATGCCGTGGGCCACCTGCCGCTGCAGGTTGGACAGCGACACGGTGTCGTCGTCGACGATGCCGATCGTGCCGATGCCGGCCGCGGCAAGATAGAGCAGCAGCGGCGAGCCCAGCCCGCCGGCGCCGATCACCAGTACGCGGGCGGATTTCAGCGCCTGCTGACCCGCGCCGCCGATTTCCGGCAGGATGATGTGCCGGGCGTAACGTTCGAGTTCCTCCCGGGAGAACACTTACAGCCCGTCGAACAGCGCAGTGGAGAGATAGCGTTCGGCGAAGGATGGAATCACCACCACCACCGTCTTGCCCTCCATGCCGGGACGGCTTGCGACTTCGAGCGCCGCGGCCATCGCCGCGCCGGACGAGATGCCGGCCGGAATGCCTTCCAGCCGGGCCATGCGGCGCGAGGTCTCGAAGGCGGTTTCATTGCCGATGGTGATCGTCTCGTCGATCAGGCCGGTATCCAGGTTGCCGGGGATGAAGCCGGCGCCGATGCCCTGGATCTTGTGCGGCCCCGGCTTGCCGCCGGAGATCACCGGGCTGTCCTCGGGTTCGACCGCGATCATGCGCACGGACGGCTTGCGCTGCTTCAGCACGCTGCCCACGCCGGTGAGCGTGCCGCCGGTGCCGACGCCGGAGATCACCACATCGACCTTGCCGTCGGTATCGGCCCAGATTTCCTCTGCCGTGGTGTTGCGGTGGATTTCCGGATTGGCCGGATTTTCGAACTGCTGCGGCATCACCGAATTGGGGATTTCCTTCAGCAGCTCGTCGGCCCGGGCCAGCGCGCCCTTCATGCCCAGCGGCGCCGGCGTCAGTTCCAGTTCGGCGCCGAGAAACTTCAGCATCTTGCGCCGTTCCATCGACATGCTTTCCGGCATCACCAGGATCAGGCGGTAGCCCTTCGCGGCGGCGACGAACGCCAGCGCGATGCCGGTATTGCCCGAGGTCGGCTCGATGATGGTGGCGCCGGGCTTGAGCTTGCCGCCCTTCTCCATCGCCTCGATCATGGCGATGCCGATGCGGTCCTTCACCGATGCCAGCGGATTGAAGAATTCCAGCTTTGCCAGCAGTTCGGCCCTGGCGCCCGCTTCGGCGGCGAGGCGGTTGATGCGCACCAGCGGGGTGGCGCCGATCGTGTCGACGATGGAATTGTAGATCCGTCCGCGCGGCGGATTGACGGCGGATGTGTTACGGGCCTGGCTCATGTTTCCTCGCGCTCGTTGAAATGCCTGTTGCCTATCCTGCCGTCAGGTTCCGGGCGGCACGGGGCCGGCCCCGGATCGCAACGGCGTCAGATCGTGAAATCAGCAGTCTCGAGTTCGGCGGCGAAGCCGGCGGTCTCGGCGCGGCTGCACAGATCGTCCAGGGTGATCTTGTCGATCCTGGCCATGATCGCCGCCTGGCATTCCTCCCAGATCGGCTGCACCGTGCGGCGGCCGAGTTCGGAGCCGGCGCGGAATTCCTCCTCGCCGTCGGCGTCCAGCTCCGACACGATGCGCACCACCTCGCCCACCGTGATGCGGCGCCGCTCGCGCGCCAGCGTGTAGCCGCCGCGCGGACCGCGCACGCCCTTCAGGATGCCGTTGCGCACCAGATGCTGCATCACCTGTTCGAGATAGCGCTGCGGCACGCCCTGGCGAGCGGCAATATCCTTGGACTGCACCGGTTCGGGCCTGGCATGGAAGGCGATGTCGACGACGGCCTCCAGCGCATGCATGGTGCGCCTGGTACATTTCAACATGGCTGTCACTCTCCCTGAGCTGTCTTCAGCGGCGTCGCCGCCGCATCCGGGAGCGCATGCGACCCCGTCGAACCGAAGCCGCCGGCGCCACGCTGCGTCTGCGGCAGCTCGGCCATTTCGTTCCAGGCGACCCGGGCATAGGCCGCCACGATCATCTGGGCGATGCGTTCGCCGCGATGGATGGTGAAGGGCTTGTCGCCGTGGTTGATCAGCACCACGCCGACCTCGCCGCGGTAATCGGCGTCTACCGTGCCGGGCGCGTTGAGCACGGTAACGCCATGCTTCAGCGCGAGCCCCGAGCGCGGCCGTATCTGTGCCTCGAAGCCCGGCGGCACCGCGATGGCGAGGCCGGTCGGCACCAGCCGGCGCTCGCCGGGCTGCAGCGTGACCGGCTCCGAAATCGCCGCCTGCAGGTCGAGGCCGGCGGAATCCGGCGTTGCATAGGCCGGCAGCGCGAGTCCTTCGGCATGGGGCAGCCGCTTCACCGCGACCTGCAGATTCCGGGCAGTCATGCTTTCTTCCCCGCTGACTTCACTCTGGCGCCGGTCTTGCCGCCGGCGCTGAAAAATCCGGCGATGCGCTCGGCGAGCCGGGCGGCGACATCGGCCTTGCTCATGCGCGGCCAGTCTTCCACGCCGTCCCTGCGCACCAGATGCACGGTATTCTCGTCGCCGCCGAAGGTGCCGCTACCCTCGCCCACATGATTGGCGACGATCCAGTCGCAGCCCTTCGCGACGAGCTTCTTCTGCGCATAGGCCACGACATGCTCGGTCTCGGCGGCGAAGCCGACCACCAGGGCAGGCCGGCGCTTGGCATCGGTGGTGGCGATGGCGCGCAGGATGTCGGGATTTTCCGCCAGCCGCAGCGACGGCGGCTCGTCGCCGCTTTTCTTCAGCTTCTGCGGTGCCTCCACCGCGACCCGCCAGTCGGCCACCGCGGCGGCGCAGACCACCGCATCCACCGGCAGGCGCAGGAAGCAGGCGGAGAACATGTCGCGCGCCGCTTCCACATGCACGGTCGTCACGCCCGACGGATCGGGCAGATTGACCGGCCCGGTGACCAGCGTGACCTCGGCGCCGCGCGCAGCCAAAGCTGCCGCGATGGCATGGCCCTGCTTGCCCGACGAACGGTTGGCGATGTAGCGCACCGGATCGATCGGCTCGTGCGTGGGACCGGAGGTGACGATGATCCTGCGGCCCTTCAGATCCTGCTGCAGCGGCGCGACGGAGGCGGTCCGGCTTCCGGCCGCAGGCTGCACCAGGGTGAGATGCTTCGGCTGCGGCCGGCCGAACTGTTCCTCGATGGCGGCGACGATCTCCAGCGGCTCGGCCATGCGGCCGGGACCGAATTCGCCGCAGGCCATCTCGCCGTCATTCGGACCGACGAAGGCCACGCCGTCCTGCTTCAGGATCCCGATGTTGCGCTGCGTGGCCGGGTGAACCCACATGCGGACGTTCATCGCCGGAGCCACGAGGATCGGCTTGTCGGTGGCGAGCAGCAGCGTGGTCGCCATGTCGTCGGCGAGCCCGCTGGCCATGCGGGCGAGGATATTGGCCGTGGCCGGGGCGACGACCAGCAGGTCGGCATCGCGGGAGAGCTCGATATGGCCCATTTCGGCTTCGTCGGTCAGGGAGAAGAGATCGGTCGCGACCTTCTCGCCGCTGAGCGAGGCGACGCTGAGCGGGGTGACGAACTGCTCGGCGGATTTCGTCATCGCGCAGCGCACGCTGGCGCCGCGCTCCCGCAGGCGCCGGATCAGCTCCAGCGCCTTGTAGGCGGCGATTCCGCCGGAGATCACCAGCAGGATTCGTTTGCCCTTGAGCATGCCCGTTCGCGCCATCCCTTGTGCCGGCGCGCGTCAATTCACGCCACCGGAGTGTGTTAAAAAGTATTCTACTCCGGCAGAAACTACAAGACCTCGGGGGAAATGCTAAACGTGCTGGCCGCCGTTGATGTGGATTTCGGCGCCGTTCACATAGGACGAGGTCGGCGTGCACAGGAAGTAGATCGTCGCCGCGACCTCCTCGGGCTTGCCGAGGCGGTGCATCGGAATCTCGCGGCGGACGATCTCGTCGGTGCCCGGCGAGAGGATCGAGGTGTCGATCTCGCCCGGCGCAATGGCGTTGACGCGGACGTTATGCGGGCCGAATTCGGACGCCATTTCGCGGGTCAGCGCCGCCAGGGCGGCCTTCGAGGTCGCATAGGCCATGCCGGCGAAGGGATGCACGCGGCTGCCGGCGATGGAGGTTACGTTGACGATCGAGCCCTGAGCCGCCTTGAGCTCCTGGAACAGGCCCTGGGCCAGCAGGGCGACCGAGAAGAGATTGACATTGTAGACATGCAGCATCGTCTGCAGGTCGGTGTCGAGCACGCCGAGCCGCGAGCCGCCCGGCCCCTTGGGCGAGATCGCCGCATTGTTGACCAGCGCGTCGAGCTTGCCGTCCGGCAGGCGCTCCTTCAGCGCCTCGATGGCGGCCGGCAGCTGGTCGATGTCGGCCAGGTCCATCTGGACATGGCTTTCCGCGCCGCCCTCCCAGGGGCAATGCTCGGAAAAGGGCTGGCGCGACACGGTGAAGACCCGCCAGCCGGCAGCGGAGAACCGCTTCACCGTGGCATGTCCGATACCGCGGCTGGCGCCGGTGAGGATCAGCGTGCGTTGACGATCAGGCATAGTTGCAAATCTATCGCAGCGGCCGGGCAGTGACCAGCGGCCGCGTGGGGCGCCCCGCGGTGTCTTTTCGGCGCTCGGCTCCGGAACCGGTTGCGGCGGCGCCCGGTCCCCCTTTATTGCTGCCTGTGCCCCACCCCCTGCCGCGAAAGGACAGGCGATGACGGACGCCTATCCCATCGGCATCGAAGAGGAATATTTCCTTGCCGATGCGCATACGCATAATGCCGTGCCGCGCATGCCGCAGGCGCTGATCCGGCGCTGCCGGTCGGCGCTGGGGGACCAGGTACAGACCGAGCTGCTGCAGTCGCAGATCGAGGTGGCGACCCCGGTCTGCACCTCGCTGGACGAGGCCCGCGCGGCGCTGCGCCACTGCCGCTCGGCCCTGAAGGAGGCGACGGCGGAATTCGGCCTGGCGATCTTCGCCGCCGGCACGCATCCGCTGGCGGAATGGACCGAGCAGGAGCCGACCGACAAGCCGCGCTACCACAAGATCGCCGACGACCTGAAGATCCTGGCGCGGCGCAACATGCTCTGCGGCATGCATGTCCATGTCGAGCTGAACGACCCGCATGTGCGGCTGGACGTGATGAACCGCATCCTGCCCTTCCTGCCGGTGCTGCTGGGGCTGAGCACCTCGTCGCCCTTCTGGCGCAAGCACGCGACCGGCCTGATGGGCTACCGGCTGGCCGCCTATGACGAGCTGCCGCGCACCGGAATCCCGGAATTCTTCGTCAATCTCGCCGACTACAACAGCTATGTCGACACCCTGGTCTCGGCCGGCGTGATCGAGGACGCGACCCATATCTGGTGGTCGATCCGCCCCAGCCTCCGCTTCCCCACGCTGGAGCTGCGCATTGCCGATTCCTGCACCCATCTGGAAGACACGCTGTGCATCGCCGCGCTGTACCGCTGCCTCGCCCGCATGCTGCGCCGGCGGCCCAATCTCAACGGCACCTGGCGCAACCACACGCGGCTGCTGCTGGAGGAGAACCGCTGGCGGGCGCAGCGCTACGGCACCACGGAAGGCCTGATCGACATCGACGCGCGCTGCATCGTGCCGTTCCCGGAGGTGGTCGAGAACATGATCGACCTCATCGCGGAGGACGCCGCGGCGCTCGGCTGCACGCGCGAGGTGGCGCATGTCCGCGTGATCCTCGAGCGCGGCACCTCGGCGGCGCAGCAGATCGCGGTCTACCGCCAGGCCCGCGAGGCCGGCGCCAGCCGCATCGAGGCGCTGCGCGCAGTGGTCGGCTGGCTGATCGAGAAAACGGCGGCATGATCCTGCGACGGGATGAAACCCGGCCCGGGCGGAGGCATTCTTCCGGCAATGGCTGAACCGCAATCCGACGGCGCCCTGCGCCTGGACAAATGGCTGTGGATGGCGCGCTTCTGCAAGTCGCGCAGCATCGCCCAGGGTTTCGCGGAAAAGGGCCGCATCCGCATCAACGGCCGGGTGGTCGACAAGCCCCATGCGCTGGTACGGCCGGGCGACGTGCTGACCCTGCCGCTGCCCCGCGGGGTCTGCGTGCTGCGCATCCTCGCGCTGCCGCTGCGCCGCGGCCCGGCGGCCGAGGCCCAGGCCGACTACGAGATCATCCCCTGACCGGAGGGGGGTGCGACAGCTCGTTCGTGTGCACATAATTGACCGGGGCAGGAGCACGTGCTACCCGACGGGCCACGGCCGCCCCATATGAGCGCAGTCCGCAGCCAGACCTCTCAAGGTTTCTCGCAATGACCTACGTCGTGACCGAAAACTGCATCAAGTGCAAATACATGGACTGCGTCGAGGTCTGTCCGGTCGACTGTTTCTACGTCGGCGAGAACATGCTGGTCATCCACCCGGACGAATGCATCGACTGCGGCGTCTGCGAGCCGGAATGCCCGGCCGAGGCGATCATGCCCGATACCGACAAGCGGACCGAGAACTGGATCGAGCTGAACCGCGAATACGCGGCCAAGTGGCCCAACATCACCCGCAAGGGCGAGCCGCCGGCCGACGCCGATGACTGGAACGGGGTGGCGAACAAATTCGCCGAGCATTTCAGCCCGAATCCCGGAACAGGAACGGCCAAATAGGGACAATTCGCCCAAAACGGGCATCGGACGGGGATTCCTGTCCCTGATCGCGCTGTGATTCAGCGTGGAATTGTGGTATCTTTATAACTGAACAATAACCTCATCTGCAGCAGCATGCTCGCGGACGAGCAGGATGGCTTCTGGATAAAACTCCAGGTTGCATCCGTTCCATGGTCTTGGCCAGCACCCATTTCTCCAGGTTTGCATCGAACCTCCTGGACGGCATGCGGTTTTGGCCGAGGTGACGTTTTGGCGTGAGATCAGCGAGGGTGGCCCGTGAAGAAAGCCAAGAGCAAAAGCCCGGCCAAGGTGAAGTCTGCAAGTCCGGCGAAAGCCGCCAAGGCCAAACCGGCGGCGAAGGCGAAGCCGGCCGCCCGCGCCGCCGTCGCCAAGAAGCCCGCCACCGTGAAGCAGAAGGCGCCCGCCAAGACCGCCGCGAAGAGCAGCGCGGCCAAGCCGGCCGCCAAGGCCGCGCCGAAGGCGGAAGCCAAAACCAGGACGACCGCCCAGCCGCCGAAGAAGGCCGAGGCAAAGGCGGCGAAGCCCGCCAAGACCGAGACGAAGGCGACGGCCAAGCCGGAAACCGCCAAGGGCAAGGCGTCCGCCAAGGCCAGCGCCGCGACCAAGCAGGCTCCGGCCAAGCCCGCCGTCACCAAGCCGCTGGCGGTTTCGGCGCCGCCGTCGCGCCCCCTGCCGCAGCCGGTGCGCCCCGCCGCGCTGGAAAGCCGGGCCAGCCAGCAGCCGGTCAAGATGGTCCAGCTCAAGCCGGCACCGAGCAAGGTCAAGGTGGATTTCGCCGCCGGCGACTATGTCGTCTACCCGACCCACGGCGTGGGCAAGATCCTGCGCATCGAACGCCAGATGATCGCCGGCTTCGAGCTGGATCTGATGGTGGTGGAATTCGAGCGCGACAAGATGACCGTGCGTGTGCCGCTGAGCAAGGTGAACGCGGTCGGCATCCGCAAGCTCTCGACGCCGCAGAAGATGCGGGCCGCGCTCGACACGCTGAAGGGCCGCGCCCGCGTCAAGCGGGCGATGTGGAGCCGCCGCGCGCAGGAATACGAGGCGAAGATCAATTCGGGCGATCCGGTCGCCATCGCCGAGGTGGTGCGCGACCTGCACCGCAATGCCGGCCAGCCGGACCAGAGCTACTCCGAACGCCAGATCTACGAATCGGCGCTCGACCGCCTGATGCGCGAGCTCGCCGCGGTGGAGCGCATCGACGAAGAAACCGCAACCAAGAAGCTCGAGAAAATCCTGAAAGTCGCCTGACGCAGACAATGCGCGAAAAGGTCACACGGCTTTTCGCTTCGCAACACCAGAAGGGTCCGGTAGCATCCACTGCCGGACCCTGCTTCGTTTGGCCGATTCGATAACCGACTTGCTCGCACTCCATTCCAGATCCGGAACCGCCGCCAACGGTGGAGCGGCAAAACCGCAGGCCCAGGCACCCGCCACGGAAGCCTTCGCCGTGCTGCGCCTTGCGCGCCGGGTCTGGGCGGTGGCGGCGATCCACGCCGAGGTGCAGCGCCTGCAGGAAGCGCATCAGGAACTGGCGGCCCGGCTGCTGCCGGGCGACCGCCTCGTCTATCTCGGCAACGTCATCGGCCATGGCGCGGCGACCATCGCCACCCTGGACGAACTGCTTGCCTTCCGCCGCGACTTTCTCTGCCTGCCCGGCGTCGAGCCGGAGGACATCGTCTATCTGCGCGGCGCGCAGGAGGAAATGTGGCGCAAGCTGCTGCAGATCCAGTTCGCGCCCGGCCCGCGCGAGGTCTTCGACTGGATGCTGCGGCACGGGCTGGAACCCGTGCTGCGCGGCTACGGCATCGATCCCGCGCAGGCACAGGCGGTGCTGCGCGA
>Ga0079224_100002636_pt1 | contig 22004 bp, 21 predicted proteins | sample Stecom2015_FD_80414 | JGI IMG/M metagenome (GOLD analysis project Ga0079224, IMG submission 80414) | Agricultural soil microbial communities from Utah to study Nitrogen management - Steer compost 2015 | ecosystem: Environmental > Terrestrial > Soil > Agricultural land | place: USA: Utah...
GATGCTAATTCTAATGTCCAATACATAGTTTCTGATTACTTTTAATTTGTTGCAAAAATAAATTTAATCTGCTAAAATCCAAGCGTTAGAATCAAAAATAGATGAGGATTAACGAAATTTTAAATCTTCTCAGGTATCCACTTGACTTCTTCGGCTTCGAGTTCTTTAGACAATTTTCGTGCCAAGACAAATAAATAGTCAGAAAGCCGGTTTAAGTATGTCAATACCATTTCGTCTGTAGGTTCATTTTCATGTAGTTGCGTGGCTAATCGTTCAGCTCTGCGACATACGCATCGAGCTATATGACAATATGACACGGTCTGATGTCCGCCCGGCAATACGAAATGTGTCATTGGTGGCAGTTCGGTTTCCATTAGGTCAATTTGTTGTTCTAATGCAGCTACGTCTTCGGAGGTAATCTTCGGAATATTTAGTCGTTCTTTCCCATTTTTTAGTACAGCCTTTTCAGGGTCGGTTGCCAAAATAGCTCCTAAAGTAAATAATTTGTCTTGAATATGTATCAGAAAATCTTGATGAATTTGGTTGATTTTTTGATCTCTGATTAATCCAATGTATGAATTAAGCTCATCAACCGTTCCGTAACTTTCAATTCTGATGTGATGTTTTGGTACTCTAGTTCCGCCAAATAGGGCAGTAGTGCCTTTATCTCCTGTTTTGGTATATACTTTCATTTCTTTTTTATTTTTTTCTAATATCATTTTCGATAACACCATCTCTCAAACGGATAATTCTGTGAGCATGTTCGGCAATATCTTCTTCGTGTGTAACCAAAATAACCGTGTTGCCTTGTGCATGAATTTCGTCAAACAATCCCATAATTTCAATAGAAGTTTTGGTGTCGAGATTACCCGTTGGCTCATCGGCTAATATGATTGATGGTTTATTTACCAACGCTCTCGCTACGGCAACTCTCTGTCTTTGCCCGCCCGACAATTGGTTAGGTTGATGATCCATGCGGTCTTCCAATCCTACTTGAGTGAGTACTTCTGAGGCTCTTTGATTTCGTTCTGTTTTATTTTTTCCTGCATAAATCATAGGCAGAGCCACATTGTCCAAAGCTGTAGTACGAGGTAGCAAATTAAATGTTTGAAAAACAAATCCAATTTCTTTATTTCTGATTTCTGCCAATTCGTTGTCATTCATCTTACTGACATCTTTTCCGTTCAGGATATAATCGCCAGAAGTTGGTGTGTCTAAACAGCCTAAAATATTCATTAATGTCGATTTGCCTGAGCCCGAAGGTCCCATCAGTGCAACATATTCGCCTTTTTTGATATCAAGGTCGATGCCTTTTAAAATTTGAATCCAGCCCGAACCTAAAGGAAAACTTCGTTTGAGGTCGGACACTTTTATGATAGAATTGCTCATCGTTTTTATTTAATGAGTGGAAGATATGAATAAAATGTTACAATTAGAGCCTTAAAAAAAATAATTCTTTTCTTTGTTCTTGTCTGGTCGAAAAAACTATATATGAATAAAAATGTAAGACTACAGTAATTTTCGGATGTTGCTGGAGCTTTTCATAATCATTTTTGACAGCATTTCTGCAATCTATAATACCAACAGTATCATTTGTAAAACAATCTATCAAACCGTTTTGTAAAACAATATCAAGTTGATTCGGCAAAAAAATCAGCATATCCAATGTAGTATTTATATTAGAAGGTGTTGTATGTCTGAAATCGACGATATTTTTCGGTTTGAAATAGGAGATGCTCTGATCGATAAAATGTTTTTTTCGTTTTCGGGTATTTCGATACGGACGATAAATTGCTTTTGTCAAGTAATTGAATACAAACGGAGAATGTACGCCATGTTGATTGGTAGATTGTAATAAAAAACGAAAATAATTCATTTGTTCTATTAAATTGATTGACAGCAAATTTCGAAATAATCTGTTTGTTTGGCAAAATTTTTTCAGTTGTTTTTTTCTTTAAAAATTTGGAGGGAATATTTTTTTACCTATCTTTGCACCGCTTTAGAGTTAAGGCCGCGTGGCGCAACTGAATAGCGCATCTGATTACGGCTCAGAAGGTTGCAGGTTTGAATCCTGCCGCGGTCACAAAAACAAAACGCAACTATCAATAAATAAGATGGTTGCGTTTTTTTATTACTTGTCTTTGTTATATCACCAAACAATAGGCGTTTTTCCGTGAGCAATAAGGTAGTTATTCGTTTGGCTAAAATGACGATTACCAAACCATAAACCTCTGTTGGCACTCATTGGCGATGGATGTCCAGAAGTTAATACCAAATGTTTGTTTCGGTCAATGAGTTTTCCTTTTTGTTGGGCGTGTCTTCCCCAGAGCAAGAAAACTAAATTTTCTTTTTCAGATGATAATTGTTCAATTGCATTAGCAGTAAAATTCTCCCAACCATATTTTTGATGGCTACCGGCATTAGCTTGTCTTACTGTGAGTACATCGTTGAGTAACAAAACACCTTGCTTTGCCCAACGTGTAAGATTTCCGGTAGTGGGAATAGGACTGCCTACATCTTGATGAACTTCTTGCAAAATGTTGCGTAAAGATGGCGGAAATGGAACACCATCATTAACAGAAAAACTCAAACCATGTGCTTGACCATAACCGTGATAAGGGTCTTGTCCTAAGATAATTACTTTGGTGTCATTAAATTTACACCAACGAAAAGCATTATAAATCAATTCTTTGGGCGGAAAAATAGTTTGTGTTTCGTATTCGTGTTCAACAAATTCTTTAAGGTTTTTAAAATAAGGTTTTTGATTTTCGGTTTCAATAAAATCTTTCCAGGTCATCGTTTAAATTATTTCCTCAAAAATACGTAAATTTAAAATTTTGTTTAGCTACGAATCAAAATATTTATAATAATGAATAATCTTCGAAACCGAAAAATATTTTTTTTCGCTTTGGTTGGAATTTTAATTTTAGGGGTGTTACTTTTTCCTTTAGGAATAATTAATACAATGACTAGCATTAAATATGAAACTGAAAACTCAACAAGTTGTATATCATTAGTTACAGGAAAAGATTTATGTACTATTATCCAAACATTAAAGACTCTTTGGTTTATTTGTGGCATATCTTTATGCCTGTTAATAGTATTTAGAAAGAGAATATTAAAACAAAACACTAAAATCCGTTAACGCTTGTGCGGCTACAAAAAAATAGCTACATTCGCTTGCAAAATAAAAGTCAATCAAAACAATGAAACAAGTACCTTTACAACACGTACACGAGGCGTTGGGAGCAAAAATGGTTCCGTTTGCCGGATTCAATATGCCTGTTCAATACGAAGGAGTTAACATAGAACACGAAACTGTCAGAAACGGAGTAGGGGTTTTTGACGTTTCTCACATGGGAGAATTTCTGCTTACGGGCGATAAAGCCTTGGATTTAATCCAAAAAGTAAGTTCCAATGATGCGTCGGTCATCAAAATCGGAAAGGCACAATACACCTGTATGCCAAATAATGATGGCGGAATCGTAGATGATTTAATTATTTACCGCATGAAAGAAAATCAATATCTGTTGGTGGTAAATGCGTCAAATATTGATAAAGATTGGGAATGGATTTCAAAGCACAACGATATGGGTGTTGAAATGCGTAATCTTTCTGATGATTATTCATTATTGGCGATTCAAGGACCGAAATCTATAGAAGCGATGCAAAGTTTAACTACGGTAAATTTGTCTGAAATTCCTTTTTATGGTTTCGAAGTAGCTGATTTTGCCGGTATAGAGCATGTAATTATTTCTGCCACAGGATATACCGGTTCTGGCGGTTTTGAAATTTATTGCAAAAATGAAGAAGTAGAACAAATCTGGAACAAAGTTTTTGAAGCCGGAAAATCATTCGGAATTAAACCAATAGGGTTGGCTGCACGCGATACTTTGCGTTTGGAAATGGGCTTCTGTTTATACGGAAATGATATTGATGATACCACTTCGCCACTCGAAGCCGGATTGGGTTGGGTAACCAAATTCACGAAAGATTTTGTCAATGCAGAAAACTTGAAAAAACAAAAAGAAGAAGGCGTAAAACGTAAACTGGTAGGTTTTGAACTTATTGGAAAAGGTATTCCAAGACACGATTATGAAATTGTGGATAACGCCGGAAATGTTATCGGAAAAGTAACTTCCGGAACGATGGCTCCGTCATTAGGCAAAGCAATCGGTATGGGATATGTTACGATAGAAAACAGTAAAGTTGATACTGAAATTTTTATCAGAATCCGTAAAAATGATGTTCCTGCTAAGGTAGTTAAAACACCTTTTTACAAAAAGTAATTTATAATTTTCAGCCTTTCCAGGTTTTTACGACTTGGAAGGGCTTGTTTTTTTAATAAAAATCCACATTTACAATCATTTTTACCGACTTGTATTGCGGAATTGCTTCAAAGCTTTTTAGTGTTTTGTTGATTTGGTTTTTCACATTTTTTATAGATTGATTTACAGGTGTTTTAATCAAAATATTTCTCAAATATTGATTTCGGATGCGATTCACAGCCGGTTCTTCCGGTCCTAAAACTTCCGATTGAATTTGGGAAGTCAAACTTTGTACTAACCATTCAGATGCTTCTTTTACCTTTTGATAATCAGCATGTTTTAATTGAATTCTGATTAGTCTGTAAAACGGCGGATACCGAAATTGTAAGCGTTCTTGCATTTGCTCTTTAAACATTTCTTGATAACGATGATTGAGCATTTGCTGAATAATCGAATGCATCGGATTATAAGTTTGTATAAAAACTTTTCCTTCTTTGTCTTTTCGACCGGCTCTACCTGCAACTTGCGTAAGCAATTGATACGCTCGTTCATGTGCACGAAAATCTGGATAATACAACAAATTATCTGCATTGAGAATCCCGACTAAGGTTACATTATCAAAATCCAATCCTTTGGCAAGCATTTGTGTCCCGACCAACATATCGGTTTCTTTGTTTTTAAAAGCATCAATAATTTTTTCTAAGGCAAATTTTCCTCTGGTCGTATCTTGATCCATTCGGGCTACTTTAGCTTCCGGAAATATATGATGTAACTCTATCTCAATTTGCTCTGTACCAAAGCCTTTCGTGCTCACATCAACACTCGAACAAACGTGGCAATGTGTCGGTTTGGCAATCGTATAACCACAATAATGGCATTTCAACACATCGTTGCGTTTATAGTAAGTTAAACTAACGTCGCAATGGGTGCATTGCGGCACATGACCACAGCTCAAACATTCCATTACGGGTGAAAATCCTCGTCGATTTTGGAATAAAATAATTTGTTCGCCTTTCGCCAATACATTTTTCATTTCTTCAATTAAATGATTAGAAAAATGTCCGGTCATTTGCTTTTTTTGATAGGCTCCTTTGAGGTCAATTAATTGGTTTTGAGGAACAATACTATTTCCATATCTTTTGGTAAGCTTCGTTAAAGCATATTTTTCTTGATAGGCATTATAAAAACTTTCCAAACTTGGTGTAGCAGAGCCTAAGAGTGTTTTGGCATGCATCATTTTGGCTAAAACAATGGCTAAATCTCTGCCTTGATATCTTGGTGCAGGATCTTGTTGTTTGTATGATGCTTCATGTTCTTCGTCCACAATAATTAAACCTAAATCGGCAAAAGGCAAGAAAATTGCTGAACGAGCTCCGATAATAATTTGAGCAGAGGATTTATTTTCTAATACGTTTTTCCAAACTTCAACACGTTCGTTTTCGGTATATTTAGAATGATAAACAGCTACTTTATTTCCGAAATAAGCAGTCAAACGCTGGACCAATTGTGTGGTTAATGCGATTTCTGGTAGCAGAAATAATACTTGTTTGTTTTGGTTGACATATTGATCAATGAGTTTACAATAAATTTCTGTTTTTCCGGAACCTGTTACGCCATGTAACAACTGAATGTCTTTTTGAGTAAATTCATTTTGAATATTTGTCAAAGCTTGTTGCTGAATATCACTCAGCTGGATAGTCATTAAATCGGTGTTATTAAACACGACACGATCTTGTGCTAAAGTGTATATCTCAAAAATATCATTTTTGGCAAGATTGTCAATAACAGCCTTGGTTACTTGTGCTTTTTCTTTTAAATCATTTACCGAAATAGGGTTGGGGTTATTAGCATTAAGCTGAAAATAACACAGCACCACATTTCTTTGTTTTTCCGTTTTTACCGATTGGAGTAAATTTTTTAGTTCGTTCTTTTCTTGATATTTTTCGTGTAAACGAACGTACTTAATCAGTTTTGGTTTGTAACTTTCTCGGGTTTCTTCATGTAGATAAATCACATTTTTTTGAATCAACAGCTGTAAAGTGGGCAATATTTTTTTGGAGTCTAAGATAGTGGTAATCTCTTTGACAGTCAAAATGGGTTGTTGTTGCAAAGCTTCGTAAATCAGATATTCTTGGTCTGTCAAACCGCTCAACAGAATATTTTCTTTAGAATTGTATTTAACCAAAGTTTCTGTTTCGAGCAATAACGCTCCAGGAATTGCAGCACGATAAACTTCGCCCAAGGTACACATATAATAGTCGGCAATCCAATGCCAAAAATCTATTTGCATGGGCGTTGCAATTGCTTTTTCATCAATGATTTCAATGATTTCTTTTGCTTGATATTTCAATGGTGGCTGATGGTGTTTGCCTGTTACCAAAGCTGTATATATTTTGGATTTACCAAATGGCACAGCCACCCGATAGCCGATATTCAAAAACTGAAACTCGGCTTCGGAGACTTGATAAGTAAATGTGCTTGGTATTTTTAGCGGAACAATAACCTCAATAAAATACTGCATAATTCAAAGAATAATAGCTATTAATCTTCTGTATTTTCGTCGATTTCTGGTTTATTTTCTTGTACATCTTCATCTTCCGTTGAGCTTTTAAAGCCTATTTTTCTGGTCGGTTCTTTTTTAACTTTGTAAAAATCAAATTCCATTTCCATTTCTAAAAAGCGATGCGGAAAATCTGTACCAACATTTTGTTTGGCATCCATCACAAATTTGGCACATTGTGTGAGGTAATGCGATGTGAGTTTTGCTCTAGCTTCGGTATAAGCAATCATCATCAATTGCTCGGTAATGACTATTTCTTGTCGGTCGTTTTTTCTGTACAAGCTATAGATTCTTTTTTTCAAAGCTTGGGTAAAATCGATCAACATGGTATTGGAGAACAGCTTGGTTTGTGCGGCTATTCCTCCCCAAAAATCTTTATTGTCTGCTTTGTTTTCTTTCAAAATATGGAGTAGAGGAGAGTTGTCATCCAATTGATCTGTCATGTGATGTAGGATTAACTCAGCTCTTTCGTCTTCTGTTGGCGGAAAAATAGGAATGTGTAAATCAAATCTGCCGGGTGCTGTAATTTCTTCATTTACAGCCGAAATCACTTCTGCTGACCCGACAACAACGACTTCTGAATGTACATTTTTTTGAATATGACGAGCAACGGCGTTAATCATATTGATGGCTTGTAGCGACATACGGTCTTTGTCAACACTCATGATTTCATCAAAATTTTCTATGAATAACAACGTTCTGGGTTCTTTTAATTTTTTTGCCAAAAACTCATTAAATTGTGATTTACCGTTTCCGTTATTTTTGATACTAAAATAATCTTGATAAAGGTGTACGAATTCATACCCAATTAAATCCGCTATTTTTTTAGCCCAAAATACTTTACCGCTTCCTGGAGGACCATATAAAATCATTCCGGATGGTTTTGATATCCCCCATTGACTCAGTTGATTAGGCGTGATAAAAGGTTCTAACAAATCAGCAACATAGAAAAATAAATCACTATATCCTACGATGGTTTTTGGAGTAGCATGAGCGATTTTGTCTAATTCTTCGTAAATGAAATCATAATTTCCGCCCAAATAAATGTGTATCAAATAACTGGATACAGTGGTTTGAAATTTTTCAGCATCGATATTTTGCAATCCGTTTTGCTGAAAAAAATCAATAATTGCTTCCGGAGTTACACCAATTGTTTTTGATATATCGTTGATTGTCTTTGGTTTTCCGTGGTCTTTGCAATATTTTATCAGGAAATCTTTGTGCTTATTCACAAAATCAATAAAACCCGATTGTAATTGAAAATTTGTATCAACAACTTGGTTTATATCTATTCCAAAATCAAAAATAAAACTCTGTAAACTTCCCAAAGAAAGTCCGTCGGCATGTGCCAAATCAATTAATCTCATAGTCTATTTGTTTTTTAAATTTTGTAAAACTTTTATTTCATTGCGGAGTTCAGCTGCTTTAATAAAATCTAATTCTTTAGCTGCTTTTTCCATTTCTTTTCTTTTTTCTCTAATCATTTTCTCATAATCCACTTTGGTATGATAAGCAATTTCGCTTTCTGCTACTTGCGAAAGTATATTTTTTTCTTTGCTGTATTTCTCTATATATGAGGTGTTTGCTATAATAGTATCTTCAATTTTCTTATTTAAAGGTTTCGGAACAAGGTTGTTTTTTTGATTATATTCGGTTTGTTTTTGTCTTCTATAATTAGTTTCGTCGATAGTTTTCTGCATACTATCGGTTATTTTATCAGCATACATAATCGCTGTACCTTTCACATTTCGTGCCGCACGACCGACAGTTTGTGTCAAGGAACGAGCACTCCTCAAAAAACCTTCTTTGTCAGCATCCAAAATAGCTACGAGCGATACTTCGGGCAAGTCTAACCCTTCACGTAATAAGTTCACGCCGATGAGTACGTCGAACAGACCTTTTCGTAAATCTTGCATGATTTCAACCCTTTCAAGCGTATCAATATCTGAATGAATATATCGGCAACGAATGCCAGATTTGGTAAAATATTTAGTTAATTCTTCTGCCATTCTTTTGGTTAATGTAGTAACTAAAACACGTTCATCGAGTTCTTCTCTGATACGGATTTCTTCAATCAAATCATCAACTTGATTACCTGTCGGACGAATTTCGATAATTGGGTCTAATAACCCTGTTGGACGAATAATTTGTTCTACGTAAATTCCTTCGGATTTTTGTAACTCATAATCAGCCGGAGTTGCAGACACATAAATAACTTGGTTTTGAAGCGATTCAAATTCCTCAAATTTCAATGGTCTATTATCCAACGCAGCCGGAAGCCGGAAACCATATTCAACTAAATTTTCTTTTCGAGAACGGTCACCGCCATACATGGCATGGACTTGTGGAATAGTAACGTGACTTTCGTCGATAACCATCAGATAATCATCTGGAAAATAATCTAATAAGCAGAATGGACGAGTGCCTGGCATACGCTGGTCTAAGTAACGAGAATAATTTTCGATTCCGGAGCAATAGCCTAATTCTCGCATCATTTCTAAATCGAAAGTTGTTCGTTCTTCTACGCGCTTGGCCTCGAGATGTTTGCCGATAGATTTGAAATAATCAACTTGTTTGACCATATCTTGCTGGATATCCCATATAGCATTTTGCAACACATCAGGAGAAGTAACAAAAAGATTAGCCGGATAAATATTGAGTTGCGGATACCTCTCAATGACCGCCATAGTTTGTGCATCAAAAGCTTCGATTTCTTCAATCTCATCGCCAAAGAAAATGATTCTGTATGGATTATCGGCATAAGCGGGGAAAATTTCCACAGTGTCGCCTTTTATTCTAAAATTTCCAGGTAGAAAATCAGCTTCTGTACGAGCGTAAAGACTTTGTACCAAGCGATGAAGCAATTCTGTCCGAGTAATTTGCTGTTCTGTTTCGAGTGTAATTACATTTTTTTTGAATTCAGTAGGATTTCCAATACCATATAAACAAGAAACAGACGAGATGACCACTACATCTCGACGTCCGGATAAAAGGGCAGAGGTGGTACTCAATCTTAGCTTTTCCAATTCGTCGTTGATTGACAAATCTTTTTCGATATAAGTTCCGGTTACAGGGATATAAGCTTCTGGTTGATAATAATCGTAATAGGATACGAAATATTCTACAGCATTATTCGGAAAAAATTGTTTAAATTCTGCATACAGCTGTGCCGCCAAGGTTTTATTATGAGCGAGTATTAGTGTAGGTTTTTGAATTGTTTCAATCACATTGGCAATGGTAAATGTTTTCCCAGAGCCAGTAACACCTAAAAGGGTTTGGTATTTTTCATTATTACTTAACCCAGCAGACAAAGATTTTATCGCCTGAGGCTGGTCTCCAGTAGGTTGAAAGTCAGAATTTATTTGAAAAGGCATTGTCTTGTTTTAAGAAGTATAAAAATACAAAAAAGCGGAAGAATAATCTCCCGCTTTTGAAAATATTTATTGTTTATAAATTACTTGTTGATAGAGAAAGTAACTCTTCTTGCGAATTTAGAAACATTTTTGTTAGTACCGTCTAATGAAGAATCTTCTCCTTTAGCGTTAACTGAAATTCTATCGCTAGATACTCCAGCTTGCTCTAACAATTTGGCTACGTTTTTAGCTCTGTTTTCAGATAAACGTTGGTTGTAATCTGCATTACCTACAGAGTCAGCAAAACCATTTACAGATACAGTAGCTTCTGGGTTACTTCTCAAGTAAGTCAAGATGAAGTTTACAGCCTCTGTGTTTTTAGGAGTTGATTTATCGAAATCAAAATATACAGCTACATAACCATCGTTAATCAAATCTTTAGCAGTGTTTGAATCACTTTTAGTCATAGTTTCGCCTTGACCATAGTTATCAGCAAAGTATTGCTCATAAGTATCAGGGATACCGTTTTTGTTTTTATCAATAGATCTACCTTTCACGTCAACCATATTTCCAGCAGGAGTGTTTGGTTCTAAATCTAGGTAATCAGCTACACCGTCACTGTCAGAATCTAACATTTTGTTTTCGATATCAGTAACTCTGTTTTCAAGTGAAGCTACACGACCTTCAATCAAGTCTTCTTTTGCGAACCAGTCAGCGTGTTGCTCATGTCCACCCAAGTAGAATGAAAGACCTAAAGTTGCGTTGTAAAGAGTTCCATTGAAACCTCTGTCTGTAGTTGCAATCGATCCGTCAAAGTTTCTGTCTTGACGAATGTTGTTTACCATAGTAAAATCAGCGTTTAAAGCAATTCTTTTAGCTAATTTAACTTGACCGGTCAATCCTAATACAACGTGAGCCATTTGATCTTTGTCATAAGCACCATCTGCAAAAACATCGTCTTTACCTGGAGTCATCCAAGAGTATCCAGCACCCATGTGAGCTTGTAAGTTCAATACTTTTGTCCAATCCTCGAAGTTCATGATACGTCCAAGATTAGCAACCCCTTGTAAACTTGCTCTGTAATATTTAGTTCTAAACTCGTTAGAATCTTCGCCGTTTTTCATGTAATCATAACCAAAATCAGCTTTGATACCGAATTTGTTATTGAACATGTAACGAACACCTCCATCAGCGTGCATAAAAGAGAAGGTATCAGCAAAATACCCAGCAGCCATAGGGCTTGTCGGTTTTGTAAGACCTGCGTTAAGATCGATGGACCATTTGTTGTAATCCTTTTCCTGTGCGTTGATGCCACTAACTGCAAATAAAGCAGCTAATACAGGCAATGTCATTTTTTTCATAATTACTTTTTTAAGTGTATAATTAATTTTAATTGTTAATTACAGTGCAAATGTATAAAAAAAAATATATTAACAAAACATTTTTTATTTTTTTATTTTCACACCTCCTTGTGCAACCAGTTTTTTTCTGAATAAAATGTTCCGAAAGGAATCAGTGAAGCTATACTTATTAATATAAATTTTTTAAAACTCCATTTTAATTCAGCCTTCAACATGATAGCCATTACAATGTATGTTATAAACAGCAAACCGTGTGCCATTCCTATAGGAAATAATAAATTTTTATACAATTCTATATTAACATTCTTGATAACCAGCATGTTAAAAAATAAAATTAAATATGAAATTCCTTCTAAGAAACCAATTACTGTGAAAAATTTAAGCATGATTCAACATTTTTTTGTTGTATTCCTTCAAATCTGACAGATTGTGCTTGTTATCTAAGTCCAATAATAAGTTAAGAAAATAGCTCAAACTTTCGGTAGCATCGTGTCTGATTTCGTTAAGAGCAACTTCGTCAATAGGTTCGTCGTTTGGAATACTTATCAAGAAATTATTGTTTTCCTCCAAATGCTCAGCACATAATCTCAAAGCTTTTACAACGGTCGGATTTTGTTCTTCAAGAGCAAATGTTCTGATTTCTTTTAATTTCGATGCAAGATTTGCATATTCCATATTTTTTGTATCAACAGATTTGATAACTTCTTTAATCAATTTGTTTGCTTTCGGGTTTTCCACTTATATATAGATTAAAAATTTTGGGCAAATTTAATCTTTAAAATTGTGCAATCCTAACAAGAATTGATTTTATACAAAAATTTATAAGCTATATATAATTTGACCTATAATATATATTATGTAAAATAAGTGTTATAAAAACCTCTTTTTTGTTATCTTTGCACCTGCAACACCAAAAACCGAAAAAACATGTTATTCCTCATTCTTAGTATCATTTGTAGTCTTTCTGTTGGGATATTATTTAAACTGATAAAAACCAAAACAACGGTCAATATCTTCCTGATTGCTATCAATTATTTTGTAGCTTTCGTATTGGCTTACTTTTTATTTTTGCCCGAAATCAACCTTAAAATATTTTCAAACAACGTTTTTTTGTCCTTAGCTTTACCATTAATATTATTGATGCCGTCAATATTTTTGCTCGTACCAAAATCAATTGAAAATTCAGGAATTATCAAAACCGATATTGCTCAACGCATATCGCTGATTATCCCCATTTTGTGTAGTTTTTGGCTTTTTGGCGAAATTGTCCCTACATTAAAAATCATGGCACTTGCCATCGGATTTATCTCCATATTTCTTATATTAAACAAGCCTGACCAAAGCAAAAATTCTCTTTATTTACTATTGGTTTTTCTTGGATACGGAATTATCGATGTTTTGTACAAAAAAATAGCACTTTTCCATGATTATCCATACACTACTCTACTTTTTTATATTTTCGGCGGTTGTTTGATTTTTTCTATATTATTGATAATAAGTAAATTAAAATCAATAAAAAAAGAATACCAACACAAGACGTGGATTTACGGATTTCTTTTAGGAAGCCTAAATTTTTGTAATATCTTCTTCTATCTCAAAGCACATCAGTCTTTTAAAGAAACACCTACTACCGTTTTTGCCGGAATGAACTTTGGCGTAATCATTTTGGGAACGCTCATTGGGTATTTTTATTTTCATGAAAAATTAAGCAAAAAAAATATTTTAGGGCTGATATTGGCTATATTAGCTGTATGTTTAATCGTAATTGCAGATAGGTATTATGGCTAAAAAGTATATTTCAGAAATATTTGTAACCGTTGATATTGTTGTTCTCAGAGAAAAAAACAATCAAAAAGAAATTCTATTGATTCAACGTAAAAATGAACCTTTTCAAAATCATTGGGCTTTGCCAGGCGGATTTGTTGATAAAGACGAAGATTTAGAAACTGCTGCTAAACGCGAACTTGAGGAAGAAACCAATGTGGTGGTTGAAAAGCTTCAACAAATGAAAACCTACGGAAATCCGCATCGCGACCCGCGTGGATATATGGTATCGGTCGCTTATGTTACACAAGTTGATAGTAACACAAACGCCGTCGCTGCCGATGATGCCAAAGCTTTGCGGTGGTTTGCAGTGGAAAATCTCCCCGAATTGGCATTTGACCACCAAATTATTATCGAAGATGGTTTACGGTTATACTTTTAACTATTGATAATTTTACTTTTCAGGTTTCAGGTTTCAAGTTTAAGGGCTATCGCCTCCTGTTTTTCTGATTTCTGTTGGCTGATTACTTTTTTTACTACAAAAGATTCACAAGAATACACAGAGGTTAACAAATCAGCGAATATGCAGGTTTGTGGATGTTCTGTCTGAATATAGCTTTGAGATTTCTGCTTCGTCGAAAAGACAGACTGATGGTGTGCTTTATGCCGTAAGCGGATATACGAAGTAAGACAGGCTCAGCTTGACAAACTTTTACCTTTATAATTTTTCTGCACTTCTTTTGTCTGAAAAATGTTGTATTTTTGCAACATGAAAAAAAGAGTGGTTGTCGGGTTATCCGGCGGAGTAGATTCGAGTGTAGCAGCCTATTTGCTCAAAGAGCAAGGCTATGAAGTCATCGGTTTGTTTATGAAAAACTGGCACGACGATTCAGTAACAATTTCTGACGAATGTCCATGGCTTGAAGATAGCAACGATGCATTGTTGGTGGCAGAAAAGTTAGGCATTCCGTTTCAAACCGTTGATTTGAGCGAACAATATAAAGAGCGTATCGTGGACTATATGTTCAATGAATATGAAAAAGGTCGTACGCCCAATCCTGATGTATTGTGCAATCGCGAAATTAAATTTGATGTTTTTCTGAAAATTGCTTTAGAAGATTTACAAGCCGATTATGTAGCAACAGGACATTATTGCCGCAAAGATGTCATTCAACAAGACGGAGAGGAAATCCACAGACTACTTGCCGGTGCTGATCAAAATAAAGATCAATCATATTTTCTTTGTCAATTGTCGCAAGAGCAATTGAGCAAATCACTATTTCCTATTGGCGAACTAACCAAACCAGAAGTAAGAAAAATCGCTGCAGAAAACGAATTGGTTACTGCCGATAAAAGAGATTCTCAAGGATTGTGCTTTATTGGAAAAGTAAAACTACCAGACTTTCTACAACAACAATTGCGTCCGAAACAAGGCAATATTATCCAGGTAGCTGATGACAATGCGATATATCAAGAAGCTCATCCCGATTTTGATACCGATGAAGAACGTTTGATGTTTTTATCCAAACCATTAAAATATGAAGAAAATATGGGCAAAAAAGTCGGGGAACACCGAGGAGCTCATTATTTCACAATCGGGCAACGAAAAGGCTTGCAAGTTGGCGGAACACCTGAACCTTTGTTTGTGATTGATACCGATGTGAAAACAAACACCATCTATACTGGGCAAAGTAATCAACATCCGGGATTGTTTAGAAAAGCATTGCGAATTAACCCAAACGAAACTCACTGGATTAGAGAATATTTTCGCTTATCAGTTGGAGAAAAACTTGAAGCAATGGTTCGCATTCGATATCGTCAGCCGTTGCAAAAAGCGACATTATATCAATTTGAAAACGGTTTATTTGTCGAATTTGAAAATGCTCAATCAGCCGTTACACCTGGTCAATTTGCAGCATTTTACATTAATGACGAATTAATCGGCTCCGGCGTAATATCAGAATAAATAGTTTGTTTTCATCAATAAACTTTTTATTTTTGTGTATTACATTAATATATTTTTTATGACTATGAAAACTACTTTTTTATTTTTAGCTTTATTTATTGGTTTAAATATTCATGCACAAACAACTGATAAACAACCAAAAATACGATATGTTGTTGAAGATGTGTATCGAGAGGTTGATGTTTTGGCACGCTATCACGGCGGCTATGATGTTGTGTTGAAACAGGTGGCAGAAGCAACAAAAAGATGTAAAGGACGAAAGCTGCGAAAAACGAAGAAAAGTGCTGTAGTCGTTGCTGAATTACTCATCAATAGAAAAGGCGAAGTCAAGGAAGTGAATATCGTTCGTGCAGATGCAGACTTTTGCAATGATGCTATTGTCAATGCGTTGAAAGAAACTAAATACTGGATTCCAGCATTGATTAATAAAAAACCGGTGAATTCTTATCTTGAACTTACCATTAACTTACAAAATTCGTATAGTAACGAAAAGATTAATGCGAGTTCGGCATTGAACTAAAATTCAACATCCATAGAAAGTTTATAAATCGTTGATTCAAGTTCGGTCGTATCATTATCTTCCGAGAGCAGAAACTCTATTTTTCGTGGAGATTTTTGATATACAGTAATGCCTTCAAACTTTTGTGTATCAGATATTTTTTGTGTGAAAGTGATTTCCATATCTTTCAACGGAATTGCACCGAGTAAACTACCTAATACCTCCCCATCATTGTAAGTCGATTTTGTTTCTTCAGCTGTGGCGATAAAATACAAAACGCCGTTTACTGCAGTCGCATCAGAAAAACCACTGACTTGCCCATTGATTTCGGGCAATTCATATTCCTGATAAAAAACATTGAAATCATCAACGAGGTTTTCTCCTTGAACGGTAAAAATTATATTTTTGTTTCCTGGACCATTTCCTCGATTGAAAAAATACCATTCGCCACGAGCATAAGTTACGCCTTCGATATTAAAATCTTTTTTGTCTAATTCAGCAAAATCTCGCATCGAATCATACAACCATGTCAAATCCAAAAATTCGTATTCCAATGTTGATTTATTGATTATATAACCAAAATTCCGTGTCTTTTTAGAGCCTGAACCAAAAACGTAAATCAATGAATCGTTTTCATATATAGCTTCAAAATCGGGTTTGAATTTTTTCGGCAAATTCAATACACCATCTTTGTAAATCACTGAATCTGCTGGAATCAAAGGTGTCATCGTTAAGGCATCATTTTTATAGATATTGATTGTCGAATCCAAATCTGAAACTAAATGTATCGTAGAATCGGAATAAGTAATTCCGGATACAGCCGCTATGCCTACGATTTTCGCAAAAATATCTAATACAATTTTTCTCATGATAACAAATTAATTAATCTTCTTCGGTTGGTTCAACCACATTCAAATACGCTCCCAAGTCGATAGTTGTTCTTGGTTTGCCAAGTATATCTTCTGGCACAGAAACGGTCGTATTGGTTGTTCCGGCATCAATCAAATCGGTAGCTTGTTCGGTAATCATCATTTGGTTATTTCGATAATCTACAAAAAACGGATTGAACATTTGATGATTTCTAGCAATCAAACAGTTTTCAAATACGTTTGGATTTTCAAATTCATACGGAAACTGTCCATATACAACATTATTAATATCAAAGAATTTGACCAAAGTATTAGTGAATTTTACATCAAAATTTTGCTGACTTTCTCCGATATTATTCAATGTCAAGGCTTCGTTGCTACTGCTATAAAGGATGCTGTTTTCAAATCTGGCACGCAAGGCAAATTCAGGAGTACCGTCGTTATTATCCAAATAAACCGCAGTGTGATCAGGCTTGAACCAATAATTGGCGAATGTTGCGTGTACAAAGGTGTAATCTCCGCCGTAATTAGCTCCAAATCCGGCTTTTCCACAATTGTTTGTTACAATATTTGTTCCGAGAATATTCGCTGCCACACCCAAAATTCCGAAATTAGCACAATTATATAGCTGCACGTTGTGTAAATTAACCACATCTTCATTTTTATTAATCCACAATCCGTTATTAGCATTTTTAATAATTGCATTCTCGATATTTGCACTACTTCCAACTGTTAGTCCAATCATATCCCACTGACCTGAAACATCTTCATATTCTGGCTCTAAACGATCGCCTTGAATGACAACCGGATTTTCTACCGTTCCGGAAATTTTTAGTGTAGCTTGATCAGCAACTAACAAACCTGAACCAGAATGAAAATGCACTTCGGTTCCGGCATCAATTTGTAACGTTTTATTGCCCGGAACAGCTGCATATCCATAAATCACATAAGGTTTATCTGCTGTCCAATGCAACTCATTACCGTTTAGTGCATCGTTTCCATCCAACCAAAAACCTTCGATTTCGTCTTCGCCAAATGTAAGCGTTTCTTTGTTGCCGTTTTCATCTTTTTGCGGATACAGAAAAACAGCATCTCGAATCAATGTAACCAGTTCAACAGATTGCGATTGGCTGCCATTGGCAAAAACCAATTGGTCGGTATATAAAAATTCTTTATCGGCAGTTTGTGTTGTAATATCTACGGTAGTTTCGACAAAAACAAAAAGACTGTCTTCAGCTAAAAGTTCTACATTTTGAAATGATTTTCCTGGCAGACCATCTATCATTAAACGATAACCGGATTGCTCTCCCCGATTGAGTTTTATCTCAGGAATTTTAATATCTTTCGACGATTTATTATATACTTTTAAGGTATAAGTGCTCGAACCGATGTTGGTAAAAATAGTATCTAAATAAACGGTATCTTTGGATAATCTGAGTTCGTTCCCGGCTGCGGTTTCAAATTCAAAATCATTTCTACAACCGCTCAATGCTACTATAAGGATTGTCAGTAAAAAAAATATGCGAAGATTTATTTTTTCCATAATATGTCTAATCTGTACAATGTTTTGTTATTTCCAAATGTAAAAACAAAATTTTAGATTTCCTTGAATTTCGCTATAAAAAAACTGCCTCGTTTGAGGCAGCTTCTATTATTTATTTTGATTTTCATAATCCTTGTTGTGATCTACCAGCCTAAATCCTTCTCCGTGAATATTCAATATTTCTACACTTGAATCTTTTTTCAAATATTTACGCAATTTGGCAATATATACGTCCATACTTCTTGATGTAAAGTAGTTGTCATCTCTCCAAATTTTTGTCAAAGCAATTTCGCGTGGCATCAAATCATTTTCATACAACGCCAACATTTTGAGCAATTCGTTTTCTTTAGGAGAAAGTTTTAATGGTTCTTCGCCTTCAAAAGTAAGGAATCTCAATTTAGAATTGAAGTCAAATTTACCGATTTTGAACTCAAATCGGGTATCATCAGCTTTAATTTCAGATGATTTTCTTTGCATAATCGCTTTGATTTTCATTAACAAAACTTCTGAATCGAACGGTTTGTTCAAATAATCATCTGCTCCTACTTTATAGCCTTTCAGTACATCTTCCTTCATGGTTTTGGCTGTTAGGAAAATAATTGGTACAATTTTGTTTTTCTCTCTGATTTCAGTTGCCAATGTAAATCCGTCTTTGTATGGCATCATCACGTCTAAAATACATAAATCAAAGTTATCTTTTTTAAATTTTTCGAAGCCTTCCATACCGTTTTTCGCTAAGGTAACTTCAAAATCGTTCATGTTTAAATAATCTTTTAGGATTGATCCAAAGTTTGGATCGTCTTCTACCAAAAGTATCTTTTTGTTGTTTAATGTTCTCATATTGTTTAACTATTTTTTGTTTTTAATTGATAAGAGGCAATTTTATGGTAAATGTACTCCCTTTTCCTTTTTCGCTTTCCACATAAATTTCGCCGTTGTGGTCATCTACGATTTGTTTGACGTAAGCCAATCCAAGACCGTGACCTTTGACATTATGTAAATCTCCGGTATGTTCTCGGTAAAATTTCTCAAAGATTCTTTTTTGGGCGGTTTTGCTCATTCCTGCTCCTTGATCTTTGATTTTTATTAATATATTATCTTTCACGTTTTCTGTGCAAATATCAATTTTTGGTGCTTCAGGCGAATATTTTACCGCATTATCCAACATGTTAATCAATACATTGGTAAAATGTACTGGACTAACCAAAACTGTATTGCGGGTAGCTTGCAAGTGTAGTTGAATGTCTCCTTGTCGGTCTTCTACAATCAGTCGAATGTGCTCGGCAGCCACCTCGATAATATCGTCTAACTCTACTTTTTCTTTTTGGATATCCAATTCTCTTTTTTCTAATTTAGACATCCGCAAGATATTTTCGATTTGTGCGTGCATACGTTTATTTTCGTCTCGAATCATTTGCACATAACGATTAATTTTTTCTTCATCTTTAATCGTTGCCGGATTTTTAATTGCGTCCAACGCTAAATTTATCGTTGCAATAGGTGTTTTGAATTCGTGTGTCATGTTGTTGATGAAATCATTCTTGATTTCGGATACTTGACGCATTCGTATCAGTTGCGAAATGGCGCTCATATACGCCGCCAAAATAACAAACGTAAACAACAACGACATCAATACAAACGGCATCAAATCAGATAAAATAAATTTTGTTTTTTCGGGAAAACTCACATATAGCTGGTATTCACTGTTGTTGTAAAAATCCTGAAACAATGATACCGAAACCGTATTTTTCGGATTGTAAACAAAATTATTAGAATGGATAGAAGTTGTCGCTCCGTTATTGAAAACGCCATAAGAAAAATCTACGTTAATTCCGCTCTCTTCCAATTCGTCGCGAAATAATCTTTCTATTTCCTCTTTGCTAGTTCTGTCTTCAATCGGATAAGCAGAAACAATATCATTTAACGCCAAACTTGCAGTGTACCTATTTAGCTGTGTCATTTCGCTTTCTTCTTCCATAACTTCCGTTGGCGAGTCGTTATGAAAATCACGGGTAACCCCTCCATATTTGTTTCCTTCTATCGCATGTTGTTCATTTGCATAAATTTCCAACTTACGCTTTGTACTGTAATTTTTCAGGGTAATATCCCCTGATTTATTGTCAAAGAACGAGCCGGGCAAAGTATAATCTTGCGAGAAAAGTACGTTAGAATAAACAATTTCGTTATTGCTATTTTTTTCTGTGTAATAAATTTCTCGGATATCCTTTTTTTCCGGATTTTTTCCTTTTTGCTGAGCATATTCATGAAATCTTTTGGTAAATTCATATTGCTCACGTTCCTTTATCATATCAGCCACATTTCTTGCTATCAAAGAAACATGATTTCTGAATTGGATATCATTGTTATCGTATGAGGTTTTTATCCAGTACAATTGCACAAAAATTATACCAATTAACGATAGGCTCATTAGAGCGACCAGTAACTTAAATCTTAACTTATTCATTTGCCAAGTACAAATTTAACATTTAATTCGTTTACGGTAAAATTGATTAACCGAATTTTAACAAGTTTCACTATTTAATTTCTTTAAGTATGTCTAAAAACGCTATTTGAGCGACTTCCAACGTAATATTTTGCACAACAAAATCTGCTAATTTTGCTTTTTTTTCGTCTTTCCATTGATTTTTCATTCGTTTGACCACTTCTTCCCTATCAATATTATCGCGTTGCATCACCCGAGCAATTCTGATTTCTTCCGGTGCTGTAATCAAAATGCTGTAATCGCAAGATTTGTAAATTCCGGTTTCAAACAACAAGGCTGTTTCTTTTAAAATCAATTTTTCCTGTTGATGTTGGTAAACAAATTCTTCAAAATGTTGTTTTACTGCCGGATGAATAATATTGTTCAATTGCATCAATTTTTCTTCGTCTGTAAAAACAACATTAGCCAATTTCTTCTTATCCAAAATATCATTCGTCCAAATATCAAATCCTTCAAAAACATTTTGTAATTGATTGATTATCTCTGATTTATTATACATTTTCTTTGCTTCCAAATCAGAATAATAAGCTATGTAACCTTGCTCTTCTGCATATTTCATCAAGCTGGTTTTTCCACTTCCGATTCCGCCTGTAACACCTACAATTTTTGCCATAATTCTATTTATTTAAAAAACATTTCCGGCATAGCTTTTTCTGGATTTCTCTTTAATAAATCAATGTGATATTTGGCTTTCGCAAAACCGATTGCGTATCCGTAAAACTGTGTTAAACACGCTCTAATGCTTAATATTGCAATCCGAAATGATTTTGTTTTTAACCATGCATCTGCCAATAATAACACAAAATAAAGCAAATAAAATCCTATAAAAATATAAATTCCGAATAAAACAGTCAATAATGAAAACGCTAATCCAGCGATAAAAATCAAAGGAAACCAGTAAGTGATTTTGGTATATTCCGGATGCCAAGCGTCTAAAATGGGACGAGCTTTACCAAATTTATTGACTTGTATGTAGAACTTTTTCCAATCTATTCTTCTTTTATGATATACGAATGCTTCTGGAATTAATTTGGTTTCAAAACCAGATTTCCACAATCGAATACTCAAATCGGGGTCTTCTCCAGGATGAATTTTTCCAAATCCGCCTGAAGATTGGAAAGCTTTTTTGGAAATTCCCATATTAAAACTTCTTGGTTGAAATTTCCCGATTTTCTCCGATGCACCACGTATGCCGCCTGTTGTTAAAACCGATGTCATCGTGTAATCAATCGCTTTTTGTACTTGACTAAACGATGGTAAAGCGGCATCTGGTCCGCCAAAACAATCGACATATTCTGCTTGCAAAGATTGTTCCACA
>Ga0079224_100002637_pt1 | contig 22001 bp, 17 predicted proteins | sample Stecom2015_FD_80414 | JGI IMG/M metagenome (GOLD analysis project Ga0079224, IMG submission 80414) | Agricultural soil microbial communities from Utah to study Nitrogen management - Steer compost 2015 | ecosystem: Environmental > Terrestrial > Soil > Agricultural land | place: USA: Utah...
CGAGTTCCCCGGCGTGGCCGAGCCGCGCACCGGCAAGTCGATGGGCGAGCACTGCGAGGACATGGCCAAGCAGTGGAACATCAGCCGCGACTCGCAGGACGAGTGGGCGCTGTCCTCGCACCTGCAGCTCGCCGCCGCCTACGAGCGCGGCTTCTTCGACGACCTGGTGGTGAGCTTCCGCGGCGTGTCGCGCGACAACGTGCTGCGCCCGGACAGCACGCTGGAAAAGCTCGCCACGCTGAAGCCGGCCTTCGACCGCAACTCCGGCCGCGGCACCCTGACCGCCGGCAACTCCACGCCGCTGACCGACGGCGCCGCCGCGTGCCTGCTGGCCTCCGACGAGTGGGCCGCCGAGCACGGCCATGAGGTCCTGTGCCACCTGCGCGACGTGCACGTGGCCGCGGTCGACTTCGTCCACGGCGAAGGCCTTCTGATGGCCCCGACCGTGGCCGTGCCGCAGATGCTGGCGCGCAACGGACTGACCCTGCAGGACTTCGACTTCTACGAGATCCACGAAGCCTTCGCCGCCCAGGTGCTGTGCACCCTGCGCGCCTGGGAGAGCGAGGAGTACTGCCGCACCCGCCTGGGCCTGGAACAGCCGCTGGGGCGGATCGACCCGGCGAAGATCAACCCCAACGGCTCCTCGCTCGCGACCGGGCATCCGTTTGCGGCGACGGGCGCGCGGATCGTGGCCACCGCCGCGAAGGAGCTGAAGGCGCGCGGGGGCGGGCGGTGCCTGGTGTCGATCTGTACTGCGGGTGGGATGGGAGTTGTGGCGATCCTGGAACGGTAAGCGGTTCGTAGGGCAGCGACCGCCCGCCTGGGCGTGTGCCGCATCGGTCAGGGCAGGGTGATGCTCAGGCTCGCCGTCCGACCGGGCATCTGCACCACCTCCTGATATGCGGCCAGCGTTTTCTGGCTGTCGTGCGCCAAGGCGCGGTCCAGTCCAAGCCACCCGAGCAGTCCGACTACGGTCAGCACGGCGGCCGGCGCCCAGAGTGGCATCACACGGCGCAACGCATGGCTCACCCGGTCCGGTGGCAACCAATGCGGCGAAAACGCCGCGCGCTTTCCTTTGAGGTAGGTGATCTCGTCACCCAGTCGGGCCACCAGATAGCCGAGTTTCTCCGACCCTTCGATCCGGTATTTGCCCTGGAAACCGAGCAGCAGCACGTAGTGGCAAACCTCGAGTGACGGCAGGCGCGGCGCGCCCCGCGCCCGCAGCTCCTCGAGACGGTCGAAGAAGTGCTCGCCTGCCAGATGTTCACCGAACAGACGCAGCTGCAGCGGATTGCGTTCCCACTCTTCGCGCAAGGCGGAAGGCTGGCTGAGCATTGCCTCGTCCACCGCAGCGCAGAACGCGAATCGTGCGGCATAGACGTCTTCGGCCGCGATCCCGAGCCGGTGTCCACCGCGCTCAACCTCCTCGAGGAAGCGCTGGACCGCGCCGACGAAGGCTTCCGCATCGCCGGGTAGACGACCCCGCTTGAGCAGCATCAGCAGGTGGAACCCGTCGGACATCAGCTCGAGCAGGCTGCGTGCCGGCCCACTACCGGCCGGTACAGGCACCGCCAGCGACGGGTCCAACGAGGGGATGGAGTGGCCCGGGATGGGCGGGTTGAGGGTCGGATGGTCCATGGCGTCCTGCCGAAGTTGTGCTCAGGAGACCAGTGCGATCAGTTCCAGGCGCAGCTCGCGCACGCCCGAAGGAACGTAGACCGTTAGCGAGCCGGATTTGAGCATGCGTTCGTACAGCGGTCCGCGCGGCTCGACAGCAAAGTACTGCGTGCCCGGGCGAACCGGGATCGCCGCCGGGACCTGCGCAGCGTGGGTGAGTTTCAGTCCGGGGAGCGCAGCCAGCACGCACTCCTCGACATCGTCGGGTGCGCCAACCTTGAACCGCACTGGCACTGTCTGTACCAGTTCGGTACCCGGCATGTCCGCACCCACTGCGAGGTACAGGGCCGCCTTGTGGTCGACGCCGTGTGCATCCAGGCGCCCGAGGTGGAACGAGGGCTTGGTCTCCTCCAGCGGAATACGGGTGTATCGCGCCGAAATCACCGTGTCGAGGAGCTGGCGGATCATCGCGAAAAGTGGCTCGAAGCCGGCCGCTGGTTCGCGATGCTGGTAAGGAGGAAGGTCGGCGAGCGCGTGATCGCGTGAGAAGGTCAGCAGGCCACCTGCCAGCCGGAGCAACTCCTGGTGCAATCGCTCGGGGTGGAAGCCGGGGTTCTGGTGAAGGTGGCCGAGCGCCGCGAATGCGGCGTTCACCGTGTGCAGCAGCCAGAACGAGGCGCTGTCGCCAGAGCGGAACTCCACCACCGACTGCGACGGCTCGCGATGGTAGGCGTGGAGCGAGGCGGTCTTTGCCTGCAGGCTGTCGAGCAACCGGCGCAGCTGCCCCTGCAGTGCCGGCAAGGCATGCAGTGACAGCGCGGGCGGCAGGAACGTGTGGTCGACCTCGAAGCCGCCGGTCGCGGTGCGCTGCACCCGTAGCACCGGGAGGCAGGCGCAGCCGTCGCGTGACTCGTCGTCGGTCAGCAGGCGCCCGCGCTTGAGCAGCACCGCCAGCTCAGCGTCCCCCGCATCGGTGAAGAGATCCGAGGCGGTCAGGCCTGTTTGCCGGTACCGCGCACCGCGCCCTTCGGCATCGACGCAGTTGCCACCTTGGTCGCGCAACACTGGGAGCGCGAGATGGATGGTGGTCGACTGTATGCCAACGGGAAGATGCTCAAGCAGCAGCGGCGCCGGCAACTCATCGGTGCCGGGAGCGCTGTAGAGCTCTCCGTCGGGAAGCACCAGAGACAGCCGCTCGGCGCGCACGGTGCCAATGGCCAGTGACGCCTCGTCGAAGGCGACCTCCCGTACGCCCCAGGCATAGGGGTGCAGCATGTCGGCCATGGCCTGCAACCGGGCCTCGTGATAGGCGTCCTGGTGCTGGAAGTGATGGGGGCGCAAGAAAAGACCTTCGCCCCACAGGACCTTCGACATCCGGCTCATGCATTCCTCGTCCTTGGATCGGGTGCCATCCATGGCCGCTCACGCGGCTGGCGGCGGCAGGTTACCCCAAACGGCAAGGCTCAGCCGGCGGGGCCGCCACAGCGATTCCCCGCCAGGCTATGGGGCTCGCCGGCGAGCATGGTCTGCAGTGCCTGGACGGATGAAGTGGTCATTGCGCATGCGTGCAGCCCGACGAAGACCCCCGACGATGCGCCCGCGTCGGTATCAAACGTGAAGCGCCACCGCACCGGAGCTGGCTGGCGGAACAACGCGACCACCCCCAGGTGACGGCTGTCAGCGGCCAGCTGCTCCACCACATCGTGTCGTTGGCCCGGGGACAGCAAGAATTCGGTCACTCCGATCACGTCGCCGCCGAGCACGTCGTACTCGCGCTGCTCATTGATGAAGACGTCGAAGGAGGCCTGCTCAAAGCGCTGGCGGTCACGCAACTGGTACACGCGCACGACGAGCGACAGCGGTCGCGTTCCGGTGCCTGCATTGAGATTGTCGCCCGCGTGCAGGCGCAGCCGTATCTGCCTGGGTCGGGGCGAGGGGGCCTGCAGCCCGACCTTTTGCAACGTCGCGTCCATCGCCTGGCGCACGCCGGAGCCCGAGGCACACGCGCCCAGTGCAATGCATGCAAATGTGGCCAGCAATACCCGGCATGCCGGGCGGGCGCGTCCGCGCGGGATCCGCGCCACGCCATCCATGGTGTGTTGCTCCATCATTCCTGCTCCGTGCAATCCGCCAAGTGCACTGCCTGCGCGCAGCGCAGGTTGACTTGGGGCAGCCAAGGCTACTATACCTACCGCCCGGTGCACGTCCCGGCCCCGCGCAGCGCGGCCTGGCAAAAGTAAGACCAAAGGATTGGCCGCATCGCACCATGCGCGCCCACAAGGAGTAGTGAGCCATGCCCGAATTCCGTCCGGAATCCGTCAGCCGTGCCGTCGTGGCCATGGTCTTCGTGGCAATGCTTGCCGCGTGCAACACCATTGGCGGCACCCGTCCAGACTCCTCGTTCACCGACCTGATGGACCGCGCCGAGGCCGAGGTCGGCGCCGGTCGCGTGGAATCCGCGGTGGTCGGCTTCAACAACGCCGCGCGCGCCGATCCGTTGCGAAAGGAACCCTGGGTGCGGATCGCGCAGTTGCACTTCGATGCCGGCAATTACGGTCGTGCGATCGTGGCCGCCGAGGAGGTGCTGCAGCGCGACGCGGGCGATCCCGTTGCCGACAGTGTGTTGACGGTGGCTGGACTGCGGATCGCCGCGCAGTCACTGCAGCGGCTACAGGGCAATGGGGCGATTGCGTCCGAGTCGGCTCGGGCCGAGGCCGGTCGGCTAGCTGACGCCATGCGCTCGACCATGGGCGAGGACATCCTTGCCCGGCGCGAGACCGCCGCGCCGCGCCCGCAAGTCCGCCGTCGCCCCGCCCCTCCACGTCCGGCGGCTTCCGCCGCACCTGCATCCGAATCGGGAAACAAGATCGCCAATCCGTTCGGCGGCATCGGCGGCTAGCCGTAACGCCCGCCATTCTCGTCAGGGAGACGATGAGATGTCCAAGAAAGAAAGCGTCCAGAAGCGCCTGCAGAAGGTGCGCCCGCCGCGTGTCCAGTTGACCTACGACGTCGAGAAAGGGGATGCCATCGAGCAGAAGGAAATTCCGTTCGTCGTTGGTGTGCTGGGTGACTTCAGTGGCAGGTCGGAGCAGCCTCTGCCACGCCTGAAGGACCGCAAGTTCGTCAATGTCGACCTGGACAACTTCGACGAAGTCATGGAAGGGATGTCGCCACGTGCGGCGTTCCGGGTTCCCAACAAGCTGGGCGAAGAGGGCAGTGAGTTCGCGGTCGACCTGACGTTCAACTCGATCGACGACTTCCGCCCGGAGGCGGTCGTCGAGCAGGTCGAACCACTTCGAAAGCTCCTGGAGGCCCGCTCGCGCCTCGCCGACTTGCGCAACAAGGTGGCGGGCAACGAGAAGCTGGAGGATCTGCTCAACGACGTACTGGCCAATACCGACCAGTTGCGGCAGATCGGCCATGCCGAGCCGGACGGGCGGGAGTAAGCCATGAATGCAGAGGCCATCACCGCCGTGCCTGCGGCCCATTCACTTGCCACTCCGGGGCTGCTCGACCAGATCGTGGAGCAGAGCAAGGTCGCCCGTTCTGACGCCGAGCACAAGCGTGCTCGGGACATCATTTCCGAGCTCGCGCGAGAGGTGCTGGACGGCACCGTGGTGATCTCGGAGAACCTGAACCTGGCGCTGGATGCGCGCGTCGCCGAGCTGGACCGGATGATTTCCGAGCAGCTCACCGCAATCATGCATGCGCCGGAGTTCCAGCAGCTGGAGAGCAGCTGGCGCGGACTGCATTACCTGTGCAGCCAGACCTCCACCGGTGCGCTGCTGAAGATCAAGGTGCTCAATGCGCCCAAGGCAGACGTGGTCAAGGACTTCAAGTCGGCGATCGACTTCGACCAGAGCGCGCTGTTCAAAAAGGTCTACGAGGAGGAGTTCGGGACTTTCGGTGGCGCGCCCTTTGGGGCTCTGATCGGTGACTACCAGATCGGACGCCAACCGCAGGACATGTACTTCATCGAGCAGATGTCGCACGTGGCCGCCGCTGCGCATGCGCCGTTCATCTCCGCCGCATCCGAGGAAATGTTCGGCGTCGAGAGCTTCACCGAACTGGGCAAGCCGCGCGACCTGGCCAAGGTGTTCGACACCGTCGAGTACGCCAAGTGGAAGTCGTTCCGTGACTCGGAGGACAGCCGCTACGTCGGGCTTACCCTGCCGCGCTTCCTGGGCCGCCTGCCGTACGACCCGAAGGAGGGAACGACGGTGGAGGGCTTCAATTTCGTCGAGGAGGTCGATGGCGCCGACCACTCCAGCTACCTTTGGTGCAACACCGCATATGCGTTCGGCGCCCGGCTGACCCGTGCGTTCGAGGACTTCGGCTGGTGCGCGGCGATCCGGGGGGTCGAGGGCGGTGGCCTGGTCGAGGAGCTCCCGACCCATACGTTCCGGACCGACGATGGCGAGGTCGCACTCAAGTGCCCGACAGAAGTGGCGATCACCGATCGTCGCGAGAAGGAGCTCTCCGACCTCGGTTTCATACCGCTGGTCCATTGCAAGAACACCGACTATGCCGCGTTCTTCGGGGCGCAGTCGGTCCAGAAGCCGAAGAAGTACAACAGCGACGCGGCCAATGCCAATGCGTCGCTGTCGGCGCAACTGCAATACATCTTTGCCGTGTCCCGCGTAGCGCATTACCTCAAGTCGATGATGCGCGAAAAGATCGGCAGCTTTGCCTCGGCGGGCAACGTCGAGGATTTCCTCAACCGGTGGATCGCGCAATACGTATTGCTCGATGACAACGCCACGCAGGAAGCGAAGGCGCAATACCCGCTGCGAGAGGCTTCGGTCCAGGTGTCGGAGGTCCCCGGCAAGCCCGGCGTGTATCGCGCCGTGTCGTTCCTGCGGCCGCATTTCCAGCTCGACGAGCTGTCGGTGTCGTTGCGGCTGGTGGCGGAGCTGCCTGCCGGCATGAAGTCCTGACCGCCGCGCACCCCACTAGATGTGGTCGGCTGTAACCGCGCCGGGCTCAACCCGGCAACTACCTCATGGAAGAACGGAACAAAGGAAACCAGATGATGCAACACGCCTTCTTGTCGATCGACACCATCAAGGGTGAATCGAGGGACGCCGAGCACAAGGACTGGATCGAGATCGAGTCCTTCAACCAGGACGTCCTGCAGCCGCGTTCGGCAACCGCTTCCAGTGCCGGTGGCAGTACCGCAGCGCGCGTGGAAATGGCTCCCATCGAACTCAACAAGCGCATCGATCTTGCCTCGACCGCGCTGTTCCAAGCTTGTGCCAACGGTACCACGTTCCCCAAGGCCCGCATCGAGTTCATGCGTGCCGACAAGGACGGCAACGCGATCAACTACTACACGATCGAGCTGCTCAACGTGCTGGTCCACCGCGTCACCACCACGATGGGACACGACGGCATGCCGTCGGAGAACGTCCAGCTGAGCTTCGGCGCCATCAAGTGGTCCTATACCCAGCAGAAGCAGGGTGGCGGTACCGGTGGCAAAACCGTTGCCCAGTGGAGCAACACCAACAACAAGCCGACCTACACGGTTGCCTGATGTGTCGTTCGGTGGCGGCCTCCGGGTCGCCACCACCTTGCAGCACGGGCACCGCCCGGGCGGACGGGAACAATGAAGGGATTCGAGCCCAGCCTGCTCGACAAGCTGTTCGACGAGGCGCCCCGTGGCGCGGGCGGCGACGTGTTCAAGTCTGTCTCGCTGGAGCAATACAAGGAGTCGGTAGCGCGGGACCTGGAAGGATTGCTCAACAGCCGTTCGGCCTTTGCCGAGGACGAGCTCGAGCAATTCCCGCACTGTCGCCGCTCGATGATGACCTATGGCCTGGACGACTTCTCGGGGCTAAGCCTGGCCAATGGCCATCACCGCGCTGCGATTTGCCGCTCGCTGGAGCGCTCGATCGCCCGCCATGAGCCGCGCCTGCACGACGCACGGGTGACGCTGGAGGGCAACGGCCGTGGCCCCGGGGCGCTGCACTTCACCATCCACGCCCTGCTGGACCTGCACCCGGCTCGCGAGCCGGTCAGCTTCGACGCGATGCTCCAGCCCAACACCCTGCAGTACTCGGTGAGCAGGTTGCGCCGAGTGGCGGCCGCCTGAGACCGCGATGGAAGACTTGCTTCCCTACTACGAGCGCGAGCTGGCTTGGCTGCGTACCTACGGCCGCGAGTTTGCCGGGCGCTACCCCAAGATCGCCAGCAGGCTGCTGATGTCGGCCGACGGCAGCCAGGATCCGCATGTGGAGCGCCTGGTTGAGTCGTTCGCGCTGCTGACAGCCCGGGTCAGCAAGAAAATCGAAGATGACTATCCGGAACTCACCGAGGCCTTGCTCGAGGTCCTCTACCCTCACTACCTGCGGCCATTCCCTTCCTGTTCCATCGCCAGCTTTGATATGGGGCCTGGATTGGCCAAGCTCACCGCCCCGGTCAACATTCCCCGTGGGACGCTCCTGCATTCGCGCCCGGTACGCGGCGTGGCGTGCCGCTTCCGCACCGCCTATGACGTAGCGCTTGCGCCGGTGCGCGTGTCGGGGGCCCGGTTCCTGCAGGTGGCGGAGCCGCCAATGGCGACCGCCCTCCCGCAAGGGAGCGGTGGACAGATCTCGCTCGAGTTCGAATTACTCGGTGAGTGCCCCGGCATCGATGGGGTCGGCCTCGATGCCTTGCGCATGTTCATAGATGGCGAGGCCTCGGTCTGCGCCGCGTTGCGCGACCGCCTGGCACTGGGCATCCATGCCGCGTATGTCGAGTTCGCCGGCAGCGGCCGGTGGGCGCCGCTCGACGCGGTGCCGCTGCAACAGGTGGGCTTCGGCCCGGAGCACGCCCTGATCGACTACGGTACCCGCTCGCAGCCTGCCTACCGGCTGCTTACTGAACTTTTCGCGTTCCCCGAGAAGTTCGGCTTCTTCGACCTCGACCTGAGGCCGCTGCGCGGGCACGCCGGTACACGCTTCACGCTCCATTTCGTGCTCGCCTCGCAACCGGCCGGCGAACCGGGCCAACGCCTGCTGGAAGGGGTGGGCGCAGCCAACTTCCGTCTCGGCTGCACACCGGTGGTCAACCTGTTCGCGCAGCATGGCGAGCCGATCCGCGTGCACCAGCGCAGCAGCGGGTACCCGGTGGTCGCCGATGCGCGCCGGGCATTCGCCTACGAGGTCGTTTCGATCGACTCGGTCAAACGGATCCGGCAAGGGCCGCGCGGCGAGCAGGTCACCGAGTTCCGACCGTTCTATGCACTGCATCATGGCGAGACACCCGACGAGAACGGCCAGTACTGGCTCGCGCGACGCGACGAGCAGGTGGCGCGCGGCAGCCCGGGCTTCGAGACCGAGCTTTCCTTCGTAGACATCGACTTCAACCCGGTCCAGCCACAGACCGACGTGGTCAGCCTGGAGCTGACCTGCAGCAATCGCGACCTGCCCGCGCAGCTTGCCTACGGGGTGCAAGGCGGAGACCTGACGATGGAGGGCGGGGGGCCGGCCCGGACCATCGCCTTGCTGCGTAGACCGACCTTGCCCCAGCGCGTCCAGCGCGGTCGCGGCGCCCACTGGCGGCTGATCTCGCATCTTTCGCTCAACCATTTGTCGCTCACCAGCGACGGGCTGCCGGCGCTGAAGGAGATGCTTCGCCTCTATGACATGACCCGCAGCAGCGCGTCGCAGCGGCAGATCGACGGACTGGTGTCGATCACCCACACGCCGGCGACGGCCTGGTTGCCCGGCAAGACTTTCGCAAGTGTGGTGCGGGGGGTGGAGATCCGGCTCGAGCTCGATGAAGCGGCATTTGTCGGCCATGGCATCGCTGCATTCGCCGGAGTGCTCGATCACTTCTTCGGTCTGTACGTGCATGCCAACAGCTTCACCCGGCTGGTGCTGGTGTCGACCCACAGCGGCGAGGAACTGCTCCGATGCGCACCCCGCAGCGGCAACTCGATCCTGGTCTAGCCCAGCAGCTGCTGACCAGCCCGCAGCGCTTCGGCTTCTTCCAGGCGCTGCGGGTGCTGGAGCGGTTGTTCGTCCGGCAGGGCGTTCCGGCCGGCGAAGTGGTTGCACGGATGGTCCGCTTCCGCAACTCAAAGGCGCTTGGGTTCGCACCCGGTGAGATCGAGGAGCTGAGTGCCTTCTCCGCCGACGGCACCCTGCTTGACCGCGGCGCCGCCGTCGAACACGCCGTAACCATGGAAGCGCTGGGGAAGGTACATCTGACGCCGGCATTCATGGGCCTGCTTGGAACCCACGGTAGCTTGCCGCTGCACTACACCGAAACGCTCAACGAGCGCGAGACCTATGGCCGCGACAGTGCTGCCCGGGCGTTCCTCGACATCTTCAGCAACCGCGCGGTTGCACTGCATTACGCCGCATGGAAGCGCTACCGGCTGGGCTTCCAGTACGAGCTCGACCGTGAGGAGCGCTTCCTGCCCCTGGTCCTTGCCCTCTCGGGCCTGGGCATGCCATCGCTGCGCGGCCGCCTGCACGCTGGTGAAGGGGCGCTGTTCGACCAGGCCATAGCCCACTACGCCGGCGTGATCCGGCAAAAGCCGGTATCTGCCGCAGGGCTGCAGCGGGTACTCGCCGGGTACTTCCGCGTCCCGTTGCAAGTCGAGCAGTTCGTCGGCGCCTGGTACACCGTACCGCAGGAGCAGCGGACCCGCCTTGGCGTCGGCCACGCCGTGCTCGGCAGCACGGCACTCGCGGGTGAGAGGGTCTGGCAGCGCGACCTGCGCATGCGGCTGTGGATCAGACCATTGGGCCAGCCTGAGTTCGAAGGGTTCCTGCCCGGGGGGCAGGCTGCCGCCGCACTGGCCAAGTGGCTGTCCCTGTTGACCGGCTCGAGCCTCGAGTACGAGGTGCGGCTGGTGCTGCGCGCCGAACATGTACGTGGCGTCGCCTTGACGATCGCAGGCGCGGCCAGGCTCGGCTTCGACAGCTACCTGTGCTCCCGTCCTGCACGCGTCGACCGTTCGGACACCCGCTACGGGATCAATACCCTCCAGTAGCCCAGCCGTACACATGGAGCAGCACGCAAGGAAGGCAGATGAGCAGCAACCTCAAGACCCTGATTGGAAAACTCAACGACACCTGCCGTAAAGCGGCGGAACGGGCCGCAAGTCTGTGCATGGCGCGCGGCCACTACGAGGTGGATCTGGAGCATCTGTTCCTTGCACTGTTGGAGGAGCCACGTGCAGATGTCGCCTTGGTGATCGCCCGAAGCGGTGTCAAGGTGGACTCCCTGCGCCGTGACCTGGAAGGCGAGCTCGCGCGCTTCAAGACGGGAAACAGCCGTACCCCGGTGTTCTCGCCACACCTGCCCACACTGTTTGAACACGCGTGGCTGCTCGCTTCGCTGGATGCACACACCACCCGCATCCGCGGAGGGCACCTGTTGCTGGCCTTGTTGACCCAGCCGGCTTTGGCGCAGTTGGCAATGCGTGGCTCGGTTCAGTTTGCCAAGGTCCGCCTTGGGGAACTCAAGCACGACTTCGCCCGACTGACCGAGGGTTCATTGGAAGCAGGGGAGGTCCGCGTTGCCGGCGCACCCTTGCCCCATGAGGAGGAACACGGCGCGCCCGTGCCATCCGGCCTGTCGGCCACGGCCGCACTGGACCAGTTCACCAGCAATCTCACCGCCCGCGCGCGCGAGGGCCACGTGGATCCCGTGATCGGCCGCGACGCCGAGATCAGGCAAATGATCGACATCCTGCTGCGCCGCCGGCAGAACAACCCGATCCTCACCGGCGAGGCCGGGGTAGGCAAGACCGCAGTCGTGGAAGGGCTCGCGGCCCGCATTGCCGCCGGTGACGTCCCGCATGTGTTGCAGGACGTGGAGTTGCGTGTACTGGACCTGGGTTTGTTGCAGGCCGGCGCCAGCGTCAAGGGCGAGTTTGAGAACCGGCTCAAAGGCGTCATCGACGAGGTGAAGAAGAGCCCCCGCCCAATCGTGCTGTTCATCGACGAGGCGCACACGATGATCGGGGCGGGTGGACAGGCTGGGCAGAACGACGCGGCGAACCTGCTCAAGCCAGCGCTGGCGCGCGGGGAGCTGCGCACGATCGCCGCGACCACCTGGAGTGAATACAAGAAATATTTCGAGAAAGACGCCGCGCTCGCCCGCCGTTTCCAGGTGGTCAAGGTGGAAGAGCCGAGTGAACCGCTTTGCGCCGCCATGCTGCGCGGGATGGTCCCGCTGATGGAGAAGCACTTCGGAATCCGCGTGATGGACGAGGCAGTGACCGAGGCGGTCCGCCTGTCGCACCGTTACATCAGCGGCCGGCAGCTGCCAGACGAGGCGGTCAGCGTGCTCGACACCGCCTGTGCCAAGGTGGCACTCGGGCAAAGCGCGACGCCAGCGATCATCGAGGACACCCGCCGGCACCTGGAACGTCTGGATGCCGAAATGGCAGCCCTGCAGCGCGAGGTGGCCACCGGCCACGACCACCACGAGCGGGTCGCGGAACTGCTCACCGGCCAGGCCGAGGCGCGCCAGGTGCTTGCCGACTACGAAAGGCGCCTCCGCCACGAGTCGGAGATCACCGGCAGGATCCAGGCCCTTCGCAGCGAGCTGGAGCTCGTCCCCGTCGCTCCGGAAGCCGGCACCCAAGCTCCCCGCGCCCCGGCTGGAGGCAAGCGCGCCGAGCTCGACCTTCTCTTCGCCGAGCTTCGTGCACTCCAGGGCGAAACCCCCATGGTGCCCCTGCAGGTCGACGGCAACATCGTCGCGGAGGTCGTCTCCGCCTGGACTGGCGTGCCGCTGGGCCGGATGGTCAAGGACGAGGTCCGCACGGTCCAAAGCCTGGCGACGCTGCTGGCCGAGCGCGTGATCGGCCAGGACCATGCTCTGGAAGCCATAGCCCAACGCGTTCGCACCGCTTCGGCCCGGCTCGAAGATCCCGACAAGCCCCGTGGTGTCTTCCTGTTCGTCGGCCCGTCGGGTGTTGGCAAGACCGAGACCGCGCTGGCACTCGCCGACATCCTCTACGGCGGCGAACGCAAGTTGGTGACCATCAACATGAGCGAGTACCAGGAGGCTCACAGTGTGTCAGGCCTCAAGGGCAGCCCGCCGGGCTACGTCGGCTATGGCGAGGGCGGCGTACTGACCGAGGCGGTGCGCCGCAATCCGTACTCGGTCGTGTTGCTGGACGAAGTCGAGAAAGCCCATCCGGACGTGCTGGAGATGTTCTTCCAGGTATTCGACAAGGGGCAGATGGAGGATGCAGAAGGCAGGGAGATCGATTTCCGGAACACCTTGATCATCCTGACCAGCAATATTGGATCGGCACAGGTCATGCAAGCCTGCTTGAACAAGGCGACACGCGAGTTGCCAGGTGCAGATGCACTGGCCGAAGCGTTGCGCCCGGTACTGATGAAGAGCTTCAAGCCGGCCTTCCTCGGCCGCTTGAAGGTGGTGCCCTATTACCCGATTGGCGACCAGATCCTGGCGAAGATCATCGAACTCAAACTGAGGCGGATACGCGAACGAGTCGCAGCGAACCATAAAGCGGCGTTCGAGTGGAACGGGGCCCTTGTCGAGGCGGTCCTGCAGCGTTGTACCGAGGTCGACTCGGGCGCGCGCAACGTAGACCACATCCTGGGTGGGACCCTGCTGCCGGAAGTTGCCGGTTCGGTGCTCGCCAGGATTGCGGAAGGCGGATCGATCAGCCGGATCAGGGCATCGGCTGACCGCAACGGTCGCTTCAAGTACCGGATCAACTGAGGCTATCATCCGGTGGTGGCCATGATGGCCGCCTGGATTCGCATGGAGGCGGATGCCATGGACGTCCTAGCAACAGCCTTGTCGGCGCTCGGCGCCGGCCCGCGGCAGCAGGATCGCCTGCTGCGGCTGCACACGCCGCTGGGCCCGGAAGTGCTGGTGGCCGAGAGGCTGGATGGCGTGGAGGCCCTCGGTCCGGCACCTGACGCGCCGGCCGGCTACCGGCTGGAGCTGAGCGCACTCTCGGTCGACGCACACATTGACCTGGCCGAGCTGCCCGGCCAGCCGGTCCTGCTGGAATTGCTGACCGCAGCCTCGCGCACACGACTGCGGCCCTTCCATGGCCACGTCACGACCTTTGAGCGCGTCGGCAGCAACGGCGGGCAGGCACGGTACCGCCTCGTGGTCGAGCCCTGGCTGGCACTGCTGCGCCACCGGGTGGACAGCTACGTGTTCCAGGACATGACCGTCATCGAAATCGTCGAGTCGGTGTTCGCCGACTACGTGGGACAGGGCGTGTCGAGACCCGCATGGCGCTGGGATCTGGCGAAGCCCTCGATGTACCGCAAGCGCAGTCTCGCGACCCAGTACGGTGAGTCGGACCTTGCCTTCGTCGAGCGGCTGCTGGCGGAGGAGGGGCTGTTCTACTGGTTCGAACACCGTGGCGCGCCCGACGATGCCAGCCTGGGCGCCCACACCCTGGTGCTGGCCGACCACAACGAGGCCTTCAGCGAATTGGGGGCAGTGCGCTTCCATCGCAGCGATGCCACTGAACGGGAGGACAGCGTGACCGCGTGGGCGCATACCCGGCGATGGTCGGCTCGGCGCCTGCATCGGGCCAGCTGGGACTATCGCGCGCTGGATACCCGCCCGGCCGACGCCACTGACGGGGCGGATGTCCCGCTGGCGGCCGAGGACATTGACGCCGTCGGGCCGTACGGATGGCCGGACCGCGAGACCGGCGAGCGCATGGCCACGCGCCAGCTCGAAGCCCTTCAGGTGGGGCGCGAGGTCATCCATGCGTCTGGCAGTTGGCGCGCGATCACGGCCGGCGGTCGTTTCGAGCTGGCCGGGCATCCCGCGTACGACGGTGAGAACGCGCGGTTCGCCTGCACACACGTGCATCATCGGGCGCGCAACAACCTGGGTGCCCAAGTCTGGCCCGAAGTCGAACGCCAGCTGGGCCAGGTGGCGTTGCCGCCACCGCCGCTGCCGGAGCTGCTTGACGGGGGTATGCCGGCAGTGAGTCCCCGTGGTGACGTGGAATTCTACGAAGCCCGCCTGCGAGCGCTGCCGATGGCGGTGCCATTCCGCCCATTGACGTCCGACGGGCACGGACTGCGCGTCCATCCCAGGCCCACGGCGCATGGCACCCAGACGGCGGTGGTGGTGTCTGATGGCGGGCCGTTGCTGACCGACCGCGACCATCGGATCAAGGTCCAGTTTCCCTGGCAGCGCGGCCGTGACGCCAGCAGCCGGCTCTCACATCCAGGCGGCGGGGACAATGCGCCAGGCGATGGATCGGCCGGGACCTGGGTGCGGGTCGCCACCGCGTGGGCGGGCGACAACTGGGGCAGCGTCATGCTGCCGCGCAAGGGCCAGGAGGTGCTGGTCGCCTTCTTGGAGGGCGACATCGACCGGCCGGTGGTGGTGGGCAGCCTCTACAATGGCCGTGGCCGGGCCGATGCCCCGCACAACCACGTGCCGGGTGGTCCCGCGGGAGCAACGGGCAACGCGGCCGCCTGGTTCGACGGCAACGAGCACCCGGCGGTGTTCACCGGCTTCAAGTCCCAGGCGCTCGCTGACAGCCAGTCCGGGGCAGGCGGATACCAGCAACTGCGCCTCGACGACACGTCCGGACAAGGGCGTGTCGAAGTGGTCACCACCCAGCACGACAGCCGGCTGGTGCTCGGGCATCTCGAGGCCGGCCGCGACAACCAGCGAGACGGCGGACGCGGTTTCGGCGCCGAGCTGGCCACAGCTGCAAGCGGGGCGGTGCGCGCAGGCGCTGGGCTGCTGCTCAGCGCCGATAAAGGGCGCAACCAGCTGGACGCGGCCACGGCCACGATCCGGCTCGCGCAGGGAAGCCAGCTGGCCGAAAGCCTGGACCGGGTCGCACGCCAGCAGGGGGCCGACCTGCCGGACGAGCCTGCGCGTCTCGCCACGGCCAATGCCCGCGACCGTCTTCTGGACGCCCTTGCCGCCACCACTTCCGGACGCACGCCTGGCCGCGGCATCGGCGGTGGCGAAGGCGAGGTGCCGGGCTGGAGCCGCCCGGTACTGCTGGGCACCAGCCCTGACGGCATCGCCGCAGTTACACCGGCCGACCAGTTGTGGGTCTCCGGCACTCACACCGGCGTCGATGCCGGACATGACCTGCAGTGGCTCAGCCAGCGTGAGACCGTGTTGGCTGTGGCCGGAGGCGTGGCCCTGTACACGCAAGGCGGTGCTGCGCCATCGGGAAAGCCGAACCAGGAAACCGGCATCGCGCTGCATGCCGCGCAGGGCAGCGTGAGCGCCCGCGCAACGGACAATCTGGCCGAGGTTGCGGCGCGACAGGGTGTCACGATTGCCAGCACGACCGCGGAGGTGGAAATCGGAGCCCCCACCCAATACCTGCTTGCGGCGGCGGCCGGGGCCTATATCAGGCTCGAGGGGGACAACATCGAGATCGGTGCGCCCGGGGCGATCGAGTTCAAGGCAGCCAGAAAGGAGTGGCTGGGGACACACGCGGCCAGCGGCACGCGGCCGGTGTTCGGGGCAGCAGAGCCGAAGTTCTGCGAACTGGGTGCCAGGCAGGCGGACGCGGGCGGTGCCGGCCTGGTGCCGTTGGACTGACACGATGCCGGCCCTGACTCACCGCCTCTTCCTCGCGCAGGACTACGCTGTCATCAACCCGCTACAAGTGGGAGCGGAGGGCTACGCCGATCTGGACGTGGTACGCCTGCTGCCAGTGGGTCTGGAGCGGCACGAGCACATGATGCCCTTGCTGGTGGAGCTGCGCCGGCTGCCGGAGGACACGCGGATAGAGCTGCTGGAGCGTGCAAATCGCTGGAGCAGCGAGCACGACATGCCACTGTTCTCGGCGTTGCTGGCGTGTCCGGTGGAGATGTCACGGCTCGTCTTCCACCTGCAGCGCCAAATGGTGCTGCGGGGCCCCCGCGGCAACTCCGCGTGGTTGAGATTCCACGATCCGCGCGTGTTCCGGCACCTTCGCTGGCTACTGGCGCCGGAACAGATGGCGGGCCTGTTGGGGCCGGTTGCGGCATGGACCTGGCACGACCCGGGGCGCGCCTGCTGGCACGAGCATGGCCGCCCACGAACCTATCCGCATGCGCGGCTGACCTTGTCTCAAGCGCAGTGGCACGCACTGGGGGAACTCGAGGCATTGGCGCGTCGCTTGGAAGCGCTGGCCGACAACGGCGAAGTCGCAGACGACGCGCTCGCCCGGCGTGTTTTGAACGAGCTGGTGAGAGCCCGCCACCCGGGCCTCGCCGGAGACATATTGGAGCAGCGAGGCAAGGATGCATGGCGATGACAGATGCGCAACCGGACCAGTGTCCGCAATGCACTCAATTCGGTTTTCCGATACTCCCGGTGCGATACGCGGTAGCGAGGAACGACGACAGCGTGCGCAACAAAGCGCCCGGCCTTCGGGCGCCGTACGGCGAGGGCGTACAGCAGATTGCGCTACCCGAAGACACGGCGACTTACACGCTGCGGCTGCTGCGCAACGGCTACCTGTATGTTTTCAACGAGGCCGGCGACGAGTGGAAGGCATATCAGGTCGACAGCTACGGCGATTTGATCGAGTTCGACGTCTTGGCCAAGTCGCCCCCACCCCAGCATGACGAACCCCGGGCCATCTGCTCCCGGCACGGGGCACCGGCGCTGGCCAGGTGCATCGTGCTTCCCGATCCGGAAAAGCTCACGAAGGTCTGGCTCGCCTTCAGCGGTGCGCCGTGGACGGCCGCGACGCTCGCGGCCCACCGCGACGCGTCGTTCCGGCAGCGGCACATGCGCCTGATCGACGTCGGCGCGTGGATCCGGGGCGCGGTGCCGCAGCCGCATATGGCAAGCCTTTATCAGGCAACCGACCAGGTCGCCGAGTTCAGGCTCGCGGCCGATTACCGGCCGTACTCCGATGGCCGGGAGAGCATTCGGACCCTGGGCACGGTGGTTGTGACGCCGGCGGCCCGCCCGTTCGGGCACAGCCTTGCCGAGTGCATTCCCGTGGACAGCGGCCAAGTGGGCGCGCTGCGCGCAAAGGCACAGGAGGCCGCGCGCCAGACCGCGCCCGATGATCCGCAAGGGGTCACGCCAGCGCTGGTGGCATTGGATGACCCGGTCGGACTGGCTGCGGACATCAACCAGCTTGTTCTTGAGCGAATCGCAGAGTGGGAGCAGGAGCCGGAACGCCAGGAGAAAAAGGCGTCCGCATCGGCCATCGTGTCGTTGCGGGAAGCCATCAGGAACGGCGCGCTGGAAGACGAGAAACACCGGCGCCGCGATCGGGCCCTGGTGGGGCGTTCGATCGTCGGGGTCCTGGCGGGGCCCACCACACGTAATCAGTTGACAGTGCCGGTCGAGGATTGGGACGACGACTGGTTCAGGGTGGAAGACGAGGAGACCGTACTTAGGCTGGGACGGGAATCCTGGGAGAAGTACAGGAAGCACCTCAAGGACGGCGACGCATATGAGACTTGGCTGACGGAGACCTACCCGGGGGAACAGAAAGCCTTTTACCAGGCGAACCTGGAGGCGCTCGACGCAGCATTCGTTCGATGGCTGCAGGCGCCTGGACTCCGGGAACACATGGCCTGCAACTTCGATCCGGAAGACGTCGACAGCGGCATCCACTACCAGGAGGCGATGGCGGTGATCCTGCAGGATGCGGCATCGCGTGGGCTGGTCTACAGCCACATTGCCCACTGCCTGCACGCGCAGGATCCAGCGCAACCGGGATCGATCATCCTTCGGGCCCAGGTCTGGAACCAGGACGCGGCGATCGAAGCCTGGAAATCGGTGGTGGCGAGCCAGGCCGAAGTGCCACAGGTCGACTGGGCGACACTTTCCGGTCGATTGTTCGTTGCACTAAAAGAGCTGTTCGAGGCACATGGCGCTGGCAGGCTGACGGGAGCGTTCGGCAATCTGGCCAAGTACACCGAACAACTGGCGGGTCCGCTGACCGGCATGGTCGGTAAATACGCTGGCGATCTTGCCACCGGTGCTGTCGCGCAGCTGCCGCACAGGATGCAGATCGGCCTGCTCGGCGCACTGGTGAAGGTGGACGACCCGCTGATCGAGATCATTGACCTCGTCGGCCACGTCAGCCCGCGAAACGCCTCCCGTGCGCTTGCAGCGACGATCGCCGCGCAGGCCGGATTGCCGGACCGGGTGAGCGCAGGCAGGCCGGCGCGTGAGGTGCTACGGGCCGGGGGCGCTCCGACCAGCGGAGCTGGTGGCGTCACGTTCGGCTATGTGGTGCTCGCCAACTCGAATCAGGTGCGGCTAATGAATGCACTGAATCTCCGCGCGATCTCACCGGGCGACAGCTACCGGAACTCGCTCCCGCAGCACTACCAGGCCCATGAATTCCGCGTGTTGCTGCGGCAGAGCGTTGGCCAGCTTGGGAATCGATCGCTGGGGCTAGGTGTCGTGGGGTTGATCTTCGCTGGCGGCAGCCTGGGGCAGCTCAGTGACGAGTACAAGAAAGCGGCGGGAGGCGCCAAGAGCCTCAAAGCGGCCAACTTTGGCGCGGGCGTGGTGGGATTGCTCGGCGGGAGCGCAGAACTTGTAGGTGCGGCGGGGAACAGGCTGCCGTGGTTCTCGCAGAAGCTGTCTAGGCCGGCAGGTAGGTGGTTGCAGCGCGCACCGACGCGAGCGGCGTTGATAGCTGGTGTTGGGCGCTTGTTGACGGGCGTTGGAAGCACGGTCACGGGTGTCGTCGCGATAAGCGAAGGTTATGCAGATCAGCGCTTGAACGCTGGTTACGGGTACACCATGATATTTGCCGGCATCGCATCTATTGCCGCTTCAATACTAGTACTTTCCGGTACCGCCATCCCGGTTGCGATAGCTCTATTGGTAATTTCAGCGGTGGTCGCTGCTGTGGTGGCTTGGTTCAAGCCCAATCAGGTTCAGCGGTGGCTGGATATGGCAATGCATTTCGGTAAGAACTCATCTGGCGCGTATTTAGATATTGGGGAGCAAGGTAGTGCCATGAAAGCTATACATCAGGTGTGGTGAAGTGCTGACCGGTTGGCATCCAGAATTCACCCTCAGGCGCGAACTGGATGATCATGAGCGCGCGCATGCTCTGGAATATAGTGAAGAGGAGCATTTTAGCCCAGATGATGCGATCGGGATGATTCGATTCAACTCCGTATATATGGAGTTTGTGGATAGAACATTTAAAGTCAAGGGGATGTTGTCTACGTTAGTGTCTGTGCTCGGCTCGCTGCTGTTGGTGTGCATGTTTGCGCTCTCATCTGCTCATGTGGCAGGTAATGCGCAGCTCGGTGCCTTGGGAAAGTCAGTTTTCATATTTCTGTTTGGTGTGGTCTGCCTCGGTGTTCCGTGGCTGCTCTGGCGTTCCGTGCTTCGAAAGGACATCTTCCAGTACACCCACTACCCAATCCGCTTTAACCGAAAGACCGGCAAGATCCATTTTTTCCGGCACCAGGGGCTTGGTGGCGTCGTAACGCTGCGGTGGGGTGATCCAAGCGTGTACTTCCATATCGGGCGAGGCGAGCAGAACGGGAGGTTGAGGGACCTCCGTTGCCACGTCCTGGATGGCGACCGCAAGGTTCAGCAAACCCTTACGGTCGGCCACTTTTGGGACCATGAAAACAGCGTGCGGGAAGAGTGGGAGCTGATCCGGCGGTATATGGAGGAGGGCCCGGACAAGTGCTTTGACCATCCTGGCGATCGGGTCATAACCCTTTCAACATCAATGACATGGCGCAACTGCTGGCTCATGGTATGCCTGATGGCCGGGACGAACTTGTATCCGTGGCGTTGGAGCCTGCTTTTTCCCCTCTATGGCGGATTAACGCTGAGCCGCTGGTTGACCATGAAGACTTGCCGCAAGCCAGCGTTCCCGCCGGAGATTGAAGCTGAGTGCAGCATTGACCCGGGGGATCGCTACCGCTTGCCGGAACCGTCCTTCATGGCAGAGTTCGCGGAGGACCAGATGATCTATGACCGCTCGGTCCAAAGATTTCGTGAGCGGCAGCAGTGGAGATAGGGCGGCAGCTTGAAGCACAGCCACCGTGTTGATGGCCCTCGAGGCCCCACGGACGCTGCGATGGCCCCGCCGCGGTTACGCGCTGCAGCGTTGGATGGGTGAGGCTATGGACTTTGGTGAGAGTGACTCAGGTGCCTTCCAGACCTAGAAGCACAGAGGTGCTCTTATCGTTATAAAGAAGGCTCAATGACATGTTGACGGGCTGGGTTCCCAAGTTCAAGGTTGATCGTTATCTGTGCGATCACGAGCGTGTCAGTCACCTGTCGCCGGAGGGTGCACAGAAATTCAGCCCGGATGATGCGATCGGCATGATCAGCTTTAATGGTGCCTTCATCTAGTTCGTGGATCGAACATTCAAGGTCAAGGGAATGTTTGTGACAGCAGTTTCAACGGCGTCGTTGCTTCTGGTGCTGGGAACATTCTTCCTGGTCACCGCTGAAGACCTTGTCGCCGGCGATGGCGATACCTTGATGGTCACTGTGCTGGTGTTGGGGCCGATAGCTTTCGGTGGTACGGTGGCGGGCACGAACCTCCATCCGTTGCGTTGGAATCTGCTGTTTCCCCTTTATGGGGCGTTGACGTTAAGCCGCTGGCTGACGATGAAGAGCTGTCGCGCGCCGGTGTTTCCGCCGGAGATCGAAGCTGAGTGCGCAATCGACCCGGCGGACAGGTATCGCCTTCCCGAGCCTTCCTTCATGGCGGAGTTCGCCGACACCCGCGAGGCCGAAGAGCGGTCTATCGAGCGGTATCGCCAGCGGCAGCAATGGAGATAGCGGGTCGTCACGGGCCGTCGGCTGGTCTGATGCGGGTCAGGTTGTTGCCGCGCGGCGCGGATCGAAGGTAGAGGTTGCGCGTGCCTGCATCGAGCGCCCGGGCCACAATGCGCCCTTGCCCCGCACTGCTGCCACGATGCTCGACAAGCTCCCCGACTATCCCTTCACCCCCCACCGCCTCGAAGTCCGCCCAGGCATCCACCTGAGCTACCTCGACGAGGGCCCGCGCGATGGCGAGGTCGTCGTCATGGTCCACGGCAACCCGTCGTGGAGCTTCTACTGGCGGCACCTGGTGCTGGGCCTGCGTGACCGCTACCGCTGCATCGTGCCCGACCACGTGGGCATGGGGCTGTCGGACCGGCCGGACGACGGGCCGTCGGCCCGGCCGCGCTACGACTACACGCTGCAGTCGCGGGTGGACGATCTCGGCACGCTGCTCGGCTCGCTGGGGATCACCGGTCCGGTCACGCTGGCGGTGCACGATTGGGGCGGGATGATCGGCTTTGGCTGGGCGCTGCGGCACATGCCGCAAGTCCAGCGGTTGGTGATCCTCAACACGGCGGCGTTCCCGCTGCCGGAGGTCAAGCCGATGCCGTGGCAGCTGTCGATGGGGCGGGACTCGCGCCTGGGCGGCTGGCTGATCCGGCGCTTCAACCTGTTCGCCC
>Ga0079224_100002639_pt1 | contig 21998 bp, 14 predicted proteins | sample Stecom2015_FD_80414 | JGI IMG/M metagenome (GOLD analysis project Ga0079224, IMG submission 80414) | Agricultural soil microbial communities from Utah to study Nitrogen management - Steer compost 2015 | ecosystem: Environmental > Terrestrial > Soil > Agricultural land | place: USA: Utah...
CAACTGTAGGAAAAGAGGAGATCAGTAATCTTCCCGTACAAAGCCTTAATGAAATTGTTAATCTTCAGGCTGGAGTGGTAGACGGCCATTTCCGCGGCGGGCGTATTGGTGAGGTGCAGTATCAGGTTGATGGTGTTACAGTTAATAATCCTTATGATAATTCATCCACTCTTCAGCTCGATCGTTCTATTCTTGAAGAAGTTCAGGTAATTAGCGGAACTTTTGATGCAAAGTATGGTCAGGCAATGTCCGGTGTAGTTAATGCTGTTTTGAAAACCGGTTCAGATAAATTTGAGTGGAGCGGTGAAATTTATGGCGGCGATTTCTTTCCGTTGAATAATTCACGTTATCCGCGCAATAAAGATTATAAGCCGCAGACGATTCAAAATTATCAGCTTACTATAAGCGGACCAACTCCGCTGCCGCAAACAACTTTCTTTATCAGCGGAAGAAGATATTTAAATGATGGCTGGCTCTTTGGTGAAAGACGTTTTATGCCGACTGATTCAAATGATTTGCAGACTCCTGTTCTTCATCCTACCGGTGATAATAAACTTGTTGCAATGCAGACAAACGAAAACTGGAGCGGGCAATTTAAAATTACAAACAGAAGTTTTGAAAAACTTAGTTTTAGTTATCAGGCAATTCTTAATAGCATTGAAGGAACTAACTATGATAATAGTTTCAGATTAAATCCTGAAGGAATTAAAACTCACACTACATTTTCATTAACGCACGGAATAGATTTTACACACACACTTTCAGATAACATGTTCTATTCTATTAATGCCCGGCAGAATTTTTTTGAATATACAGATTATAAATATGAAGATCTTTTTGATCCACGCTATCTTGAAGCCGGGCAGCCGCGCAGCACAAGCAGTTATGAAGACGGAGCAGTTGTTCAAGGTGTTGATCTTGGAAGATTTAAACAAAGAACCAATTCAGGAATTTTAAAAGGACAATTTACCTGGCAGGTTGATCGCTCCAATTTTGTTGAAACCGGGGTTGAGTATCAAACTTCAGAAATATTATTTGGCGCTCCCGGCTTTTATTCACTTGTTACGGTTGGCGGGGGTCAGCAGGTTCTGCTTCCGCAAATCGGCACACGTCCCGAAGATCAGAAAATTGAAACATATTATCCCTGGCAATTAGCTGCTTACATTCAGGATAGGGTGGAAATTGGTGATCTGGTAATAAGAGGCGGTGTGCGTTTTGAAATGTTTGATGCAAATGCATTTGTGCCGAGTGATTTACGAAATCCTGCAAATGCAATTGCAACGGCTCCATCAGAATCTCAACTGGTTAGTACTACCGTTAAATCGGCAGTTGCACCAAGACTTGGTTTCAGTTTTCCATTAACTGAAAGTGCATCGATTTATTTTTCTTACGGACATTTTTACCAGATGCCTAACCTGCAGCATTTGTATAACAATTCTAATTATCTTGTTCTTGCTGATTTGCAGGCAGGCATTACAAGATACGGTACTCTTGGAAATCCTGATTTAAAACCACAGCTTACAATTCAATATGAAGCCGGATTAAAGCAAGCGCTCAGTTCAGTTCTCGGTCTGCAATTTTCAGTTTTCTATAAAGATATCCGTGATCTTCTTGGATCAGAATTTATAACAACTTACAATGCAGCAGATTATGCCCGCTTCACAAATATTGATTTCGGCAGTGCGTATGGATTTACAATTTCACTTGATCAAAGACCAATTGGACCAATAAGCACAACAATAGATTATACTCTTCAGTTTGCAAATGGAAATTCAAGTGATCCGAATGAAACCGCAAATCGTGCAGAAGCAGGAAAAGATCCAAGACCGAGAGATATTCCATTTAACTGGGATCAAAGGCATACGCTTAATGCAACTGCAATTTTGTTTGAGCCGGAAAATTATTCAATCAGTACAATTATAAAGTTTGGAAGCGGCCAGCCTTATACACCAAGCATTGGTACAGGATTTAATGCTGATCTTGAAACTAACTCAGGTTTAAAAGAAAGTTATATTCTTGTTGATTTACGTGCTGAAAAATACTTTAACATTGGCTTTGCTAATCTTAGTGTTTTTTTAAGAATATTTAATCTTCTCAACACACACAACGTAAACGGATTTGTATTTTCTACAACCGGCAGCCCTGATTATTCACAGTTTCCATTTCTTGACAGAGTTCAGTTGAATAATCCGGCAAGATTTCATGAGCCGAGAAGAATTGAATTTGGAATTTCATTCAGCAGCAATTAGCAGAAATTTTTAGAAGGAAGTTAGCAATGGCTACAATCAATATTCATAAAGTAACTGGTGAAATTAAATTCTGCAAACTAAAATTAATAACAATGTTTCTGTTTCTCATATTTATTCTTCCGGCAGATTTATTTGCTCAGCCCTTTCTTAATGTTGTACCGGATTCTCTAAGAGGAAATAAGGATTGGGAAAGAGAAGGACAGCACGATGCTAATAAAATACGGACAAAATTTTATAATTATGGGATGGTTGGAGATTATCCTCCCGATCCTTTAAGGGTTGATCTCTCTGTTTTTCATTCAATGGAATGGCCTAAAGGCTCCGGTGAAAATTATAGTGATGGGCACACACCTTATGTGCTTGCAAAGATTATGCAGACAAATAATGTTGAAGCTTTTATAATGGAAACAGGGTACAGAGAGCGCCAGTCAAACAGTCCTATTCATCCAACAAGAATAATGCGCTATGAACCAAGACCGGGATATTTTCAGCCTGATAAAACAATTAACCAGGCTGAATCACCTGCAATGAGTAATGATCCACGTACATGGCCTGATCAATGGATTGATAAATTAAATGATCCGGATGATCCGGGATGGAGTGATTCATGGAACGGATATTTTGGTAAAGCGCCCGGCGCGGATCAGGAAAGTTTTATTGTTTATGATGATCAATATTATGATGCATGGAATTTTTATCCCGACAACCGTGATGAAACAAGAAGAGGCCTTGCACTTAAAGTTGAGCAAAGAGGATTTCAATGGTCAAATCCGCAGGCGGGTGATGTAATATTCTGGCATTATGATATTACTAATGAAGGCACTACAACTTATGATGATAATATTATCTTCGGAATTTACTTGGATTCAGGTGTTGGGGGCTCAGGGGTTGGCAGAGATAATATTCCGGAATCCGATGATGATAATGCAAGTTATGAAAAAACAATCGGGCTTAATGTTGTTTATACATGGGATAAAAACGGTTATGGCGCAAGAGGGCAAACCGGATATCTTGGTTATTCATATCTTGAAACTCCCGGCAATGGAACTGATGGAGTTGATAATGATCAGGATGGAATAACCGATGAGCTGCGCGATGGCGGACCCGGACAATTAATAACAGGCCAGGCTGCAATCAGGGCGTACGTTCAGGCTAATTATAATCTTACAGATTTTGAAAACTTCTTTGCACCGCTCGAAGAACTTCCGGCATATCAAGCAGGAGTGTGGTACACAGGTGATGAAGATATGGATTGGATTGCCGAGTTTCATGATACCGGTGCTGATGGAATTTTTGCAGATGAAAATAATCCGCCGGATACAGGTGAGCGTGATGGGATTCCTACAAGAGGCGAACCGAATTTTGACAGAACAGATGTTGATGAATCAGATCAGATTGGGTTAACCGGATTTAAAATGAATAGAATCCGCGCAGGTGAAGGCGCACCAACTACCGAAGTGGATGGAATAGTTTTTTATATGAATGAACTTGAATGGCCTAAAAGATTATATGAAAAATTTACTGCTCCTGTTGAAAGTGACAGGTTTGATCAGCCGCTGGTTTTAAATTACAATATAGGATTTCTTTTTGCTTCGGGTACATTCAAATTAGAGTATGCAAAAACAGAAAGATTCAGCCTTGCGCAGGGATTTGGCAGAAACCTGAGAGAATTGCAAAACACTCTAATAATTGTCAGCCAGATTTACAAAGCTAATTACCAGTTTGCAGTTCCACCGCCGCTTCCAACAGTAAACGCTTTTGCTGGTGATGGATTTGTAACATTAACGTTGGATGATGCTGCTGAACGTGCATTCGATCCTATAACTCTTACAAATGATTTTGAAGGATACAGAATTTACCGAAGTACTGATCCGGCATTTCTGGATCCGCAGGTTATTCTAACTGGAACAGGAACCGGACCAATTGGCCACGGTAAACCAATCGCACAGTTTGATCTTATAAACGATATTTATGGGTTCTCAACTACAACTGTTGAAGGTGTTGCTTACTTTTTAGGTGATGAAACCGGAATTACACATCATTATATTGATACAACAGTAACGAACGGACAAACATATTTTTATGCTGTAACTGCGTATGACCGCGGGCAGGATAGTACATTGGTTTATCCATCAGAGAATGCAATTTCTGTTAGCCAGACATTAAGAGGCGGAACCATCCTTGCTAAAAATGTTGTTGAAGTTCGTCCTAATCCGCCGGTGGTTGGTTACAAACCCGCGGAAGTTTTTGGATTGCAGCATTCAATGGGAAATGGCTCCGGAAATATTGAATTAAGAGTTTTAAATCCGGCTCTCGTTCCGAATAATCATCAATTTGAAATTAGTTTTATAAACGATCCCGATAGTATTAAAGCTGAGCATTATCTTCTGATAGATGTTACAGATGGAGATACTTTATTCAGAACCGGAACTGATTTTGCAGGATTGGGAGTAGGTCCTGCCGGTAAAGGAATCCTTCCAATTATATCAACTCCTTCCACAGTTGTAATTGATTCAACAAGCGGTTTTACAGCTTCAAGTACAACAAATGCACGCTTAAGTTTTCAATACAATGATGCAGGACTTTCAAATAATTTACGCCGTGCCGGTTATCCTTCTGATATAAAAATTATTTTCAGTGATACATTTATTGATACAACACTTGGTTCACTTTTAAGCCCCGGCAGACCGGTTAAATTTACTGCGGCAGCAGTTAACGGAGATCAGCTTCAAAAACTCAGATTCAGATTTATTGAAAACAACAATAACGGTGTGCTTGATGAAGTGAATGAAGTAATTCAGATAGTTACTTATGCTGATGATAATCCGAATGTTCCCGTGATAACATGGCGTGTTCAGCTTGATACAACAGAGCAGTATATCCGCGGACCCCTTCAAATACCCACTGCTGGTGATGAATACATATTAAAGCTTAATGTGCCGTTTGGTAATGGTGATGTTTTTACCTTTAATACTTCAGAACAAAAAGTAGATGAAGAAATACTGCAGCAGCAGCAGGATCAAAAGCCATACGTTGTGCCAAATCCCTATGTTGCAGCAGCAAGTTTTGAACCGCAAAGATTTGCTGTTTCCGGAAGAGGTGAACGAAGAATTGAATTCAGAGGTCTGCCGCAATCTTGTACGATAAGAATTTTTACAGTAAGCGGAGAACTTGTAAGGACATTGCAGCATAACGGAGATGTTACACAGGGATATGTTGCCTGGGATCTGCGTACAAAGGATAATCTTGAAGTAGCTCCCGGTCTTTACATCTTCCATGTTGAATCTGAAATGACTGATCCTTACATCGGCAAATTTGCCATAATCAAATAACAGAGCGGTGATGATATGATAAATCGTTATATAAAACCCGGAATAAAATTTTTAACAATATCAATACTGCTTATTTCTTTTGAAGCCGGTGCACAAAGCAAAACCGGGACTACAATAGGGCAGTTTTTAAAAATCAGCCCAAGCGCCCGTGCTTCTGCACTTGGAAATGCAAGTACATCATTAATGGGAGAAGCTTCGGCTTCATTTTATAATCCGGCAAGTTTAAGCAGATTGCAAAATGTTCAGGTCCAGTTTACGCACAATCAATGGCTTGCAGATATTGATTATAACTATGCAATTGCCGCAATGCCAATTCCGGGATTGGGTACATTTTCGCTTCAGCTTACAAGTCTTAATTCAGGTGAGATTGATGTACGAACTGTTGAGCAGCCGCTTGGTACGGGTGAAAGATATTCTGTAACAAACTTTGCATTGGGTATTGGCTATTCTTTAATGCTCACTGATAAAGTGTCTGTTGGATTGATTATAAATTATCTTCAGGAAACAATCTGGAACAGCAGTTTATCAACATTTTCAATGAGTGCAGGAGTTCAATATTCGGTTCAGGAAAATGGATTAACACTTGGTGCAAGTATTTCTAATTTTGGTGCGCGTGCCGGTTATGAGGGAAGAGATCTTTTTATAGACTACGATTTCAATCCCGATATTTACGGTGATAACGATCAGCTTCCCGCTGAATTAAGAACAGATAAATTCGGCCTTCCAACTCTTTTCCGTGTTGGAGTTTCTTACCCTTTTATAATTAATGAATGGACAAAAGTAATTCTAGCTGTAGATGCTATGCATCCGAATGATAATAATGAAAGCATTAATGCCGGAATGGAAATACAACTGCTGAATAATTTTGCTTTACGCGGCGGATACCGTGATTTATTTCTTGAAGATTCTGAAGGAGGTTTAATGCTTGGTGCAGGAATTAATGTAAATATCCTTAACAGTTACAAAATAATTTTTGATTATGCATGGGCAGATTACGGAAGGCTTGAACAAGCTCACCGGTTTACTGTTGGTCTTGGTTTTTAATTTTTGAAGAAAATTATTATGAAAATAAAATTACTGATTGCTCTTTCGTTGTTTATAATTTTGTCCGCATGTTCACAGGATGATGCTGAAAAAATAACATATCAAAACGAATTTAAACTTTCTCCCGAAGACGAAGAATTTTTAGATACGCTTCAATATAAATCTTTCCTTTACTTCATTAATGAAATTAATCCTGAAAACGGATTAGTAAAAGACCGTTCAACAGAAAGTTCACCCGCAAGTATAGCAGCAACAGGTTTTGGTGTTTCAGTGTGGATTATTGGCGTTGAACACGGCTGGATGAAAAGAGAAGATGCTGCTAAACTCACTCTTGCCATGTTAAGATTTTTAATTAATTCTGAACAAAGTGCTGAGCCGGTTTCAACAGGATATAAAGGATTTTATTATCATTTTATTGATATGAAAACCGGAGAACGTGTATGGAATTGTGAACTATCAAGCATTGATACTGCATGGCTGCTTGCCGGAATTATTTTTGCAAGACAATATTTTAATCTTGATAATGAAGCAGAATTTGAAATAAGAAATCTGGCAGTAAAAATTCTCTCACGTGTTGATTGGAATTTTATGGCGCTGTCTGATTCAAGTCTTCATCCAAACACTGTTTCAATGGCATGGAAGCCCGAACGCGGATTGAATAATTTTGGCTGGGCTCATTATAATGAAGGGATGTTTCTTTTTGTACTTGCCGCAAGTATGGGCTATGATAAAATTGATGAAGCGTATAAATATATGCTCAGTACGTATGAATGGCACGAACCGTACGAAGGACTTGCGCATGTTATTTTTCCTCCGTTATTCGGTCATCAATATTCTCACATGTTTGTTGACTTCCGTGGAATAAAAGACAGTTACATGAAGAATAAAGGAATTGATTATTTTGAAAACTCAAGGCGTGCGGTTTTAACACAGCAGAAATATGCAATTGAAAATCCCATGAACTGGAAAGGTTATGATTCACTTACATGGGGATTAACCGCCTGCGATGGGCCTGGTCCAAAATACAATAATGATGATCGCAAATTTCGTGATTACAGTGCACGCGGCGCAAGCGGACCAAATAAAATTGAATTTGATGATGGAACCATTGCACCAACTGCTGCAGGCGGTTCTATTGTATTCGCTCCGGAAATTGTAATTCCAACATTAAAAGAAATGAAAAAACGTTACGGCAGCAAAGGCTTGTGGGATAAATACGGATTTGTTGATGCATTCAATCTTACTGTTGATTGGTTTGATTCAGATTATCTTGGCATCGATCAGGGACCGATTGTAATAATGATTGAAAATTTACGCACAGAACTTGTGTGGAATTATGTGATGAAAGATCCGCTAATAATAAACGGATTGAAACGTCTTGGCTTTAATTAATTTTTAATTTCTTTTCCATATAATTTTTGTACAGAAATTTCCAAAATGAATTTAAATCCTTCCGGAAACATAAAAGCCTTCCATGTACTTGCAAAACCAATCGGGCCAATATGTAATCTTGACTGCACTTATTGTTTCTATCTTGAAAAAGAAAAACTCTTTCCTGAAAAATTAACTTCATCTTCTGTAACAGAAAATTTTAAAATGAAATATGATGTTCTGGAATCATTCATCAGGCAAAAAATTGAAAGCCAGGATTTGGATACAATAAGCTTTGCATGGCAGGGCGGTGAGCCAACACTTCTTGGTGTTGAATATTTTAAAAAAATTGTTCAGCTGCAGAAAAAATATTCTGCCGGTAAAAAAATAGAAAACGGTTTTCAAACCAACGGTATTCTGTTGAATGATGAATGGTGTGAATTTCTCGCTGAGAATAATTTCCTGGTTGGAATTTCTATTGATGGGCCGCGTGAATTGCATGATAAATACAGAATAGATAAAGGCGGAAAAGCTTCATTTGAAAAGGTTATGAGGGGAATAAACTTTCTTAAAGAACATAATGTTGAGTTTAACACTTTAACAGTTGTGCATAAGGAAAATTCATACTATCCGATTGAGGTTTACAACTTTTTAAAAGAAGCTGGAAGCAGATATATGCAGTTCATTCCGGTTGTTGAAAGAGAAGCTGCAGAAAGTGAAGCACTGCTTAAACTTGTTCCGCCTGAGTATTCTGCAGAATCCAGTGTTACAAAATGGTCTGTTGAATCTCATCAATATGGAAATTTCTTAATAAAAATTTTTGATGAATGGATTAAAAAAGATATTGGTAAATACTTTATCCAGATTTTTGATGTTGCACTTGAAAGCTGGCTTGGATTAAAACAAAGTTTATGCGTATTTAATAAAACTTGCGGCAAAGCTCTTGCAATTGAACATAATGGTGATGTTTATTCATGCGATCACTTCGTTTATCCTCAAAACAAACTCGGCAATATTATTGATCAGCCGCTTGAAAGCCTCGTTTATTCTGAACAGCAGATTAAATTTGGTAATGATAAACAGGATACACTTCCGCAGTACTGCCTTAATTGTGAAGTGAGATTTGCCTGCAATGGTGAATGTCCGAAGCATCGTTTTATAAACACACCTGATGGCGAAACGGGATTAAATTATCTCTGCGCCGGATATAAAATATTCTTCAATCATATTGATCCTTATATGAGATTTATGGCTAATGAAATTTTACACAAACGCCCTGCATCAAACATTATGAAGATAGTTAATAATAATGCAGCAGTTGTATGATGAAAAAAATTATTCTGTTATTAATTCTTATTTCAATCTCAAGCATCTTTGCTCAGCCGGATGAGTATGATGAAAAAATTTCTGAACTGCTTGATAAGATGACGCTTGATGAAAAAATCGGGCAGCTTGTACAAATAGTTGGAGTGGAAAGATTTTCTGAACAAAGAATAAAAGAAGGAAAAGTGGGATCGATATTAATTGGAACAAGAGGAGCAGATGAAGTAAACAGAATTCAAAGAATTGCAGTTGAAGAATCACGGCTTGGCATACCTCTCATCTTTGCAAATGATGTTATTCATGGATACCGTACAATATTTCCTGTACCGCTTGCCGAAGCTTCAAGCTGGAATCCCGAACTCATACAACTTGCATCTGAGATAGCAGCATTTGAAGCTGCCTCAGAAGGCACGCATTGGACTTACGCACCGATGGTTGATATATGCCGCGATCCCAGATGGGGAAGAATAGTTGAGGGTTCCGGAGAAGATCCTTTTCTCGGAAGTATAATTGCTGCTGCACGGGTGAAAGGATTCCAGGGGAGCAATCTTAAAAATAAAAATACAGTTGCTGCCTGCGCAAAACATTATGTTGCTTACGGCAGCGCTGAAGGCGGCAGAGATTATAATTCAGTTGATATATCTGAAAGAACTCTCCGTGAAATTTATCTTCCTCCCTTTTATTCCGCTGTAAAATCCGGTACCGCTTCAATTATGAGTTCGTTTAATGATTTAAACGGAATTCCTGCTTCCGCAAATTATTTTACTCTTACGGAAATTTTAAGAGAAGAATGGAAATGGAACGGCGTTGTTATTAGCGATTATAATTCAATTGGTGAACTTGTTAATCACAGGTTTGCTGCGGATAAAAAAGAAGCTGCTTTAAAAGGATTAACAGCCGGCGTTGATATTGATATGGCAGGAGATACAATTGACGGTGATGTTTATTCACCTCATCTTAAAAACCTTGTTGAAGAAGGTTTGATTGATGAACAAACGATTAATAACTCAGCTAAAAATGTTTTACGGTTAAAATACAAATTGGGATTGTTTGATAATCCGTATGTTGATAAAGAATTTTTTGATCAGAATCAGTTAAGCAAAAATTATAAAGACAGCATTGCTCTAAAACTTGCTGAAGAATCAATCGTTCTTTTAAAAAATGAAAAGAATATCTTACCGCTTGATAAGGGAATAAAATCTATTGCTTTAATCGGTCCGTTCGTTACTGATTCTGTTAATATCATGGGGTCCTGGTCTGCTGCCGGCAGACCTGCTGAAGTGATTACAATTCTTGATGGAATAAAAAATTTTGTTACTGATCGAATAAAAATTAATTACAGCTTTGGCTGCAATTTTGATGATGATGATACATCTGGATTTTCAGAGGCAGAATCTGCAGCACTGCAATCAGATGTTGTAATAATTTTTGTTGGAGAGCCGCGCAGTATGAGCGGTGAAGCTGCAAGCAGAACTTCACTTGATTTACCGGGAGTTCAATTGGACTTAATCAAGCGCATACATCAGACCGGTAAACCCCTGGTGGTTGTATTAATGAACGGCAGACCATTAACAATAAACTGGATTTATGAAAATGTTTCTTCAGTTATTGAAGCATGGTATTTAGGCTCTCAAACCGGAAAGGCAATTGCTAATACCTTGTTCGGTAAAAATAATCCTTCAGGAAAACTAACAATTACATTTCCACGTTCAGCAGGACAAATTCCCATTTACTATTATCAGAAAAGTACCGGGCGTCCGGCAACAGATGCAAAGTACACATCAAAGTATCTTGATTCTCCAAACACTCCGTTATTTCCTTTTGGTTATGGGAAAAGTTATACAACATTTTCTTACGGAAATATTAAAATCAGCAAAGCATTAATTTCCATAAATGATTCCGTTGAAGTTTCAATTGATATAACAAACACCGGCAAATTTGCAGGGGATGAAGTTGTGCAGCTTTATATTCAGGATGAAACTGCAAGTATAACACTGCCTGTAAAATTATTGAAGGGTTTTAAAAAGATAAAATTAAATCTTGGTGAGAAGAAAGAAATCAGTTTTAAAATTACTCCTGATATGCTTTCATTCCTTGATATAGAAATGAAAAAAGTTGTTGAGCCTGGAAAATTTAAAGTAATGATTGGCGGTAATTCCGAAGATGTGATTTCAATTTCATTCGAAGTTACGGAATAAGCCGGAAAGGAAGTTGTAATTTGAAAAGAAAAAATTATTACAACAGAAGAAGTTTTATTGAAAAACTTGGTGCAACTGCAGCAGCATTGCCCTTGCTTAACACTAAGAGTTTTTCACAGGAAAAAATTGATCCTGTACCGGAAATTTTTGATCAATCATCCGCACCAAATATAATTTTTATTTTAAGTGATGATCACCGGTATGATTTGATGGAATTTATGGGGAAGGTTAAATTTCTTAAGACACCTGGTATGAATAAAATGGCTGAGAAAGGCGCGCATATTCAGCAGGCATTTGTAACTACTTCATTATGCTCACCAAGCCGCGCATCCGTTTTAACCGGATTATATTCACATAAACATGGTGTTGTTGATAATGATTCACCTGTGGCGGAACATAATATTTTCTTCCCGGAATATTTGCAAAAGCGTGGTTATGAAACTGCGTTCATTGGTAAATGGCACATGGGCGGTGATAGTGATGAACCAAGAAAAGGATTTGATAAGTGGATAAGCTTCAAAGGGCAGGGAGTTTATATTGATCCTCTGCTTAATATTGATGGGCAGCATGTTCAGCGTGAAGGGTATATTACAGATATTTTGACACAATATGCCATTGATTATATCAAACAAAAAAATAATAATCAGGATAAACCATTCTTTTTATATCTTTCTCATAAAGCTGTTCATGCTGAGTTTATTCCGGCTGAAAGGCATAAAGATATTTATAAGAATGAAGAAGTTGAGCATCCATCAACAATGGCTAATACTCCTGAAAATTATAAGAACAAACCAAACTGGGTTAAAGAGCAGCGCTACGGCTGGCATGGTGTTGATTACATGTATCAGGGTGAACTGGGAATAAGCTTTGATGATTTTTATAGAAGATATTGTGAAACACTTCTTGCATTGGATGAAGGAATTACTGCTGTATTAAATACTCTGGAACAAACAGGATTGGATAAATCAACAATTGTTTTTTATATGGGAGATAACGGGTTTTCACTCGGCGAACACGGCTTGATTGATAAACGCCATATGTATGAAGAATCAATTCGTGTTCCGCTTCTTGTATATGCACCGGGATTTATAAGGGAAGGGACGAAGATCAGTGAGCTGATACAGAATATTGATATAGCTCCAACAATTCTTAATATGGCGGGAATTAAAACTCCCGAACATATGGATGGCAAATCTTTTCTTCCTCTTTTAAAAGGAGAAAAGATAAACTGGCGTGATTCAATTTTCTATGAATATTTTTGGGAAAGACCTTTTCCGCACACTCCAACTGTTTTTGGCATACGGACAAAAAAATATAAGTATATGACTTATCACGGAATCTGGGACAAAGATGAATTATATGATATTGAAAATGATCCGGAAGAAAAAAATAATTTGATTGATATGCCTGAACATAAAAAACTTGTGAGAGAGCTGAATAAAAAAATATATGACTGGCTCAGCTCAACAAACGGGATGCAGATACCGCTGAGACGTGATATTGGTTGGCGGGCTGATAAACGGAAGCCGCATTAATTTTTGTGATCAGATGAAGAAAAAAATTTTCCTTATAATCCTCCTTTGTTCAATTCCTTTCAAACTGTTTTGTACAGACAGTATACTTGTTGAAATTGGTAAAATTAAAATCACTGCTGATGAATTTATATACCGCTATGAATTAATGCCGCAGCCATATTCTCCGGATGTTAATCTTGAAGAAAAGAAAAGGAATTTTCTTTACTCACTTATTGCAGAAAAATTGTGGGCACTTGAAGCAGAAAAAGCGGGATTGGATACATCTGAAATAATGCGCGCACAATACAATACTGTTGAGAAAATGTATGTGCGTGATGCACTTTATCAAATAGAAATAAAAAATAAAATTCATATAAGCGATATTGAAATTCAAACAGTAGCAGTACAAGCTTTAACAAAGCTGCATCTTAAATCGGTGGAATCTGCTAGCTCCGAATTGATTGATCAGGTTTATCAATCATTAAAAAGCGGGGCCCAACTTGATTCAATTGCCCGGCAGCTAATTATAAAGGTTAACCGCATAGAGGTTACATTCGGCAGGCTTCTTCCGGTTTATGAAGACATAATTTATGATTTAAATGAGGGTGAATTCACTCCTCCAATCAATACTGAAAATGGTTCCATCATTTTTCAATTAATAAAGAAGGAAAGATTGCCTTCGCCGGGAACACAGCAGCTTCTTCAAAAAGTTGAAGAGCAGATAAGAATGAGAAAGGAAGATTCACTTTATAATGATTTTATGAATAGTATTTTTTTGAGTAAAGAAGTTTCAGCTTCCGGAATGATTATTAAAAAACTTGCTCAATTGATGTTTGAAATCTTTAAAGAAAAAGAAGTAAACAGTGCTGATACTTTATTTACTTTAAATGAGAAAGATATTACAAAACTAAGGAAAAAATTGGGTTTCCAATTATTAAACGCTGAATTCATAAATCTTGAACCTGATCCTCTAACTACAAATGAATATCTGGATTATCTTCAGTTTAAAACTATCTCAGTAAAAAATGTTGAACGCAATACTATATTATTTGTTTTAAATTCACACATAAAAAACATAATAGAACTGGAAGTGCTTGCAGCAGAAGCATACCGCAGAGGATTGCAGAATCTGCCTGATGTAAAAAAAGATTTAAAGATGTGGCGTGAAAGTTATCTTGCAAAAATTCTTCAGCAGCAAAAAGTTGATTCATCAATCGTTACTGATGAAGAAGTAAAAAATTATCTTGAGTCTAAGGGCAATAAAAAATCCATTGATCAGAAAATCATTTATATAAAATCAGATGATCTGAATGTAATGAATGATGTTCTGGATAAGATAAAATCAGGAATCGATTTTGCGGAGCTTGCTGAAAAATATTCCAGCACTAATGAGCAATTTCCAATTGATGAAGAGATACAGAGAATTGCAATACATATGAAGGAAGATGAAATTTACGGCCCGGTAAAATCAGGAAATGAGTATGTGATTATCCAAAAGATTAATGAAGACGCAGTTAAAGATTCAACAAATAAATCAGATAAAGTTTTTGAGGATGTTAGAATATCCCTTTCATATAAAAAACTGCGGGAGAATTTTATTGATTACACCGTTTCACTTGCTGATAAATACGGTATAAAAATTAACGAAGATTTATATCGGTCAATTCAATTAAATGATTGGAAAGTTATTGCCTTCAGATATATGGGGTTTGGCGGAGTAATAAATGCTGTGCCTTACGTTTTTCCTTTTTATGAATGGTCTGATTCTCTGCATCAGGATAAAACTATCCCGTAAATTAATCATCCAGAAACAATTCACTGTACGTTGAAGTTATATCCTGGTATTCCTGTGCAAGCTCGGAAGGCTCACGGTTGAAAACAGTTAAAGCGAGTTCAAGCGCGTTTAATCTTCCGGCACACGAGTAACATTTTGAAAGCCGTTCAGGAATTGAAAGCCGCTGATGCAGACCGGTAGTAATTCCCGCAAATGCCGTTAAACCTGCTACTGCGCCGCATGTAATTTTCCATGCCGGCGGGCCGCTGCCTGCAAGCGGGCCGTTCATTGCTGTTAATCCGGCAAGCAGCGTTGCAAGTGTACTTGCAATTATACTTAATGTTATGTACAAAGTATTTTTCTTCCTGAGCCGTTTGGCAATTTTTTCAATCTTTAATTTTTTTTCCTGCAGCATATTAATCAGATTATCTTTCTGATCCTGAATTTGAGCTTGCATAATACCTCCGTTATCTTACCAGAATTAAACTTCCCACTGCTGAATTCAATTCAATTTTGTCATCGGTTACAAATGATCCTTTAAACTTAACAGTACCGGAAGGACGCTGAACATTAAATTCAATTTCCCGGTTAATGAAAAATCCAGCAAGGTGTGAATCAAAGAAATTTGAATCAGGATAATCTTCTGCGCCAGTAAAAATTCCGCGCGTCAGAGAATCATCATCAGTATTAAACTGGAATGTATGATCGGCAGCATTTTCTTCATGCCACTGATTTTCAAACTGTGGTGCGTATGGTGCAGGACCGGCAGGATTGTCTTCTTCACATGAAGCAATAATAACTGCAACTGCAATTACAAACACAAATAGAGGCATTAACTTTTTCATCTTTTCTCCTATATATTATCCTGTAGTTTTATAAGCACATCATCGATTTTATTTTTCAGCTGCGGTATTTTTTGTTCTATACCAATAATTGCTGTATTAATGCTGCCAGCAATATTTTTTTTCACATCATCACGTGTTTCATCATCATCATAATAGGAAGCAAAGAGTTTATTCATTTCAGTTATTTCATCATTAAGATTTAATATGAACGGCTCATGAATTTCATTTAAACTAAATTTAATTACATCAAAAACTTCATCAGCCAGAATTTTATTATCCCAGAAAAGTGCAACATCACTTCTGAAAGCAAAACGATTGTTGTTTAATTCATTAAATATCAAATTGTACTGAACTACATTTTCAGCAAACTCATTGTACGCAGTTCCGTTGTTGAAGGAAAAATCTCTTATCACTTTCAATCCGTTTTTTACATTCTCAAGTTTTAATGTGTACTTTAAAAATGCCGAAGAGATTACAGCAAATCTTTCATTCCTTTTTTCCTTATAAATGGCAGCTCTTAAATTATCTTCTTCAAGGTTTTTTTCTTCAGATTCTTTTTTGATAAAATCAGCGAGCAGAGTTTTAAGTTCATTCTGCGCTACTCCAATATCAGCAAGTATATGTTCAAGCTTTACATATTTTTCAGCAAGTTCCTTTATATCGCCGGATGAATTATTTTTTGTTATCACAATCTTAAAAATATAATCGGGATCAACAGGTGCTGCAATGCGTTTATCAACCGGATAAAGGATTGAATAAATTCTGTCTGGAAGTTCAATTTCAACTGTTTGAACGCCATCCGGCAGTTCAAAAATAAATTCACCTGAGTTCGTTGTAACAGCAGAGCCAAGTGTTGAAAAACGGAGTGTAATATTTCTTACAGCAGAACTGTTTTCATCATAAACTATTCCTTTCAATTTTGTACCTGCAAGAAGTTCAGAAGCGGAAAAAATAATCACCAGATAAATCACAGCTTTCATCATTCACCCGTATTAAAAGGAATTGTAACAGAACCTGAAACGGGAATGGCAAGATAATCGCGGTAGCCAACCTTTCCATTGTATGATGCTGTAACAAGCAATGATGTACCTGCTTTATATGGCACCGTGATAAAAAAATTTCCTGCTTCATTACTTTCACCCAATGCCAGCCCGCTTTCAAAATTGATTGAAACACCTTTTAAAGGATTTCCGTTTCTATCTATTACTGTTCCGCGTACTTCAGTATTGTATGATTCAGGCACAAGTTCAAGGTTTAATACTTTATCCGGTGGAATTTTCATCACAGAATTTTTTACACTATAGCCTTCAACCTGAGGAATAATTTTTACTTTATTGCCAATAAATTTTGATGGAAGTTCTGCAAATATCACTTCACCGTTTTCACCAATATTTCTTTTCATTCTCTGGCTGCCCAGATCAAGAATTACGGAACCTTTTTCTATAATCTGATTATTTTCTGCACTTAGCCTTACAGTTAAAAGAAAAGTTGATTCAGGCTCTGCAAAATAAAATCCGCCAATTACAACAAGAGCAAAAACAACAACAGGGCGGGTAAGTTCAAGCTGGCCATAGGAATTTTTACCAACATATTTTGCATGTGAATGCATTGCGCCAAATAGAAAAGCGGCGGCGCATAATCCTGCAGGAATTAAAAGTATATAATAAAATGATTTGGTTATTCCGAATTGGCTGAGCTGCTCGGCATAAACGATAAGCAAAACCGAGACAGCTAAAGAAATGACAAAAACAAAACCGCTGATATAAACCCATCTAAGCTTGGTAACACGCCCTCTATCATTGCTCATAAAGGGAACCTTTCAGGTTTCAACGAATGCTTGATTGATTATTGATTCATTAAAATATAAAATTATTTTTAAGATGAAATAAAAACTTTAATGCTAAATGTGCTGATGTGCTCTAAAAGATATGCTGTTAGTTTGTAATTATTCCAAAATGAATTGAAGAATAACCGTACTTGCTTCTGATTTTATTTATTGCATTCAAAGCCTTGCTGCGTTTTACAATTATATCATCAAACAAAAACAGCTGCTCAGAATTTATGAGGAAATTTGTTAAACGGATTCCAACCAATCTTACTGCTACTCTTCTTGTGTAGGATTTTTGAAAAAGCGTTTTTGAAGTATTAAAAATTACAGCCGGATCATCTGTGTGTGTAATTGTTTTTGCACGTGTTAATGTGTTAAAATCAGAATAACGCAGTTTAAGAGAAACCGTTGAAGCAATCCAGTTATTCACTTTTAAAGATTGAGAAAGCTTTGCTGCAAGATTAAAAAGAGTTTCCTCAATTTGTTTGATTGATAAAACATCATTTAAAAAAGTAGTTTCATGAGAAATGCTTTTCTGTTCACGTTCAACCGTAAGATATTCTGTTCCTTCTCCGTTTGCTTTCTGCCAGAGATCAATTCCATACTTTCCATAGGCAAGAGAAAAATACTCCTGCGGCAGTGCGGTAATATCTTTTACATAATAAATTCCTTTTTGATTAAGACTCTTAAGTGTAACCTTGCCAACACCGGGAATAACCTGAACGGGAAGATCAGCAAGAAAATTTTTTTCTTCACCAGGCGGAACATAAGTAATGCCATTTGGCTTTTTATAATCTGATGCAATTTTTGCAAGTGTTTTGTTTGATGCAACTCCGATTGAACACGGAAGCCGGAGAGATGAATTAATTTCATGCTGAAGTTTCTCCGCAAGCTGTGTATAACTGCCGTAAAGATGTTCACAGCCTGTAAAATCCATATAAAACTCATCTATTGATGCTTGTTCAATTACGGGTGCGTATTTCATTAAAATATTTTTAGCAGCTTTTGAATAACGCACGTACTCATCATAATGCCCGTGGAGATAAATTCCCTGCGGACAAAGTTTAAAAGCTATTCTTATTGGCATTGCAGAATGAAGCCCGAATTTTCTTGCTTCATACGAGCAGGCTGCTACAACACCTCTGCCATGCGGGTTACCTCCAATAATTACAGGTTTATTTTTCAATTCCGGGTTTAATATTCTTTCTACCGAAACGAAAAATGCATCCATATCAAGATGAAATATTGTTCTCATTTTCTTTTTGCTTCTGTTCGCTCTTTGATTTCTCAAAGCATCAAATGTGCAGCTCCTCAAGATGCGGATAAGCCATAAGTGTTATTGGCGGAATATTAATTTTTCTTTCTTCAAGAATATTTATTAACTGTAAAGCATTTGCAATAGCATTTCCGTGCAGATGATTATTGGTGATTACAAAAACCTCCTCAACATTTTCTGCAGCTGACTTAATCTGCTGTGTAATTTCAATAAGTTCGCCCGGCAGATAAAGATAATCATATCTTGCGCTTCGTTCCTCTGCTGTTTGTTCTTTCCCGATCCTATCAAAACCTTTAAACCACGCTTCTTTGTTGCGCCCGTGAAGACGAATGTATAAACTCTTATTTATTACAAGCGGTTTAAAGGAAATTGCACACCCAATCTGCGGCTGATCAATTGTTATACAATTAAGAGATGCTGATTTAAAAAAATCTATTGCTTCATTTGAATGAAATGAACCATGCCGTATTTCAATAAAAATTTTATAACCGGAAAACAGCTCTCTCAGCCTGCTTATGTATGCGGCAGAAGATTCATCAAATTTAAATGATTGCGGAAACTGAATTAATAATCCGCCAAGCCTCTCCGCCTTCTGAAGCATATCAAGTATAAAATAAAATGCGTTGATATTTTCTTTGTTATAGCATCGTTTATGCGTAAAATCCTGGTGAAGCTTTATTGTAAATTTAAAATCATCAAGCTTCCCGGTTTTTCTTATCCAGGAATTAACCACTCTTTCAGACATGTAAGCATAGTAAGTTGAGTTTACTTCAACACAATTAAAATACTGTGCGTAATACTGCAGCCAGTTAAAAGCCGCGTTTTCTTTTTTAGGATAGAAAGAACCGATCCAGTCATCGTATTTCCATCCCGCAGTGCCAATGTAATATTTTGTTTTTGTCATTAATTAATCATAAGAATTAAGGAGTGAATTATTGTAATCAATTTGTTCTATTGTGCTTCTCAGAACGCCAAGTCCCCTCTGGCTTAAAAGATCAATCTTCACAAGACCGAGATCTTCAATGCCGTGCATATCAGGCTGTGTAATAATAAGCCCCACGCCTTTGTTCTGCGCATATTCCAGGGCTGTGTAAGTTGTAATAGGTTCCGGCGCAATTATAATTCCCCCGGGATGAATACTTAAATGGCGTGGAAAGTTTGCAAGCTTTGCTGCCGTATTTGTAATTGTTTTCCATGGTTCAATATTAAGTTTTAATGATTTTGCTTCCGGGAATAATTCGGGAACATCAGGCAGATTCCTGGCGTCAGTCCATGGAATATATTTGCTTATTTTGGATATTTCCGCATCAGAAAAACCGAATACCTTTGCTGTTTCTCTGAATGCCGAACGCGCTTTAAATGTTACATGAGTTGAGATGAATGCTACATATTCATAGCCGTATTTCTCAAAAACATATCTTACAATCTCATCTCTTTCGCGCCATGAAAAATCCATGTCTATATCCGGCGGAGATGAACGGCTTTTGTTGAGGAATCTTTCAAAGTAAAGATTATGTTTGATGGGATCAATCTCAGTAAAACCAAGGCAGTATGAAACAATACTGTTTGCCGCTGAACCTCTGCCGATTGTAATCATTCCTCTTCTTCTCGCTTCTTTGAGGATATCCCACACCACTAAAAAATAATTTGATAAATGGAGATCGTTTATAACATTTAGTTCGTAAAGAAGTCTTTCTTTTGCTTGCGGTGTAACCGGATTATACCTTTTTGAAAGTCCTTCAAATGATAGCTGCCAAAGCAGTGAAAAAGGGTCTTCATCGGAAGGATAAACAGGAAACTTATAACGCCCTAATCCAAGATCAACATTGCAGTCATCTTTTATGAATTCAATATTATTTAATGCATCGGGAAGTTTGCGCCAGATTTTTTCAATTTGTGCAGGATCTTTAAAATAAAATTCTTCATCGGCAAGATCGGCTGAATTTATATTCTCAATTGTTGTTCCTGTTCTTATTGCCGTTACTGTCTGATGAATCAGGTAATCGTCTTTATTTAAAAAATAAATTGGATTTGAAGCAACATATTTCACGCCGTTTGAAATACAGAACTCATACAAGCTTCGTGTTTTTTTCTGTTCATACCTGGTTGAAATTAATTCTGCAAAAATGTTTTCTCTTAACGGTATTTTCTGAAGCAGTTCAAGAGAATGTGTTATTATAAAAAGATCGGGAAAATCCTCCCGAAGCAGATGCTCAAGCGAGAATTCTTTTTTGAGTTTGCGTGTTGTTATTATGCGGCATATATCGCTATATCCTTTAAAATTTTTAGCAAGCAGAAGCACATAAATATTTTTGTTTCCCGGATCATCTATATAAGCACCGGGAAGAGGTTTTATTCCTTTTTCATTTGCGGCTTTGTAAAAACGTATTAAGCCGTGCATGCCGTTTGTATCGGTTAATGCAATTGCACTGAGATTATATTCTGCCGCTGTGTTTATTAACTGATCAACACCTGCGGTGCTTTGCAAAAGTGAATACTCCGAATGTACGTGAAGCGGAATCATGCCACATAAGCCTTTCTCATTTTCTCAATATCAACAGACTGCGCCAGATAAAAATCTTCCTGCCTCAGACCTTCATCATCCGGCTTGTAAGGCTTCTCAGCGCTGTCATATTGAAGTTCAGCTTTTATGCTTGTATCAGTTAATACTTCAAGTTTATCTGTAATAATATTATCACCATCTGCTTTTCCTTCAATTATGTAGGGTCCCATTGAAAGAGTTTTTTCCGCAACGCGTGCGTATACGTTAGGAAAAATTACTGCTTCAAAAGTTCCTGTAATATCTTCAAGGGATAAAAATTTCATAACATCGCCTTTTCTTGTTCTTATACGTTTCGAAGTCATATACCAGCCGATCATTTTAATTCGTTTTCCGTTATACCTAAAAATATCGGCGGCTTTTGTAATGCCCGGCTTGTCTGTCCATTCTGAATAAAACTCAAGCGGATGTTTTGTAACCATGTAATCAAATGTATCATATTCTGCCATGCATTTTTCTTCTGTGGAAAAATCTTTATCAACTCTAACCTGTTCAATAAGATCGAAAGATTCATTAATGAAAAGATCTGTATAACTATCATTCCATAATTTCAGCTTGCGGAAATAAATATCAAGAAAGCGAAGCAGGCTCGGGCGTGTTTCACTGAAGCAATCCATTGCCCCGCATTTTATCAGGTGAGATGTTTCCTCATAACCAATTCCTGTTCTTACCAAAAAATCAGGC
>Ga0079224_100002640_pt1 | contig 21997 bp, 16 predicted proteins | sample Stecom2015_FD_80414 | JGI IMG/M metagenome (GOLD analysis project Ga0079224, IMG submission 80414) | Agricultural soil microbial communities from Utah to study Nitrogen management - Steer compost 2015 | ecosystem: Environmental > Terrestrial > Soil > Agricultural land | place: USA: Utah...
CGCGGTGCGTTTGCTCGGGACCGTGACGACGTCATCGCCTACACGACGAAAGTGCAGATCGACGAACTCCGAGCCGACTGGCAGATGCGAAATGCTCAGGGACTCGATGCCTATAGGCAGCGTGGGATGATCGATGTGCACCGTCCTGTCCGCGCCCGCAATTCGAATCCCGAGCGCCGCCTGTAAGAGCATGAAGATCGAGCCGGCCGCCCATGCCTGGGGTAGGCAAGCGACAGGGTAAGGCGTGGGCCCTTGACCCACGACGCGCCTGAAGCCGCAATAGAGCTCGGGTAAGCGCATCGAGAAATGATTCGCCGCGTCGAAGATCTCGTTCAAGATCTGAACGACGTTGGCTCGTTCCCCATAGCGCGACAGTCCGGCGGAACAGATCGCCGTGTCATGCGGCCAAATCGACCCGTTGTGGTAGGACATCGGGTTGTAGCGCGGCTCGCCTTCGGCGAGCGTTCGTATGCCCCAACCGCTGCGGGAGCGAGTCGAAACCAAATGGGCGGAAACCGCTTCCGCCCGCTCTGGTGTGGGCACACCGCAGAACAACAAATGGCCCGCGTTGGATGCATAGACCTGGCATGGGGTGCCCCCGCCGTCGAGCGCGATGGCGTAATAGCTCATCTCGCGAACCCAGAAGCGATCCTCGATCGCCTCGCGCAAACGCTGCGCGCGTAAGCGCAGCGCATTCGCTCGCACCTTGTCGCCGCGAGCGGCAGCGAGATCTGCCATCGACTTCAAAGCCGCATACGCGTAGCCCTGCACTTCGACGAGCGCAATCGGACCTTCGGGGAAGCGACCGTCGGCGTGAAAGATCGAATCGTGGCTGTCCTTCCATCCCTGGTTCGACAATCCCGTGTCCTCTCCGCGCGCGTAGTCGAGAAACCCTGTCGGGCTCGAGTCGAGCCGGCGCTCGATCCATTCGGTCGCAGCCAGGAGTGCCGGCCAGACATCGTCAGCGAGCGTGCGATCGCCGGTGCATGATTCATATGCGCCGGCGAGCATCACGAACAATGGCGTCGTGTCTACGCCGCCGTAATAGCGGCCGAATGGGACCTCGCCCAGGGCGGCCATTTCCCCGCGCCGCATCTCGTGCATGATTTTTCCGGGCTCGGCGTCTTGAAACGACGAAGTCTCCCGAGCTTGGGTCGATGCGAGAAAGCGCACGACGCCTGCTGCCAACGATGGATTCAGCCATAAGCTTTGCAGCGCGGTGATGATCGCGTCGCGACCGAACTGGGTGGCAAACCACGGGACGCCTGCGTAAGGATAGGGCCCGGTGGCGAGCGAAGTCGTGAGCAATGCCAAGTCCGCGCGCGATCGCGCGATCCAGTTGTTGAACAGCGGCGCCTCTGTCGTGATGTCGGACGACAGTTCGAACCGTTTGCGCACGTTCGTGTACGCCTGCAGATGCGCATCGTGGTAGCGGGCGGCGCTAGGTGTCGAGTCCGGCTCCAACCCGATCTCCACGTACAACTCCTCCCTGGCGGCGCGCGGCACCGCAATCGTGAACTGCGCTTCGCACTCGGAGAGTGACGTAGGGCGCCGCGAGAACGACAAATGTGTCGTACGCACGACCTCGTCGCGGCCGCGATACGAGAGCACGACGCATTGCGCCTCGAGACGCGGGGCCAGATCTTCGCCGCGGGCGGGGCGCTCGATACCCTGCACCTCGAAAATGTCCGCGAAGTCGGCGGCGAACGAAAGAACGAGCGGAATGGTGACGGCGGATTCGCTGAAATTGTCGAACGCAATCCGCTCGTACACGCGCGATCCGCACAGAAACCGGCTGCGTTCGATGTGAATCACACCCTTTGGGGTCGTATGCTCTCCCGTGGCGGGGAGAGGCCGGTTCGTCAAATGAGCGGTGAACAGCGTGTTGTCTTCGTTGATCGCCGCGCCGAGGAGCGATGGCTGCCGACCGCCGATCGATATTGAGTATCGCGAAAGGACGCGCGTGTCGTTCGCGAAGAACCCGTCATCCGCGCTGTGAATGTCGCCGATGGCGTCGGCGAGCATGAAGATGTCGGCGTCTTTGAGCGAATAGCGCGGCAGCAGACCGCGCCGCTCGCCTGCTTCATCCTTTGCGCTCATTGCCCACGAGCTCGGCTATCGATCTTTGCAGCGGGAGGCGCGACTGCGCGTGCTGCGTCAACAACCGGGTGTACGCCTCCACGTAATTGCGCGCCATCGTGATCGCGGTGAACCTTTGCTCGAACACTGCACGGATGTGTCTACGATCGAGAGAGTCGACCCGACGAATGGCCTCGAGCGCTTCGTCCTCGGAGTCGACGATGAATCCCGTTTGCCCGTGATCGATGACCTCCGGAACCGAGCCGCGATTCCAGGCGATCACCGGTGTTCCGCACGCAAGCGCCTCGATCATCACGAGACCGAATGGCTCTGGCCAGTCCACGGGAAATACGAGCGCGCGAGCGTTGCCGAGAAACGATCCCTTCTCGGCGTCGCCGATCTCGCCGATGAACTCCACGAGCGGATCAGGTAGTAGAGGTTTGATCGCGGCTTCGAAGTACGCCACGTCGACCGTATCCACCTTGGCCGCGATCCGCAGGCGGATGCCCGAGCGCCGCGCGAGGCGAATTGCGATGTCGGGACGCTTCTCGGGAGAGATGCGTCCGATGAAAGCGAGGTAGTCGCCGATACGCGGCTGAGGGGTATAGATCCGATGCGGAATCCCGTGCGGCACGGTGGCAAGCCAGTTCGCATGAGGCAACGGAGCACGCTGATGATTCGAGATGGAGATGAGGGGGAACGCGGGCCAGCGTGCATAGGTCCCCTCGAGATCCTTGAGGTCGAGTCGGCCGTGCAGCGTCGTCACGGTCCGGCTCGCGATCGCTTCGAACAGCGGGAAGTGGATCATGTCCACATGGAAATGCAGCAAGTCGAACTCCCAGGCGCGCCGTCGAACTTCGTGGAGCATCGTGAGATGCGCGGCGAGATCGGATTTGAGCTTCGCGTGGTCGAGCCGGATCGCTTGATCGCGCACCGGAATCAAGCGAGCGCATGTCTTCGCGTCCGCGGACGAAAACAGCGTGACCTCGTGGCCTAGCTCCACGAGCGCGTCACACAGGTACGCGACGACACGTTCCGTGCCTCCGTAAAACTTCGGCGGCACCGCCTCGTACAGGGGCGCAATCTGAGCAATTCTCATCGCTTTCCGGACTCCCTACCCAAAGGGTGGGTCGAGTGACGAGACCGTAAACGCGTCTCGCGATGTTTCGGTTGCTTGCAGCGAGCGCTATGTCTCACCTACAGCGCGTGAGCATCGGTGCCGCTGCAGCGCGTCGGCCGAGGTGTGAGGTGCAAAGACGAGTCGATCCGATGGGCGCGGTAGCGCGAAGATCATCGGGGTGCCGCTCGAGATTTCGTCTCTCGAAAGATTCGGGAGGCGGAGGGAGGTTTGCGCGTCGCATCGGCTGCCCTGGGTCGAAGTACCGTCTGTCTCGTCCACGAGGAACGTGCGAACGGCGGGCGCGGCAGCGAGCCGCCCGACGGCGCTCCGGGGTCGCGTGCGCAGCCGACAAAGAGTAGAATCAGGAGCTTAGAGGGGCTGGACGTCGACCACGACGGGCTACCAAAGCTGGACCCAAGCGCCGGTCTCACAAGAATGCGCCGGTCCACGCAGACGTTTCTCCTCGGCCCACTCCGCATTATCATTGCCGCCCCTCTGTATACAGGTCACCCCATCCGCGCTCACTCGCGCCAAGGAGATTGCTAAATGGCTCTCGTTACTCTGCGTCAACTACTCGATCACGCTGCCGAGCATGGCTACGGTGTTCCGGCTTTCAACGTCAACAATATGGAACAAGTGCGCGCGATCATGGAGGCGGCGAACGAGACCGACAGCCCGGTAATCATGCAAGCGTCCGCCGGTGCGCGTAAGTACGCCGGCGCGCCGTTCTTGCGTCACTTGATTCAGGCCGCCATCGAGGAGTGGCCTCATATTCCGATCGTGATGCACCAGGATCACGGTACGAGCCCGGCGGTGTGTCAACGCTCGATTCAGCTCGGATTCTCGTCCGTGATGATGGACGGCTCGTTGAAAGAAGACGGGAAGACGCCGGCTTCGTATGAGTACAACGTGGACGTCACCCGCCGGGTCGTCGAGATGGCGCATGCGTGCGGCGTCTCCGTCGAAGGCGAGCTCGGCTGTCTCGGTTCGCTCGAGACCGGTATGGCGGGAGAGGAAGACGGGGTCGGCGCGGAAGGGCAGCTCGACCACTCGCAGTTGCTCACCGACCCGGACGAAGCCGCCGATTTCGTGCGCAAGACGGGGGTCGACGCGCTGGCAATCGCGATCGGCACCTCGCACGGCGCGTATAAATTCACCCGTCCCCCGACCGGCGACATCCTCGCGATCGATCGAATCAAGGAAATTCACCGGCGCATCCCGAACACGCACCTCGTGATGCACGGCTCGAGCTCTGTGCCGCAGGACTGGTTGAAAATCATCAACACGTACGGCGGCGATATGGGCGAGACGTATGGCGTGCCCGTCGAGGAGATTCAGGAAGGCATCAAGCACGGTGTGCGCAAAGTGAACATCGATACCGACTTGCGCATGGCGGCGACGGGTGCCGTGCGAAAGTTCTTCCACGACGAGCGCAAGGAATTCGACCCGCGCAAGTGGCTCACGGCCTCGACGAAGGCGATGAAGAGCATTTGCAAAGCGCGCTACGAGCAGTTCAACACCGCCGGCAACGCTTCGAAGATCAAGCCGCTCGGCTTCGATGTGATGGTCGCGCGTTATGCGAAAGGCGAGCTCGATCCCAAGGTGAACTGAAGTAGCGGTTGGCGGATTGCTGTTAGTCAGAAGCGCTACCGCGCCTCATTGCTTTCGGATGACGCCCAAGTGCGTTGAGCACTTGGGCGTTCTGTCTATGTGATACTCCTGCGCACTCTCCGTCGCAGTTGGAATGCGCCGGTGACGTCTACACCCGGATGTTTCTCGCGGATCAGATCGTGAAGCCTTCCTTTGCCAATGGCATCGTGCGCACGCGATAGCCGGTCGCGTTGTAGATGGCGTTGCAGATCGCCGGCGCGACCGGCGGGAACGCAGGTTCGCCGACACCTGTGGGCGGGTATTCGCTCTGGATGAAATGCACCGCGACTTCCGGCGCGTTCGCGATGCGCAGCAGCGGATAGCGATCGAAGTTCGTCTCGATAATGCGTCCGTTCTCGATGCCGAGCTCGAGGCCCATCGCCGTGCTGAGGCCATCGATCACGCAGCCTTCGACCTGGTTCTTCGCGCCGCTCATATTGATGATCGGGCCGATGTCGCCCGCCACGGTGACTTTGTGGACCGTGAGCTTCTTGTTCGTATCGACGCTCACCTCGGCGACCTGAGCGAAATGGCCTGCGTGACTGAAGTGAAACGCAAGGCCCAACCCGCGTCCCTTGGGCAGCGACTTGCCCCAGCCCGCTTTCTCGGCCGCGAGCTTGATCACTGCCGCAGCGCGCGCAGTATTCAGCGCATACTCGTTGCCTTCCTGGAGCCAACGCGGCTCGCCCATGATCTCGAGCAGGAACTCGAGATGATCGCGCTTCGCGGCGACAGCGCACTCGTGGATGAAACTTTGGATTGGGAAGGCGATGGCGCAGGAGCGCGGCGCGCGCCAGGGGCCGGTCGGAATCTTTAGCGGTAGCTTCGTTTGGGTGAGACGCACGTTCGGCAAGAGTTGTGCGGGAAACTCCTCAGGACTGATGTCGCCGCCGCTCGTCGGCTTCTCTCCATCCGCCGTGAATGTGATGAAGTGATCCGCCCACGCGACCAGCTTGCCGGACTTGTCGATGCCGCCTTTGAGCGAGTGAAAACCGCCGACGCGGAAGAAGTCGTGCTGCATGTCGTCCTCGCGCGTCCAGGTGAGCTTGATGGGGACCCCAGCTCGCTTCGCGATGACCGCGGCTTCGCACATAAAATCGTTGATGAGACGGCGCCCGAATCCCCCGCCTGCGCGCACTTGGTGAACGGTGACTTTCTCCTGCGCGAGACCGAGCACGTTCGCGACTGCAATCAATCCCGCATCGGGCGTTTGAGTCGGCGCCCACAGCTCGATGCCGCCGTCGTGGAACCAAGCGGTGCAGTTCTGCGGCTCCATCGGAGCATGCGCTACGAAGGGATAGCTGTAGAAGGCCTCGACAACCTTACCGTCAGCGACCGCTCGATCGAAATCACCGACGCGCTTCAGCGTCTCGTCGCCTTCCTTCTTGCCGAGCTCGCGCGCTTCGGCGACAGCTTTGCTCCAGCTATCCTTCGATGCGTCCGATTCGTCCCAGTCGATCTCGAGCGCACGTTTCGCACGCAATGCGGCCCACGTGGAGCTTGCAACGATCGCCACGCCGGGCATGACCTCGTTGACCTTGCCTGTTCCGTCGACGACGAAGGCGTCGATGACGCCAGGCATCTTCTTGATCTGATCGAGGTTCGCGTTTCGCACCTTGCCGCCGACGGCGGGGCACTTCTCGAATACGGCATAGCGCATGTTCGGGAGCACCGTGTCGATCCCGAAGAGCGGCTGACCGGTGACGATCGCATGGTTGTCGACGCCCGTCACGAACGTGCCGAGGAGCTTGTACTCCTCGCGCGTCTTCAGTCGCAGCGTCGACTCGTCCGGCACCGGAACGGCAGCGGCCTTGTTGGAGAGTGCCGCATAGGTGAGCTGTCGGCTCGATGCGTCGTGATACACGACGCTGCTCGCCGTGCGACACTCGCTTGCAGCGACATTCCATTCCTTGGCGGCAGCGCTGACCAACATCGCGCGTGCACTCGCACCCGCCTTTCGCAGCTGGTCCCAGCTCATGGGAATCGAGCGCGAGCCGCCTGCGCTCTGTCGTCCATAAACCGCCGGGTTGATGGGCGCTTGTTCGACGCGCACGTGCGCCCAGTCCGCGTCGAGCTCTTCGGCGACGATGAGCGGAAATGCGGTCTTGATCCCTTGGCCGATCTCCGGCCCTTTCGAGTAGATGAGGATCGTGCCGTCGGGCGAGATGCGAATGAACGCATTGGGTGCGAAGGTCGACTTGCCATTCGCGTTCGCAATGTTGGGAGCGCCGACATAGAACGCGAGCACGAGCCCGCCGCTCGCAAGCCCGACGACTTTCAGGAACGTGCGACGGTCGAAGGTCGAGCCTTTCGTCTGAGCTTCGGCCGCCCGCAGAATCTCGCGGATATCGTCGTCCGCCGAGGCAATCGATCGAAGTACCGAGCTCATGACGTGGCTCCTTCGTTCATTTGCGCTGCCGCCGCATGGATGGCTTTGCGAATGCGCGTGTAGGTACCGCAGCGGCACAAGTTTCCCGCCATCGCTGCATCGATGTCCGCATCGGTCGGTACCGGTTTCGATTTGAGCAGTGCCGCCGCGGACATGATCTGCCCTGCCTGACAGTAGCCGCATTGGGCAACGTCGTGCTCGATCCATGCCTTCTGCAGCGCATGCAGCTCGCCCGTGCTGCTCGCGAGGCCTTCGATCGTCGTGACATGCTGGTTCCCGACGGCAGAAATCGGCAGCGTGCAGGAACGAACCGGCGTGCCGTTCAAGTGCACGGTGCACGCGCCGCACTGCGCGATGCCACAGCCGTACTTCGTACCGACGAGACCCAAATGATCCCGCAGGACCCAGAGAAGCGGCGTCGAATCATCGATGCCGTCTACGACGTGCTCTTTTCCATTGATCGTGAGGCGCATGGGTCTTCGCTCGTTTGAGGGTGATGGAAAGCCGCGAGATGATGAAATTCCCTGATGCTGTCGCGAGTCGCTCTCGCGACATCAGATGACGATTCTTCCACGCACCGCGACGCGCGAACAACGCCGAATCGAAGCCGTATGGCGCGCTGAGTCGTTGCTCTAGCCGGTTTCGTGTGGAGAATTGTCATGCAACAGTTTCTCGATGCAGCGCGGACTGTGTCGAAAGCAACGGGCGCTTCGTCCTAAGACGCGCCCGTTAGCTCGTATAATCGGCCTTACGCGAGGCGGCGATTCGCCGACCGCGAGCGAGGAGAGTAGGTTGAGCGATACCCCACCGCAGGCGCTGATCGAAGGCGCGATTCAAACGGATGTCGTCATTATCGGGGCGGGACCCAGCGGCCTGTTCCAGATTTTCGAGCTCGGTCTGCTCGGCATCCACGCGCACATCGTCGATTCGCTGAAGCACCCGGGCGGGCAATGCAGCGAGCTGTATCCGGATAAGCCGATTTACGACATTCCCGCGCTGCCCGTTTGCGGTGCGCAGGAGCTGATCGACCGACTCCTCGAGCAGATCAAACCGTTCAACGCGCAGTTTCATCTGGGCCAGGAGGCCACCGAGCTCAAGCGCCTCGATGACGGCACGTTTTTGGTGCGCACCTCTCTCGATACGCGTTTTCACACGAAAACAGTCATCATCGCGGGCGGTCTCGGCTCCTTCCAACCGCGCAGGCTCGGATGCGAAGGCGCCGAGGAGGTCGAAGGCCGCAACATTCACTACAAGGTCAAGAGCGCCGCGGACTTCACGGGACAGCGACTCGTGATTTTCGGCGGCGGCGATTCCGCGCTCGATTGGACGCTCGAGCTCGCAGGCAAGGCTCGAAGTCTCACGCTCGTGCATCGCCGGCCCGAGTTCCGCGCTGCGCCGGCCTCCGTCGCGAAGATGAAGGACTTGGTCGCGAGCGGCAGCATGCGCTACGTCGAAGCGATCGCGCATTCCGTGATCAAGCAGGATGGCGCGTTTGCGGGCGTTCGCGTCAAGACGACCGAGGGGGAGCTCGTCGACCTGGAGGCGGATCACGCGCTCGTGTTCTTCGGGTTACACCCCAAGCTCGGGCCGATCGCCGAATGGGGTCTCCAGATCGAGAAACGCGCGATTGTCGTCGACACGGAGAAGTTTCAGACCAACATCCCTGGTGTGTTCGCCGTCGGGGATATCAATACGTATCCGGGAAAAAAGAAGCTCATCCTTTCCGGCTTCCACGAAGCGGCCCTGGCCGCGTTCGCCGTCGCGGCCCACCTCAATCCCGCCAAGAAGGTGGCGCTGCAGTACACGACGACGAGCCCGATCATGCACAAGCGCCTCGGCGTTGCCGAGGCGAGTGAACAGCGGACGGCGGACGGCGGACCGTGACCGATGCAAGAGGGTGAGCCGCGGACGGCGGGACAGCGCACCGTGACCGATGTAATAGCGTGAGCCGCGGAGGGTGGAGGGCGATCGGTCCAAGACTCGTGGGCGGCGCAAAGGCGAGCTGGATCAGAGGCTTCCGTCACCGTCCGCTGTCCGCCGTCCGCTGTTCACTTCCGGTCATACCGACATACCCAAAGGCTATTTCACGACCCCGCGAGCCGGGCTAGAGTCCCCGCGATGTACGTTTACGATCAAATCGATCAGCGGCTCGTCGACGAGCGAGTCGCGCAATTTCGCGACCAGACGCGCCGTTATCTCGCCGGGGAGCTCTCGGAGGATGACTTCAAGTCGCTGAGATTGCGCAATGGCCTCTATATTCAGCGGCACGCGCCGATGCTGCGCATTTCCGTGCCGTATGGTCTGCTATCGACCCGCCAGATTCGCATGCTCGCGCGCATCACGCGCGAGTTCGACAAAGGGTACGGTCACTTCACGACCCGACAGAACATCCAGCTCAACTGGCCGGCGCTGGAGCGCGTGCCCGACATCCTCGCGCTCCTTGCGACCGTGCAGATGCACGCGATTCAAACGAGCGGCAACTGCATTCGCAACGTGACCGCCGATCACCTCGCGGGCGTGGCGCCGGACGAAGTCGAGGATCCGCGGCCTTGGTGCGAATACGTGCGCCAGTGGGCGACGCTCCACCCCGAGTTCTCGTACCTGCCGCGCAAGTTCAAGATCGCGATCACCGGTTCGCCGCAGGACCGTGCCGCATCGAAGGTTCACGATATCGGCTTGCACCTCGTACGCAATGAGCAAGGCGAGGTCGGCTTCGAAGTGCTCGTGGGGGGCGGCCTCGGCCGCGCACCGATGATCGGGCACGTCATTCGCGAGTTTCTGCCGAAGCAAGACTTGCTGAGCTATCTCGAGGCGATCTTGCGCGTCTACAACCTGGAAGGCCGGCGCGACAACATTCACAAGGCCCGCATCAAGATCCTCGTCAAAGCCGTCGGTCCGGAGAAATTCCGCGAGATGGTGGAGGCCGAATGGCGTGCGTCGCGCGATACGGCACCGCCGTTCGATGCAGCCGAGGTCGAGCGCATCAAGGCCTTCTTCGCGCCGCCGAAGTACGAATCGCTCGAGGACGAGGACGTCCTCTCGGGCAAACCGACCGAGTTTCGCAATTGGTATCAGCGCAACACGAGGCGTCACAAAGTCGCGGGCTATCGCGCGGTGTTCGTCTCGCTCAAATCTCCGGCGCGGCCCCCGGGCGATATCACGCATGCGGAGCTCGACCGCGTTGCCGACCTCGCCGACCGATACTCATTCGGGCTCGTGCGCTCGACGCACGATCAGAATCTGCTCCTCGCCGACGTGCGCCAGCGCGACTTGTTCGAGGTGTGGCAGGCGCTCAAGGAGATCGATCTCGCGACGCCGAACATCGGCACGCTAACGGACATGATTTGCTGCCCGGGGCTGGATTTTTGCGCGCTCGCCAACGCGAGATCGATTCCGATCGCGAAGCAAATCAACGAGCGGTTCGACGAACTCGACTATCTCTACGATCTCGGCGACATCGAGCTCAAGATGTCGGGCTGCATGAACGGGTGCGGCCATCATCACGTGGGCCACATCGGCATTCTCGGCGTCGATAAGGGCGGTGAGGAGTGGTACCAGATCACGATCGGCGGCTCGGCGAGCGGCCCGGACGCCTCGCTCGGGCAGGTCATCGGCCCCTCCGTGCCGCATGCCGACGTCGCAGAGACGATCGATCGGATCCTGAGCGTCTATCTCGCCGAGCGCGAGGAGGGCGAACGTTTCATCGATACAGTTCGCCGCATCGGCATCAAACCTTTCAAGGCTCGTGTATATGCGCCAGCTCATCAAGCAGCGTGAGATCGTCGCCGACGAGTGGCGGTATGCGGACGAAGATCCGCAAGGGCGCGGACGCGCGTTGATCCTGCCGTTCGCGCGCTGGAAGGAAGAGCGCGACCAGTGGTGGCTGTGGGACGGGCGCCTCGGCGTACGGCTCGGGCCGACGGATCCGGTCGAAGCGCTGCAGCACGATTTCCTGCGTATCGCGCTCGTGGCGATCGAATTCGGCGGACTGGCGGAAGGCCGCGGCTACAGCCAAGCGCAGATGCTCCGCAAGCGCTTCAAGTTCACCGGCGAGCTTCGCGCAGTCGGTAAGATTCAGCGCGATCAGCTCTTCTATATGGCCCGCTGCGGTTTCGATTCCTTCGAGCTGCCCGAAGGCGCAGACCTGCAGGCCGCATTGACGGCCTTCGGCGACTTCACGGTTGCCTACCAACCGGCGGTCGATGTCGGCGTCTCGCCGGTGCGACGCGCCAACGCTTCGCTAGAAGGCTCCGCTCGCGCTGCGCTGGAAAGCTGCCGCTAGAAGCTTTCGCTCAGGCTGCGCTGGAAGACTGTCGCTAGCCATGTCCTTGCCCAGTAATCGCTCTCCGGCGATATCCCTATATCCACTCGGACCTTCTAGCGGTAGCTCTCCAGCGAAGCGTCAGTAGATACATCCGCGAACTGCAGCGCGGCCAATCTCGCGTACAGCGGATTGCGCTCGAGCAGCTCTTCATGCGTACCGATCGCGACGATGCGGCCTCGGTCGAGCACGACGATGCGGTCTGCCTTGAGAATCGTCGCCAGACGATGCGCGATGATGATCGTCGTGCGATGCTGCATGAGTTGTTCGAGCGCCTGTTGCACGTAGCGTTCGCTTTCGGCATCGAGCGAGCTGGTTGCCTCGTCGAGCAGCAGAATCGGCGGATCCTTGAGGAGCGCGCGGGCGATTGCGATCCGTTGACGTTGGCCGCCTGAAAGGCGCGTGCCGCGTTCGCCGAGAAACTCGTCGTAGCCGCTCGGAAGCTCGCGTATGAACGCATCGGCGCCGGCTGCGCGAGCGGCGGCTTCCACTTCTTCGTCGCTCGCCTCCGGTCGACCGAAACGAATGTTCTCGCGTGCGCTCGCGCCGAATAGCACGGTTTCTTGCGGCACCAAGCCGATGCGTGCGCGAACAGCCCGCGGATCCGCCCGTACGATGTCGGTGCCGTCGACCAGCACGCGCCCCGAGGCCGGGTCATAGAAGCGCAGTAGAAGTTGGAATGTCGTGCTCTTTCCCGCCCCCGAGGGCCCTACGAATGCGATGTTTTCTCCGGGCTCGATCGTGAGCGTGAAATCATCGAGCGCGAGTGTGTCGGGCCGCGACGGATAACGAAAGCTCACATGCTCGAATGCAATGCGTCCTTGGGCGGGCTGCGGCAACGGCACGGGATCCGCGGGCGCGACGATCCTCGGGGCCGCATGCTTCAGCTCGACCAATCGCTCCATCGCGCCTGCCGCGCGCTGCACTTCGCCCCACATCTCGCTCAAGGACGCAGCCGAAATCCCGACGTACACGGCGTAGATGAGGAACTGGCTCAGCTCACCAGGGGTCATCGTGCCTTCCAGTACGCGATGAGCGCCTTGCCACAGCACGAACGTGATCGCGCCGAAGATCAACATCGTGCCGAGCGCCGTGAGCGCTGCGCGCACGCGCGAGCGGCGCACGGCGATTGCGAACGAGTCCTCCACCGCACGGCCGTAGCGGCTGCTGTTCAAATCCTCGAGCGTGAACGCTTGCACGGTTTGAATCGCATTCAGCGTCTCGCCTGCAAGCCCGCTTGTTTCGGCGATGCGATCCTGGGACTGCCGCGACAACTTGCGCAGCTTCCGCCCGACGATGATGAGCGGCGCGATGATGACGGGGATCAAAAGGAGAATCATGCCCGCGAGCGACGGACTCGTCGCGACCAACAGGATGAGTGCGCCGATGAGCTGAATGGACGAGCGGAGAATGATCGACAGATTTACCCCCGCGATCGATTGCACGAGCGTAGTGTCGGTCGTGAGTCGCGAGAGAACTTCGCCTGTCCGCGTCACTTCGAAGAAAGTCGGATCCATGCGGATCACGCGGCTGTACACGTCGCGCCGCAGGTCCGCGACCACGCGTTCACCGAGCCACGTCACGAGGTAGAACCGCAGCGCGGCGAAGACGCCGAAGATGACTGCTGCGGTGAGAAATGCGCCGAAGTACAAATCGAGCGTGGCGCGGTCCTCGACGACGAGGCCCTTGTCGATGACGTCGCGAAACGCGAGCGGCAATACGAGCATCGCCCCGGATGCGATCAAGAGCGCACCGAGCGCGAGCAGGAGCGTCCCCTTGTAGCGGCGCAAATACGGCCACAACGCGCGCAGCGGTTTGAGCGAACGAGCTTTCGGACGATCGGTGCTACTCATGAGGCAGCTGCATTATCAGAGAAGAGCACCACAAAGGACACAAAGAAGAGACACGTAGGCTACGGCGATGAATGTTCACGCGAGTCGAGGGACGGGTTCGCGAACTTGCGGATGTCGAATTGGCGGGCGCCGAAGTTGATCAACAGCCCGTGCCTGAGTCTCGACGATTTCAAGTATCCCAGCAACTGAGCTACGTGCTCGGCGGCGAGGGCTTTCGCCACCTTTATTTCGACGAGAAGGACCCCTTCGACGAGCACATCGATCTCGTACGTTCCAAGCGGGGTACGTCAGCGATTCGGTTCGCTCTGGACTCGCCCATGTCGACTCCTCCGTGAGTCTTCTTCCTTTTGTGTATCTTGTGTTCTTGTGGTTCTCCGTTCACCTGTATATCGGTAGATCCACGTCCGAAAACAACGCTTCCACGTCCGCCGGGGTCGAGGCATTGCCGGCGCGATCGACGAGTCGCTTCGTGAGATGCGGAGCGAGGAGCTGCAGGAAGTCGTACATATAGCCGCGAAGGAGCGCGCCTTGGTGAAAGCCGGTCCAGGTGAGGTGCGCGGGGAACAAGTGCGCGGCGTCGATCGAAACGAGATCGGCGTCTTCCCGCGGGTCGATCGCCATGCTCGCGACGACGCCGACACCGAGCCCGAGCCGCACGTAGGTCTTGATCACGTCTGCATCGCGCGCGGTGAGCGCGACGTGCGGCGTGAACCCTGCACGCGCGAAAATCTGCTGTAGAGACGAAGGGCCCGCGAAGCCGAACACGTAGGTCACGATCGGGTACTTGGCGAGCATCTCGATCGTCACCTTCGACTCTTTCGCGAGCGGATGGCCGTGGGGCACGACGATGCGCCGATGCCAGCGATAGCAAGGCAGCAAGACGAGGTTTGTAAACAGCTCTTGCGAGCCCGTGTTGATCGCGAAATCGATGCGATCGCGCGCGGCGAAGTCGGCGATCTGCTCCGAGGTTCCCTGATGCAGGTGGAGCTCGACCTGCGGGTAGCGCTCGCGGAACTTGCGAATGACCGGGGGGAGCACGTAGCGCGCCTGGGTGTGTGTCGTGCCGATCGACAGCGTGCCGCGGCCATCGCCGCGCTGCTCTTCGGCCAGCCGCTTGATGCTTTGAACCTCCCGGAGGATGCGCAGCGAGCGCTCGATGACGCGCTTACCTGCCGGAGTGATTCGAGTCAGCGTGCGGCCTTGGCGCAAAAAGATCGGAAAGCCGAGCTCGTCTTCGAGCTGTTTGAGCTGTTTGCTCACGCCCGGTTGGGACGTATGGAGGCGCTCGGCCGCCGCGGTGATGTTCAAGTCGTTCTCGACGATCGCTGCGAGATATCGTAACTGCTGTAATTTCATGGACTTAACTGTAGCCCGCTCCAGGTCCAAAAGTCATAACGGCCCCGCATCATGACAGAACGAATGAGTCTTTCCCTGGTTATAAGCCGGTTAGATACAGTCCCTTGCATCCAGAGCCGTTCGCCTACCCCTCCACGCGTCGAAAAAACCCAAGAAGCACATGAGCGCCGAGCCATTATCGCCCCGTTTGGAAACTCTCGTGCAAGACACGCGCGCGCTACTCGAGCGCGCCGTGCGCGAGCACAAGGACGTCGTTTACTCGAACAGCTTGGGTGCCGAAGCGATGGTGCTCACCGACATCATTGCGACGCATGTGCCCGAAATCGAGATGTTCACGCTCGATACTGGCCGCTTGCCCGACGAGACGCTCGCGCTGCTCGATCGCATCGAGCGTCGCTATCAGCGCCGGATTCAGGTGTTTTATCCCGATGCCGCCGCGCTCGAGCGCTATGTGCGGGAGAACGGGATCAACGGATTCTATCTCGGAATCGAAGAGCGGCAGTCCTGCTGCCATATTCGCAAGGTCGAGCCGTTCAAGCGCGCGATCGCCGGCCGCAAGGCTTGGGTGACGGGCGTGAGGCGCGAGCAATCGGCTGAGCGCGCGCTCGGGGAGTCCATTTCCTGGGACGAGCGCTATGGCCTGTGGAAGATCAGCCCGCTGCTCGAGTGGACCGAGGAGGACGTCTGGGCGTACATCAAGACGCACAACCTTCCGTACAACGCCTTGCATGACAAAGGCTACCCGAGCATTGGGTGCGCGCCTTGCACTCGTGCGGTCGAGCCCGGCGCGGATCCGCGGTCGGGCCGCTGGTGGTGGGAGAATCCGGATTCGCGCGAATGCGGATTGCAGCCCCGTCGCCGCGTCATTCCTCTCAAAGTCGAGCCGCGTCGCGCGGCGGGGCAATAACCGTTCCGCTCGCGGACCGGAATGCGCACGCAATGGACTACTTTCCCATCTTCTTGCGGCTTTCGACTGAGCCGGTTCTCGTCGTCGGCGGCGGCGAGGTCGCTGCGCGCAAGATTGAGTTGCTGCTGCGCGCGGGCGCGAGGGTTACCGTCGTCGCGCCGGAGCTGAACCCCGAGCTTGCCGCGCGAGCGGCCGCCGGCGAGATCGAGCACATTCTGGGCGAATTCCATCCTGAGCTGCTCGACGGAAAGCGCCTCGCCATCGCGGCGACGGACAAGCACTCCGTCAACGCGTGGGTTGCACATCAAGCCGAGCGCCGCAACGTGCCGGTCAACGTCGTCGATGACCGCGAGCTGTCGCGTTTCATCGTGCCGGCGATCGTGGATCGTTCTCCTGTCGTCGTCGCGGTCGGCAGCAGCGGCGAGGCGCCCGTACTGACCCGTAGGCTTCGCGAACGGCTCGAATCGTTCCTGCCGCAGCGCCTCGGCATTCTCGCGAAGTTGGCGGGATCGCTGCGCAGGGCCGTGAAAGAGCGCATCGCGCGTCCGAGTAATCGCCGCCGATTCTGGGAGAGTTTCTTCGACGGCGAGATTGCTTCGGACGTGCTCTCCGGTCGCGCAGAAGCAGACAGCGAAGAGACACGCAAGCGGCTCGAGGGCGTGCTCGAAGACAAGGTGCACGCGAGCGTGCGTCCGGGCGAGGTCGCGTTGGTGGGTGCGGGCCCAGGCGATCCCGGCCTATTGACCTTGCGTGCGCTGCGCGCGCTCCAGAACGCCGATGTCGTCCTCTACGATCGGCTCGTCTCCGAGGAAGTCCTGGATCTCGCGCGCCGCGATGCGGATCGCATTTATGTCGGCAAGGCTGCGGGTGCCGCGCATGTCTCGCAGCAAGAGATCAATGATCTGCTTGTGCGGCTCGCGAAAGAGGGCAAGCGCGTGTGCCGCTTGAAAGGCGGCGATCCGTTCATTTTCGGCCGCGGCGGCGAAGAGCTCGAAGCCCTGGCTGCGGAGGGGATCAGCTTCGAAGTGGTTCCGGGCATTACCGCCGCAGCGGGTTGCGCGGCGTACGCAGGCATTCCGCTCACGCATCGCGATCACGCGCAGGCGCTCACGTTCGTGACGGGGCACTGCAAAGGTGAGACCGATCGCGTGGACTGGGCGTTGCTCGCGCGTCCCGGTCAAACGACGGTGTTCTACATGGGGCTTGGGCACCTGGAGAACATCGCGGCGAAGCTGCAAGCGCATGGCGTACCTGCGGACCGCGCGGCTGCGGTGATCGAAGAAGGCACGCGTGCCGAGCAGCGCGTCGTGACCGGCACCCTTGCCGATCTGCCGGCGAAGGTGCGCGCAGCCGACGTGAAATCGCCGGCGCTATTGATCGTGGGCGAGGTCGCTCGGCTGCACGACACGCTGCGCTGGTTCAACTCGACGGCCGCCCAGCGTCCGACGTTGCTCGGGCCTGACGCTTGGGCGTACGCCACTCAGTCTGAGGGGAGGCTCTCCGCATGAGCCAAGCAATTCGACGCGGTTTTGCCGAGGCGATCGGCAACACACCGCCCATCCGTCTCAATCGCTTCAGCGAGCTCACCGGCTGCGAGATTCTCGGCAAGGCCGAGTTCATGAACCCCGGCGGCTCGGTCAAGGATCGCGCGGCGCGCGCGATCATCGACGAAGCCGAACGCAGCGGCCGCTTGAAGGCGGGCGGCACGGTGGTCGAAGGCACTGCGGGGAACACCGGGATCGGTCTTGCGCACGTCTGCAACGCGCGCGGTTACCGCTGCGTGATCGTGATGCCCGACAACCAGTCGAACGAGAAGTACCAGATGCTCGAGACGCTCGGTGCGGAAGTGCTGCGCGTCAAGACGGTGCCGTACTCGGATCCGAATCACTACCAGAAGATCGCACGCCGCCTGGCAGAGGAAATGCAGGATGCGGTCTGGGCGAACCAGTTCGATAACACCGCGAACCGCGACGCTCATGAGCAAACGACGGGTCCGGAAATTTGGGCCCAGACAGAAGGGCGTCTCGACGCGTTCGTCGCGGCCACGGGTACGGGCGGCACGCTAGGTGGGATTTCCCGCTACCTCAAACGGGAAAACCCGAGGATTTCGATCGTTTTAGCGGACCCGCAAGGCAGCTCGCTTTATCATTGGGTTCGGCACGGCGAGTTGAAGCCCACGGGCGCCGGATCGATTACCGAAGGGATTGGAATCGGTCGAGTCACCGCCAATTTGGAGGGAGCGCCGCTCGACGACGCGCTCCACGTGACCGACGTCGAGTGCGTTCGCACCGTGTACCAGCTCTTGCGCGACGAGGGTTTGTTCCTCGGCAGCACGAGCGGGGTGAATGTCGCGGCAGCCGTGCAGTTGGCTCAGCGACTCGGGCCCGGCCACACGATTGCGACGATCCTCTGCGACAGCGGCGCGAAGTATCAGTCGCGCCTGTTCAATCGAAAGTGGCTGAGCGAAAAAGGTCTGCTCGAAGCAGCGGGTCTCGCTCAGCATGTGCAACCTGCTTCCATTACGGAGACACCACGTGTCGTCGACGGCTACTCACAACGACTCCGCGCTTAAGTTCGAACGCCACCCGATCGAAACCGACGTCGTCATCGTCGGGGCGGGCCCGTGCGGGCTGTTCCAAGTCTTCGAGCTCGGCCTGCTCGGGCTCAAAGCCCAGCTCGTCGATTCGCTGAAGGCGCCCGGCGGCCAATGCGTCGAGCTCTATCCCGACAAGCCGATTTACGACATTCCGGCGGTGCCGGTTTGCACCGGTCAAGAGCTGACCGACCGGCTGCTCGAGCAGATCAAGCCGTTTGGCGCCGGCATGAACCTCGGCCAGGAGGTCACGGAAGTCGAGCGGCAGGAAAACGGCCGCTTTCGCGTCGTGACGAGCGCCGCGACGGTGTTCGATGCGGGTGCGGTCGTGATCGCAGGCGGCGTCGGGTCCTTCCAGCCGCGCAAGCTCGACGTGCCGGGTGCAGCCGAAATCGAAGGAAAGTATCTGCACTACCGCGTCAAGGATCCGCGCGCGTTCGCGGATCAGGACGTCGTTATTCTGGGCGGCGGCGATTCGGCGCTCGACTGGGCGCTCACGCTCGTCGATCATGCGCGCAGCGTCGTGCTCGTGCATCGCCGGCCGGAGTTCCGCGGCGCGCCCGCGTCGGTCGCGAAACTCTACGCGCTCCGCGACGAGTTGCGAGCGGACGTGCTGATCGGTCAAGTCAAGGAAGTCAACACGGTCGACGGTGTGCTCAAGTCGATCAGCGTGCTCGGCGGCGACAGTGTCGTGCGGCGCGTCGACGTCGATCAGCTGCTCGTGTTCTTTGGTCTGCATCCGAAGCTCGGTCCGATCGCGGAGTGGGGGCTCGACATCAGCAAGCGCCAGATCAAGGTGGATACCGAGAAGTTCCAGACGAACATTCCGGGCATCTACGCGGTGGGCGACATCAATACTTACCCGGGTAAGAAGAAGCTGATCCTTTCAGGCTTTCACGAAGCGGCTCTTGCCGCATTCGCGATCAAGGAGTACTTGGAGCCGGGCAAGAAGGTACATCTCCAGTACACGACCACGAGCCCGCTGATGCACAAGCGCCTTGGCGTCTCGCCAGAGCAGGACGAGGCGGGTGTCGAGGAGAGGAAAGTCGCCGGCAGCCGCTAGGGCGGCTGCGAGCGTGTAGACGCACGGGGCGCGTAGAGGCGTAGGCGTCGGAATCATCGTTTCCTTTCGTCCGCACGTCGACCTCACACGTCCGTACTGTCACCCATCACTTCATGCGGCTATCATCGGCCGCATGAAGCTTTCCACACGCGTTCCCGTCGGGATTTTTCTCGCCTCGGCCGCGCTCAGCGGCTGCCAAGTCACGCCTTCGCGCATTCCGGATCCGCCAGCGCCGCTCGAAGTGCTGAGCGCAGCCCCTCTGCGGATCGAGAGCGGATGTGAGGTCGAGGGGGCACTGCTCGTCGAATACACCGTCCTTCGGAGCGGCGAGACGGGGAACATCGAAGTCTCGCAAGGACCCGAGTGCGCGCGCGAGGCGCTGACCGCCTGGGTTGCATCTCACCGGTACGCGCCACAGCCCGCCGACGTTTCGACGCGTTTCGAATGGATCCTCGTGTCGGGGAAGAGAGGCTCTTGATGGCCGCGCCGTGACGAGCGAAACCGGCTTTCGCCCTCGACCGACTTTCGCAGCAAGCTCCGCGTAACCCGTACCGTTCTTCGCTTGGCTTCGCTCGGCACCCTTCGGCCACCATCCGTCACCTGAAGATCATGTCGCGCTACTCGCCCACGTTTCAAAATCTCCTGCTGCAGCGCGTGTCGCGCCGAGGGGTGCTGCAAGCCGGTCTCGTGTTGATGCCCTTGGCGCTCGGGGGCTGCACCGCAACGCTCGCACCAGAGCCGCGGCGCTCGACCGGCGGACTCGGGTTCAAGCCGATCAAAGGTAGTGCGGCTGACGCGGTACTTCTGCCGCCCGGATACACGTACGACCTCGTCGTGCGTTGGGGTGAGAGTCTCTTTCCCGGCGTGCCGGATCTCGACGCCTCGAAGTTGGCGGGTGGAGCGCTCTTGGAGCCCGGAGCCGCCGAGTTGCAGAGCAAGCAGTTCGGTCAGAACTGCGATGCCATACATTTCTTCCCGCTCGACGGGCGCAGCGATCACGGCATCTTGTGCGTGAACAACGAGTTTACGGACGACGCGCTCATGTATCCGGGCCACGCAGGGTTCGCTGGCGCGAGTCGCGGCGGCAGTCGAGCCTACGTCGAGCGCTACCCGCACATCGTCGGTGTGTCGCAGGCTGCGCAAGGCGTGTCGATCATCGAGGTCGTTCGCGAGCGCGGCGCTTGGAAGCGGGTGAAAGACTCGCGTTATGCACGGCGCATCACTGCGAACACGCCGATCGACATCGGCGGACCGGCTCGCGGTGCGACGCTGATGCGCACGAAGAACGATCCGGACGGGGTGCGTGCGCTCGGTACGTTCGGTAATTGCGCCGGTGGGCGCACGCCGTGGGGCACGTATCTCACGGCTGAAGAGAACATCCAGGATTACTTCGGCAACTATGCGCTGCTGCGGGAGGACAGAGGGCGCGACGATCACATCGTGGCCGCTCACGAGCGGTTTCTCCCCTGGGGCACGCACTCGCTCTACGGTTGGGAAGCGGGCGACGAACGCTTCGATCTGATCCGCAACCCGACCGAGCCGTTTCGTTTTGGCTGGATCGTGGAAATCGACCCGATGGATCCCGGCCGTGCGCCGATCAAGCGCACCGCGTTAGGACGTTTCGCGCATGAAGGGGCCAACCCGATCGTCGCGCTGAATGGTCAAGTCGCGGTGTACATGGGCGACGACGCAAAGTTCGAGTATGTCTACAAGTTCGTGAGCAGGGGCAGGTTCGACGCGAAGAATCCCGCGGCGAACCGCGATTTGCTGGAGTCGGGCACGCTCTACGTCGCGCGTTTCGATGCCGATGGATCCGGGGAGTGGCTACCCCTCGTGTACGACGAAAAAGGTCCCCTGAACGAGCGCGCGGGCTTTCGGGATCAAGCGGAAGTCTTGATCAAGGCGCGCGCCGCTGCCTCGATTCTCGGCGCGACACCAATGGATCGGCCGGAAGACGTCGATGTCAATCCCGTGACCGGGCGCATCTACGTGGCGTGCACGAACAACGATCGGCGCGCGGACGAGAGCACGATCTCCCACTACCGAGGCCGCGAAATCGATCTCGGCCCGAATGCGGCCAATCCGCGCGCACTGAACCAATACGGCCACATCATCGAGATTCATGAAGCTGGCGACGATCACACTTCGGCTCGCTTCTCGTGGGAAGTCTTCCTGCTAGGAGGGGATCCGAGCGGCGGTCGACTGCTTACGAGCCTGACTCACGTGCAAGCGGACAGCGCGTACTACGCGGGCTACCCGAACTCTGACGACTTGAGCCCCATCGGCTCCCCCGACAATCTCGGGTTCGATCTCGACGGCAATCTCTGGATCGTCACGGATGGGCCGCAGCCGGACGACTCCAACAACGGTTGTTGGGCCTGCCCGACGGTGGGCGAGGAACGCGGTCGCCTGCAGCGCTTCATGAGCGGGCCCGTCGGTGCGGAGATCTGCGGATGCGAGTTCACGCCCGATGGCGAAACTCTGTTCTTGAGCATCCAACATCCGGGCAGCGGTGGAAGCGTGACCGATCCGACGAGCCACTGGCCCGATGGCCCCGGCACGCAACCGCGCGCAAGCGTCATCGCCGTCAGAAGGGAGGGCGGCGGGCGCGTCGGAACCTAACGAGTGGCTGGAGGCTGGGGGTTGGAGGCTGGGGCACCGAGCCC
>Ga0079224_100002642_pt1 | contig 21994 bp, 18 predicted proteins | sample Stecom2015_FD_80414 | JGI IMG/M metagenome (GOLD analysis project Ga0079224, IMG submission 80414) | Agricultural soil microbial communities from Utah to study Nitrogen management - Steer compost 2015 | ecosystem: Environmental > Terrestrial > Soil > Agricultural land | place: USA: Utah...
AGCTGCACTGTGGGGTATCGGCTTCTTTTTTGAGGCGGTGGGCGACTGGCAGCTTGCTCGCTTCAGGGCCGACCCGGCCAATAAAGGGCGGGTGCTGGACAGCGGGTTGTGGCGCTATACCCGGCATCCGAATTACTTTGGTGATGCGCTGGTGTGGTGGGGTTTCTACTGTTTTGCGCTGGCGGTGGGCGGCTGGTGGACGATCTTCAGCCCGGTGCTGATGACCCTGCTGCTGATACGGGTATCCGGCGCGGCGCTGCTGGAAAAGGACCTGCAAAAGTACAAGCCGCAGTACCGTGATTATATCCGCCGTACCAGCATGTTTGTGCCACTGCCACCAAAGAAATAGGACTTCTTTTGAGCACGGTGACACAGGATTATAAAAAAGTGATAAAATAAGGTTGATTTTTGGTACAGCTATGGTCAATAATCATAATGAATGTCCTAATTAAAAGGTAATCTTTTATAAATATGGGCGCTGTCATTCGCGTTAAAATCTCTCAACAAACCACATATCTTCGCACAGGTTCAACCTGACCTGAATTCTCCATCACCATAACATCCGAGTCATGCGGATGTCAGCTCAGATTGGCTGATTGTGACATCGATGCTTTTGTAACGGTATCGTTATACAGGAAGTGTAACGATACTGCCGGGCAGCCAGCCAATTCCACCGGCCCGGCGGTTTGCTACCTGTAGCAGACAGAGGTGTAGCATCCTTTTCGTCCGATAATGAGTATAGCGTGTCGTAATCAAGGAGCGGGGAATTATGATCCGGGATGTGAATCAACTCCATTTGAACCCCTTGATGGATTATATCGACGGCCAGACCCTCACCCCAATGGTCAAGCTGTCAGGTTCAATCAGCAACCCTAATACACACGAACCGCTCCAGCAGCAGCGCGCCACCAGCGACAGCTACCTCGATCAGGCGCTGGATACGGCCCTGCGTGTCCATCATGAAGGTGTCTGGCGGCTTTTATCCGCCGACGAACGGGCGCTGCTGCTCGAACAGATTGCCGATGCGCTGGAACCTCGCCTCGAGGAAATGGCAACGATTGAAGCATGGACCACCGGTGTCGTGATCCGGCAGGCGCGCGCCCTGATGCATCTCGTGCCGCTGGCTTTCCGGCGGGCTGCCAAACATGTCCGCACTGCTGCCAGCCCACAGTCGCTTTCCAATGCGGTCCAGGTGCAGCGAGCGCCCTGGGGGCCGGCCGTGCTGATTACACCCTGGAGCGCGGCGGCTGTCGTCGCGGCTTACAAAACGGCCAGCGCCCTGGCGGCGGGCTGCCCGGTCATCCTCAAACCATCGGCCTGCGCGCCGCACAGCAGCGGGATCATGGCGGAGGTCATCGCGGACTGCGACCTGCCGCGCGGCGTGTTTCAACTCGTTCACGGCGATGCCGAAGTCGCCATCAAACTGGCATCTGACCCGCGCGCCCGCGCCATCTCGTTTACCGGCAAGCTGGAGGCCGCCCGCGCCATTGCTCAGGCCAGCGCCACCAATCTGAAGCCGGTCCAGCTTGAAGTGAGCGGCGTCAACTCGATGATCGTGCTGGAAGATGCCGATCTGGACGCAGCGGCAGAGGGGGCGGTCAATGCGCTTACCGCACTCAGCGGCCAGTGGATGCGGGGGATCGGGCGACTGGTGGTGCATCGCAGCCGTTACAATGCCCTGCTGATGAAGATGCTGGAACGGCTGGAAAGCTTGCAGATCGGCGATGCGCTGTCGCCAGACAGCGATATGGGGCCGCTGATTCATTTCAGCCACTTGCAGCAGGTTCAGGCAGCGTGCGACCAACTGACGGCCTGCGGCGGTGTGCGCTATGAACCGACCCGACTGCCCGATTTGCCCGGCTATTTCATGCCACCCACCCTGATCACAAACTGCCGTTCCAGCGACGCGCTCGATGAGATTCAGGGGCCGGCGGCGACAGTGCATATGTTCAAGGATGATGCCGAAGCGATCGCGCTGGCAAACGACCCGGAATCCGCCTGCATCGCCTATATCTTCGGCGCCGACGAGGAACGGGCCAGGGCCATTGCCAGCGAACTGGAAATTGGCAACATCTCGATTAACGGTGTGAGCCTGTTCGGGCTGCACCCGCAGGCCCCGCGCGCCGGCTGGGGGTTCAGCGGCCTGGGTGAAACCGGCGTGGCGGAAAATCTCCGTTTCTTCACCGGTTCGCGCACTATCGGAGTCGCCGGCGGGCAGTAACCACCACAGCGCGTCGTACCTTTCGCTGTTTCGCTTACCACTGAATGCGCGACTTCAGGCATGTGCCGAAGTCGTGGCTGTTTTTTGCCCTGCGCCTTGCAATCTTTCGAAATGCGATTGTTAGTTCGCGCTGCTAAACTATACTTTGCGGCAAATTGGATGTTGCTTCCGGGCATGGACCGGGTTATAGACTGTAAAACGGCTGACTATCGACTGAAGATTGTTTACTGAACATGGAACGCATTCCCGAACACACACAAACGAATCTCCCGGCGACGGCTTCTAGTGGGCGGCTGCCCTATCCCGGCGGCCTGTCCCGGCGGCTGGTGCGCCTGCCGATCTGGCTGTACCGGCTCGGATTGGGCGGCCCGATGCGCCTGATGCGCCTGATGGTGCTGACCACATGGGGGCGCAAAAGCGGCCTGCCGCGCCATACCGCTATCGAATATCGCACGCACGGCAGCAAAATTTATGTGATTTCGGCATGGGGGCGGCGGCCCAACTGGTATCGCAACCTGATTGAACAGCCGGTCGTGCGGGTGCGGATTGGGGGGCGCGTCTTCAGTGCGCGGGCGAAAGTGGTCGAGGATAGCGGCGAAGCCCTGCGGGTGCTGTATCTGTTCCGCAAACGCGCACCGGTCATTTATGATGCGATTCTGGCCTACCTGAGCGATCATCAGGCGCTTAACCGGCGCACCCTGCCGGATGTTTCGCATAAGTTTACCATCGTGCGGCTCGAACCCTCGCAGGAAGTGGTCGGCCCGCCCGGTGTCGAGGCGGACTGGAAATGGATATGGCCGCTGGCGGGGCTGCTGCTGGTGCTGGGGTGGCTGCTGCGGCGGCGAGGGCGGCGCTGATGGCGGACGCCATACAACTGCTGCGGCGGCTGCGCGTGGCTCTGCAAAATGATGACCATGAGGCGGCCATCGCGTTTCTGCAAGAAGCGGCGGCACTGGCGCGTCAGGCCGGCGACCGGGCGGCAGAAGGCCGGCATCTGGGCAATCTGGCGCTGGTGTATAACCGCACCGGCCAGCCGGAAAAGGCGCTGCAGTGTTTCGAGCAGGCGCTGGCGCTGGTGCGCGCCGAGGGGGATCGGGTCACGGAAGATGGCCTGCTGGGCAATATGGGCAATATCCTGCGCGAGCAGCGCCGCTACGACGAGCCCCGCGATTGTCTGCTGGCAGCACTGCAAATCGCCGCCGAAATCGGCGATGTGCGCGGGCGCGGTATCTGGTTGAGCAATCTCGGTCTGGTCTACGACGATCTGGGGCAGCCGGAGCGCGCCATCGAGTATCACAGCCAGTCGATTGGCGTGGCGCGCCAGCTTCATGACCAGCGCGGGCTGGCGACCCGCCTGCGCAAACTGAGCGATTCGTTTCTGGTGGCGGGCAACCCGGTGGAGGCGCTCAAATGTCTGGGGGAGGCGCTCACGATCTATAGCGAAATCGATGACCAGCAGGAAATGCTGGCCGGTTTGATAAGCGGGGCGAAACTGCACCTTGACCTGGGGCAGCAGGCTGCAACACCGCCGGAAGCCCGCGTCTACTTTCAGAACGCGCGCGATTACTACCGCCATGCGCTGGCTCTGGCGCGTGCGCTGAATGACCGCCCGACTGAAGCTCAACTGCTGGCCCGCACCGGCGAGGTTATGCTTCTGCTGGGCGATCAGGCGGAGGCGCAGACGCACTTGCAGCAGGCGCTGCTTTTGTTCAGTGAACTGGGGATGACGGACTGGCAGGCCGCGGTCGAAGATCATCTAAAGCAGCTTACGGAGGCCAAACAGTAGATGTATCGACGGCAGCGCAGCAGCAATGTTACCTTTATCGTGGTGATTGTGTTTGGTCTGGCCGCCGGTATCGGCTATCTGGTTTACGATAACGGTCTGTCTGGCCCGCCGGCCAGCATCATCCCGACTCTATCCCCATCGCCGGAAGCTGAATTGGTGAATGTGGGGCTGGCTGCTACCCCGACCCGTGTGCCCGACACAGCGCGGGAAATTACCGACGGAGCCAGATTCTACGCGCCGACAGCGGGTATCGCCGGCGATGTGATTGAATCCTATCTCAACGGCATAAGCTGGGACGTGACCGATCTGGGCAGTCATGTCGGCCATTTGCAGGGTACGGCGTGGATGGACAAACCCGGCAACATCGTCCTTGCCGGTCATGTCGAGATGTCGGATGGCCGCACCGGCATTTTCGCCAGCCTCGACAGGCTCAACATTGGCGACCCGGTCACGCTGACGCAGAACGGCGAGGAACGCATCTATCAGGTGACGCAGAAATTCACCACTGATCCGACTGATCTCACCGTGCTGTATCCTTCGCAGACGGACAGGCTGACGCTCATCACCTGCTCGGCTTACGATTTCCTGACCGATGAATACCGCGAACGCTTCGTGGTGATCGCTGAACGGGTGAGCTGATTACCCCGCCTGCGCTCCCAGCCAGTCGAGTACATGCCTGTTGAACTGTGACGGCTGCTCCATATTCGGCAGGTGCGCCGTGCCGGACATGACGATCTTCTGCGCGGCGGGAACCTGCCCGGTGAGAAAGGCGCCAACATCGTCGACTTCCGGCTGGTCGAGATCGCCGATGATGAGCAGCAGCGGGGCGCGCAGTTCATCCAGGCGTTTGGCGGCGGGCGGGTCCAGCCGCTCGGCTTTCCCCATACGGGAGGCCAGATTGCGCAGCGCGATGAGATTCATCGCCCGCACTTTATCGCGTATGGCAGCATGAACCTGCTCGGGCTGGCGCTGCGGGCCATCCACCCAGACTCGCACCTCCAGTTCGGCAGCCCGCTCGAAATCGCCGGCATCAAACGCCTTTTGCGCTTCCTCAGCTTCTGCCGGTTCCGTGATCGCCGGGTTGTAATAACCGTCCACCCCGGTCCCCACCAGAATCAGCCCGGCGACTCGCTGCGGGTACGTCAGGGTGAAATCGATGGCGATCATACCGCCAAATGAGACGCCTATCAGGTAGGCGCGTTCGATGCCGAGATGATCGAGCAGGGCGCGCAGGTCTTCATAATGGGCGAACCTGCCCGCGACAGGGTTGGACTGGCCGTAGCCGCGCAGGTCATAGCGTACCGTCCTGTAGTGCTTGGCAAACGCCGCAAACTGATCGTCCCACATGCGCGAATCGCAGATACCGGCATGGAGCAGCACCAGCGCCGGCCCCTCCCCGGCCACTTCGTAATACAGCCGCGCTCCGTTGATGTCGGCAAAACCTGTGCTCATGTTGCCTCCCGCTGTCTGTTCCGTAACCATGCCAGTAGTTCGGTTTTCTCGTCGCCGGGCACGAGTTCCACCGCTTCGATGAAGTTTGCGATGCGGTGCGGCGTACTGCGTTTCGCCAGCGCATACAGCCGCTCTATCAGTTCATCATCGCGCGAAGCAGCCAGCATCACCGCGGCGTAGTGGTGCAGTTCGTCGTGCCGGGTGCTGGTCATCAGATCGTCGAGTACCGGATAAAGTTCGCGCACGTGATTTTCGACAATGTGCGTCACAATGCCCATGCTGACTACCGCCCGGTCACGCGGCAGGAATACATCGATCAACTGCTGGAACAACGCCGCCGGAAAATCTGCGCCGAGCGATTCCAGCGCCCGGCCTACAACCTCGTTCTGGCCGGCTTCCAGCGCATCCAGCCCGCCGAGCAGCAGGAAGGCGTAAATCGTGTGCGTTTGCCCGCGCTGGCTGAGCAGATTGATGGCCGTCACTGCCGGTTCGCCGTTGTACGGCGAAGTCGAGTCGATTTCGCACAGCAGCCGGGTGGCGTGGGTCAGCGCCAGATCAGGCTCGTTGATCGCCAGCCCGACCAGCCCCACCGCCCGCAGATTCTGGGTGACTTCGCCCATCATCGGCACGATTTCGTAGGTCGACAGCCCGCGCAGGTACAGGTCCTGATCATCGGGGTGACCGATATTCACCAGCATTCGCAGCAGTTTCTCGCGGATCAGCGCCCCGGCGTCCTCGTGGTGGCGCTCGAAGTAATGCCACGCTTTGCCGCGCAGCGCCGGCCGCGCCCGGTCATCGAGTTCGGCATTTTCCAGCGTGTGCAGCGCCGCGTCGACCATCTCTCGCCGCCGGGCAGTCGCCAGCAGTTCCAGCGCCAAATCGCGCGCGACTGCCGGGTCGTTTGCCTGTCGAAGCTGCTGGAGAAGGGTGGTCTGGGACATTATTTTCCGCTTTGGCACACTTGTTCGATCCCAAGATAGCGAATCTTGCGCCGGCTGTCAAATCAAAAACGCTGGTCAGCGCATGAAGAAGCGCGCCATGTCGCCGGAGCCTTGCAGCCTATGGCAAAAACTGCCTCAAAATCGCTGATTGCGCGCCACCCGTTCGTTGAGGATGTCGCCCACGTCCTGCCGCTTTTCCGCCACAATCAGATCGAACCAGACGTTGGGGTATTTGTCCTTGATGCGTTCCGTCATGATGGTGACGTACTGCGGCGGGGCGATCACCGTTGCCGCCAGGCTTTTGTCCGACATGAAAAAATCGATCAGGCTGAGGTCGTCCGTCACGATGGGCCGGAACAATTCCCAGTAAGGCCGGGCTGTCTCGAAAAACCAGTCAGTATTCACGCCGGGGCCGAGGATCACCATATGAAAATCGGCCTGTCCGTGAATGGGGCCGGGGCCGGCAACAATCTCTTGCGGCGCGGCCAGCGGATCAGCCATGACCTCCAGCGGCGGTACAGCCTTGAAGTACGGCGGGGCTTCTTCCATGCGCAGAATCGCCAGCGTCTTGTGCGGGTTGTAGTATTCGTCCTCTTTCCACAGGCAGACGCCGAACATCCAGGGCGGGGCCTGGCGCGCTATCCAGTCGAACATGGCGATCGTGGCCTGCGCCTGACTCACTTCGTCGTAAGGTGGGTAGCGGTTATCCTGCTGGTAGAAGCGGCCATGATCGCCCGGCAGGAACGGGAAGATACCGCCCTCCGTCCCCAGCACCGGCACTGCCTGCGTGCCGAACCACTGGGCGCAGCGTTCGTTGAACATGCGGCCCATCGCGATCAGGCCCACCGGGTCACCATACGGAGTCAGGGCAGTGCCGCCAAACACGGTGCGTCCCGGGTCGATTGACTGCTGAAGCGGGTCGTAGGGGTATTCAAAGTGCCAGCCCGGTTCGCGCGCGACCTGGGCTTCCGGCGGGCGGGCGCTGGTCGGGCCGCCGCCCGGCACTTCCTGATAAAAATGATTAAGGATGTAGGGATGCGTGGCGCAGTAAGCGCCGCTCGCCAGAATAGCGCGGAAGCGGTTGTAGTGTCGCTGGCGGATGTCGTTGAGGAAAGCATCCATCCAGGGCACAGCAGCAGCTTTGGGGTCGTCGCTTTCGGCCAGCGGAATAAAGCCCGGATACCCGCCTTGACTGATGATAAATTCCGCCCAGTTGAGCCAGTTATCCACCAGCGGGCGAATCAGGTCCTGATTGCGCCAGTCAATATCGACGCCCGGCGGCCATTCGATACCCAGATTCGGCTCGTTGTAAAACTCGAACCACCTGACCCCGGCTCGCAGGTAGGCCAGTGGTTCATCGCGCATGGCGCGGTCAAATGCGCCCGCCCCAAAACGATAGCGGTACAGGCGCACCACCGGCGTGCTGCCCCGCCGCAGAAACTCAACCGAATCATCGACGTATTCTGTCCCGGCGGCGACCAGCTTCACCCAGCCGATATTCGGGTGCGACCAGCGGTCAAAGTCGAGCGGGGTAATCAGCACCCGCTGGACATGCAGGCCGCGTGGGTTGCGCGACCAGACGTATTGATCGAGGCGCATGGCTACCCTCCTGAACCCCCTGTGACCGGGCCGGGGGTGGGAAAGATCGGGGTCTGCGGCGTTCCCACGGTTCGGATGTCCGCCTGATCGGGCAGGCCAGGTGTTGGTGTCTGGGTCACAAAGCCGGGCGGAACAACGGGGCCGGGCGTTGGATAAACCGGCGGCGATGTGGGGCCGGGAGTCGGCGTTTCGGTGGGGATCAGCGGTACGCCAAACGGCTGGTTGAGCCGGGCGCGTTCATCCAGCGCCTGCTGGGCGTCCGCCATAAAATCGAACACCACCGGGTCGTACAGCGCATCCGGGTTGATGTGCGCCAGCTCCACGCCGATCTGTGCGACGCGATCCCGCCGGACCACAGCGGTCACGGCGACGGTGTACGCTTCCTGCGGGACGATGCTGACCAGTAGCAGGTCGCTGATGACGGTGGGGCGGAAGGTTTCCCAGTATTTGCGGGCCGCATCAAAAAACCATTCTGCCCCCAGATTGGATGCGATCAGCAAGAAGTGATAGTCCGGTAAGCTCGTTTGTGGCATGGCGGACTATTATAGGGAGAAATTCGCTGTTGAAAACCCCAGCATACCCGCTATCAGCCTTCTGGCGTGTGCCATTCATGCTGCGTCAGGCTGCCGGGCTGCCTTCGATAACCACTGCCTGATCGGGCAGATCACCTTCGAGCCGGCGCACCGCCGGATGCGCAAACACCGCCAGGGTGGTCACGATAATGATGATGCCAACCACCACCAGCAGCAGACCGATCCCGGACCCCGGCTGACTGCCGACCAGCGGCACGAAGACTGCCCACGCCGGCGTTCCCACCGCCGGCTCCAGCAGATGATCGACCAGCGCGGCGGTAATCAGGAAGGAAAACGGCGTCAGCAGCATCCCCAACTGACCATAGACTCCAAAGACTCGTCCTTGCAGATCGGCCGGCGTCTTGTTTTGCAGCAGCGTGGCGAAGAGCGCGCCGATAGCCGGCAGCGGGAACATCAGCACGGCCAGCGTCAGCCCCAGCAGCACTGGATGCCGGACTGTGCCATAGACCGTCATGGCCGCGCCAAGCAGCAGCATCCCGCCGGCGATGAGGCGCATCCGGTGGCGCACGCGGCCCGCCACCGCCATCGACGCAGCCCCGGCAAATGCGCCGAAGTTCATGGCGCTCAGCAAAATGCCGAGAATTTCCTCGCTGCCGGTGAGACTCAGAATATAGGGGGTTTCGGTTGCCAGCGGGCCGTTAATCAAAAACCAGATAAACGAAATGTAGAGGATGGTCGCCAGCAGGGCCGGCCGCTGCCGCAGGAAGCGCCAACCGCCTATCGCCTCGCGCCACCACACGCCGCCGGCTTCGCGGCCTTCATCAGACTGCTGCGGGCGCGGGATACGGATGCGCGAGATCACCACAATGGCGATCAGAAATGTCGCCAGATCGACCAGCATCACGCTCACCACGCCGCCAAGCGCGGTATACAGCAGCGCGGCCACTGTCGGTGCGATCACGCCGGCCAGCGGGAAACCAATTTCGCGCAGGCCGTTGGCGCGGTCGCGGTGGTCCTGGGGCACGAGCATGGTGATCGCCGCCTGACTCGCCGGCCCCTGAATCGTGCTAAAAATGCCCGATACCAGCATCATCAGGTACAGATGCCACAACTGAAAGCTGCCCGTCAGAAAGCTGACCAGCAGCAGCGTGGTCGCCAGCGCCTGCCCGGTATCGCCCAGCATAATCACCAGCCGCCGGTCCAGACGATCCGCCACAAAGCCGGACAGCGTGCCGCCGAGCATCCCCGGCAGTTCGGCAAAAAAGGCCGCGATCAGCAGCGGGGCTGTATCGCCGGTATCCGCAAAGACTTTGATGCCGACGGCGATGCCGGTCATCCGGCTGCCGACCAGCGACAGAATTTGCGTGGCGATCAGCACATAAAAGGTGCGAATGGGCTGCATGAGGTGATTCCGGGTCAGAAGCGAGCGAATGTGAGCATTATCTACAAAAAGTGTCGATTGTCCAGATTTGCCCCTTGAGCCTCACGTTACGTTATGGTGTATCCTGCGACGGGTATCAATCGAGCAAGGAGAAACCGTCATGAAGACCCGCTGGATATCGACTGACGATGCCTATCGCCAGATCGTCGCCGCGCCGGAGATGGCAGCCAAAGAGCAGATTTTCCGCGAGCGTTTTGGCCCGCTTTTCGCAGCGATGCAGGAGTCCGCGCCGCATATCCCGGCCCAGAAAGATGCACTGGAAGCCGCGCGGGAATGGGGAATGCTGCTGCCCGAAGACCTGATCGACCTGCCGGAGGCGCTGCGCCGGCTGGAAGCGGCGGATGCGTGGCAGGTGGCAGAAAAGGCGCTGGCCGAAGGCGCTGCCCGGTTCGCGCCGTATACGGATCGTATCACCGTGAACAGCGTCACGGGCTGGCTGCTGCTCACGGACCCGGCCAAAGCTGAGCCAAGCAACAAGGGCTATACCGGTTTCCAGTTCCCCGGCCATGTGGTGAGTATCTTCGATACACCCAACGACTACAATGTGCCGCGCCTGCCGGGGCTGGTGGTTCACGAACTGCATCACCTCGTCCGGTTGGGCCTGTTCCCCTGGACATTCCAGCAGCCTTACAACGTGGCCGATTACATCGTGCTGGAAGGCATGGCGGAATCGTTCGCGGCGCAGCTTTATGGCGAGCAGGTGGTCGGCTATTACGTGACCGACATCGACGCGGCGAACCTGGCAATCGCCAAGGATGTAGTGCAGCAGGGCCTCGACACCAAGGGTGATGTGCGCGGCTATATCTTTGGCGATCACTTTGCGGAGCGATGGGGCTTTGGCAAGATCGGGATGCCGCCGTTCGGGGGCTACGCGGTGGGCTATCATGTCGTGCAGGCTTACCTGCGCCGCACCGGCCAGACCGTCGAGGAAGCGACGTTTATCCCTGCGGATGAGATCGTGGCTGAATCGGGCTATTTCGATTAACGATGGTGTTGGCGAATTAATCTACGCTACCCTATCGGCAATTTAACCCCCTCCGTCTGCCTGCGGCAGCCACCTCCCCCGAATTCGGGGGAGGCCGGGTGGGGGTGTTGCGGAAAATTACGTTCAAAGATGAGTTCGTCAACAGCACCATTAACGAAAATCTCAACACCAGGGCCGCGAGGGGCAAGGGCGCGGAGAATTCTGAGAAAAGCCTCTCTGATCGCCTGCCCCCTGCCTCGCGGCGCTGGCCTGCTGCTAAAACAGCATGTTGCTTCGCGCTTTGAGCGCCGCCACAACCTCGCGGTCGGCTTTGCCGAAGCTGTAGCTGTCGAGCTGTTCAGGCGCGACCCAGGCCCAGTCGCGCACCCCGATAGCCTGCGGCGGGCCGCTGATGTATTCGCAGGTGAACGCATGCAGGGTAATCCTGAAGTGGGTAAAACCGTGCCGCACCACCACGAACAGATCGCCAACATGCACCTCAATCGCCAGTTCTTCGCGCAGTTCGCGCTTCAGGCAGTCCGGCAGCGATTCGTCAGCTTCCTGCTTGCCGCCGGGGAATTCCCACAGCCCGCCGAGCAGGCCATCCAGCGGGCGCTGGGCGATCAGCAGCCGGCCGCGCTTGTTCCAGATAATACCGGCGGCGACATTGTAATGCGGCGTGGTTGCGCGTGCCGTTCTGACAGGCCGTTCATCCTGTGTGCCCCGCGCATAAGCCCGGCAGTATGCCCGGACAGGACACTGTCCGCACTGGGGGCTGCGCGGTTTGCATACTGTCCGGCCCAGTTCCATCAGCGCCTGGTTGTAATCGCCGGGGCGGGATTCCGGCAGCCATGCTTCGGCTCGCTGCCACAGGTCGTTTTTCACGGCGGTCTGGGTCACATCGGCGTCGAGATCGAGCAGGCGGGCGAACACGCGAATCACGTTGCCATCCAGCACGGGCGCGCGTTCGCCAAAGGCAATGCTGGCGATAGCCCCGGCAGTGTAGCGCCCCACACCAGGAAGCTGCTGCCAGCCATCGGCAGTGGTGGGTACACGTCCGCCCATATCATGCGCGATAATCCCGGCAGCGCGGTGCAGGTTGCGCGCCCGGCTGTAATAACCCAGTCCCTCCCACAGCTTGAGCACAGTTTCCAGCGGGGCGTCCGCCAGCGCCTGGATGCTGGGGAATGCCGCCAGAAATCGCTCGTAATACGGAATGACCGTCTCGACCTGGGTCTGTTGCAGCATGATTTCGGACAGCCACACGTGATACGGATCGCGGGTTCTGCGCCAGGGCAGATCGGCGGCGGCGCGGTCATACCACGCCAGCAGGACTGATTGGAAAGTCAGGTTTTGATCCACCAATGTTCAGGATTCTGGTATCCGGCAGTTGCCCAACAAGTATAACATCCTCTGGATGACGCCAAAACCGGCGGCTGCGGCGCGTGCATTCGCGGCTGGGGGCAAGGGCGGGGGTGAAGTAAGTGTCGGGCCGGAAACCACGCTACCTGCGCCTGGGGTTCTCCGCTATAATGCCCCTTCCGAAAGCAGGAAACAAACTGACGCGGAGATTTATGAGTTCGATTGACGATACACAGCCGCGTGTGCCGGTGGTGGATGTGGATGTGCCGGAAGACGCGGAAGAAGGCGAGGGCGGCGGGCCAGGCTGCGCGTTATGGGGTGTGGTCGGGTTCTTCGGGCTGGGGCTGGCGGTGGTGATCGTGCTGCTTTCCGGCGCGGCGGGCTGGACATCGGGTCAGCGGCAGGCGCAAACCTTTGCCACAGCCACCCAGCAGGCCGTGATTCAGGATCAGATCAGCCGCATTCCGGGTGATGTCGCCAGCGGCAACACGGTGCTGCTGAATGCGCGGGTGCAATTTCTGGCGACACTGACCCCGGCGGTAGCCGGTCTGGACGACCTGATGAGCACCGCGACAGCGGTCTATCTCAACACCCTGCCGACAGAAACTCCACAGCCGACGGCCACCCCCGAAGCGACGGATGAAATCGCTGCACCGGTGGATACGCCAGTGTTTGAAGTGCAGATCGAGGCCAGCGGCAGTGGCTATGACCTGCCCGGCCTGCTGGAACAGGCGCGCACCGCCATCCGGTTGGGCCAGTATGCCGAAGGCGTTGATCTGCTTCAGGTGATCGAAGCTGTCGACAGCACCTATGAGGCTGCCACTGTGCGCGGGCTGATGCTGGAAGCCCTGACGACTCAGGCGCTGCGGCTGTTCCGGGGCGGCGGTAATCTGGCTGAGGCGATCCTGCTGGTCGATGAGGCTGAAAAGTACGGCCTGCCGGCGGACAGCGAACTGCGCTATGAGCGATATGTCGCGGCGCTGTACCTCAACGCCAAAAGCAAGATCGGGACGGATTTCGGGGCGGCGATTCGGGCGCTTCAGGAAGCCTACAACGTCGCGCCCAATTACCGCGATGGCGAACTGCGGCGGCTGTTGTTCGGCCAGTATGTGGCCTATGGCGATGCGTGGGCAGCCGAGGGGAATTACTGTTCGGCCTTCCCGCAGTATCAGAACGCGCTGAACATCTTCAATGATGGCGGTGTGGCCGCCAAACGCGACAATGCGGAACTCATGTGCCAGCAGGGCACGCCTGTACCGGGGCCAGACGGCCAGCCGATTGCGCCGGTAGGTGTGCCGCCAACGCCGGAGAATTGAGCAGACGTTCTCATGCCGCACTCATCCATAGCTAACTTGCATCTTACACATGCGTCCTATGCTTGTACGCAAGCGAATCTGACGCAGTAAGTTGATTCCTCCTTCCTCCAAAGTGGTGTGAGATGTGTTGTAAGGGTCAGATTCGCGGGCTAGTGCGTTCGTGAAACCGAACCACCCATAGCCCTTCCCTCAATAAGCCGCGTGTTAGTGTCCCCCCTCACTAAACGCGGCTTATTTAATGCAGATTCCCGGTTGTCTTTTGACGCAGCAGCATTGTATCCAACTGATCCAGCACCGCCTGCGCCTGCGCCAGATCAATCCAGCCATCGGTGATGGTCAGCGCGCCGCTGACAGCCTCGTTTACCTTGAGGTAGAAAGTCCCCTCAGCGGGGTAATCGATGCCGGACTGACCGCTGAACAGCAGCGCATGAAGACACCCCAGCAGCGACCCGGCCTGCGACCCGACCATGACGCCCTTGCCCGCCGCCTGTGCCCCGCGCAGCATGACGCCCGCTTCGCTGAAGCCGTTGCGCGCCGTTTTGATGTTGAGCACATCAAAGGTCTCAAACTCAATTTCGCGCGCCAGATCGGACAGCGTAAAAGCTGAGTCGTCGGCGATCAGCGGCAGGATGCCCCGGTTTCGCAGTGTCTGCCGCTGCTTCAGATGATGGATAGGCAGCGGTTCCTCGCACCACTTCACGCCCAGATCAGCCAGCACAGGCAGATACTGGTCGGCTTCGTCGAGTGTATAGCACTGGTTGGCATCCACATACAATTCGAGCGAATCGCCAAAAGCCTGCCGGATGCGCCGGATTTGTTCGGTTTCGCGGGTGAAGTCCTTGCCCACCTTGACCTTCAGGACGCGCACACCGCATTCATACACCCACTGCGCCTCGTCCAGCACTTCATCGAGCGTGCCTGTGCCCAGAATAAAGCTCACCCGCACCCGTGACTGAGTTACGTGCAGCAGATCGGCCAGCGCCTGTCCCTGTGATCGGGCAAAAGCCGCGTGCAGGGCCAGATCAAGCGCGCCCTTCGCCGTATTGTTGTTCCTGATAAGGTTCAGCTTGCGATGGGCGGCGTGGATGTCCTCCAGCGATTCGATGCGCTGACCGATCAGCAGATCGGAACATTCGCGCGCGATGATGGCAGCGATGGATTCCGGAGTCTCGCCGTAGATGCTGGGGCGCGGTGGGGCTTCGGCCACACCGGTTGCGCCGTTGCTCAGTTCGGCATAGACCAGCACGTGATCGAGTTGATCCAGCCGGTGATCTTTGCCCCAGCTTAACGCGCTCCTGAGTTCGAGCCTGTAGGGCTGCGTCCACAAACGCTTCAGCGTAACGGCCATACTATTCCCTCCGGTCTGCCGATCATTCGGGCACGAGGTTATTGTAAAGTTCCTCAAAGGCGCGTTCCATGTTGCGCGCCTCGAACTGCATGGTCAGTGCGGCCTTTTTCAGTTCCTCAGGATCATCAACGATGTGGGCTGCAATCAGCCACTGCGCATCCTTTTCCTTCATCCCGGTGGTATCGTGACCATCGAACAGGCGGGCGTAGGCGCGTTCGCCTTGCTGTAGCTGAAGCTGCATCAGATCGAGCAGTTCTCGATAGCGCATGATCGCCTGCCGGACTTTTTCGATTTCCTCATGTGTAGCCATTTCAATTTGCCTCCATTAATGCTGCAACCTCGCTGGCGACTTCCGACGGGGTCAGGCCATCAATCATCAGGCAGCGATAGCGTGGGGTCTGATTGTTCCCATCATAGGGTTCGCCGCCATAATTATGCGCCTCAGCCCGCGCTGTGACCACTGCCTTTGCCGTGATTTCCCCCGCCTCCAGCAGCGCCAGGGCTTCCAGCCGCCGTCCTTCTGGCAGAAAGCTGAAGTCTGCCGCCGCATGCGTGCTAGCAAGATAATCGAAGCGGTCGGCCCGGTTGCTCAGCCGGCGCAGGCGGGTCAGCGGGTCGATCCATAGTTCGCACACGTTCCAGCGAGGATAGCGCGCCAGAGCAAAGGCAATCTCGTCTGGCCCGCGCAGCCCATCCGACAGCAGCGGCGTATGCCCATCCCAACGGTAATACAGCCAGCCATAAGCTGCTGCCGATCCACCGGCGTCAAAATCCCGGGCAAAGCGGTGGGTGAGTTTAAAACGCTGTTCGCGATCCTTGACCGGCTGCACCGCTTCGCCGCCGATCACCTGCGCTGTGGGAATGATGATGAGGTCAGCCAGTTCGCGGCGATCAGGCAGATCGTCGTGATAGCGAACCATCCCGGCCTGGCGCATAGCGGCCAACTGCGCCAGCGTGGTCGATTTGCCGGTTCCGGTCAGGCCGACGACCATGCACACCCGCACATCTGCCAGAGGTGTGCAGTCCGGCGCGGGGTGCAGGCGCACGTTGGGATAGCGCGCCTCGAACTGCGCTCTGAGATCGTCCGGCAGCAGCGGCCAAACGGATTCGAGATAGAAGGCGCGGGGATCATCCATTTGTGCTGCACCAGATCGATAACCGCCTCTGTCCCGCTGCGCGAGACCCCTCCCCCGAATGCTGCGAAGCGTCCCTGTGAGGCGGGGAAGGCAGGGTAGGGGTGTAGCAGGAACGGTATGCCAACATGCTAAGGAATACACCCTTGTTTACACTGCCAGCACTGGCTGCCGCTGATGCCACGTCGTGACCTGCTGGTAGGCGTGGCCGACCTTCAGCAGCAGGTCCTCGCTGAACGCCGGGGCGATCAGTTGCAGGCCGATGGGCAGGTGCTGGCTGTCAAAGCCGCAGGGTATGTTCAGGCCCGGCACGCCCGCCAGACTGGCCGGCAGGGTGAACACGTCCTCCAGATACATCTTGAGCGGATCATCGGTTTTCTCGCCAAATCTGAAGGCGGTGGTCGGCGTGGTCGGCGTAGCGATGATGTCCACCTGCTCGAAGGCTTTGTCGAAATCCTGTTTGATAAGCGTGCGGACAGCCTGCGCCTTGGCGTAGTAGGCATCGTAGTAGCCGGCCGAAAGCACATACGTGCCGATCATGATGCGCCGCTTGACTTCCGCCCCGAAGCCCTGCCCGCGTGTGGCCTTGTAAGTCGACCACATTTCGCCCTTGTCCACGCGCAGGCCGAAGCGCACACCGTCGTAGCGGGCGAGGTTGGCGCGTGCTTCCGCCGGGGCGAGGATGTCATAGGTTGGCAAGCTGCAATCGGTGTGCGGCAGGCTGATTTCGATGGCTTCCATGCCCAGATGTTCGAGCTGCGCGATGGCGGCCCGCACCGCCTGTTCGACTTCCGGCGCGATACCCTCGATGAAATATTCCTTCGGCACACCTACCTTAAGGCACTTCACGTCCCCGTTCAGCGCCGCCAGATAATCCGGCACGGCCAGCGGCATGCTGGTCGAATCGAGTGGGTCATGCCCGGCTATCACCTGCAGGATGCGGGCGGCATCCTCGACCGAGCGCGTCAGCGGTCCCGGACAATCGAGCGAGGAACCAAACGCGATCAGCCCATAGCGCGAAACCCGTCCGTAGCTCGGCTTGAGCGCCGTGATGCCGCAGAAGGCCCCCGGCTGGCGGATGCTGCCGCCCGTGTCCGTGCCGAGCGCGCCCGCTGCCATACCCGCCGCCACTGCCGCCGCGCTGCCGCCGCTGCTGCCGCCCGGCACGCGAGATGTATCCCAGGGGTTGCGCGTGCTGAAGAAGCCGGAATTTTCCGTCGATGACCCCATCGCAAACTCATCCATGTTGAGTTTGCCCAGCAGCACCATCCCGGCTGCTTCCAGCCGTTCGACGCAGGTTGCCGAAAAGACCGGCGTATACCCCTTGAGTATCTTCGAGCCGCAGGTCGTTTCCACACCTTTTGTCGAAAGCACGTCCTTGATCGCCAGCGGGATACCCAGCAGCGGCTGATCTTCACCCGCCGCCCGCGCCTGATCGGCCTGTTCGGCAGCCCGGAGCGCCGCATCCGCCGTTACGGTGATGTAAGCCTGAAGCTGCGGGTCCAGTTGTTCGATGCGATCCAGATAGGCGCGGGTCAGTTCGACAGCCGAACATTCGCGCGCGCGCAGTTTTGCCAGCAGTTCGGTGATGGTCAGGGCGGTCAGTTCAGTCATGAGTCTGTCCGTGATGCAGGGTTAAATGACAGGCGCAAGTATAGCACAGGACCTTTTGTGCCCGAAACGCCGGATCAGGCAGGGCGACCCGGCTAAACCGGTGTTGGAACGATCGTACTGGCTGTATTGACGCTGAGGGTGACCGCTACCCCCTGCGCCCGTGACATTTCTTGAACTTCAGCCCGCTGCCGCACGGACACGGATCGTTGCGCCCGACGCTGGCAAACTGTTTTTCCTGTTCCAGTTTCTCCCGCGCCAGATAAAACATGACGTTGGCCGGGGCGCGACCCGCCCGCAGTTCGGCAGCCATCATGCGCATGGGCCGGTCAATGTGGTTGAAGAAGGCCCGGTAGCCGGCGCACAGGTAATTCAGGCCCGGTTCACCGTCCGGCGTGCGGATAAAACGATCTTTAGGGCAGCCGCCGTTGCAGACGAAACGCACTTCACAGTCGCGGCAGTACTGCGGCAGCGCCTCTTTTTTGGCCTGCCCGAATTCCCACTGCCGCGTCGACCCGACCATCTCGTTCAGCGGCGTTTGCTGGATATTGCCGAGGCGGTAATTCGGCTCGACAAAATGGTCACAGGAAAACACGTCCCCGTTGTGTTCCAGCGCCAGCGCCGCGCCGCAGGTTTCCTCAAAGACGCACAGGCCGGGCCGCTGCCCGCTCCATGCCGCCAGCGCGACATCGAAAATCTGCACAAAGATGCGGCCAACATCGTGCAGCACCCAGTCATCGAAAATGGCGCTGAGGAAGCTGCCGTACTGTTCGGCGGTGATCGAACGTTCGGTCACGGTCTCGCCTTCCTGAAAGCCGGTTTCGTTGGCCCGCTCCACGATGGGGATAAACTGGATGAAGTTGACTTTCAGCTCGTCGCGGAAGAAGCGGTAGACTTCCAGCGGATAGGGCGCGTTGGCGGCGTGAACAGTACACAGAATATTGTAATCGACGCCGTGTTTTTCCAGCGCCGCCCGCCCGCGCATCACCCGGTCAAAGGTGGGCTGGCCGCCTTTATCTACGCGGTAGGCATCATGAATGTGGCGCGGCCCATCAACACTCAGGCCGATGAGAAAATCGTTTTCCTTGAAGAACGCCGCCCACTCATCATTCAGCAGCACGCCGTTGGTCTGGAAGCTGTTGAACACCCGCATCCCCGGCTTTCTGTATTTCTGCTGGTAGCGGATCGCCTGCCGGAAAAAGTCCAGCCCCATGAGGGTGGGTTCGCCGCCCTGCCAGGCGAAGGTGACTTCGGGAACCTGCTGCGCCTCGATGTACTGCTGGATATACTGCTCCAGCAGGTTATCCGCCATACGGAAACTGCTGTTGGGATACAGCTTTTCTTTGGACAGAAAGTAACAGTATTTGCAGTCGAGGTTGCAGATCGCGCCGCTGGGCTTGGTCATGAGGTGGAACGCGCGCGGCATCGGGCCGGGTTCCAGCACCGGAATATCGTCAATCTGGATGGTCGTTTGCATCAGGTTCTCAGGTCGTTTACCGGACACTGCGCCAATTATTATGACGCAATTCATCTTTATTGCAACGCCGGCCCGGTGCTGAATACCGGCAACGACCGCCGGTTTTTCTTTCAGCATCCGCTGTCATCAGGGCAGCAGGTTCGTTTCGATCAGGTAGTCATGGATCAGCCGCGCCGCCAGTTGATGCCCCGCCGCGTTCCAGTGCCCATCTGCCGGGAAATAGAGCATGTGCCCCTGTTCGGCTTCAGCCCGGAAACCGGGCAGCAAATTCAGAAAGGCGATTCCATTGTCTGCCGCGATCTGCGCCAGCCGCGCCGCCGCTGAGTCAAGCTGTTCGACAGCCACGCCGGGCATCTCATCCTTGATGATCGGCCAGTAGACATGCTCGCGCGTCGGCACAAAGACCAGTACCAGGTAGCATCCTGTTCGGCTGCGAGCTGCTGCGCCTCGGCCAAAGCGGACTCGGTCAGTTCCCAGCCTCGCTGGACATCAGGCGAATCGGGGTCGGTCCATTCCCAACCGCCGTGACTGAGGCGCATTCTGAACTGCCCGTTGTCAAAAATCCGGTAGGAAAATTCATCCATCTGGGTGAGTTTCGGGTCCAGCAGGGTCATGAGCAGTTCAAAGGTTCTTAAATTGTAGGGAAAGCCGGGGTCCATCGACTGCCGGGCCTCCGTCAGATAATCTGTCTTTCCCGAAGTCAGAAATTCTTCAGCCCCGACACTTTCGATCAGATCGTTACTGAAGAACGACCATATCCACAGCCGCGCACTCATTGGAACGGCGTAACGCCGGATCGCAGCCGGGTAAACATACGAGTTCCATCCGGCCCAGCCCAGATTAGCAACACGGGCCGCGCTCAGTTCTTCAAGACGAGTCGGCCAGATATACGGCTCATCGACTCCAAAACCGAACGTAAACGAGTCTCCAATGGTGACAATATCAACCCGTTCGCTCAGCGGCCCGTCGCGCAGCCCAAGATCATTGGTGCGAATAGTGTAGTCAAAATCAGGATGCGCAGTAATCCGCGCCTCCATATTGGGTTTCAGATGCAGCACCAGTTCATCGTCAGACTGCCACAACTCGATCTGCTGGCGATTCAGTTCCATCAGGGTGGGCAGCGAAACCAGGTGGAGCAGACCTTCCAACAGCCCGATAGCCGCCAGAATCCCAAACACAATCAACACGACACGGCTCACAGCAAAACGAAGGGCTTGAACAAAGCGCATGGTACTCAAAATTCCCATTTGTGAAGTCCGATAGTCCCAGTATAGGCGAGGACACGCGATTCCATTTACATAGATGGGCACAATCTTTTGAGCGATCAGAGCGGGTGCGTTATCCTCTGTGCTCAGTGCGGCACACAAGACCAAGAGGTTATCATGCGGATTCTATACATCGACATCGACAGTCTGCGGCCTGACCATCTCGGCTGTTACGGCTATCATCGCAGCACCAGCCCCAACATTGACCGGATCGCGCAGCGGGCGACCCGCTTCGAGAACGTGTACATCACCGATGCGCCCTGCCTGCCATCGCGCACGGCGCTGTGGAGCGGGCGCTGCGGCTTTCATACCGGCGTCGTCGGGCATGGCGGCACAGCCGCCCAGCCATTTATCGAAGGGCCGACGCGCGGCTTCCGCGATCTGTTCGGCACAACCGGCTGGATGCACGCCCTGCGCCAGGCCGGGTATCATACCGTAACCGTCAGTTCGTTTGGCGAACGGCACGCGGCACATCACTGGTACGCGGCCTATAACGAAATCCACAATCCCGGCTACAACGGCATGGATCGCGCCGATCAGGTTGTGCCCACCGCCATCGACTGGATTGAACGCAACGGCACGGCTGATAACTGGTTCCTGCACGTCAACCTCTGGGACCCGCATACACCCTATCGCACTCCGGAAGCGTTTGGCAATCCGTTCGAGAACGATCCCCTGCCGGACTGGTACACCGAAGCGGTGCGCCAGCGCGGCTGGGATGGCTTTGGCCCGCACAGCCCGCAGGAAATCTATGGTCATCAGGATCACCCCGAATTCGCCCGCACCTATCCCAACATCCCAACTCGTCTGGACACAATGGCGGCGCTCAAACGCTGGATCGACGGTTACGACACCGGTATCCGCTACGCCGATGACTGGATTGGCCGCCTGCTCGATTCGCTGGAACAGGCTGGCATATTGAACGAAACCGCCATCATCGTCAGCGCCGATCACGGCGAGAATCAGGGCGAACTGAATGTGTGGGGCGATCACCAGACTGCCGACCAGATCACCTGCCGCATCCCCCTGATCGTTTACTGGCCCGGCATCACCGAGGCCGGCCATGTTTACCGGGCGCTGCATTATCACTACGACTGGGCGGCGACGCTGATCGAACTGGCGGGCGGCTCCGTGCCAGCCAACTGGGACGGCCAGCCGTTTACCGCGTCCTTCCAGGCGCACACCGAAGCCGGCCGACCTTATCTGGTGACGAGTCAGGGCGCATGGGCGGTGCAGCGCGGCGTGCGTTTCGATCACGACGGCCATGCCTATCTCTGCCTGCGCACCTATCACGACGGCCACAAGATGCTGGACCCGGTGATGCTTTTCGATCTGACTGACGACCCGCGCGAGGAACATAACCTGGCTGAAAGCCGGCCGGAACTGGTGCAGCAGGCGCTGGCGCTGCTCGAGGACTGGTATCAGCACATGATGGCGACCAGCCGGCACAACGTCGATCCGCTGATGACCGTCATGCGCGAAGGCGGGCCGTTCCACACACGCGGCGAACTGCCGGCCTATCTCCAGCGGCTGCGGGCTACCGGG
>Ga0079224_100002643_pt1 | contig 21992 bp, 19 predicted proteins | sample Stecom2015_FD_80414 | JGI IMG/M metagenome (GOLD analysis project Ga0079224, IMG submission 80414) | Agricultural soil microbial communities from Utah to study Nitrogen management - Steer compost 2015 | ecosystem: Environmental > Terrestrial > Soil > Agricultural land | place: USA: Utah...
CCCTTCGACAAGCTCAGGGACCCCCCTTCGACAAGCTCAGGGACCCCCCTTCGACAAGCTCAGGGACCCCCTTCGACAAGCTCAGGGACCCCCCTTCGACAAGCTCAGGGACCTCCCTTCGACAGGCTCAGGGACCGTCCTTCGACAAGCTCAGGAACCTTCGACAACGCTAAGTGAACTAAAAAACTACTGTTTGTCGTCCTCTAACCACTAAGCCGCACCGGTGGCTGAGCGAGTCGAAGCCCGTTTAAATGTGATTATTACACGTATTCCAAAAAAATTGTACATTACGCGCCGCAACCAACCTTAGACGCGTAATGCCCTCGTTTGTCATCGGAGTCGACTTCGGGACGGACTCTGTTCGGACCGTAATTATCGACACTACCAACGGGACGGAGGTGGCCGCCTCGGTCTTTCACTACCCGCGGTGGCGTGACGGAAAATATTGCCGTCCCGATCAAAACCAGTTCAGACAACACCCGCTCGACTATCTCGAAGGCCTCGAAACCACAATACGCGACTGTGTCCGGCAAGCAGGGCAGGGAATAGAAAAAAACATTAAGGGAATATCTGTCGATACCACCGGCTCCACACCCGTTGCCGTAGATCGCACCGGTACCCCACTCGCGTTGAACCCGGAGTTCAGCGAGAACCCGAACGCCATGTTCGTGCTGTGGAAAGACCACACGGCAACTGCCGAAGCGGCGGAAATCAACCGTCATGCCGCTAACCTGAACGCACCCTACCTGAAATTCGTGGGGGGAATCTACTCCTCAGAATGGTTCTGGGCTAAACTGCTGCACGTTCTTCGCATCGACGAAGCTGTCCGTAAGGCTTGTTATTCCTGGGTTGAACACTGCGATTGGATACCATTCGTATTAACAGGCGGTAACGACGTCCACAAAATGAAACGCGGCGTGTGTGCCGCTGGCCATAAGGCGCTATGGGCCGAAGAGTTTGGTGGACTTCCGCCGGACGACTTCTTCTCATCGCTTGATCCGCTCCTCAGCGGATTTACCTCGCGACTGTTCCGCGACACGTATACATCTGACCAGGCGGCCGGAAGACTCTCGGATGAATGGGCGCAACGGCTCGGACTTACCACCGACGTCGTCGTAGGTGTTGGCGCTTTCGATGCACACATGGGCGCCGTGGGGGGACAGATCGAAGCGTATCACCTCAGCAAGGTAATGGGTACTTCCACCTGCGATATGCTCGTAGCGCCAATTGATGAAATGAACGGTAAACTGGTGCGGGGTATTTGCGGACAGGTAAACGGATCAATCATTCCCGGCATGATTGGCCTCGAAGCAGGACAATCGGCCTTTGGCGATACCTATGCCTGGTTCAGAAACCTTCTGTCGTGGCCGCTCGATCATTTGCTTGACAATTCCACACTTGTCAATGACGAACTTCGCCGGCAACTGAAGACCGAGATTACCGGAAATATAATTGCGGGACTTAGTCGCGAAGCTGCTGCACTACCGTTGGACGACGACGGAGAACTTGCGATAGACTGGCTCAACGGACGGAGAACTCCGGACGCAGACCAAACCCTTAAGGGTGCTATCGCGGGACTCAAGCTCGGCAGCGACGCCCCCAGAGTATTTCGCGCATTAGTGGAGGCTACATGTTTTGGTGCACGTGCCATTGTCGACCGCTTCCGTGAGGAAGGCGTACCAGTAAAAGGGCTCATCGGACTGGGCGGTGTTGCAAGGAAGTCGCCCTACATCATGCAGGTAATGGCCGATGTCATGAACATGCCGATCCGCATCCACCGCTCGGAACAAACGTGCGCTGCAGGCGCCGCCATGTTTGCCGCCGTGGCTGCGGGAATATACCCGCGCGTGGAAGATGCGATGAATGCTATGGGTCAGGGATTTGACGCCGAGTATAAACCCGATAGCTCAAGGACTGAATACTATGAAAAGCGATATAAGAAATACCAGGACTTCGGCGTGTGGCTGGAACGCAAGCGTCTCCAACCCGATTTAGTATAAGGATGTCGAAGTTCGATCATATCAGGGAAGCGGCATACAAAGCTAACGTTGATCTCCAGCGTTTGGGCCTCGTCATTCACACATTCGGAAATGTGAGTGCTGCCGACCGCAGTCTCGGTGTCTTTGCAATAAAACCCAGCGGGGTACCGTACGACCTTCTTACACCCTCGGGCATGGTGATTGTCGACTTTGACGGGGCCAAGGTTGAAGGGGAATTGCGGCCATCATCCGATACGCTCACACACGCAGTGTTGTACAAACATTGGGAAGGTATCGGCGGGATTGCCCACACGCATTCAACCTACGCTACGAGTTGGGCTCAGGCATTGCGCGACATTCCGCTATATGGAACCACGCACGCCGATCATTGCACGCACGACATCCCTTGTGCGGCACCGATGGCCGACGAAATGATCCGCGGCAACTACGAGTATCAGACAGGGTTCCAGATTCTGCAGTGCTTTGAGGAACGACGCCTGGATTATCGCGAAGTTGAAATGATTCTCGTCGGGAATCACGCGCCTTTCACCTGGGGCGCTACTGCTGAGAAAGCTGTCTACAACAGCTCTGTGCTGGAGGAGATCGCCCGGATGGCGTACCTCACGCAGAGTATCAATCCCCATGCGCAGCGCATGAAGGATGCTCTGATTAAAAAACATTACGAACGAAAGCACGGTCCGAATGCCTATTATGGCAACTGACCACTAACATGATGATGCAGCCCTTACGGGCAAGTAAATAATATAGAATGACCGATTTCAAGAACCCGGAAGCCTGGTTTATCACAGGCAGTCAGTTTCTCTATGGTGAAGAAACTTTGCGGCACGTAGCCGATCACGCGCAGCAGATTGCGGCGTCGCTCAATGATGTAAAAGGATTTCCTGTAAGGATCGTTTTTAAGCCCGTGCTTAAAACGCCCGAAGAGATAGCAGCCTTGTGTCGGGAAGCCAACAACACCGATAGCTGCGTTGGACTGGTAGCGTGGATGCATACCTTCTCTCCGGCGCGCATGTGGATTGGCGGACTCAAAATTCTCAGAAAGCCGCTTCTTCACCTGCACACTCAGTTCAATCGCGAGATTCCATGGAAGACCATCGATATGGACTTCATGAACCTGAACCAAAGTGCGCACGGCGACCGCGAGTTCGGTTTCATTATGTCGCGCATGCGGCTCCGTCGTAAGGTCGTGGTTGGACATTGGCAAGACCCTGCAGTTCACGCCCGTATGGAATCGTGGCTGCGTGCTGCATTGGCGTGGAGCGATTGGCAGGGAGGCCGCTACTGCAGGTTCGGCGACAACATGAGGCAGGTAGCGGTAACCGAAGGCGACAAAGTAGAAGCCGAGATTAAGTTTGGATATGCCGTCAATGGATATGGCGTAGGTGATCTCGTTGCAGCCATCAGCGAAGTTACTGACCAGGAAGTTGACACGCTTGTGTCAGAGTATCACGATCGTTACGCTGTCAGGCCTGAACTACAAAAAGGTGGAGACCGCCATGCGTCATTGCGCGAAGCGGCACGTATTGAGGCTGGCCTTCGTCAATTCCTGAAAGCCGGCAATTTTAAGGGCTTCACCGATACCTTTGAAGATTTGCACGGTCTTCCCCAATTGCCTGGTATTGCAGTCCAACGGCTGATGGAAGAAGGGTATGGATTTGGCGCTGAAGGCGACTGGAAGACGGCGGCGCTGGTGCGCGCCATGAAGGTAATGGCGACCGGTTTGAAGGGTGGGAATTCTTTCATGGAGGATTACACATATCACTTCAACGGCGCAGGTTCGATGGTGCTTGGAGCGCACATGCTGGAGATCTGTCCGTCCATCGCGTCAGGGAAACCCTCATGTGAAATTCATCCTCTGGGAATCGGTGGAAAGGCCGATCCGGTTCGGCTCGTTTTCGGCAGCGGTGCCGGACCCGCGATCAACGCCTCCATCATCGACATGGGCAACCGCTTCCGACTGCTCGTCAATGAAGTTGAGGCAGTTGCACCGGAGCACGATTTGCCGAAGCTTCCCGTGGCACGCGTGCTATGGAAGCCCATGCCTGACATGAACACGGGTTGTGCAGCCTGGATTCTCGCCGGCGGCGCGCATCATACATGCTATTCTCAGAATCTCACTTCCGAACATCTCGAAGATTTTGCTGAAATCGCGGGCGTGGAGTTCGTCAAGATCGACAGGAACACATCGCTCTACCAATTCAAGAACGAGCTGCGCTGGAACGAGGTCTATTGGAACAACTGACCTAACCTATGTGATCTATGTGTAACCCTATGTTCCCTATGTGGTCCAACATAGATTGAATTCGAACCGCATAGGTAACATAGACTCGCATAGGTCCCATAGATTACCCTGCCAGGAACCAACGGCCCACTAGTAAAGCGTTGGTAATTTCATTACTTTGGTAGCTCTATGGAAAGCCTGAAATTATTGAGGATTGACAGCGACTCCAGGATGCCGAAATACCGCCAGATCGTTAATTCAATCCTGGAGGAGATCGAAAAAGGGAGCTTAAAGGTGGGCATGCGCATCCCTTCAATCAACGAGATTTCAGAGGAATACTACCTGTCGCGCGATACGGTCGAGAAGGCATACAATTTTCTTAAGGAAAAAAAGATCATCGTATCGGCAAAAGGAAAAGGCTACTACGTGGCGCGCGCGGTGGAGTCATCCGGCCTCTCCGTATTGTTCTTAATGAACAAGCTCAGCTCATACAAGCTGCGCATTTACAACGCGTTTGTCGGCAGCCTGGGCTCACGCACGCGGGTCGATCTTAAAGTTTATCACTGCGATCCCAAAGTGTTTCTCAGTGAACTGGAAGAATCACGCGGCGCGTATGACTATTACGTCATCATGCCGCACTTCAAGGACGAAACGCTGAGTCATCGGACGGTAACGCCGGAAGTCCTCGAGGCATTGCGCACCCTTCCCGAAGAGAAGGTCATCTACATCGACAACATGGTTCCCGACCTGGAGGCGCGGTCGGCCGTCTACCAGGATTTCAGGATGGATATCTATGAAGCGTTGAGTGAAGCGATCGAATGCCTCCGCTCGTATCAGAAACTGATCCTCGTATATCCGCGCAAGGCGGTTTATCCTTATCCTACCCGGATACGTACCGGCTTCCAGCAATTTTGCTCGGACTACGATTTTCAGTTCGAAATACTGGATCAGATTTACACCGACATGGAACTGCAGTCGAAGGACGCGTACATCATCATTGAAGAGAACGACCTCGTGGCGCTTGTCAAGCAAATCCGCGATCGGGGCCTTACCATGGGAAAGGATATCGGTGTGATTTCATACAACGACACACCCCTTAAGGACCTGCTGGGCATCACCGTGATATCCACTGACTTCGACGCGATGGGAGAGACCGCCGCTTACATGATCCAGTCGCGCAAGCAGGAAGTGGTCAAGAACGCCTTCCATTTTATCAACCGGGATAGTATCTGAATTTCTCCCCTGACAGTACAGGACAGCCCGTGCTACTGATGCGGGTATGTTTGGTAAATTAGCGAACTGCCCCATACCTATGGCATCATTCGACAAGAAAAGTCTGGTTTCCAAACTTGACGCCGTCAATGAATACGAACGGCAACCTGTACCGCAAGACAAGCTCAAGGGTTGGAAGAGTTTTATTGGAACTTACGCCGGCGAACATACTGCTGGTACGGAGTTCGTCCTGGGCCCACTCTTCGTTGCCCACGGGGTAGCGGCAGCCGATTTGCTTTGGGGGCTCCTGATCGGTAACCTACTGGCGGTATTGAGCTGGGCATATCTCACGGCAAAAATCTCGGTCAGAAAGCGCGTGACGCTGTACTATCAGCTTGAGAAAATAGGCGGGAAGAATTTCGCGCTCGGTTATAACCTGGTCAATGCGGGGTTGTTCTGTTTTCTCGCCGGATCCATGATTGCCGTCAGTGCAACGGCGATAGGAATACCATTTGATCTCACAATGCCGACGTTGAACGACATCTATCCCAACAGTATGGGATGGGTCATCACGGTGCTCGTGGTTGGGACGATCACGACGCTTGTCGCCATGTTCGGCTTCGACCAGGTAGCGCGATTTGCCAATCTCGCTGCGCCATGGATGATCATGATATTCATTGCGGCTGCCGTAGCTGTGCTTCCGGAGCTCGGCGTCAAGTCGTTTTCAGACTTCTGGCCCGTGGCAGAAAACACGATTTGGAAGGGCGTGCCTCTTGAAGGTCAAAGCAAATTCACCTTCTGGCATGTTACCTTCTTCGCGTGGTTCTGCAATATGGCCATGCACATCGGGATGGCGGATATGTCACTGCTCCGGTATGCGAAGAAGTGGCAGTATGGTTTCGCTTCTTCCGCAGGTATGATACTCGGTCACTACATAGCCTGGGTTGCTTCGGGAATTTTGTATGCACTCTTCCTTCAGAAGACGGCCAACAGTACAGAATTTGCGCCGGGACCCGTAGCCTACAACGCGGCCGGCATTGCAGGGGCGCTGTGTGTTATCATCGCCGGGTGGACAACAGCCAATCCAACGCTATATCGAGCCGGACTTGCCATCCAGGCGATCAATTCCAATTGGAAGACGTGGAGGGTGACATTTGTAGTAGGATTGGTGACTACCATCGCGGCGATGTTTCCCGCTCTCGTCATGAAGTTGCTGGAATTTGTCGCCCTTTACGGCCTTATCCTGATGCCAGCCGGAGCTGTGATCTTTGCGGATGTCTACTTACTGCCCAGGCTGGGCCTCCAGGAGGAGTATGCCGAACGGGCGGGCATACACTTCAACACCGCTGCCGCAGGTACCTGGATATTGACATTGTTGATTTGTCTTTGGTTGAACCTGAGCTTCGGCATCGAGATTTTCTTTGTCGGATTGCCAGGATGGTTTATCGCCGTTGTGCTGTATGTGATATTAAGTAAGTTGATACAAAAGCGTCCGGGAATCGCGTAAACATTGAGTCTATGAAATCCAGGATTATAATGTTCGTATCTTTCATCTTCCTTGCGATGACCATCGTCCCGGCATTTCTTGTGTTCGCGCAGGTTATGACCATGAGTCAGAACAAGACACTCATGTTCATAGGCACGGTGGGATGGTTTGTCACAGCACCCTTTTGGATGAAGAAATGATCCGATGAAATCTCACGCCGCAGGAGCAACACAGTTTCTTGCCGACCGGCCACGGTCGAAATGGCATGACGACACCCTGTGGTTTGTTCGTGCAAAGCGTGATGCGGCGATGCACACCGTCCCCGACTGGGAAGACCTTCGCAATGCGGCGTCCGCGATTAAGGATGACGTCTTAGCCAATCTCGATACTTATCTCATTCAATTTGAACAGGCGGCAACAGCCAACGGCGTAAAGGTGCTCTGGGCCGTTGACGCTGAAGAGCACAACCGACACGTACTGAACATTCTCAAAACGCACAAGGTGCGGCGGCTCGTCAAGAGCAAATCCATCCTTACCGAGGAGTGCCACCTTAACCCATTTCTCGAGAAGAGTGGCATTGAAGTGGTAGACACAGACCTCGGTGAACGCATCGTACAATTCCTCGGTCAGCCGCCAAGCCACATCGTGATGCCCGCTATCCACCTGAAGAAGAAAGAAATCGGAGACATCTTTCACGAAAAGATCGGTACACGTGCCGGTGAAGATGACCCTCAAAAACTGACCGAAGCAGCCCGCGGTCATCTGCGCCAGAAATTTCTTGAGGCGGATGCCGCGTTAACGGGCGTGAACTTTGCTGTCGCCGAAACCGGTGGTTTCGTGGTATGCACCAACGAAGGCAATGCCGATATGGGTGTTCACCTCGCACCTGTTCACATCGCGAGCATGGGTATCGAAAAGATCATTCCTCGCGCCGAGCATCTTGCCGTGTTTCTTCGCCTCCTCGCCAGGAGCGCCACGGGGCAGAGCATCACCTCCTACACGTCGCACTTCCACCGACCTGAGCCTGGCCGACACCTCTACATAATCCTTGTTGATAATGGAAGGTCGCGTCAGCTCGGACGCCCGGACTTTCGGAATTCGCTAAAATGTATTCGGTGTGGAGCATGCATGAATACGTGCCCGGTGTACCGTCGAAGCGGGGGATACAGTTATGGCTTTACCGTACCGGGACCAATCGGCTCCATACTTTCACCGAACCTTGACCTGAAAGCTTATAGTTCCCTGCCGTTCGCGTCAACACTATGTGGTTCGTGTACCGACGTGTGTCCCGTGAAGATTAATATCCACGAACAGCTTTTTAACTGGAGGCAGGTTATCACTGAAGCGCATGGGCAGTCGCCATCCAAGCGCTTGATAATGAAGGCTGCCGGAAGGTTGTTTGCCAAACCGGGTCTCTTTCGGTTTACGGCGCGTGTGGCCCGCACATTGTTTCCTTTGTTGCCAGCCCGAATAACAAGCTGGGGTAAGTCGCGCGAACTGCCTCCGATCGCCAAAGAAACGTTTCGCGACTGGTACATGAAAAATGTGAAGAAGAATGAGTAGCCGCGAAAAAATACTCGATGCCATCCGGGCCGCAAAGCCTGCCGGAGGAGGACCGGTTGCCTACGATGTAACCCCGACTCATACCGGCGACGTTATTGCTCAGTTCGAGTCGTCTGTAGTCACAAATGGTGGAAGATTCTTTCGAGTGTCGGGGCTCGAAGAAACAAAGACCCTCATCGCGCGGGAGTATGCCTCCGCATATCAAATCATCTCGACCGTTACCGGAATTGATGGTTCCCGCGAATTGCGTGCTGAAGATGATCCGCATACCCTTGCGGATGTGGATCTTGCCGTAGTGCAGGGTGAGGTAGGTGTCGCTGAAAATGCGGCAATATGGTTGAGCGAATCACGGCTTGTTAAGCGTGTCCTTCCGTTTATCGCGCAAAATCTTGCTATCCTCATCCGCGAAGGAGATATTGTCGCTACCCTGCATGAGGCCTATGCGCGCATTTCTGTTGCCAGGGAAGGGTATGGTGTCTTTATCTCAGCGCCTTCTAAGACGGCCGACATTGAACAGTCGCTCGTCATCGGCGCTCACGGACCCCGTAGCCTGTCGGTGATACTGACGCCGTAGCCATTCAATGCGGGGCGCAATGCATTCGCCCATGGTTTATTCTCATACTGATCTTATCAGGTTTGCGCACGACGTGTTGTCAGCTGCCGGACTTAACTCAGGTAAAGCATCCGTCGTTGCCGAAACTTTGGTGGAAGCAGACCTGATGGGACACACGACTCACGGCCTGCATCTCCTTCCGGCATACGCGAAAGAAGTTGCGGAAGGCAAGATGAGACGCGACGGCGAACCGAGCGTTATTTCTGATCGCGGATCAGTGGTCGTTTGGGATGGAAACTATCTGCCGGGGCCCTGGCTTGTCAACAGAGCCATGGACTTGCTGATGGATCGCATTGCCGCGCATCCCGTAGGTACGCTGGTTATTCGAAGAAGTCATCACATTGCTTGCCTGGCCGCTTATCCCGAGAGAATCGCAAGAGCGGGCTGCTTGATGCTGTTGTCGTCGAGTGATCCCCGGGTCAAGTCCGTTGCTCCTTTCGGAGGTCTTGATGCTGTGTATACGCCAAACCCCATTGCCGGAGGTATACCAACAGATGGTGATCCCATCATCTTTGATATCAGCATGTCGACAACGTCGAACGCGTTTGTCCTGCGGACGCGTGACGAGGGCAAGAAGCTGCCTCATCCATGGCTGCTGACGCCCGAGGGACAGGTGACGGACGACCCCAATGCTTTCGTGACGGACCCGCCGGCGACGATTCTACCACTGGGAGGAATGGACACCGGGTATAAAGGATTTGCGCTTGGCATTTTGGTGGAGGCGCTCACGAGTGGATTGGCTGGCTATGGTCGCGCCGACAACCCGAACCAATGGGGCGCGTCGGTGTTCCTCCAGATCATGGATCCAAGAGCCTTCGGTGGGGGTGAGGCGTTTGACAGGCAGATGAAGTTCTTCATCGACGCTTGTCTGGCATCGAGGCCCCTAGGCAATCCGGTACGGATGCCGGGCACCAGGGCTTTTCAGTTGCGCGAGAAACAGAAACGGGATGGAGTATCATTATACCCGACAATTCCCCCGGCGTTGAAAGCATGCGGTGACGCGTACGGTGTGTTGTTTCCTGAGCCATTGGCATCCCGATGAGGGAATGGAGTATTATTCCCTGCCATTATGCCCCCAGTTACCGAATCACCGTTCGGCAAAATACCCTTTGACTCTTGCAGGGTGGCGACAGAATGCACAACTTGAGCGTGCAAGCCGATGCTATGCAACCCAACGCAGCTATTGTTCGTGCGTTTTCCATCGCTCTGGCGGGTCTTGTGTGTGCGATTAGCATACCGGGACTCCTCGTGCGCTCCATTTACAGTCGCGAATCGCCCAACTGGTATGCACAGGCAGTTGCCCAGGACGGCTTCGATTTGTTTTTCGTTGTGCCGGCACTCCTGCTTACCGCATTTTTTGCGAGGACGAAGAACGCGGCTTTTCTTATATGGGGTGGTGTGGTGTCGTACTGCGTGTACACGTTTGTGATCTACTGCTTCGCGATACACTTTAATATTTTGTTTTTGCTGTACTGTTTAGCGCTCGGCGTGTCGCTATTTGCTCTTGGCTATTTTCTAAAGAGCGCTACTGTGCTTCCACCTTATCACGAGTCTGACCACAAGGCAACACCATGGGTGTCGTATTACCTGATGATTGTTGCCGGTGCATTTTATCTTTTGTGGCTTTCGGAAGTCATCCCCGCTTCCATCAACAGAACATTACCTAACGCACTTACAGATGCCGGACTGATCACTAATCCTGTGCACGTACTGGATCTTTCTGTGTGCCTTCCGGGATTATTTCTCGTTGGCCTTTTCTCTTTGAGAAGGATGCCGTTCGCGTTGACGCTTGCTCCCGCCGCGCTGACCTTCACAATTCTCATGGATCTAACGATTGCGACCATCAGTGTTGTGCTATACATGAATGATCTCGCGCCAATGAGCGGCCTCCCGATTATCATGGGTGTGATGACGTTGATTGGCACGTCGCTCCTTGCATGGTATCTCCGGGGAAAAGGAGTCACTGACTGAATCCTCCTTTGTGTCCTATGTGCTAAAACTATGTGCCCGATGTGGTTCAAGGAGTTTTAGAATTTTTGAACCCCATAGGGCACAATAGGTGAACACATAGAGCACAAAGGGATGTATGTCGTGGAATCGTTCGCTCGTTTCTATGGGTGTGTAATTGCGTGTGCATTTTCCCGGCCCAAAACAAAATTCTGTCACGCTTGCCGCGCAACAAAAAGTCTTGGTGATGCGGTTTTTTTCTCACTATCTTGATGCTGCCACGCAGAAAGTAGAAAACCCATCACCATGAGAAAAGGAGTCTTTTTGTTGTTCGCGTTTGCCGCAACAATCATTCAGCTGCAGGCGCAGACACTCGACATTTTGATTAAGAACGGCCATGTGATCGATCCGAAAAACGGACGTGATGGTATTATGGATGTAGCCATTCGCGACAAGAAGATCGTCCAGGTTGCGCCTTCCATCAATCAACCCGCGACGCAGGTTATTGACGCGTCCGGAATGTACGTGGTTCCGGGATTAATCGACATTCACGGCCATCATTTCTTTGGCACTCAACCTGGCCACTACCTCAGCAACAGCTTCTCAGCGCTTCCACCGGATGGATTCACTTTGCGATCAGGAGTAACGACCGTCGTTGACGTCGGAGGAGCAGGGTGGAGGAACTTTGCTACGTTCAAGGCGCAAACCATCGATAACTCGACAACACGCGTACTGTCATTCCTCAACATTGTTGGGAACGGCATGAGCGGAGGCAAGCGCGAACAAAACATCGAAGACATGGACCCGGTCATGACAGCCAAGGTGGCAAAGGAAAACAAAGAATACGTTGTCGGCATTAAACTCGCCCACTTCGAGGGTAACACCTGGATTCCTACCGAACGCGCTGTTGAAGCCGGCAAGCTTGCGGGTATCCCGGTGATGGTCGACTTCGGTGGAAGCGATCCGCCACTTTCGCTGGAGACGTTGTTTATGGAAAAGCTGCGTCCCGGCGACATCTTCACGCACTGCTTCGCGTATGTGAAGGGAAGAATGCCCATCGTTAAGGATGGCAAACTCGAACCGTTTGTCCTCAAAGCTCAGCAGCGCGGAATCATCTTTGACGTTGGCCACGGTGGCGGAAGTTTCGCCTACGAGATCGCCGTCCCAGCCATTCAACAAGGATTCAGACCTAATTCTATCAGTACTGACCTTCACACAGGAAGTATGAACAAGGGCATGAAGGACATGCTCAACATCATGTCGAAGCTTCTCAACCTCGGAATGTCGCTCAACGAAGTCATTACGTGCGCAACATGGACTCCGGCAAAAGTGATTCACCGCGAAGAGTTGGGTAACCTTGATGTAGGAGCCCCCGCCGATGTCGTGGTGTTGAGTTTGGATCGAGGTAATTTCGGCTTTGTTGATGTTCGTGGCTTCAGGATGCCCGGCGATCGTAAGCTGACGTGTCAGGTTACCATCGCCAACGGTGAAGTTGCATGGGATCTCAACGGCCTTGCAGCAAAACCTTTCAAACAATGAGTACAGGGAAGTCGGTGTTGGGTGTGGTGTTGCTGGGTGCTGCTGCAATGTTTTGTCTTTCGTTTGAACAATCTCCATCATCACAGGAGGGCAAATGGGTGGCGCCCGCGTGGACTGATACGTTGAAGAATCCGTTTGTCGGAAATGCCGCTGCAATAGAACGCGGAAAGGAAAGCTACGATCTCTATTGCTGGTCGTGTCACGGCAAGAAGGGTAGAGGTGATGGCGCCGCGGGTGCTTCATTTCCTATTCCGCCAGCCGACTTACATGCTCCGGAGGTTCGGGGACAAACGGACGGGGCGCTGTACTGGAAACTAACCACGGGAAGAGGCAACATGACACCGTACGGTGATTTGCTGACGGAAGAACAACGATGGGAGCTGGTTGCATATATACGTGTACTTTCCAATGATGAAGGGGAGTAAGATGATACGAATTGGTGGATACCTGGGCTTATTGTTTGCCCTGGTCGTGACAACCGGACTCAAAGCGCAACGTGTTCCAAAGGCGCTCCGGGATGACATTAAGATATCGCATTACATGGCTATCGGTCCCGATGCCGTACGCCTGCTGGTGGATCCCGTAACAAAGAGCTTTTATTACACAACATTTTCCGGCGACATCATTCGCGTGGCGGAGGATTTCGCGGGCAACCGCTACCTGGTGAAGGAATACACGGCGGCAGACCACGGAATTACAAGGCTACAGGGAGCGTCGTTTCTCGACAGCACACTTTTCCTCGTTGGCAATATTTCCGTCAACAGGGGAAAGGGGACGAAGGGGATTATGATGAAAGGCAAGCTGAACAGGTATGGCAAGCGCGACTGGAGTTTAGGGTTCATCACAGAAGACGTTGGCAGCACGAAGACGATATTCGATCACGGATTCAACGGAACGGTGATCAGCCCTGACGGTAAATACATTTTCGTCAACAGCGGCGCGCGCACCGACCACGGCGAAGTTCAGGATAACGACGGAGAGTATCCCAACTCGCGCGACGAGGCCCTTACAGCCTGTGTGTTGCGCATTCCCGTAGATGTTGAAGCTTTGTTTCTTCCGAACGACAAGGAGTTCCTGGTGAAGAACGGGTACCTCTTTGCGGAAGGGATTCGCAACGCGTATGACCTGGCGTTCTCGCCTGAGGGTCATTTATTTGCTGTTTCGAACTCGGGCGATTACGATCACCCGGAAGACATGTTCTGGCTGCGCGAAGGAAGACACTACGGTTATCCATGGGTTATGGGGATGGTGGAAAACCCACAGCAATACAAGGACTGGCAGCCGGATCCAAAGACCGATCCATTCATTAATCCTTTTAGTCACGCCTGGCGTGTGCGATACTTCCGCAACGATCCGACATTCCCAAAGATGCCAAAGAAACCATTTACAAACCCAGTGCTGAACCATGGACCTGATGCAAATGAATATCGCGATCGAAAGACGGGGAAGGTGATGGATGCCGACACGACCGGCGTGCTGGTCGGAACCTTTACGCCTCACAGGTCGCCGCTGGGATTGTTCTTCGATGTCGACGGAGTTCTTGCTGATGAGTTCAATAAAGATGGGTTTGTCCTGAGTTGGACATACGGAAGGACGAGCGTACTCATGCGACCCTTCACGATGCAAGGAGCAGACCTCATGCACCTTGATCTGGAGTACGATGAAAAGATAGACAACTATCACGTTCGGTGCCGTCGTATTGTGGAAGGTTTTGAGGGCCCTACTGACGCGGTGATGATAGGGAACGATGTATACGTGATTGAAAATAGCAACGACGACGCCCACATCTGGAAGATCACCCTGCCAGCCAAGGAAAAAAAGACACAAGCATCAACCAACTAAACATAACGACTATGAATACAAACAGACGATCCGCATTTAAAAAATTTGCTCTTGGTATCGCCGGCTTGCTGGGCTTTGGTGCAGCAAAAGCCGCTTCAGCTGATTCTGAAAAGGTAGTGACCGGAGAAGTCTACCAGGATGGAGGCGTACCGTTGTTCTCTGGTTCGGTTAAACACGGCAACCTCGTATTCGTCGCTGGCAAGGGCGCACATTTTGAAGGCGACATCACTGCGCACACGAAGCACGTGCTGGATGAAATTGAAAAGGAACTGAAGAAGGCCGGATCATCAATGGAGAAGGTGTTGAAGGTGAATGTGTACCTGCACGACCTCAACGACTACAAGGCTATGAACGAGGCTTATCGCGGACGGTTCGGAAAAAATCCCCCGGTGCGCACGACGGTGGCCGTATACGGTGGCGTACCCGGCAACTCGCTCGTAGAAATGGATTGTATAGCATACATATAAACAAATAAAGAAATGTCGAAACGCAGGGACTTGCTGAAGGGATTGGTCACCCTTCCCTTGTTGGGTACGCTGCCCGGCCCGGTGTTGGGAGGAGTATCCTTTGAAAGAGATTACTTCAAGGAACTTGGAGTGCGGACCTTCATCAACGCGGCGGGTACATACACCGCGTTGACCGGATCGCTTCCACACCCCGAGGTGATTAAGGCAATCAATTATGCGGCCCTGCAATACGTGAAGTTGGAGGACCTGCAGGATGCTGTTGGTGCACGCATCGCAGAACTGTTGAAATGCGAAGCCGCCATGGTAACAACCGGGGCGGCTTCAGCAATCACCTTCGGTACCGCGGCAATTATGACCGGCGGAGATCCGGACAAGATCCGGCGGTTGCCGGCTGACCTGACCGGGATGAAGACGGAAGTCATCATCCAAAAATCCCACCGTATTGGCTACGATCACGCCATCCGCAATTGCGGCGTGAAGATCGTTGAAGTGGAGACGCGAAAGGAGATGGAGGCGGCCATCAACGACAACACCGCGATGATGTGGTTCCTCAACGCCAACAACTATGAAGGAAAAGTGCAGTGGGAAGAGTTCGTCTCGATTGCCAGGAAGCACAACATCCCGACGTTCATCGACTGCGCAGCCGATGTGCCTCCAACGGAAAATCTATGGAAATTCACGGAGATGGGATTCGACCTCGTCTGCTTCTCAGGAGGGAAGGGGCTACGCGGACCCCAAAGTGCCGGACTCCTTCTTGGACGCAAACAGTATATTGAAGCCGCGAAAAAGAACGCACCTCCCATTGGCGACGCGATCGGTCGCGTGATGAAAGTCAACAAGGAAGAAATTCTTGGAATGCTCGTCGCCCTGGAAGTCTACCTCGCGCGCGATGAGAAAGCGGAGTGGGAGATGTGGGAAAACCAGGTGAAGCTCATCCGCGATCATGCAGTTTCGGTTCCCGGTGTTACGGCAGAAATCCACGTGCCAAAGGTTGCTAATCACGTACCTTCTCTTCGCATTAAATGGGACACCAGCAAGGTGAAGATCACGGCGGAGGAAGCGAGGAAAGCCCTGCGCGACGGTCACCCTTCCATTGAGACGGTGGGCGATAAAGAAACCATCGGAATCACTACCTGGATGATGATCCCCGGCGAAGAACGCATCGTCGCCAAACGCCTGAAAGAAATACTCCAGGGCGCAGCTCTGGGCTAAATGTTCAAGCACCAGGAAAATGGTGCTTGTATTTCTGTAACTATTTTACATACATTTACGTAATTAATCATCGGTACAGCAGAGACGTAGCATGGTACGTCTCTACATGGTGCTCAGGTTACCGATCACCGATTACCCATTACTCATGAAAGGGACTCACCTTGGAGAATTCGAAGAACTTGTCCTCCTCACCATCGCCGCGCTGGTGAACGACGCGTACAGCGTTGCCATCTGCGATGAGCTGGCGAAACATGCCGGCAGGCCTGTGAAGCTCGGGGTGGTGCATGCAGTACTCCACCGTCTTGAGCGCAAAGGGTATGTTAAGAGTCGGTTGGGAGAGGCGACAAGCGTTCGGGGCGGGAAGCGCAAGCGTTACTACACGGTGACAAACGGTGGCAAAGCAGCACTTGTGAGGGCTAAGGAAGTGCGCGACAGCCTTTGGAATGTGATACCGGAATTTTCATTGAAGCATCCATGAAAGCGCGACGTGATCCCCGACCTCCGCGATGGGCACAGCGCCTGCTCAACTGGTATTGCCGCCCGGAGCTTGCCGAAGACCTGGAAGGCGATCTCAATGAGATGTTCAGTCACAATTGGCGGGTACTCGGGCCCTTTCGCGCTAAGCTCATCTATTGGCTTGACGTGATCAAATTTTGCAGACCCTATACCATTAAAAGGCCTGAGCCTTCAAAACTCCTCCCCAACATGATCATGCTCAGTAGTTATTTCAAGAGCGCGACACGCAACATCGCACGCAGCAAGCTCTTTTCTGCAATCAACATCATCGGCCTGTCTGTAGGCATGTCTGTTGGGCTTCTGTTGATCGCGATGCTCACGGATCTCCTGTCCTATGATCGCTTTCATGAAAAACGCGATCGCATTTACCGTGTCACCAGCCAGCTTCAACGTAACGGCGATCGGAGTTCAGGACACATGGCCACCACATCGCTTCTTGCTGGTAAAGAGATCAAAGAATCGCTGACAGGGGTCGAGGATGTTGCTGTGATCCACAGAGGGTTTATGGGAGACATTACTTATGAGGAAAAGGTCGTCCCTTTTGGCGGACTTATGGCCGATGACTCCTTCTTCAACATATTTTCATTCAGGCTGCTGGAGGGCAATTCTCGCACGGCATTGAGAGAACCTTTCTCCATTGTCCTCACAGAAACCCTCGCGCGCAAATTGTTTGGTGGCGAAAACGCCATGGGTAAAAGCGTTTCGATTTGGGGCAGGGACTTTTCAGTGACCGGTATTGTTCAGGATCCGGCAAGGTTTTCTCACATGCGTTTTGATGCGCTGGGATCGCTTAGTACAAGAACGATCACAGAAAAAGACAACGCTTATGAAACGATGTGGGAAAACATCTGGAACGCATACGCCTACGTGTTGTTACCCCCTAACGCAAGCGCCGAATCACTACAACAAAGACTTGACGAAATCTGTCAACGGAAGGCCAATGCTGTTGCTTCCGGGTATGTCCAGTTGAGCTTGCAGCCCATGAGAGAGATCGTTATCGGGCAAAATCTAGGCAACCAAATTGGCCCCTATATGGGCAGCACGGTGGTGTGGGTATTTTCAGCGATGACGTTGGTCGTCATTCTTTCGGCATGCTTCAATTATACAAACCTGTCTACCGCCCGGTCGTTTAGGCGTTTGAAGGAAGTTGGCATTCGCAAGACCATGGGCGCAGTAAAGCGCAATCTGCTTGTTCAGTTTGTCACGGAGTCGGTTGTTATCGCATTCCTGGCGTTGATATTTGCTGTCGGGATCTTCGTCATTATCAGACCGCACTTTATCAGCATGGAGTATTCGCTCCAGGAAATGCTGGTAATGGATTTGTCGCCGAAATTGATCGGACTTTTCATTCTCTTTGCACTGCTTGTCGGCATCGCAGCGGGATTTTTCCCTGCACTCTTTCTCTCGCGGCTGAATGCGGTGTCCTTGTTTAAGGGAGGATGGACCCGCCCGCCCTTCAGAAAAATCACGGGACGCAAGATTCTTGTTGTTTTCCAGTTCGTCATCTCGATCATGTTCATATCCGGTACGGTGGTTATCTACGATCAGTACAAGCATTTCCTCTCTTACGATCTTGGATACAATACCGAGAACATCCTTAACATCCGACTTGGTGACAACAACGCAGACGCATTAAGGGATGAACTTGCCAAATTGCCGGAAGTAGCTGGTCAGTCGCAATCTCAGCTCGTGATGAGCATTGGCAATTATTTCTCGACAATCATGAAAAATCCGGCGGATCCCAGCGACTCCGCCCAGGTGTACTACAACCGGGTTGATGAAAATTTTCTTGTGCTTCACGACTTTAAGCTCATTGCCGGTCGGAACTTCAATCCAAAATCCCCACACGATACGTTAGAGCGGGAGGTGATTGTCAGTGCCGGTGTGTTACGGAGGTTCAACATAGGAGCGGATGATCCCTGGAAAGCGATTGGCATGACCGTTAATGTCGACCACACTGATCTGCAGATTGTAGGTGTTGTCGAAGATTTCCAGTACGGGCAGGCGAACAATAGTACTACCAAGGAGGTTGTTTTCCGGCAGCTTCTTCCCGAATATGCAAGGTATCTGAATGTAAAGCTTGTCACGAACGATCTGCGGTCAACCTACGAGAAAGTGGAGCAGATTTGGAGTACATTCGATCCTAATCATCCCCTTCAGGCCAAGTTCCTCGACGATCAACTGGAAGAATCCTTCCGTGGATTTTCTGCCTCAGTTAAGGCAGGTGGTTTCATTGCAATACTCGTCGTATGCATTGCCTCATTGGGGTTGCTTGGGATGGTCATCTACACTGCCGAGATACGCCTTCGGGAAATGAGCATACGGAAGGTTTTTGGCGCCAGCGAGGCGCGCATTCTGTATCAGTTGGCGCGTGGGTTCATTGTTCTCCTCGGTACAGCTATCGCGATTGCGGTGCCGCTTACGTTTTTGTTCTTTGACCGCATACTACTGCCTGAAGTGGCCAATCACGCACCCCTGACATGGTTTGAAATGGTTTCGGGTGCGGGTGTTGTCCTGACACTTGCTGCGACGATGATCCTTTCCCAAACCCTAAAGGTAGCCCGTTCGAAACCTGCTGAGGTACTGAGGACTGAATAATACCAGCTAAGCCATTTAAACCAAGGGTTTGCCATCGGATGGGTTTTGACTTCCGGTGGCTGGAATATTTTGATATCTTATGCGATTCAAAACCGTCACCCAGAAACAATGGCTTTGTACAAACTTCAAATCAATGGTAAAACCTACGAGGCTGACGTCGACGCTGATACCCCTCTCTTGTGGGTGCTTCGCGACAACCTCGGATTGGTAGGCACCAAGTACGGTTGTGGTATCGCTCAGTGCGGCGCCTGCACCGTACATCTCAACGGACGTGCCGTCCGCTCATGCGTACTTCCGGTCTCGGCTGTGGGGTCAGCGAAGGTAACGACCATCGAAGGACTATCGGAGAACGGCGACCACCCCGTCCAGCTGGCGGGGGATGAAGTGGATGTACCGCAGTGTGGCTATTGCCAGGCGGGACAAATCATGACGGCCGCCGCATTGCTCGCCGAAAATCCCAACCCTACACCGGCGCAGATTGACAACGCCATGCAGGGCAACATATGCCGGTGTGGAACTTATCACCGCATTCGCGAAGCCGTCCAGTTAGCTTCCTCAAAACTTAAATGACCCCACCATGGAGATGACGATTAAAACCAACAGACGCGATTTCCTCAAGATCGCATCGGCCGCCGGTGGTGGCCTGTTGCTGGGATTCTATTGGAACGAGGCAGGGGCTTCCGTCATTGAGTCTGTCACTGAGGGTGCGCTTGCCGAAGGTGAAGTAACTTTCAACAGCTACCTGACCATATCGCCGGATAACATTGTCACGATATTCTCTCCAAACCCTGAGTTGGGACAAAATATCAAGACGACGTTCCCGATGATCGTTGCTGATGAGCTCGATGCCGACTGGTCGAAGGTGAAGGTAGTCCAGGCCGCGCTCGATACAGAAAAATACGACCGCCAGGTGACCGGCGGTAGCGGCGCCATTCCCCATTCCTGGGACCGCCTGCGGCAAGCTGGTGCAACGGCGCGCCACATGCTTGTTGAGGCTGCAGCGAAACGGCTGGGCGTACCGGCTTCTGAACTCTCAACAGACAATGGATTCGTCATCCATAAAAAGAGCGGCAAAAAACTCAGCTATGGTGAACTGGCGGCAGACGCATCGAAGATTACGCCGCCTCAGGATGTGAAGCTGAAGGAACGCAGTGAGTTCAAGCTGATCGGCAAGTGCGTTCGGAACGTCGACAATTTTGAAATGATCACAGGCAAGCCGCTTTATGGGCTTGACGTTTATCGCGACGGCATGCTGGTGGGCATGATTCAGCGGCCGCCTTCATTTGGTACGAAGATAAAATCCGTCGACGTGGCCGCCGCGAAAGTAATGCCGGGAATTGTTGACGTGGTGACATTCAAGAATAATGTGGCGGTTGTCGGAAAGTCGACCTGGCAGGTGATGAAAGCGCGGAAGGCGCTTCGCATTGAATACGAACCGGACGGCAACATCGAAAGCTCGACCGACCACGACCGCCTGCTGAAAGAACTTCTCGACAGCAAGGAAGCTGAAGTCAAGCGCAAGGACGGTGATGTGGATGCTGCTTTTGCGTCGGCGGCAACAAAAATTGTTAGAGAATATCAATGTCCGTTCCTGGCGCACGCGCCGATGGAACCCATGAACTTCTTTGCGCACGTTCGTGAAGATGGTGTTGAATTGATCGGCCCGACGCAGACTCCAAACTCTGCGCGCACGCAGGTGGCTGAGATGTTGGGGATCCCGCCGGAAAAGGTAACGCTTCAGCTCACGCGTCTTGGCGGTGGGTTTGGCCGACGTCTGAAGACTGACTTTGCGTTGGAAGCTGCGGAGCTTTCCAGCATCGTCAAAGCGCCCATTAAACTTATTTGGACGCGCGAAGATGACATGCAGGGAGGCAGCTATCGTCCCGCAGTACGCTATCGCTTTGAAGCGGCATTGGATGCCAGGGGTAATCTCATCGGCTACAAACTGCGCGGTGTCGGAATTAACTCCGGCAATACTACGCGTGAACACAATTTCCCGTCAGGAGCCGTCGACAACGTACTCATCGAAACCATCGAGCATCAATCGCCGATCACAACGGGCGCATGGCGCGCGCCGATCACCAACTTCCTGGCGTTCGCGGAGCAATCGTTCCTCGATGAGGTGGCATTGGCGGCGAAAAAGGATCCGGTACAATTCCGTCTTGAACTCCTGGAACGCGCCAAGCAAAGACCGGTGGGACAACTCGGCTATGATGCAGATCGCATGATCGGTGTAATCAAACTGGTCGCAGAAAAGAGTGGATGGGGAAAGAAGCGCGATGTTGCTCAAGGATTTAGTGTGTACTTCTCGCACAGGTCATACGTAGCCCAGGTTGCAGAGGTGGCGATGAAGAACAACCAGCCGACGTTGCAAAAGATTTATGCAGCGGCCGACTGCGGTATCGTTGTCAATGAAAGCGGTGCGCGGCAGCAGGTCGTGGGCGGTATTGTCGACGGACTTGGTCACGCACTGTACGGAAACCTGACTTTCAAGAATGGAGAGGCTGAACAAAAGAACTTTGACACCTACCGCCTCATCCGAATGAAAGAAGTCCCTGAAGTTGAAGTGCATTTTGTTGACAATGGCATCAGTCCTACAGGACTGGGTGAACCCGCCCTTCCGCCAACGGGTGGAGCTGTCGCCAACGCGTTCTTCAAGGCTACCGGCAAGCGACTGTATCGTCAGCCGTTCATGCAGCAGCCTGAAATGGAAGGCGTCCGTCTTGACCAAAGGATGTAGCCTGGGCTAGTCCCTATCTATAGTTGCAGACGCAGA
>Ga0079224_100002645_pt1 | contig 21983 bp, 19 predicted proteins | sample Stecom2015_FD_80414 | JGI IMG/M metagenome (GOLD analysis project Ga0079224, IMG submission 80414) | Agricultural soil microbial communities from Utah to study Nitrogen management - Steer compost 2015 | ecosystem: Environmental > Terrestrial > Soil > Agricultural land | place: USA: Utah...
ATCACCCGCTGAAAGCCCAGGGTTGGCTGGGTATCTACCTCATCGGAGCCGCCCACGATAGGTGTATTGGCATCAATGAAGGCGCGCAGCTTGCTGCGCAACTGTTCGATATCGGCGTCGCAGGCGGTTAGCACCTCCCTGGCGGCCGCATTATCCAGCAGTACCAGCAACAGATGTTCGACGGTAATAAATTCGTGGCGTGCCGAACGTGCATCCACAAATGCCATATGAAGTGTCACTTCGAGTTCTTGAGAAATCACAATTTCCTCCGTCTAAACAACTGCCCTGGAAATGCCAGGACCATTACAAATCCACGGGTTCCATCACGCACTGCAATGGGTGCTGATGGGAACGCGCGTACTGCGCAACCGTTGCCACCTTGGTGGCGGCGATATCTCTGGTATAGACGCCACACACTCCCTTGCCATCATGATGTACTTTTAACATGATCACCGTGGCTTCTTCTTCAGTTTTCGAAAAAATCTTTTGTAAAACCGAAACCACGAAGTCCATTGGGGTGTAATCGTCGTTTAGCAGTAACACCTGATACATGGGTGGAGGCGCCAATTTTGCCTTTTGCGCTTCAGTGACAATGCCTGACTGCTGAGCCATACCAAACCTGCTTAATGAAAGTCTTTATATTGATACTTTATACGATATTTCAAGTAGTGTTGTTTATGAACCCCAGAATTATCGGTAATTTCCACTATTGACTCACATAATTTTAATCCGCATCATTTATTTATACTGAAAAATAGTATCCACAAAACTGTTTCAGTATCTTTTCGGCAAATGGCGCGTCACCGGTCATTTGCCATGGGTTGGTAAAATCTTGAGCAGAGGCTGTAAGAATGTCAGAAACAACAGAAACATCAGTCCCGGAAGAAGGCGGTAACAAACAGACCGGGACCGTGAAATGGTTTAACGATGCCAAAGGGTTCGGTTTCATTACACCCGATGGCGGTGGCGAAGACCTTTTTGCGCACTTTTCATCCATTCAAATGAATGGATTCAAAACACTCAAAGAAGGTCAGCGCGTCACTTTCGAAATTGCACAAGGTCCAAAAGGGCAACAGGCACTCAATATAATGGCAGCATAGCCTGTATAATTACAGACTATGTCCATACCCCTGCCCGCATCAAGGTTCTTGCGGTTAGCGCTTATTGCGGGCTGCACTATTCTGGCAGGCCTATTGTTGGCCCCACGGATGGCTGTAGCCCGCGTTTCTGCTTCCGGCGCTTCTGCTCCCGGCGACGCCGCCACATACCTCTCATTGCAGATCAATAACTATAAAATCACGGCTGAAATGGCCGATACCGAATCGTTACGCGCCAAAGGGTTGATGCACCGCGAAACACTGGCACGCGACCACGGCATGCTTTTTGTGTTTGCCGATGACCAACCCCGCTGTTTCTGGATGAAGAACACCCTCATTCCCCTTGCCATCGCCTTCATGGACAGGCACGGCACCATTGTCGCCCTGGATGAAATGCAGCCGCATAGCGAGGTGCCTCACTGCTCCGGCGCAGACGCCCGCTACGCTCTGGAAATGAACCATGACTGGTTTCGTAGCCATCGCATCCGCGTCGGTGATAATATCAAGGCTGTCATACCGGACACCTTGCCCGCCGCTAAAGATGGCGTGCCTGCAACGCAACAGTAAAGGTTATATATGAAAGGAATCAGGATCGCCCTGCTGGGAAGCTGCCTAAGCTTGCTGGCCGGATGCGCAGGCATCACCCTGCCCGAATATCAAAAGCCGGCCATTGAACGCAACTCCGACGTTCAACCCAAACAACTGGCCAATTGCATCCTCAACGGCTGGAAAGGCCCGTATCCTGCCGCCCATTTGACAGAGTCCGATGCTGACTATTATTTTGGCGGCATTCCAGGACCGGACGACCCCAAAGCCAAAATCAGCGTTACGCCCCGCTCTCTTGATTCCAATGCCGGGTCGCGCGTTACCTTGCGGGTGGCTCAGGGCACTGCGGCAGATATCGTAACAATCGTAGAGCAATGCATGCGCTGACGCGCAAGGCGCCGTAGCAAAAAACCGCCAGGCAGCCACTGCACTGGCGGTTTTTTTATGCAAGGACCAATCCCTGCCTGGTGCTGTTAACCCAGATTTTTACCGGCAAAATCCCAGTTAGCCAGCTTCCAGAAAGATTCCAGATATTTGGGGCGCGCATTACGATAATCAATGTAGTAAGCATGCTCCCAGACATCACAGGTCAGCAGTGGAACATCGTCTGTTGTCAGCGGTGTTTTGGCGTTGCTGGTATTGACGATATCAAGTGAACCGTCGGTTTTTTTCACCAGCCAGGTCCAGCCTGAACCAAAGTTGCCAGCAGCAGCCTTGTTGAATTCTTCCTTGAACTTGTCAACACTGCCCCATTTTTTGTTGATGCCTTCGAGCACAGCGCCTGTCGGTTCGCTGCCACCAGGCGTCAGGCTATTCCAGTAGAACGTGTGATTCCAGATCTGCGCTGCCTGATTGAACATCACGCCATCGGATTTTTTCACGATCTCTTCCAGGCTGGCATTTTCAAATTCTGTACCAGGGATCAGTTCGTTCAGCTTGTCAACATAGGCCTTATGATGTTTGCCATAGTGGTATTCGAGTGTTTCTTTAGAAATTGTGGGAGCAAGTGCATCCATTTCGTAGGGAAGTGGAGGTAAGCTGTGTGCCATGTAGATCTCCTTGTCAAAGTGAATAAGGTCCTCTGATGATACCCTAAATTCTAGCTGCGATTGGGAATGACCCTGACTTGCTGCGTACCTTTCTCCAGTTCCACCTTCAGGGTCTGTCCATCATGCAGCGCGTCGGGGTCGCGCTGCACATGTCCTGCTTCATCATAGACGATGGCGTAACCGCGTCCCAGCACGGCACGCGGGTTTATGGTTTCAAATTGTGTGTGCGTCCGCTCAAAACGACGCTGGGTCTGACTGATGACGCGATCAGTCGCTCGATCCAGGCGCGCCAGCAGGGTTGCAACCCGATTGCGGGCATGAGTCACCTGGGGCGCAGCATGCTCCAGCGCCTGGGTCAGCATGGCGATCCGATTCCTTTTATGGGTCAAGCCGGTTCGCACACTGCCCTCAAGCTGCCTGACTGCATGCGTAATTCGCACCCGATCGGCACGGATCTTCTGCGCCGGCGACACCAGTCGCCCAGTCAGACGGTCCAGCCGCAAACTGTAATGTTCCAGCATGCGCTGCTGATGCCGCGACAGCCTGCCGGTTAAGCCAGCAATATCATTGAGTATATCCTGCCGGGGCCGGCAAACTAACTCCGCTGCTGCCGTAGGCGTGGGTGCGCGCAGGTCCGCGACAAAGTCGGCAATCGTAAAATCGGTTTCGTGTCCCACCCCCGACACGATCGGAATCCGGCTGGCCGCAATCAGCCGGGCCAGCGCTTCATCGTTGAAACTCCACAGATCTTCCATGCTGCCGCCACCACGAACCAGCAGCAAGACATCTACTTCGTTGCGCATCTGCGCCTGCGCCAGGGCGCTCATAATTTCGTTGGCCGCATCCCGGCCCTGCACCGAGGTTGGGTAGACGACGATGCTCACATGCGGCGCCCGACGAGTGAGCGCGCTGAGCACATCCTGCAAGGCGGCAGCGCCCAGCGAGGTGATGACGCCGACACGACGGGCAAACGCCGGCAGTGGACGTTTGCGAGAGGCCTCCAGCAGGCCTTCTTGCTGAAGACGGGCGCGAATGGCCAGAAACTGCTCGTACAGATTGCCCTGTCCCGCCCGACGCAACGCCTCCACCTGCAACTGGTAATCACCACGAGGCTCATACAACGTCACACGGGCGCGCACGTCAATCCGGTCGCCAGACGCAGGCACAAAATCCAGCAGCGCCGCCTTGCCGCGAAACATGACGGCGCGCACCGACGCGCGATCATCCTTAAGCGTGAAATACCAGTGGCCGGACGACGCACGGACAAAATTGGAGATCTCGCCCGTGACCCATAGCGTGGGCACGCCCTCTTCAAGCAACCGACTGACGCGCCGGTTCAACTGTGCGACAGATAACATTTTTTCGCTTGACAACGCGCCGTAATTTTCCTGATTTTCCAAAATTCCAATCCCAAACTGTCCACAAAAATTAAAAATCAAGAGCCTGGGCTTTTTTTCGGCGCATTACAATGGCTTCCTGATTTGATTTGTGAGAAATATCTCGTATCTTATTGAATTTAAAAAGAAATAAATATTTCAATTAAATTGCACAATGATTAAGCAAACGAGCCCGGCACTTGTGTAGATACGCCATTACAGCATCTTATTCACAGAATTATCCACAGAAAATGTGAGTAGTTACATTTGCCCATTTTGACACCACTGCCAGTTGCTTATTTTTGTGCGTTGCATGATTTTGTCCTGCCTGCTGAGATCGGCGATTTGTGCAATCGACCATCGACGCAACCGCAGGCGCGCATAAGAAAAGTTGCGCCGAGTTGATGCGATCATGTTTATCATATCGAACGTCACTGATGACCATGGATCACGCCCGATCCAAGCGACAATCGTTGCATCGCTGGTTCGAGAAGCCCTTTTCCGACAGCAGAAACAAGTACACTGGCCATATCCGATTTTACCCAACGCCAGTCAATATAACCCGCCCATGGTACAGAAAAAAAACGCTGCCCTGACCGACACCCTGCTGCGCCAATGGCAAAGCGGCGGCCCGCTATCGAACCTGTTGTTGCCCCTGTCGTGGATGACGCGCCTGGCCGTTGCCATCCGGACCGGGCTATATCGTCGCGGCCTGAAGCAACCGAACCGGCTGCCGGTACCGGTCATCGTCGTAGGCAATATTTTTGTGGGCGGCACCGGTAAAACGCCCTTCGTACTGAGCCTGATCGCTGCACTGCGGCAACGCGGCTGGCAGCCTGGCGTAGTCAGCCGCGGCTATGGCGTCAACGTCGGTGGCGAACCTCGTCATGGTCACGGCGCGCAGATCAGCGCCGGTTTTCTGGGCGATGAGCCGTCCATGCTTGCGCGCGCGGCACCCGTCGCAATACATCCGGATCGGACGCGGGCTGCGCGTTGCCTGCTGCAACAGTATCCGGACACCACGGTCATCATAGCCGACGATGGCCTGCAACACCTGGCTCTTGGACGCGATATCGAGATCGCGGTGCAAGACAGCCGTGGCATTGGCAATGGCCGCCTGCTGCCGGCCGGCCCGCTGCGCGAACCGGCCACGCGACTGGCATCGGTCGACTATCTGGTCATCAATATTCCTGCAGACGAACCCCTCACAACGCCGCCAGGCAACGGCGAGCCGGGCAAGCCGCGCCAGGTGATCATGCAACTGCATCCGACCCGCATGGTTCATTTGCGCTCCGGCCGGAGCATGCCACCGGCGCAATGGGCGACCGAGCATGGCGGACAGCGAATTGCGGCCATTGCCGGTATCGGTCATCCGCCACGGTTTTTCAGGACATTGGCACATGCAGGGGTTATCGCGCATCAGACCATTGCTTTTCCCGATCACCACGCCTATTCGGAGAACGAGATTCAGGCCATAGATGCCGACGTCATCGTCATGACAGCCAAAGACGCAGCCAAATGCGGAGCCATGCAGGACGAGCGCCTGTGGAGCATGGAGGTGGCCCCCCGGTTTTCCGATGCAGTTTTTTTTGACCGAATCACAGAACAACTCAAATCATTACCGGTATACTGATCCATTCAACCGATTACACCACACATACCTTATGGACACGCATTTTCTCAAGCTTCTTGTCTGCCCGCTGTGCAACAGCCCCCTGCGCCACGACCAGAGTGAGCAGGAACTGATTTGTCAGTACGATCAACTGGCTTATCCAATCAGGAATGGCATCCCCATCATGCTCAAGGAAGAGGCGCGCGCGCTCAGCCAACCTCACGGCGCATCGGCAACAATGACACCCGCCCAGGAGAAACGCCCTGCCGGGTCGGCCGCCGCGCCGACGCCCGGGCCAGCCGACGGCAAAACTACCGGCAACCCATCCGGATCCGCAACATCCGGCGCCAAAGACTAATATGACTGGCTTTATCGTGATAGTGCCGGCGCGCGCCGCCTCTACCCGGCTGCCCGGCAAAATGCTGGCCGACATCGGCGGCCTGCCTATGGTCGTACGTACAGCCCAGCAGGCAGCGCGCTCTGCGGCCAGCCACGTCTATATCGCTACCGACGACCCGCATATTGCAGATGTTGTGCGTCACCATGGCCACACGCCTGTGCTCACCCGCGCCGACCACCCGTCGGGCACCGACAGGCTGGCCGAAGTCGTTAATCAGCTAGCGCTGCCAGATGACCAGGTCATCGTTAACGTTCAGGGCGACGAGCCTATGATCGAACCGGATATCATCAACCGAACCGCCGCGGATTTGCAAGCCCACAGCGCAGCCGCCATATCAACTTGCGCCTATCCGCTGGCCGATCGGCAGGATTTCTTCAATCCGAATATTGTCAAGGTCGTGTGCTCGTCTGACCAATACGCGTTATATTTTTCCCGGGCTCCTATTCCGTGGGCGCGCAACCATTTCGCTGTGGGCGCCACCGATTCCGGGACGCAGACGTGCGCGTTGCCTACAGGTTTTCCCGCATTGCATCATATTGGGTTATACGCTTATCGTAGCGGGTTCCTGAAAATTTTTCCGTCTCTCAATCAGGGGACGCTGGAAAACTTCGAGTCGCTCGAACAACTCCGGGCACTGGAGCACGGGTTCCGTATCCATGTACTGGTGACCACCAGCGCGCCCATGCCGGGCGTCGATACACAGGAAGATCTCGAACGAGTTCGCGGTTTTTACCGCAACTCGATTTAATTTTGCAATGCATCATATAAAATAGCATTCCGTCAGTAACACATAACAACATCCAGGAGGGATCCATGCGTCTCATTTTGTTAGGGCCACCAGGCGCAGGCAAAGGCACTCAGGCAACTTTTATCACCCGGAAATACGGTATTCCGCAAATTTCCACAGGCGACATGTTGCGTGCAGCGGTCAAAGCCCAAACTCCTGTCGGCCTCGAGGCGAAACAAGTGATGGATAATGGCGGACTGGTGTCCGACGACATTATCATCCGGCTGGTCAAAGACCGCCTGCTCGAAGATGACTGTAAAAAAGGTTACCTGTTTGATGGTTTTCCACGCACCATTCCGCAAGCCGATGCATTGAAAAACGCTGATATCGGACTGGACTACGTCATTGAGATCGATGTTCCCGAAGAAGACATTATCGAGCGCATGAGCGGACGTCGTGTACATCCTGCCAGCGGACGCACCTATCATCTGCGGTTCAACCCGCCCAAAGTGGAAGGCAAGGACGACCTGACAGGAGAAACACTGGTCCAGCGTGATGATGACCAGGAAGAAACCGTCAGAAAGCGCCTGGAAGTGTATCGCAACCAGACTCGCCCCCTGGTCAAGTACTATTCTGACTGGGCTGCACAGAATGACCCCAAGGCGCCGCAATATGTCCATATCTCAGGGGTCGGCAAGGTGGAAGAAATTACCCGCCGCATCGAACAAGCGTTAAGCCAATCCTAATGTCGCGAGGAACGTAAATGGAAATCAGGGATAAAGTTTTTATCGTCACCGGTGGCGCATCTGGTCTGGGCGCCGGCACCGCAAGAATGCTGGTCGAACAGGGTGCGCGGGTTATTATTGCCGATGTCCAGGACGAACCGGGGCAGCAGCTTGCCAGCGAACTGAAGCAACAATACGTGCACTGTGACGTGACCCGCGAGGAAGACGCCAGCGCTGTTGTAAACGCCGCCACGGCTGCCGGGAAACTGGTCGGGCTGATCAATTGCGCCGGCATCGCCCCTGCTTCGCGTACGGTTGGCAAAACCGGGGCGCATCCCCTTGACCTTTTCCAGAAAGTCATCGCTGTGAACCTGATCGGTTCATTCAATATGTTGCGCCTGGCTGCAAACGCCATGAACGCCAACGAGCCCGAACCCACCGGGGAGCGCGGCGTCATCATCAACACGGCATCGGTAGCCGCCTATGAGGGGCAGATCGGCCAGGCCGCCTACTCAGCCTCAAAAGCCGGCGTCGTCGGCATGACATTGCCCGTCGCCCGCGACCTGGCCCGTTCCGGCATCCGCTGCAACACCATCGCCCCCGGCATTTTCGGCACGCCCATGATTTTCGGCATGCCTCAGGAGGTGCAGGACTCGCTGGCGGCGAATATCCCCTTCCCGTCGCGCCTGGGAACACCACAGGATTACGCCAAACTGGTCCATAGCATCATCACCAACGAAATGATCAACGGCGAGACCATCCGGCTTGACGGCGCCATCCGGCTTGCGCCAAAATAATTTTTACCGTCATCCCGATCACAGGCACGTGAGTTCGCCAAAAGCGTAATATTCACGTGCCTTGTTTTTTTCTGACAAACCCATGAGCCTTTTACGGTCTGCCGCCACCATCAGCGGCCTTACCTTGTTGTCGCGCATTTCGGGTCTGGCCCGCGATATTCTGGTTGCCCGCACTTTCGGCGCCAGCCCGCTGACCGACGCATTCTGGGTTGCCTTTCGGATTCCCAACCTGCTGCGTCGCCTGTTCGCAGAAGGCGCTTTCTCCCAGGCGTTCGTGCCGATTCTTGGCGAAGCGCGCAACCGCCACGACCAGGACAAGGTCAGGGTACTGCTTGATCACGTATTTATCGTCCTGCTTTATGCGCTCATGCTCATTACAGCCCTGGGCATTGTTGCCGCGCCATGGGTTGTGACCGCAATGGCCACCGGCATGTCCCATGCAGCGACTGATACGGCGTTTGAATCAGCCGTGTGGATGACGCGGGTGATGTTCCCATATATCCTGTGCATGTCGCTGGTCGCCTTTGCCTCTGCCGTGCTCAATACCTGGAGCCGGTTTGCCGTCCCGGCGTTTACGCCCATTCTGCTGAATCTGTCCATGATTCTGGCCTGCCTGCTGTTTACCGACCTGTTTGCCACGCCGGTTTACGCCCTGGCGGTAGGCGTCATGCTGGGTGGCGTGGCCCAATTGGTCATGCAATGGGCGGCACTGGCAAAACTCGGACTGACGCCCCGCTTTTCATTGAATGCCAACAACGCCTGGGCCGATCCGCTGGTGCGCAGGGTCATTCGTCAGATGGGACCGGCAACACTGGGCGTATCGGTGGCCCAGATTTCTATTCTGATCAATACCAACATTGCGACCTGGCTGCCGGCCGGCAGCGTCACCTGGCTGTCATTCGCCGACCGGCTGATGGAATTTCCCACTGCCCTGTTGGGCGTCGCACTGGGGACAGTGCTGTTGCCCAGCCTGTCGGCGGCACACAGCAAACAAGACACGCAAGCCTATAGCCAGCTGCTCGACTGGGGCCTGAAGCTGGTCTTGCTGCTCGGTTTGCCCGCCGCCCTGGGATTGGCGCTGGCCTCGGATGCCCTGGTGGCCACTTTGTTCAATTACGGGGCATTTAATGCCGCCGACGTACAGCAGACCCGCCTGTCGGTCATGGCCTATGCGGTCGGGCTGATCGGCATTCTGGCCGTCAAGATTCTGGCGCCTGGTTTCTATGCGAAACAGGACATTCGCACCCCGGTGAAAATCGCTATCGGGGTACTAATTTTTACGCAGATCATGAATCTGATTTTTGTCCCGCTCATTCATCACGCCGGTCTGGCGCTGTCCATCGGGCTGGGTGCGACGGTGAATGCATTGTGTCTGCTGGTGGGGCTGCGCCGCAAAAACATTTATCAGCCTCGCGCGGGATGGCTGGCGTTTTTCGCAAGACTGGCGCCCGCCGTGGCCGCTCTGGCCTTGTGGATTCTGTTTCTGCAGCACTATATGAGCTGGACCGCCCTGACGCCGGGCACCATCAACGCCTGGATCAACGGCATCCTGACGCAGTTTTTGCCAGCCCATGTCACCTTTACCCTGTCGCGCCTACTCACATTGATCACTTTGCTGGTTTCCTGCGGGCTGGTCTACTTTGCGGCGCTGTTTCTGGCGGGATTTCGACCGGGCGATTTCACGCGGCGGCGCTGACAATGCCTGGTTCGTGCTGACAATGCCCGGTTCGTGCTGACAATGAAACATCGGCCAGGAGGCCATCAACGCCGGATTGTTGTTGTCCTGAGCGCACAAATCTGTAAAAATACAGCGTAAACCGGTGTTTTTGCACAGATTTCTTGCATAACACGACGAATATGCTAAACTACCAGACTTTGCTGAATTAACTTAATTAAAGAACTACCATGGCCAATACTGCACAAGCACGCAAACGTGCACGTCAATCCGTTGCTCGTAACAAACACAACTCCAGCCTGCGCTCACTGCTGCGTACGTCTGTCAAACGCGTACGTCAGGCAATCGCTGCCGGCGACCAGGCTGCCGCGAACGAAGTGTTTGCCAAGGCAACCAGCGTTATTGATCGCGTAGCCGACAAGAAAATCATCCATAAAAACAAAGCCGCTCGTCACAAAAGCCGCCTGTCTGCTGCAATCCGCGCAATCAGCGCCTGATCTGCATTTCTGGCAGTACCTTGCCGGGGCAGGAACAACGATAGCGCGCACCAGCCGCATCGCACCAAATACCGGCAAGCTTCACGGTTTGCGTCAATGGTAATCATAAAGCGTGGCTTCGGGCCGCGCTTTATGCTTTGTCAGCGCTCGCGCAATATTCCAATATATACCGCCCCCTCTCAAGCCATCCGTTCCGCATTCCACTGAGCCGCGTTTTCCTGTCCGACAGCCTGCGTGATCGCCTTTTGCGCCTGGTCATATTTCAGACGCATGATCGACGCCACTGGCGCGACCACATCCGATCGCGCGCAAGCGATGCACATGCATTATGTATTTATATTTTTACCGACAAGAATGGGCTGGTCGCGGGAACAGGAGCAGAACAACCCAAATAAAAGGAGAAGCGGCAGGAAAATCAGCGAGTCCGCTCGGACGTTTTGAGCTTATTATCTTTGGCAAAGTCTGCGACAAACTTCCAGGCCAGTGGTTCCAGTTCGCGCAGGCGAAAGTCCACAATCACACATTTGACGCCATCGATGATATTGGGCACGACATAAGGCGAATAGGTGATGTGATTGCCCGGACCAACGCTGCCGCCGGGACGAAAGTGCGACATCACGCCGGCAAGCCGTTCCGCCCAGTCGCTCGGGCGAAAGCGCTGGCCTTCTTCGGTAACCCCGTGGATGATTAGCTGTTGCACCACAATTATCTTCAAGAAAAAGTCTCTTGCGATAAAAACCGTCAGAGAACAAAGATATACTAAAGACAGAATTGTATATGATAGCGTCTGGCGGCACCGGCAATTTGCCGGGTTATATGAAAGAAACAACAGATATATCCCGGTGCCGGAATACGCCCATTCCCTCTCAAGACAAGCGCCTGGCGCCCCCCCAATGGAAGGGGCCAGGAGCGGTATTTTGCTTTTCTTTTTTTCCGGTGTGGTGCTGTTTTTCTGTTTAGCGCCGATACCTGTTTATTTGTTTACGTTAGCGACTGAATCATCCTGCCATGACAACCTTGCAATCGACCGGCCCGATGCGGCATTTCCTGCAAATCAAAGACTTTACTTCTGACGAACTCCTCTACGTGCTCAATCGCGCGCTGATCATCAAAAGCAAATTCAAGCGATATGAGCCGCATATGCCGTTGCATGACCGCACGCTGGCAATGGTTTTTGAGAAAGCCAGCACCCGAACCCGTGTATCGTTTGAGGCGGGCATGTACCAAATGGGCGGTTCGGTGATTCACCTGACCACCACCGATTCACAACTGGGCCGCGCTGAGCCGATAGAAGATACTGCACGCGTGATATCCCGGATGGTTGATATCATCATGATCCGTACCTTTGAACAGACGCGTATCGAACGCTTTGCCGCTCACTCACGGGTTCCAGTCATTAACGGACTGACCAACGAATTTCACCCTTGCCAGATTCTGGCCGATATCCTGACTTACATGGAGCATCGCGGCGCCATTAAGGGAAAAACCGTTGCGTGGATTGGCGACGCCAACAATATGGCCTATACATGGATCCAGGCGGCCCAATTGCTTGGCTTCAAGATGCATGTCTCGGCGCCAAAGGGCTACCGCCTTGAAGACGACCGGATTGCCGGGGTATCCGGCGATGTGCTGGAACAGTTTGACGACCCGGCCGCGGCATGCCGCGGCGCCAGCCTGGTCACCACCGATGTGTGGACCAGCATGGGCTACGAAGAAGAAAACGAAAAACGTAAACGCGCATTCAAAAACTGGCAGGTCAACAGCCAGGTCATGCAGGCTGCACAACCGGACGCGTTGTTCATGCATTGCCTGCCTGCGCACCGTGGTGAAGAAGTGACCGGCGATGTGATTGACGGCCCGCAAAGTGTTGTCTGGGACGAAGCCGAAAACCGCCTGCATGCCCAGAAAGCCTTGATGGAGTTCCTGCTGCTCGGACGATTGCCCGACGTTCAAGCCTGAAACTGCCAGCAATCGCGAAACGCGTTAAAATACCGTTTATTCGTCACCTCTGAGCGCAGCGCTGCCGCAACGGTTTCATGGCAATCTCTGCCTCAAACCCCTGCTGCTTGCGCTGCCGGACATCCGGCAACCCGCCTCAGCCCGACAACCGCGCTATTTCTCACAACCTGCTAAATATACGAGTTCCTAATGAGCGAAGTCAAAAAAGTTGTTCTCGCCTACTCCGGCGGCCTTGATACCTCTGTCATCCTGAAGTGGCTGCAAGACACCTACCAGTGTGAAGTCATTACATTTACTGCCGATATCGGACAAGGCGAAGAACTCGAGCCGGCACGCCGCAAGGCTGAAAAATTCGGCATCAAGCCCGAGAACATCTTCATTGACGATTTGCGCGAAGAATTCGTGCGTGATTTCGTTTTCCCCATGTTTCGCGCCAACGCGGTTTACGAAGGCGAATATCTGCTGGGCACCTCCATCGCCCGCCCGCTGATTGCCAAGCGCCAGATTGAAATTGCCAATCTGGTGGGCGCCGATTCCGTATCCCACGGCGCAACCGGCAAAGGCAACGACCAGGTTCGTTTTGAACTGGGCTATTATGCGCTGAACCCGGCCATCAAGGTTATTGCGCCATGGCGCGAATGGGATCTGCTGTCACGCGAAAAGCTATTGGCCTACGCAGAGAAAGCAGGCATTGAAATCGACATGAAGCACAAGAATGGCGGCGCCCCCTATTCAATGGACGCCAATCTGCTGCATATCAGCTTCGAAGGTCGCCATCTGGAGGACCCCAAGGCCGAGGCCGAAGAGAGCATGTGGCGCTGGACGGTTTCTCCGGAACAGGCGCCCGATACCCCGGAATATGTCGACCTGGAATATGAACGCGGTGATATCGTTGGCATCAACGGCGAAAAACTCACACCAGCCCAGGTGCTGACCAAATTGAACGAACTGGGTGGCAAGCATGGTATTGGCCGTCTTGACCTGGTAGAAAACCGTTATGTTGGCATGAAGTCCCGCGGCTGCTATGAAACGCCGGGCGGCACCATCATGCTGCGCGGACATCGCGCCATCGAATCCATTACCCTTGACCGCGAAGTGGCCCACCTGAAAGATGACCTGATGCCTCGCTATGCCGCTTTGGTCTACAACGGATACTGGTGGTCTCCGGAACGCAAGGCGCTGCAGGTGCTGATCGATCACTCGCAACAGTTCGTCAATGGCTGGGTGCGCCTGAAACTGTACAAAGGCAATGTCTACACCGTTGCTCGTGATTCGAAAGACACCCTGTTTGATAAAACCATTGCCACATTTGACGATGATGGTGGTGCATACAACCAGGCAGATGCGGGTGGATTCATCAAGCTGAACGCGCTGCGGATGCGTATTGAAACCACGGCCGGCCGTAAATAATTGCTGCGACCTGTGCCAGACTGACCGCCGGCGTTGCCGGCGGTTTTGTTTTATTGGCATGAATGCCAGGAATAATCAGAGCCAGGGATCAACTGAAAGCGCCGCATCAAACCTCCAATGCCCAACCAGACAGCCCTGAACCGCTTGCGCTGCCGTGCCACGTCGTCGCTGCCATGCAAAATGGCGATGAGCCTGGCCATGTCAAGGCAGGCGGCCTTGACTCAAGCTTACCTGCCTGCATATCGGGAATCCACCCAGGCCCGCCACAACCGGAGACGCCAGGCTACAGTTCGACCTGTATCCCCATCTCGATCACACGATTGGGCGGAATCTTGTAAAAGCGCGTACTGCGCGCGGCATTACGGGACATGAAAGCAAACAATCTGCGACGGTAACGCTTGATCAATGGCGCTCGGTTTGAGACCATGATGGTCTGCCGCGACATGAAATAGGAGACGACCATCGGCGACAAATCAATTTGCGGATGCGCAGCATGCACCTGTTCCAGTACTTCAGGCACATTAGGCTCCTGCTTGAACCCATAGGTGGCCGTGACTTGCCAGGCATTGACGTCGACCTCGGAAATCACGAACCTATCCTCCTGCGAAATAAAAGGCACATCAGCGCTTTTCACCGACAAAAACACCAATTGCTCATGCAACACCTTGTTGTGCTTCAGATTGTGCAAGAGCGCCGACGGGACGCGCTGCGGATTCGAATGCATAAATACGGCGGTGCCAGGAACACGAGGCACGGTATCGTGCAAGAGCATATTCAGAAACGGTTTGAGTTGCTGCGCCTCGTCAATATCAATCCTGTCGAGCCGTTCCCGTCCCTTGCGCCAGGTCATCATCAGCGTGAACAGGCCCAACGCAATGAGCAATGGCAACCAGCCGCCCTCTTCTATTTTGATGGCATTGGCCGAAAACAGCAGCACGTCAATAATCAGAAAAATGCAAAGCAGCACGTAAACAAGGGTTCGACGAAACCCCTTATACATGCCGGGCATGACACTGAAGGCCAGAATCGATGTTGTCAGCATCGTGCCCGTCACGGCAAAGCCGTAAGCATGAGCCAGTTTTTCAGAGCTCTGGAACACCAGTACAAGAACAATCACTGCAACAAAAAGCAACCCATTGACGCGCGGCATGTAAATCTGCCCTTCTTCTTCGCTTGAAGTATGCAGGATTTCCATGCGTGGCCACAAACCAATTTGCACTGCCTGCCGTGTGACCGAAAACGCGCCCGAGATCACGGCCTGAGAGGCGATGATGGTAGCCATGGTCGCCAGAATAACCATGGGAATTTGCCCCCAGACCGGCACAGACATGAAAAACGGATTTTTTGCTGCGGCAGGGTTCTGAATGACCATGGCGCCCTGACCAAAGTAGCAAAGCAGCAAGGCGGGCAATACGAACCAGAACCAGGCCCGACTGATGGCCGGTCGCCCGAAATGCCCCATATCGGCATAGAGCGCTTCAGCCCCCGTCAGCGCAAGCACAACATACCCGAGCAGCAAAAAACTGTGTACCGGGTCATTCATGATAAAGCGCAAAGCGTATATGGGTTCAAGCGCCAGCAATACGACCGGATTGTCGATAATATTCCAGATACCCAGTAATCCCAGGGCGAGGAACCAGAGAAACATGATCGGCCCGAACAGCCGCCCAACCAGTCCGGTGCCGTGGGACTGGATCATAAACAGCCCGATCATGATAACAACTGACAGCGGCAGAATCCAGTGATCAAACCGGTTCGAAACGACACTGATCCCTTCCAGCGCCGACAGCACCGAAATGGCCGGGGTGATTACACTGTCGCCATAGAACAGGCAGGCGCCGAATATACCAAGCACCAACAGGATAGGTCGATACCTGGGTTTGATGTTGCGGATCGCCAGTTCCATCAGCGCCAGCACCCCGCCTTCGCCCTTATTGTCGGCGCGCAGCACGAGAATCACATATTTGACCGAAACCACGATCATGACCAGCCAGAACAGGATCGATAGGATCCCCAGTACCGCATCCTGCCCCACACCTACGCCCGCGCCATTCAGGCTGGCCTGGATAGTGTACAGCGGGCTGGTGCCGATATCACCGTAGACCACACCCAAAGCACCAAGCAGCATACCGGCGCCAGGAGATTTTTTTGAATTCTGTTGCATTATTTATCAACCTTTGAACGGGTAAGCCGGGTGCCAATTCGCGGCCCGGGAAAAATTACGGTAATCTGCGTCCCCTGGATTTGCGGTCGGCTCAGCAGACTCCACCAGGCGCCGTGTGCGCGCGTAATTTCCCGCACGATGGTCAGGCCCAGGCCGGTTCCTGTGGCATCAGCCTTGGGAGACCGGTAAAACGCATCGAAAATCTGCGCAGCATCCTCGGGATCAATGCCGCAACCATCATCACGTACGGTGAGAGAGGGCGGATTGGACCCCACAGTCAGCGTAATATTGCTTGCCCCCTGGGCGTACTTGAGCGCATTGTCAATGAGGTTGCCCAACAGCTCTTCCAGCAGCAATACATCGCCATCTATCCACACCGCTGTGTCCGGCGCATCCAGAAAAAGGTCCACTCCATGCTGCCGCGTCTTGGGCACCCACTCCAGTCCGGCGCTCTGCACCCATTCGCATAAATTGATTTGCGTAAAGACATCCTGAGGACGGATTCCCGGGTCAGCTCGCGCCAGCACCAGTAACTGCTGCCCCAGATGTATAAGACGATTGCTGATGGTTTTAATTCTCTCGGCACGCTCTCTGACATCGTCAGGCAGTGTGCGCGCCAGCATCAACTCCGATTCCAGGCGCAGGCCGGCCAGAGGCGTGCGAAACTGATGCGCCGCATGGCCGATAAAGCGGCGCTGGGCCACCAGGGACTCATCCAGCTTGCGCAACAAATCGTTCAGGCGATCCAGCAAGGGCAGCAGCTCAGTTGGCACATTGTGCAACTCTATGGGCTGCAAATCCTCTTCAGAGCGCTGAGAAATTTCTCCCGCCAGCATATTGACCGAACGCAGTCCGGAACGCACGCCATAGAATACCAGCCAGGCAAACAGGGCCACCAGCAGCAACTGCCCGATGATAATGACAATGAAAATATCCTTGACCACCCAGTCAAGCGCATCCTGCATGATTAACAAAGTTGCGCTGAAATCAAGAATAATGAGAACCAGCAGTGCCGGGATCAGGCGGATGATCAGATGGCGAAACAGGGAACCTTTCTGAAGAAAAGAACTGCGACGCCGGGCACCACCATGTTTGGGATTGGTCATGGAATAAGAGAAAAGAAAGTCCTGCGGCAGATTCTAGAGCATCGCCACGGCAGGTTCAATGTTTTCTCAGGCAGTCGCCGCTGCCGTATCATCTATTTCGAGCAGATAGCCAAACCCGCGAACGGTCTGGATCGAGGTGCCGGTGCCCTCCAGGCGCTTGCGCAGGCGGTAGACATAGACCTCGACCGCATTTTCGCTGAAATCGGCATCCCAGGCTGAAAGCGAATTGACAATCTGTCGCTTGGTTACCACTCTGCCGGGGCGAGCCATCAGCATTTCCAGCACCGACAATTCACGTACCGACAGGTTCAGGCGCTCTCCATGGACACGCACTTCACGGCCGACGGTATCGAACTGCAGTGGCCCCACTTCTATGACCGGACTGGACTGTCCAGACTGACGTCGCGCAAACGTACGCACCCTTGCGGCAAGCTCGGATAGCTCAAACGGCTTGGTCACGTAGTCGTCAGCACCGGCATCAAGCCCGGCGACCCGGTCGTCAACATCGTCGCGGGCGGTCAGAATCAGCGTTGGTTCGTGATGTCCCTGCGCCCGCAATTGCTTGAGCACCTCCAGTCCGTTCATGTCGGGCAAATTCAGGTCAAGGATAAGTAATTGATACACCTGGCCTGACACGGCGCCAAAAACCTGGCTTCCGTTAGACACCCAATCGACGGCATAGCCCTGTTCGCGCAGAAACTCCTGCAGGGCTGAACCCAGAATATTGTCATCTTCGATTACTAAAATTCGCATATTGATTCCGCCTGTAATTTAACGGTCTGCTCTAACCAACCTTCCTGACAAAAAGCTGAAATTTCAATCACTTAAATTGGGACCAGACCATTATTCTACTCAATTTCGGCAAACTGCTTTTGATTTTTTTGTGCACCCGCGCAAGAGAGCAAACGATAGAGCTGACACCCAGGACCACCCGCAACGCGCAGACGGCCGCGCCATGCCGGCCGTGCGACCGGCACACACTGTATCGTGCGATAAGGCCGGCTAGTTGCTGTGCAACAATTATGCGTCGGCGAGCCCGGGGGCCTGAACGCAAATCCGGCTGCCCGAAACATCCGGGATAACGTCCACGCGCAACGACATCTGCTCTTTGAGTTCGCTGACGTGAGAGATGATGCCGATGGTTCTGCCCCCTGCCTGCAAATCGATGAGCGTGCGTATGGCCAGCTCCAGCGACTCGGCATCCAGACTGCCGAATCCCTCGTCAATGAACAGGGTGTCGAGGCGAATTCCGCCGGCATAGGCCTGCACGACATCGGACAAACCCAGGGCCAGCGCCAGTGCAGCCATAAAAGACTCACCGCCCGACAAAGTGGCCACGGCGCGCTGCTGCCCGGTGTACTCATCCATCACATCCAGATCCAGACCTGAAGCGCCACGGCCTGCCTGCTCACGGCGAATCAGTTGATAGCGTCCGCGGCTCATTTTGCGAAGTCGCAGCGATGCGCCGATGAGAACATCATCCAGCAGCACGCTCAGCACGAAACGCTGCAGACTGACTTTACTGCCCTGGCGTCCCGAAGCAACATCGCTGAGCGTGCCATACACCGCATATTCTTCGTCCAGCGCCGCGCTGCTTGTGCTGATTTTTTGCAGTCGTTCCTGCAAGGTGGTAAGCGCCAACAGGCGATCGCGAAGCTGCTGCCAGGTCTGCTCGGCTTGCTGAGCCACTGTAGCAGCAGCCTGCTCCTCACGTAGACAATGCTCCAGGTCAGGCTCGGCCACGCCGTCGAGCGCCTGGCCCAGTTCGGCGCACCGCCCCCGAGTCTGATGCAGCGCTTCGTAATAACCGTCTATCTCTTGTTGCAGCGCCGCACATTGAGCTTCATCCCGTTGTGCGGCCTGCCAACTGCCGGTATCGGCGAACTCGCTGCGTTGCAAGGCCTGCTCATACTTATGTATGGCGGCTGCATGGAGCTGAGTGTCTTGCGCAAGTTGCTCCTGTAGCGCAGCAATCGTCGATTGCAAACCCAGAATCCGGTCCTGGCGCTGCCGAACTGTTTGCTCTGCCTGACGCCACGCCTGGGTCAGCTCTTCAATCTGCCGCGTCAAGCCCTCGATTTGCAAACGCAGCTGGACCTCGGAACGAAGGTGCTCAGGCAATTCCTGCTCAAGCATACGCAATGTCGCCTGCTGGCTGCCATGCGTCACGCTTAAAGTCTGAAGTCGGGTACGAAGCGCTGCCAGGTCCTGTTCCTGCGTGTGCTGATCCTGTTCCAGCGTTGCTATCAGCCGCAGGCCTTCGTCCAGCTTTTGGCGCGCATGCTGGCTCGCCTGCAATTGTTGCTCCTGTTCTGCAAATCTGGCTTGCAATTGCGTCAGGTCCGCATGCGCATCCTGCCCCAGCGCGTGCTGACGCTGATCCAATTCGACCTGCTGTTCGTCGCACTGCCGCGCCCGTTGCGCCATGCGGGCCTCGTGGTTAGCAAGACGCTGCCCGGCCGCCTGCACCTGCCGCCGGACCTGGTTCAGCATCTGGTCGCTGATTTCGTGTTCATCTGAAGGTGCCGGCGCCGGGTGGGACACGCTGCCACATACCGGGCATGGCAGCCCCTCTTGCAGTCGAGCGGCCAGCCGGCTGGCCTGACTTTGATGCCACGCCAGTTCCAGGCGATCCTGTTCGCGCTGGGCCGATTGCAAGGCGTCCCGCAACGTCACCTGCTCGCTCAGCGCTGCAGCCTGCTCGTCGCGCAGCGCCTTCAGGCGACTGGCTAGCGCATCACAGGCCAGCCGCTCGCTCAGGCGCACTTTATTGTGCGCCACCGTCACGCTCTGGTCCGGTAGCGCCGCCACCATGGCTTGCAACCCCTGGTGCGCTTGCTTGACGTCCGCCATCCGCTCAAGCCTCGCTTGCTGCTCTGCTGTCCGGGACTCAAGCGCCAGACGCACCTGAGTCAGGTCTGCATTCAGCGCAATCAGGCGCTGCTGCTGCCGATGCCATTCCTGAGCCTTGGGAAAAAGTGCCTGCAGGCGGCTGCACTCAACGTTCAGCATGGCGGTGCGCTCGTAGGCGCTGGCATGGGTGGCCTGGTCTGCTTTTTCCCGCGCCAGCTGCTGAGTGTGCTCTTCAAGTTGCGACTGGCTGCCATCCAGACGCGCCTGGATCTGCGCCAGGCGCTGACTGATTTGCTCGACCCCATCATGTAGCTGTCGCAACTGCGCCGCAGCCCGGGCCTGGCGTAATCCGCCTTCCTGCCCGGCAACGGCCGTCTGACGCTGTTCCAACTGCGCCAGTTGCGCGGTCAGCGCATCGCGTTGTTCGATCTGTGCGCGTATCCGCCGGGCGTCTTCGATCTTGCGCTGCGCCTGCATATGCCGGCCAGCCGCCTCGGTGCGACGGGATTTAGCCGTCGTTTCTGCGCCAGTCAGTTCGGCAATATCAGCGGCAAGCTGCTTTTCCTCGGCAATATTGGCCTGCTCAAGCAATCCGGCAATCTGCAGCTCGTTGGCCTCGCGCCGCGTGCGGATATCCTTGGCCCGCTCCTGCAATTGCAGTTCGATCTGCCGGAAGACGTCGGTCTGAAACAGCTGTGCAAACAAGGCTTCACGTTTAAGCGACGTCTCCAGCAACAGTTCGCGAAACTTGCCCTGCGGCAATACCATGACCTTGCGAAACTGCTCGGCCTTCAACCCGGTAAGGCTTTCTACATAACCGGTAATCTGCCCTGCCTTCTTTGCAACAAGCACCTTGGGTGTGGCCTCGGTCAGGTCAAGCATGACGCCTTCGGTGCCGATCTCTCTGAGGCCGCTGCCCCGGGTCCTGGGCACTCGCTGCGCGGGCTGGCGCTGGATTTCGTATACCTTGCCGCCAAGCCGGAAGCCAAAAACCACGCGCGCCACAAGCGAAGGATCAGCCAGGTCCGAACGCAGTGAACGCGGGTCTTTCTCGTCGCCCGTGGTCTCTCCGTACAGGGCAAAACAGATGGCGTCGAGCAACGTGCTTTTACCGGCCCCCGTGGGACCATTGATAAGGAACAGCGGATTAGGTCCCAGCTGGGTGAAATCGAGCTTCTGCTCACCGGCAAACGGTCCGAAGGCCTGCAGGTGTAAATACAAGGGAACCATTTATGCTTCCCTCTTCAATACGCTATCGACCACATCCTGCATGGCTGCACTTTGGGCCTGCGTCATGGGTTGCCCGCTGACCTGTTCAAAAAAATCGCAGAACAGTGAAAACTCGTCACGGCGCAGCCTGGCCGCCGACATCAGCGGCGACGTGTCCTGCTGGTAAAGCTGGGGTTTTTCCATCTGCAGCAAATTGGGATAGACCGCCCGCAATTTTCCCATCGGGTCAAGAATGGCGTGATCATCGGTCAGCCTGGCGAGCAGGTAATCATCGCAATGTGCATCGGTTTGCGCGGCGCGAACCAGATCGTCCAGCTTGCCTTCGATGCTGCGCACATCGTGCAGCGGGCGCAGCGGCAGCGCTGTGGTTGCGGCGATGCCGTCCTGATTGATGTCTACCAGCAGCACACCTTTATGGTGCTTTTCTTCGGAAAAACTGTATTTGAGCGGTGAGCCGCTGTAGCGTATGCGTCCCTGACGAAAGGCCTGAGGTCCGTGCAGGTGGCCCAACGCCACGTAGGCAAACCCTTCGAACAAGGCTGCAGGAACCTGATCGGCACCGCCAACGGCCAGCGGGCGTTCGGATTCGCTTTCCTGACTGCCGGCCAGAAAGCAGTGGCAGATCAGGACATGCACACCCTGGGCCGGTTTGTGCCGGACAATTTGCTCAATCAGATACCGATGCGCTTGTTCATAGCTGTCAATAGGTTCCTGCGCGAATACCCGCACCTGTATCGGATCACTATAGGGGATACCATGA
>Ga0079224_100002646_pt1 | contig 21982 bp, 16 predicted proteins | sample Stecom2015_FD_80414 | JGI IMG/M metagenome (GOLD analysis project Ga0079224, IMG submission 80414) | Agricultural soil microbial communities from Utah to study Nitrogen management - Steer compost 2015 | ecosystem: Environmental > Terrestrial > Soil > Agricultural land | place: USA: Utah...
CGATATGAAAAATTGAAGCGAAACTATCAGGCCATGCTGGAGTTGGTATGTGCAATTATTTGGCTAACCTGATTGTTAACACCCCCTAGTGCTGTTTCAATTTGATTTTGGCCAGATCGGATTTGTGTGGGAGCCCGGCACCCAGGGCACTCGCTCCGCTCGCGGGGCAGGCTCTCCTCCGGGCGAACAGAAGTGGGAAAGTCGCCCTATTCGCTGCGAATCACCACCCTTCGCCCGGAGGATCGGGCTCCTACAATAGAACCGGAACATAAGGCAGTATCAAATTGAAAGAGTACTGGCGCCACCATCGACGGTATCCCGCTATGCGTACCTCTCCGCAGTCAAACAACCACTACCACTGACCACAACCGATGACGTATTCCAGCTTTAGCTCCCACAGATCCATGGTTTTCGACGATCACCGGAACCGCTTGTACCGGGAAGCCATCCTGGCGGCGATCACCCCGGAGTCTGTTGTTCTCGATCTCGGGGCCGGGGTGGGTACCCTCGGGCTGCTGGCTGCCGCAGCCGGTGCGAAGCGGGTTTATCTGGTGGAGCCGGAGCCGATTGTCAATATCGCGGGGGAACTCGCCCGCGCCAACCGACTTGGAGACCGGGTGCATATACTCCAGGGGCGGATCGAGGATGTTTCCCTTCCCGAGCAAGTGGATGTCATCCTGTCGGTTTTCACCGGCAACCTTCTTTATAGTGAAGATCTTTTGCCCGCCCTTTTCCACGCCCGGGATAAATACCTGAAACCCGGCGGCATCCTTATCCCCGACGGCGCCGAACTGATACTGGCCCCGATCTCGGCTCCCGAACTCCATGACAAGTACATCGGTTGCTGGGCAAAGTCCAACCAGGGGCTTGATTTTTCCCCAGCCCGGCGCTTTGCAGCCAATGAGATCTGGTGGCCCACAAGGCAGGAATTAGCGGGTCTAGTCCTCCTTGGACAAGGCCAACGTGTCACCGGCATCGATCTGAAGCAAGGCAGTAGCGCGGACTGCAATGGCGAAATCAATTGTCCGATCACCGCGACAGAAACCTGCCACGGTGTGCTGGGGTGGATCCGGATTCGCCTGGGCCAGGAGTGGCTCAGCAGCGGCCCCGACGGGCCCGAAGTGCATTGGACGCCGGCGGTTTTCCCCCTCGACCCTCCACTGCCAGTCAGTGTGGGGGATGAGTTCCAACTACGCTTGCAACGCCCGGCCCTGGGGGACTGGACTTGGACCGCAGACACCGGCTCCTCGACCCGCCGCCACTCCACCTTTCTCGCCCGTAGCGACGGAATCAAACGCCTCAAACGTCTGTCCCCCGAGCACAGGCCAGGTCTTAACCGTCAGGGGGAAATTCAGTTTCGCGCGCTTGAAGCGTTTAAGTGCGGGGCAAGCAACCGCGAAGCGATTGAGGTTTTGACTCGCACACAAAGTCCCATGGAAATAGACGAAGCCCGACAGTTGGTACAGGTCCTCGCCCTCCGCTTTGGCCATAGGGGTGAAGAAACGTGAGCTGCATCGCCGGTATTCTTAGCCTTGACGGCATACCAGTGGATTGCGACCTGCTAGAGCGCATGGCAACTGCCATGAGAGCCCGCGCTCCGGACGGAGTCTCGCTGTGGAATGATGGCGCCATCGGCTTCGGTCACGCGAGGCTCAGGCTGTGGGACACTGACGTTTCAAACGGAATGGCAAGCGGCCGAGGGGTTTGTGTCGTCGCGGATGCCCGCATCGATCAGCAACTACTACTCAAAGCCAAGCTGCGCGGAAAAGCCACCGACCTGCCCCCTCCGGAAAGCGATGCGGAGCTGATCCTCCACGCCTATTTGGCCTGGGGAGAGGAGTGCCTCGACCACCTGATAGGCGACTTTGCCTTTGCTCTCTGGGACCGGAATCAGTGCAAACTGCTTTGCGCCCGGGACCACCTCGGAGTACGCCCACTGTTTTACACCCGCGGCGAAAATCGGCTGACGTTTGCCAGCGATCTCGACGCATTGTTTGAGGACAAGGCACTCTCGCGGGATTTGGACGATGGGTTTGTTGCCGACTTCCTGATTTTCGGCGGCACCGTGGACCCGGCTTTAACAGTCTACCGCAAGGCCCAGCGCCTTCCTGCCGCCCACAAACTGGTTGTGCAGAACGGCAGAACAGCTCTGGTCCGCTACTGGTCACTACCCGACACCCCGGAGCCCAGGTTAAGGTCTTCAGAAGCATGTCAGGAAGCATTCCAGGAGATTTTCGTCGAGGCGGTAAAGGATCGAACCCAGGACGTAGATGCTGTCGCCCTTGAACTGAGCGGAGGTATGGACTCCGGGGCCATTGCCGCCGCGCTCCGTTTATTGAGCCCCCACAGACAACTCGACATTCTGGCCTACACCAATATCAGCCCAAAATTTCTGCCGCAGGATAAGGAAGGGGATTTCGCCACACTTACCGCAAACCACCTGGATCTCAATCATCGATTCTGGAGCAGAGAGAATCCGCCCTTTTACCGCTGGCGCGATTCTGGCCTGGCAATTTCGGAACCGGTGGCGACTCTGGATTTGGCGGCCAGCTACGACCAGATGACGCAGATGGCGGGACGGGGCGCACGAATCCTGTTAACCGGACAGACCGGCGATGCCCTGTTTGCAGGGCAGAATTATTACCGCCACCTCATCTACAAAGGGGGACTGCTACAGGTAGCCCGCGAAATCTGGCGGGCGTCCCGCTATACCGGCTCGGTAAGAGGTCTCGGCTTGCGCGGATCACTACTTGGACAGCGCCCGCCCGTTTGGCGCTCCCCTTTGCCCCGCTGGATTAGTCCGGATTTCGCCCGAACAGTGGACCTCGAGGCCCGCTGGACCAATTGCTGGGATGCATGGAACTCCGCCAACGGCTTACGGGGACAGTTCGGAGCCCGCTGGATATCGTCCATGTTTGAAGGCTACACACGCCTGAAAGTACCGCTGGTGACCCGCCACCCTTTTGCCGATATCCGCCTTGTCCAGTTTATGCTCAATATGCCCAATGCTGAATTGATCAACAAGAAGATATTGCGAGAAACCTTAGGCAGCTGTCTGCCCGAGCAGGTTCGCGGGCGGCGCAAGACACCCCTGGCGGGAGACTTGACGCGAAACCAGATCACCAGCGCCGACCTTCGCCAGCAGCTGCCCGACATCCTCGAGGGGGTGGAAAGGTATGTGAATATCGAGTGCTATCAGCAAGAATTCGACAACTTCTGCCGAGGGGCCGGCATGGAAACGACATGGACCAGCGCGTTGATCATCACGCCTCTGGCGCTGAGCCAGTGGCTGAAAGCGCGCCAGGCGAATTACTGAAGCCGAAACGGACAACCCATTATTGCGCCACGATGTCTGCTCCGAGAACAGAAAGCCCCTCGCCAAGCTCCCACATTCTCACTACCGTCAGCTATTCTTGGTTCCGGCCAGGGCTTGCCCTCGTCGGAGCCTATGCAAAACGTGGCGCTCGACCCACCAAGAGGCTACAATCCCATCGAGGTAGTAGTCGCACCCCCACAGTTACTCCAGCATCCGGAGCCAATATGATGAATTCTGATTCCAGCAGCCCAGGGAATGGCTCAAAGCAGGACGTGAGGGAGCACGATCGCGCCAAGCAGCCCTACAACACGCCGAGGCTGCAATCCTTTGGACGCGTCACCGAACTGACTCAAGCCGCCACCGGCAATTGCGCGGGAGACGGTGTTGGCAATAATTGTACACCTAGCCCCAATGCCATGGCGATGGACTGACCTTCGCCACCGCGACTTTTGTCATTAGCCACCGCGCAGCGCCCTAATCAAAGGTGCACCGGGAGTCTACCTGGTATATGGCATGACCTTTGGCACAGCGGACATCACGGGCTTGCCTGAGCCGCCTTTCCATCGCTGGTTTATGCCAGATGGTTCAACCTGGGCGGAGTTTCATCGCCAGGGAAATGATTATCTGATCCGTTTCCCTGGCGTGGCTAACTTCTGTATTTCGGGCGATGGTAAAATCATTTCGTCACTGGCCGCATCAGGGGTTTCCAGGCAGACCGTCGAACACCTGCACCTCAATCAGATCCTCCCTTTGGCCCTCAGCCGCCAGTACAAGCTCGTACTTCACGGAGGGGCTGTAGTCATGGCGGGGGAGGCTGTCGCCTTTCTTGGTCGTTCAGGACAGGGCAAGTCCACCCTTACCGCCAGTCTCGCTAGCGGCGGCTTTCCCTTTCTCACGGATGACGGCCTGCAACTGGTGCTGGAGGGAAACCGATACTTTGCCCAACCGAGTCACCCCTCCATTCGCCTGTGGGACGACTCCCGGGAACAGCTCCTGCCCACCTCCACCCTGGCACCCCCAGTGGACTACACTCCCAAGGCGCGGCTACTGGCAGGGAGTGAAGTGCCCCACTGTAACGAACCACGCCCTCTCAAGGCAGTTTATTTTTTGGGGGAAGGTAACTGCAACAAAGTCACGATAGTCCCCCACGGTGGCCGGGACGCGGTGATCGAGCTGGTGCGCCACTCCTTCCTGCTGGATATCGATGAGCGGGACATGCTCACCCGGCATTTTGGCCAGCTTACCGCCCTGGCGAGCAAGCCAATGTTTTTCAGTCTCGACTATCCCCGTGACTATGCCCGGCTACCCCAGGTGCGAGACGCCATCATCCGCCACGCAGAGAGCTTGCCGGTAGCAGGTTGAGCGGACAATACCCTAACCGGCCCGTAATCTGCCCCCCCTCCCACCTTCCTATACAATCCCCCCATGACCATCAGGCAACTGCTCAGGCTCCTCTCTCCTCCGGCTCCGGCGCTGGCCCTGTGCCTGGTGCTGTTGCTGGCGGCCAGTGTCATTACCCTCCTCAATCCCTGGATTGCCGGCCAGCTCACCGGCCAGATCCTGGGCACGGACAATGTGATCTTTGCCTCCTTCGAGCTCCTTATCCTGACCTGGATCGGCCTGCTGGTGCTGCGCAGCGCCCTCGGTTTTGCCACCTCCTACGTCACCGGCACCGCGGCGGAGGAGGTTCTGGCGGGGTTGCGCTCGCGGCTGTACGAGCACCTGCAGCTACTGCCGGTGAGCTACTACGACGACCAGAAGCGGGGCAATGTGCTCAGCATCCTCACCACGGATTCGGCCATCGTCAGCAACTTCGTCACCGGCACCCTGGTGCAGATTCTGCCCATGGCCATCACTTTTTTTGGCGCCGCGGGGATGATGGCCTGGCTCAACCTGAAGATCGCCCTGGTGATTCTGGCGATTTTGCCCCTCTATGTACTGGCCATGAAGATTATTGGCCGCACCCTGAGGCCCCTGTCGCGCCAGTGGGTGGATTCCCACGGCGAGCTGGTGTCCCACGCCGAGGAAAACCTGGGGCTGCTGCCGGTGATCAAGTCCTACACCCGGGAGGCCAGGGAGCTGGAGAGTTTCGACATCAAAAACAGTCAGTTGCTGGCCCTGTCCAAGCGTCAGCTGCTGATTTACACCCTGCTACCGCCGGCCACGACCCTGCTCGCCGGCGCCGGCCTGCTGCTGCTGGTGTGGCTGGGTTACCGGGATATCGAAGCTGGGGTGATGAACGCGCCGGAGCTGGTCAGCCTGGTGTTTTTTGCCATGCTGCTCAACCAGCCCCTGGGTCAGTTGGCCAATGTCTACGGCGAATTGCAAAAAACCCGGGGCGCCTCCGAGCGGATTCTCCACTTTTTTCACCAGCAGCGGGAGCCCGCCAGCGACTTCGGCATTCCCCTGGTGGTCAGCCGAGGGGCCATCAGCTTCGACCGGGTGTCCTTTGCCTACCCGGTGGGAGGCAGCCCGGTGCTGGACGGCCTGAGCCTGCAGGTAGGGGGCGGTGAAACCCTGGCCATCGTCGGCGAGAACGGCGCCGGCAAAAGCACCCTGGTGCATTTGCTGATGCGGCTGATCACCCCGGACAGCGGCACCATTTGCATCGATGATACGGATATCGGCACCGTCTCACTGGCCAGCCTGCGCTCCCGGATCGGCCTGGTGGCCCAGCATACCCTGCTGCTCAATGGCACGGTCGCCGACAATATCGGCTGGGGCAAGGCCTTTGCCAGCCGGGAGGCCATCGAGGGGGCCGCCCGGGCCGCCCGCGCCCACGACTTTATCGCCCGCCTGCCCATGGGCTATGACACTGTGATCGGTGACCAGGGGCTGAAGCTGTCGGGAGGCCAGCGCCAGCGCCTGTCCCTGGCCCGCGCCCTGCTCAAGGATCCACCCATTCTGGTGCTGGACGAGGCCACCTCCATGTTCGATCCCGCCGGCGAAGCCGAGCTGCTCAGGGATTGCCGGGAGATCTTCGCCCAGCGCACGGTAATCCTGATCACCCACCGCCCCGCCAGCCTGGCCATCGCCGACCGGGTGTTGCGGCTGCAGGGGGGCAGGCTCGAGGAAGTGCAGGATGTGTTGGGGTATTTGCGGACAGGGGAGATCTCTTGACCTGGCCTGTAACCAGTTGCCACCCCCGTTCGCTCACAGAGTGAGCTCCTACGGGGCGTACCCCCGGGTTTGGGAAGAATTGTGCAGGAGCCCGGTCCCACGGGCGAACAGGGGTGGCCGGGGTGGCCGTAGCCGATTGGGTGCCCATAGCCGGCTGGGTGCCACCCCCGTTCGCTCACAGAGTGAGCTCCTACGGGGCGTGCCCCCGGGTTTGGGAAAAAATGTGTAGGAGCCCGGTCCCACGGGCGAACAGGGGTGGCCGGGGTGGCCGTAGCCGATTGGGTGCCACCCCCGTTCGCTCACAGAGTGAGCTCCTACGGGGCGTGCCCCCGGGTTTGGGAAGAAATGTGCAGGAGCCCGGTCCCACGGGCGAACGGGGGTGGCCGAGGTGGTCGTAGCCGATTGGGTGCCACCCCCGTTCGCTCACAGAGTGAGCTCCTACGGGGCGTGCCCCCGGGTTTGGGAAGAAATGTGCAGGAGCCCGGTCCCACGGGCGAACAGGGGTGGCCGAGGTGGCCATAGCCGGCTGGGTGCCACCCCGTTCGCTCACAGAGTGAGCTCCTACGGGGTGTGCCCCCGGGTTTGGGAAGAAATGTGCAGGAGCCCGGTCCCACGGGCGAACGGGGGTGGCCGAGGTGGCCGTAGCCGGCTGGGTGCCACCCCCGTTCGCTCACAGAGTGAGCTCCTACGGGGTGTGCCCCCGGGTTTGGGAAGAAATGTGTAGGAGCCCGGTCCCACGGGCGAACAGGGGTGGCCGAGGTGCCCATAGCCGATTGGGTGCCACCCTCGTTCGCTCACAGAGTGAGCTCCTACGGGGCGTGCCACCGTCGTTGGTAATTTTGACTATGGGTTTTCCGGACGGTTACCGGGCGCCGACATAATTAACCGCGTGCCGTGAACAAAGCGAGGGCCGGTGCATGGGATCGAATCTGCCGCGGTAATTTAGAGCCCCTGCTTGCAATCCCGCAACCGGCAGCCCTGGGCATCCTTGGCGGACACCAGGGGTTCGGTGAGCGGCCAGTCGATGGCAACGTCGGGGTCGTTCCACAGCAGGCAGTGCTCGCTGGCGGGGTCGTAGTAGTCGGTACACTTATAGGCAAACAGGGCACTTTCGCTGGTGACACAAAAGCCGTGGCCGAAGCCCGGCGGCACCCACAGCTGCAGGTGGTTGTCCGCCGACAGGTACTCACCGTACCACTGGCCGAAGGTGGGGGAGTCCCGCCGCAAATCCACGGCAACGTCGAACACTTCCCCCTGGAGCACGTACACCAGCTTGCCCTGGGGGTTGGGGTTCTGGAAGTGGATACCCCGCAACACCCCCTGCTGGGAGAGGGAGACATTGTCCTGGACAAAGGGCCCGGCAATGCCCAGCGCGGCGTAGCGCCGGTCCTGGAAGGTTTCCTGAAAGTAGCCCCGAGCATCGCCGAAGACCTTGGGTTTGATCAGCAGTACGCCGGGGAGTTTGGTTTCAGTGATGTCCATCAGAATATCCGCTCGTCGATGATATTGAGCAAATACTGCCCGTAGCCATTTTTCTTCAGGGGCTCCGCCAGCCTTAGCACCTGCTCGGCGCCGATAAAGCCCTGGCGGAACGCCACCTCTTCGGGGCAGGCGATTTTCAGGCCCTGGCGGCGCTCGATGGTCTCGATAAAGCTGGAGGCTTCCAGCAGGGACTCGTGGGTGCCGGTATCCAGCCAGGCGGTGCCCCGGCCCATGCTCTCCACGGTGAGTTCACCCCGCTCCAGATAGTGGCGATTGACGTCGGTGATTTCCAGCTCCCCGCGCGCGCTGGGGCGAATGCTCCTGGCCACGTCCACCACCTGGGGATCGTAAAAATAGAGCCCGGTGACGGCGTAGCGGGACTTGGGTTTGGCGGGTTTTTCCTCAATGCTGACGGCAACCCCCTGGCTGTTGAACTCCACCACGCCGTAGCGCTGGGGATCGTTGACCGGGTAGGCAAACACCGTGGCGCCGGCAGGCTGCTGCACCGCCCGCCGCAAGCGGGTGGTGAGTTCGTCGCCGTAGAACAGGTTGTCCCCCAGGATCAGTGCCGACGGATGCCCGGCGAGAAAGTCCTCGCCAATGATAAAGGCCTGGGCCAGGCCGTCCGGCGAGGGCTGGACGGCGTAGCGGATGCTGATACCCCACTGGCTGCCATCCCCCAGCAACTGCTCGAAGCGGCCGATATCCTGGGGGGTGGAGATCAGCAGGATGTCGTCAATGCCCCCCAGCATCAGGGTGGTCAGTGGATAGTAGACCATGGGCTTGTCGTACACCGGCAGCAGCTGCTTGGAGACCACCTGGGTGACGGGGTAGAGCCGGGTGCCGGAGCCCCCCGCGAGAATTATGCCTTTCCGTGACTTCATAGACCTAGACTCCCTGCCCGTTTGAAGAGCGACCGCCAGTGGGGTTGGAAGATATCAAAGGTGGCTTTCAGCTTGCCGGCGTCGAGCATGGAATTGGCTGGCCGCCGCGCTGCCGTGGGGTAGGCGGCGGTGGGTACGGGGTGAATGGCCTCAACCTGCAGGCGCAGCGGCGTGCCCTGCTCCCCGGCATAGCGGATGATTTCCTTGGCGAAGTCGCACCAGCTGGTACTGCCGGAGGGCACCAGGTTGTAGAGACCGCATTTGGCCCTGTTGGCCAGGGTCTGGCGAATGCACTCGGTGGTGGTTTCGGCAATCCAGTCCGCCGGCGTGGGTGCACCCATCTGGTCGCAGACCACCGACAGTTCAGGTTTCTCCGCCCCCAGGCGCAGGATGGTGCGGGGAAAGTTGGCGCCGGCGGCGGCGTAGAGCCAGGTGACGATAAATACCAGGTAGTCGCAGCCGCTGCCCTCGATGGCCTCCAGCCCGGCGCACTTGGTGCGGCCATAGGTGTTGAGGGGCGCCCTGGGGTCCGTCTCCAGCCAGGGCTGGTGCTTGCTGCCGTCGAAAATATAGTCGGTGCCATAGTCCACCAACAGGGCCTGGTTGGCGGCGGCCCAGGTGGCCAGTACAGCGGGCAAGCCGCTGTTGAGGGCCGCCGCCAGCTCCGGCTCGGACTCGGCCCTGTCCACCGCGGTGTAGGCGGCGGCATTGACGATGACGGTGGGCTGGCGGGACGCCAGCAGGCGCAGCACGGCATCCCGGTCGGCGAGATCGCAGTCCTCGCGGGTAACCGGAATAACCTGGCCCAGGGCGGGCAGGGCCTTGCTGAGCTCCCGGCCCAACTGGCCCGCGGCCCCCAACAGCAGAATGCGGGGTTGTGGGTCGGTCACAGAGTCAGTCGCCATAGTGTGCGGAAATCCAGTCCCGGTAGCTGCCGGAGACAATATGGGCCACCCAGTCCGGGTTGGCAAGGTACCAGTCGATGGTTTTGGCCAGGCCGCTGGCAAAGGTTTCCACCGGGGCCCAACCCAGCTCCCGCTGGATCTTGCCGGCGTCGATGGCGTAGCGGCGGTCGTGGCCGGGGCGGTCCTTGATGGATGTGATCAGGTCGCGGTAGCTGCGGATTCCCGGTGGCTTTTGCGGGGCTTTTGTTTCCAGCAGGTCACAGAGGGCTTCGACCACGTCGATATTGGCCATTTCGTTGTGGCCGCCGATATTGTAGGTCTCCCCCACCCTGCCCTCGCGCACCACCAGCCACAGGGCCCGGGCGTGATCCTCCACATACAGCCAGTCGCGGATCTGCCGGCCGTCACCGTACACCGGCAGGGGCTTGCCCCCCAGGGCGTTGAGGATCATCAGCGGAATCAGCTTTTCCGGAAACTGGCAGGGGCCGTAGTTGTTGGAGCAATTGCTGACCACCACCGGCAGGCCGAAGGTGCGGTGCCAGGCCCGCACCAGGTGGTCCGACCCCGCCTTGCTGGCGGAATAGGGCGAGCTGGGGGCATAGGGGGTGGCTTCGGTGAACAGCGCGTCCGTGCCCTCCAGATCCCCGTAGACCTCGTCGGTGGAGATATGGTGGAAGCGGAATGCCGCTTGCCCCTCCGCGGGCAAGGTGGACCAGTACTGACGGGCGGCCTCCAGCAGTGTGTAGGTGCCCAGCACATTGGTTTGAATAAAGTCGCCGGGGGCGTGAATGGAGCGGTCCACGTGGCTCTCCGCCGCCAGGTGCATAATGGCGTCGGGGCGAAAGTCGGCAAGCAGCGCGTCCATGGCCGGGCGGTCACAGATATCGGCCCGCTGAAAGCGGTAGCGGGGATTCCCCCCCACCGCCGCCAGGGACTCGGGATTGGCGGCGTAGGTAAGCTTGTCGACGTTGAGCACCGAGGCTCCGGTGTCGTCAATCAGATAGCGGATCAGCGCCGAGCCGATAAATCCGCTGCCACCGGTGATTAATACGTTCATGGCGCTCCTGGTTGACCTGATGGCGCAATTGGGCAGGCTGTCACGCCTTGGGCAGGGTGACGCCGCGCTGGCCCTGGTATTTGCCGCCGCGATCCTTGTAGGACACTTCGCAGACTTCGTCGGCCTCGAAAAACAGCATCTGGGCCACCCCCTCGTGGGCGTAGATCTTGGCCGGCAGATTGGTGGTGTTGGAGAATTCCAGGGTGACATGGCCCTCCCACTCCGGCTCCAACGGGGTGACGTTGACGATGATGCCGCAGCGGGCGTAGGTGGACTTGCCCAGACAGATGGTGAGCACGCTGCGGGGGATACGGAAATACTCCACGGTGCGGGCCAGGGCAAAGGAATTGGGGGGGATGATGCAGTAGTCCCCCTTGACATCGACAAAGGCGTCGTTGTCGAAGTTCTTGGGATCCACGGTGCGGGAGTGGATATTGGTAAAGATCTTGAACTCGTCGGCGCAGCGCACGTCGTAACCGTAGCTGGACACCCCGTAGGAAATCACCTTGGGGCCCTTGGGGTCCGGCTGGCGCACCTGGGCGCCCTGGAAGGGCTCGATCATGCCGTGCTCCCGGGCCATGCGGGTGATCCACTTGTCGGATTTGATGCTCATCTTGAATGCCTTGGCTGCTGGTTGCAAAGGGCGGAATCATACCCGCTGGGCGGGGGTACTCCAAGTGGCTGCACTAAACCAGCCCCCTGGCCACCAGCAATTCGATGCAGGCCTTTTCGATGGGCTTTTCCGAGATGGTCTTGGGAATCTCGTCCAGCACCTGGAAAATCTCCGGCACATCGTTGCGCTCCAGGTGCGCGCGACAGTAGGCGAGCAACTGGTTGCCGTCATAGGCGGTCGGGTCCGTTGGCACCACCGCCGCCACCAGGGTTTTCTCGCCGGCGACATTGCTGGCGGTGGCCACGCCATAGACAAACACATCCGCCACCAGGGGTGAGTCCATCAGCACGGTTTCCACCAGGGTGGTGTTGACGAAATCCCCATTGCGGCGCACACCGCCGCCAACCCGGTGGTGGAAGTAGAACCAGCCGTTCTCATCCTTGTGGCCCAGATCCCCCATGTGGAGCCAACCGTCGCGAACCTTGTCGGAAGAGGCTTCGGGATTCTTGTAGTACTGCACGACGATGGGGCTGTTGTCCTCCCGGCGGAAACAGATTTCCCCCTCCACATTGGGGGGGCAGATATTGCCCTCGGCATCGAGAATCTCCGCCACCCAGCCGTAGGACGGTTTGCCGATGCTGCCCACCGGCCCCTCACCGGGGGCATTGCGCATACCACCGCCCTCGGTGGCGCCATAGCCTTCCGCCAGCAGCAGACCAAAGCGCTTTTCAAACTTTTGCCACAGATGGGCCGGCATTCCCGAGCTCTGGACGACCCGCACCGGGTTGTCGGCGTCGTCGGGCTTTTCCGGCATGGCGTAGATTTCGGGGATCATCCCCCCCAACAGGTTGAAGGTGGTGCAACCGTAGTGGCGGATAATGTCCCACAACCGGCTCTTGGTGAACTTGCGGCTGAGGACACAGGGAATCTCCTGACCCAGGGCGCCAGCCAGGGTACCCTGGGCATTGACATGGGTGAGGGACAACCCGGTGTAGTACCTGTCGCTGGTTGTGATACCGGTAACCAGGGGGCTCAGGGTAAGCCCCATATACTTCTGGTGGGGGAAGAGTACCGCCTTGGGGTTGCCGGTGGTGCCTGAGGTAAACAGCATAAACATGGTGTCCTCGGGGCCCTGTTCCGCATGGCTCAGGGGCGCCCCCGCCGCAGCGACCAGATCCCGATAGTCCGCCAGTGGCAGCGGCGTCCGAGGAAGGGCGACGTCAGCCGCCGTGGGCACCACCATCAACCACTTGAGCTGGGGACAGTCCGCCACAACCGCCAGCACCGAGGCCAGGCAGTAGTCGGCGCAGATCGCCCCCTGGCAGTCGGTGAAATCGAGCATATAGCTGAGTTTGGCGCCCATGGTGCGGGGGTCAATGGGAATGAACGCGGCGCCGAGAATGCAGCTGGCCACCATGGTCTCCACAAACTCCGGGTGATTGTTCATCATCACCGCCAGTTTGTCCCCCTGCCCCACCCCCAGATTTGCCAGTCCCCGCGCCAGGGCCTGGCTGTTGGCGTAGAGTTGCCGGTAGCTTCGGGTCTCGTCCTCGAGCTTGCCATCACCGGCCACTGTAACGACGGTGAGAATGTCCAGCTCGGGGTTGGTCCGGGCTTTGTCGGCAATCAGCGCGGCCAGGGTGGTGTGGGTGGGACCAATCATGGCGTGGGGTTCCTCGGAATTTTGGCTGCCGGGATTGTCCCCGCAAACACCCGCGGAGGCAAATTTTTACCCCAGGGGCGGAGAGGTCTTCTCCGCCTGATCAAAACCGGCCATGATCTTTTCGAAGTGGCGGACCACCTCCTCCCGTCCGGCCCTGTGGGGAAAGATAAACAGGCGGTTTTCCCGCACCCCGTGGTACACCTCCTCCGCCACCTGGGCCGGATTCAACAGGTTGTGCTTGTACCAGGCGGCGCTGGGCATCTGGTACATCGCATCGGTGATGGCTGCCGGATCCTGCACCGTAAAACCCGGGCACAGCACGGACACCCCGAGGCCCTTGTCCGCCATGGACGCCGCCATCACCTCGCTGAGGCCAACCACTGCGAACTTGGCGGTGACATAGGGGGCGTTGAGCTGGCGCATCTCCGCCAGCCCCACGCCGGACATGGAGGAGGTATTGACCACATGGCAGTCCCCGCCCTGGGCCAGCAGGATGGGCAAAAAGGCGTGGATGCCGTTGAGCACGCCGTTGAGCTGAACGCCAAGCACCTGCTGCCAGTCCGCCGGGGTCTGCTCGGCAAAGGGCTTGAGGACGGCGATACCGGCGTTATTGCACAACAGGTGAACGCCGCCGTAGGCGGCCACCGCCCCGGCCGCCAGCGCCGCCATGGAGTCCAGGCTGGTGACGTCCGCCGCTATGGCGATGGCCTCGCCACCGGCGGCCCGAACCTCTGCTGCCGCGGCTGTGGCGCTGTCGGCGTTGGAGTCCGACACCACCACCTTCATGCCTTCACGGGCAAACCTGAGGGCCATGGCCCGGCCCAGCAGGCCGCCACCGCCAGTAATCACCGCACAGCGGTCGCGAAATTGCTTCATGGTATTCTCCCGGGTCAGTGTTGTGTAAGGTCAAAAATCGATCCAATCAGGTTACACAACATTCAGAATGAAATTGCTGTTCCCCGACATCATTACTGACTTTTTTGCTTACCGCCACCGAGGTCTCTGGCCATGAACTATCGTCAACTGCTGCAACCAGCCCTGGAGGAAGCCCGCACCGGATTTGCCGAAGGCGGCGTGCCTGTGGGGGCAGCCATGTTCGATGCCACTGGCACCTTGCTCAGCCGGGGTCGCAACCGGCGGGTTCAGGAGCAGGACCCCTCCATTCACGGGGAGACGGATGCTTTCCGCAAGGCCGGGCGCCAGGCCAGCTATGGGGACAAGATTCTGGTGACCACCCTCGCCCCCTGCTGGTACTGCTCGGGACTGATTCGCCAGTTCAATATCGGCACTCTGGTGGTGGGGGAATCCCGCAATTTTGCCGGACACCTGGACTGGCTGCGGGAGGCCGGGGTGACGGTGATCGAGCTGGACGACCCAGAGTGCGTGGCGTTGATGGCGGCGTTTATCGCCCGCGCTCCGGAGATCTGGAACGAGGATATTGGCGAAGCCCAGGGGGACCACGGTTCCGATTGACACGCAAACGCCCGACGCCCCGACGGGAACACAGGGCTACAACTTGGCTTGGGCCTCTGCAACCCACAGGACCCGGGAGAGCGGAGGTACCGAGTTGTTATCGGCTTTCACTGCCTGGGATGGTCAGGGCAGATAGCTTGATTGCCTGGGAGAGAACCTCCTTGCCCTGCTGATCCCTGATGGCCAGGGTAAGCAGCGGATCTGGCTGGCCCCAGTCGATTTCCAGCACCCCGTAGTTGGCTCCCACATGGGCCCCACCCTGGCGATGCCGGTTGGGACTCACCTGGTGCCACTCTTCGGTCAAGCCGCTGGCGGTGAATTCCCACAGGGGGTATGGCCCCTCCGGGGAGCGCATCAGTTCCGCCCAGTGGGTATCGCCACTGACGAAAACCACACCAGAGGCCTGGGCTTCGGCAATCAGCTTCAGCATCCGCTGGCGGTCGTGGGGAAAATTGGCCCAGCTCTCCCAGCCGGTAAAGTCCGCCAGCAACTGGATGCTGCTGGCGATGATCCGCACCCGGGCCGGCTCCCGCAGACGCTGCTCCAGCCAGGCCCACTGGGCCTCGCCGAGGAGGCTGGCCGCGGGGTCGTCGTTGGCTTGATAGGGCCCCATGGCTGCCGGCGCCCGTTCGCGCTGGTAGGCCTGCTCGCTGACGGCCTTCAGCGGGCTGCGATTCCAGCGGGTATCCAGCAGGATCAGCTGCACCCGCTGTTCCGGTGGCCCCAGGTTGTAGGCGGTGTAGATTCCCGAGTCGCGCCGGCGCCGCTCGCTGCCCCCCGGCTCGCCCCAGAAATCCAGCATCAGTTGGCGCGAGGCCTCCTTGCTGGGATACTCGGCACCCGCGTCGTTTTCACCGTAGTCGTGGTCGTCCCAGGTAGCCAGCACCGGCCTGGTGCGCAGCAGCTTTTCAAAGCCCTCGGCACCCCGCAAGCGGTCGTAGGTGGCGGCAAGCAGCGCCGGATCCCGAGTGTCGCCGTAGACATTGTCGCCGAGAAAGACAAAGGCATCCGCCTCCTCCGCCACAATCGCCGACCAAATGGGCTGGGGCTTGTCCTGGTGGACACAGGAACCGAACTGGAGTCGGGTTACCGGCCGGTCGCCAAGTCCCGGCGGCGGGGTCCCCATGAGTTCCACCATGGGCAGTCCGGCCCTGGGCTGGGCTGCGTTGTAGTCGTGGCCGAGGATTTCGGCCACCGTCGCCGCCACCTGAGTGGCGCTCCAGCTGCCCCCCTGGCGGAGCAGGCCCCGGGCCTTGACAGCGGGGCCCATGGCCGCCAGCCAGACGTGGCCGGCACCGACGATACCCTGGGCGTAGGCCTCCTTGTCCTCCAGGTGCTGGCCGATATAGCCCGCCACCGCTTCACGGCTGCCGTGATGCTGCCAGGCGGCGTTGGGGAACTCGCCCCGGCCGTGGTCGGTGGTGACGATCAGGGTGGTCTTGTCCCGGTAGAAGGGGTCGCTCTGGACCGCCGCCCAGAGTTCGCCGATAAAGCGGTCGGCGCGGTGGATGGCGTCGATGTACTGGTCGTAACTGCCGTCGTGGGCGAAGTCGTCGCTTTCCCCGTAGGCGACATAGAGCAATTTGGGCCGCGCCCGGCGCAGGTATTCCAGGGCGAAGTGATGGGTGATGGCGTCGTGGCGCACAGTGCTCCAGGGCCCGGGCAGGTCCGCCAGCAGCTGGGCCAGATCACGCTCCCGCGCCGTAGGCAACTGGTTGAGGGGAATATCAAAGCCCGCGTTGACAGGCACCCCGCTGCGCTCGCTGTTGACGATAAAGGGGAACACATCCCAGCTGGCAAAGACCGCCACCTCCCCGCGGGTACCCGGCCGGCGGTTGAGCCATTCCAGTACGGTGATATTGGGGTTGTTGACCCTGGCATTGCTGGTGATCTCCGGGTCGGCGAAGCCGGCGAGGATCTCCTGATAGCCCGGGTACGAGAAATACATGGGGTTGTCGAGGTGCATGTAGCTGCCCTCATCCCGATTGCCGATCAGGGCGCCCTCCGCGGCCAGTGTGCCCCACAGGAAGGGCATCAGCCGCCCGCGGCTGTCCTCCCGGTGGTCGCCGGCGTAGGCCGCCAGGGCCTCGGGCGCCCGGGTAAATGTGGGGTCGGCGACCATGGTGGGGCTGATGCCGCGAAACACCTCCTGCCAGCGCACGCCGTCGAGGGTAACCAGAATTACCCGGTGATCGTCGCCGGCGCCGTCACTGGCCGCCAGGGGCCAGGACAGCACCAGCGCGAGCAAAAACAGCTGTAATTTAGCCATGATGGTCTCACCTCAAAAAAGACAGGCCCTTCCGGCCCCCGGGGCCGGAAGGGCGGGACGGCGCGGCTTAGAAATCGGCGGAGACGGACACCGCCGCCGTGCGGGGGCCACCGATCCAGCCACCCCAACCGCCGGAGACACCGCCGATATAGTCCTCGTCCGCCAGGTTGTTGATGATGAAGCGCACCTCAAAGCCCTTGACCAGATCTCCGGCCAGGTTGTCCATACCGACACCGGCGTAGACATCGGTCACCCAGTAATCATCGATACGCTGGGTATTGGCCGGGTCCATCCAGCGCTCGTCCACCCACTTGCCGGAAATGCCGGCAAAGTAGCTGTCACTGGCCCAGTCGGCGGAGGCCACAAACATCTGCTCTGCGGAGCCGAATACGGTGTTGCCGGCCACGATGCCAACCTGGTTGTCGAGAGCGGCGCTGCCCGTGCCCTGGTAAGTGGAATCATTGTTGGTGTAGGACAGGTACAGAGTCCACTGGTGGTGGGGCATCCAGGTGACGCTGGCCTCGATGCCTTCGGACTCGATGCCGCCGACATTGAGGTAGGAGCCATTGGTGCCGATCAGGTAGTCGATGCCACTGACGGTACCCGGGGGAATAAAGGTGATGCGGTTTTCGAACTCGATCTGGTAGTAGGTGAGGGTCAGATTGAGATCGTCGCGACCAAAACGCGCACCGAGGTCGATATTGTCGGCAGTTTCCGGCTCGATGCCACTCAACGCAGAACCGTCGGCCTCGAGCACGTCATCCTTGATGGCGGCAAAATTTTCGGCATAACCGGCGAACAACTGCAGGCCCGCCATGGCGGTGTCAAACACCAGGCCACCGCTGAACAGGACATCGGAATCCGAGTCCACCGCGGAGGAGGCGCCGGTGAACAGGTCCCGTTGCTCCAGGTCCACCAGGTATTTTTTGGCGCCCAGGGTCAGCGCCAGGGGCCCGATCTGGGCAGTGTCCTGGACGTAGAACATCCAGGTGTCGACGGGGAACTCCTTGCGGTACTGCATCCAGTAGGGAATGGTGTTGAACTGGTACCCACTGCGGGAATCGATCACCTTTTGCCAGGTACGGTTTTCCTCCCGGGTGTAATCCTCGTACCAGAAGCCGGCACTGAGAGTGTGGTCGGCGATATCGGTATTGAGGGTCCACACCAGATCACCGGTGAGGCCGTGGCGCTGCTTTTCGTAGTTGGTGGTGCGGTAGGAACTCACCGGCAGGGCGCCGGCTGGGTAACAGGCGGGATCGTATTCTGGACCGGCGCCGCCGTAGGGCCAGGTGATGGAGCTGACGCAGCCCGGCGTGGGGCTCAGGGCAACCCCGGCAGAGTCGACAAAAAACAGGGTTCCCAGGGGCGCACCGCCGAACACGGTGCCGGTGTTCAACTCCGAGTGGGGCTGGCCGGGGCCGTCGCTGGTGACATCGACGATATAGGGGGGAATCCAGTCGCCGCGACCTTCCTGGTCGTGGTAGTAGGCGGCGATATTCACGTCCACCCCCTCGGCGGGGGTGAATTCGGCGCGCACATAGCCGAGCAGGTTCTCCCGCAGGGTGGACCAACCCCGGCGGTATTGCTGGTCGATGTAGGGAATGCCGGTCCAGTTGCCGGTGAGGCGATCCCAGTCGGGATTTTCCCTGAATTCCTGCAGGGTGATGCGTTCGTAGTTGTCTTCGTGAATGTCGTCGTAGGCGAGGTATCCGGTCCAGCGCACATCACCCTCGCGGATGATCTTGGCGGCAAAGTGCTCGCGGTTGGCTTCGCCGGATTCGTCGATGGAGGCATTGACGTCAGAGCTGGAGCCGCTGATCCAGGCATAGGTGCCGGGCAGAAACTCACCGGTGTTGTAACGCAGATAAGTCTTTTGGGCATCGAAATCACCACTGGTGATATCGACCCTCATGCCCTGCTCCACCTCTGGATCGATGGTAGTAAAGTTGAGGGTGCCCCCCAGGGCCTCGTGGGAACGGGACGAAATATTGGCAGTGCCCTGGGATACCTGGACGCCCGCCAGGTTGGGGGTGTCGATATAGCGGTTAGCCTTGGAACCGCCGCCGTAACCTGAATTGCCGTTGGGAATTCCGTCCACGGTGGTGCCAATTTGCTGCTCGTCGAGACTCAGCTGAAAGCCCCGGATGGAGATGGTGGTGGCCCAGTCGTCGGAGCCGAACACGTCTCCCTCGTTGACCAGCACGCCCGGCAGGTTGTCGATCACCGCGGCGATGCTGGTGATGGGATTTTGCTGTTTGATCATGCCCTCGGTGACCAGGCTGTTGGCGTAACTGGTCGCCTGAGAGATCACAATGACCTCCTCCAGGTTTTTGCTCTGGGTTGTATCCGCGGCCTGGACCGATACGGCGGCGGCAATAGCCGCAGCCAGCAGCGTCATTCTGTGTATGGTGGTTTTCATCCGTTGTGTTCCCTCGTTGTGTGTTGTTACTGGCGGTAACACTAGCGGGGGAATATGTCGTTTCCGTTATGTATTCATGACCGGACGATGAATTCTTTTTTTCAGCCGGATGACGGCCGATGCTTGGCGGCCAGGCCGTCGGCCATGGATTGCAGGTTTGGACTGGCAGGCAGTATCTTCAGCCGGCTGCAAGGGCGTAGAATGCGCGGCTGGCAAATCTTGGGACTGGAATCGTGAAAATCGTGGTGGTGGGTGGTGGTGCCGGCGGCCTGGAACTGGCCACGTTTCTCGGCCGCAAACTGGGGGCCAAAGGCAAGGCCGAAGTGCTGCTTATCGACCGCAACCATACCCATCTGTGGAAGCCGCTATTGCACGAGGTCGCCGTGGGCAGCCTGGACGCGGAGATCGATGCCGTCAGCTATCGCGCCCACGGCCACAAGTACGGGTTCAGGTTCAAGCTGGGAACCTTCCACAATCTCGACCGGGAGCGCAAGCTCGTGCACCTGGCACCGGTGCTCGACGACAACGGCGACATCATCCTCCCCGAACGGGAAGAGAGCTACGACCGGCTGATCATGGCCATCGGCAGCGGCGCCAATGATTTCGGCATCCCCGGCGTCGCCAGCCACTGCATGTTCCTCGACAACTCCCGCCAGGCCCTGCGCTTTCAGAAAACCCTGGTCAACGGCTTTATCCGCCTCAACCGGACCCTGATCAGCAACCCCCAGGCGTGTCTCAATATCGTTATCGTCGGCGGCGGCGCCACCGGGGTGGAACTGGCGGCAGAGCTGTTCAACGCCCGCCAGCTGTTCGAACTCTACGGCCTGGATCGGGTGACCGCCGATCATCTGAACGTGACCATCCTCGAAGCCGGTCCGCGCCTGGTACCCAACCTCTCCCCCCGGGTGTCCGCCAGCGTACTCGGCGAGCTGGCCAAAGCGGGTGCCAGTGTCCGCCTGGGGACCCAGGTCGCCCGGGCGGAAAAGGGCATCTTCCACACCGCCGCCGGGGAGGAGATCCGCGGCGATATCCTGGTCTGGGCGGCGGGCATCAAGGCTCCGGATTTTCTGCGGGAGATCGGCGGCCTGGAATCAAACCGCATCAACCAACTGCTGGTCACAGCCGCCCTGCAAACCACCAGGGACAATGCCATCTACGCCATTGGCGACTGCGCCGGGTGCCGCCTGGGGGAAGATCGCTGGGTACCGCCCCGCGCCCAGTCCGCCCACCAGATGGCCAGCCTGGTGGCCGCCAACCTCCTCCGGGACCTGGCGGGCAAGCCACTGAAAGACTTTAAATACAAGGACCACGGCTCGCTGATCTCCCTCAGCCAGTACGCCACCGTAGGGGTCTTGATGGGCAATCTCGGCCGAGGTTCCAGCTTCAATGTCCGCGGCTGGCTTGCGCGCATGGCCTATATCTCCCTCTATCGCATGCATCAGATCGCCCTCCACGGCCCCTTCCGGGCGCTGCTGATGGTGATCGCCGACCGCATCAACCATATCATCCGGCCCCGCCTCAAGCTGCACTGACCCCGCCCGGCAGTGGCGCGGAATACCGCTGCCGGATGCGAGTTGGCCGCCCCGCCATCGGCAGCCAGGGGTGATGCCGGCTGGCACCGGCGGCTGTTTGTTGCCACCCCCCCGGCAACTGGCCTTATAATGGGCCGTCAAAGATACCTTATTTTCAATCAGCGCCGGGCGCCCCCCGGTCATTCAGCAGGAACGACAACATGACATTGAACCAGCAAACGCAGGAAGACGCCGCCCTGGAAGAATTTCGCGCCATGGTGCTGAGATTCCTCGAACAGGAGGTCCAACCCCACTACGAGAAGTGGGAGGACGACAAGCTGATGCCCAGGGAGTTCTGGAACACCATGGGTGCCGCCGGCCTGCTGTGCCCGGACCTGCCGGAGGCCTATGGCGCCGCCGCCACCAGTGTGGACGTGCCACTGATGATCATGGAGGAGATGTGCCGCCTCAACTTCCACGCCCTGTCCTCCGGGTACAATATTCAGGCCAATATCATCGGCCCCTACATCTACAATCTGGGCAGCGAAGAGCAGAAACAGCGCTGGCTGCCGGGACTGGTGAGCGGCGAGGTGGTGGCCTCCCTGGCGATGACCGAACCCGGTGGCGGCAGCGACACCGCCGCCATGCGCACCCAGGCGGTGCGGGATGGCGATCACTATGTGATCAACGGCTCGAAGACCTTTATCACCAACGCCATCCACGCCGACCTGGTGGTGTTGTGCTGCAAGACAGATATGAATGCCGGCGCCAAGGGGGTCTCCCTGATTCTGGTGGACACCACATTGCCCGGCTTCAAGCGGGGCAAGCAGATCAAGAAGATCGGCCAGCACAGCAGTGACACCGTGGAGCTGTTTTTCGACAACCTGCAGGTGCCGGTGGACTGTCTGCTGGGGACCGAGGGCATGGGTTTTATCCATATGATGCAGGAGCTGCCCCGGGAGCGCCTGGGCTGCTCCGCCCAGGCGGTGGGCCATATGCAGGGCGCCCTCGACCTGGCGGCAGATTATGTTCAGCAGCGCCACGCCTTCGGCCAACCCCTGAGCAAGCTGCAAAACACCAGGTTCAAGCTGGCGGAGTGCAAGGTCAAGCTGGAGCTTGGCCGCGCCCTGTACGAGAAGAATGTGGCCAAATTCAAGGCCGGGCAGATGACCGTGGACGACGCCGCGGCCCTCAAATACGCCACCACGGAAATGGAGCTGGAGGTGATCAACGAGTGCCTGCAGCATTTCGGCGGCTACGGCTACACCGA
>Ga0079224_100002647_pt1 | contig 21980 bp, 17 predicted proteins | sample Stecom2015_FD_80414 | JGI IMG/M metagenome (GOLD analysis project Ga0079224, IMG submission 80414) | Agricultural soil microbial communities from Utah to study Nitrogen management - Steer compost 2015 | ecosystem: Environmental > Terrestrial > Soil > Agricultural land | place: USA: Utah...
CCTCGGTGACCCCGGTCTCATCGACCTCGGCAGGCCCGTCGGTCTCATCGACCTCGGCAGCCTCTCCAGGCTCGCCGGTCTCTTCAGGCTCTTCGGTCTCGGGTTCGCTACCGTCGGGCCCGTACAGTTCGGCCCGCACGGCGTCCAGCGCGGCCTGCAGGATCGGCACCCGGGAATCGCGGATCGCGGCGGCTCGGGCCCGGGCGGTGGCGTGTTCACGCAGTTCGGCGTCGATCTCGGCGATCTGCGCGGCCGCCGCCGCACCTTCCTCCTCCTCACGGTTCGCCAGCTCGGCGGTCAGCTCCCGTTCGGCGGCCAGCACCCGGGTGGCGACGAGCTCCTCCACCGTCGAACGCAGCGCGGCCGCCACCTCGCCGACCCAGCGGTCCAGCACCGCGCGTTCCTGCAGCACATTGCGCAGCCCGACCATCCACACCGTCACGGCCAGCGCGACCAGCCCGCCGACCACCATGCCGGCCGCCGTCAACGTCGGAGACAGCCCGCTGAACAGCCGGCTCGCCGCGGCGGCCACCCCGACACCGAAACCGGCGCCGAGCAGCATCATCAACCGGTTCTCCAGCTGCCGGGAGCGCAGCGGCGGACCGGGGAGCTCCGGGCCCGCCGGTTCCCCGGCCTCGGCGGGTGCGGGCAGGTCGAGCTCCCGCGCCATGTCCCGCAGGTGGGTGGTGATGCCGTCGTCGACCTCGTTGACCACCTCGCCGGCGCGGCTGCGCACGTAGAACTCGAACTCGATGAGCCGGCGCCGCCGGGCCGACGGCCACGGCAGGTGGTTGAACTCGGCGACGTCCTCCTGCCATTCGGCCCGCACCGAGGTGCAGCGGTTACGGGCGAAGTACGCCAACTGCACCCGGGCCTGCTGGAGCTGGCTGCGCAGGGCGATGGTGCGTTCGGATTTCGCCATCCGGCGTTCCCGCAGGATCTCGTCGCGTCGGGCGTGCAGCGCCTGCACCCGGGCCCGCCGGTCCTCCCCGGCGGCGTCGGCCTCATGCCGGGCGATCACCGCGCCGAGCCGGGCCTCCCAGGCGCGCAGCCGGTTCCGTCGCTGCACGTCCGGATCGGCGAGGCGCTCGCTGAGCAACTCGACGAGGTCGTCGAGGATCGGCTCGCCCAGGTCGGGGGCCGCCGCGACGCCCACCCACGCCATCCGCGCGAAGCGGGGTGACCGCCCGGCGACGGTGGCCCGGTTCGTCTCCAGCACCTCCCGCCAGTCCTGGTGGGCATCGATCTTCGACACCACCCCGATCACCAGATCGGTGTAGTGGGCAGCCAATTCGAGCAGGGCGCAATCGGATTCGGTGATCGGCGCGGCCGCCGACACGACGAACAGCACCGCCGACGGCGCTTCGGCGGCGGACAGGGCCTCGGCCTCGACGAAGGTGTGGTCCGGCAGCCGTTCCTGCAGCGCGGTCAGCACGCTGGTGGTGCCGGCCAGCCAGGGGCCGGTAACCAGCACGGCGTCCCGGATCTGCACCCCGGGTGGCTGCAACCCCGGCTCGACCGCCGCCACCACCGCGTCCGCCGCCGCGATCGGATCGGTCATGAGTCCGGGCTTCCGACACCGGCACGGGCACCGGCGAGGCGCAGCGATCCGCGGCAGATGTCCCGGGCGCAGGCGCGGTGCAGCGGACCGACCGGCCCCCTGCTGTAGCGGTGCCAGTGCACGGCCCGGCGCAGCCGGGCGGCCCGGTCGGCGCCGTCGGGCGTCGCCAGCCCGGCCGCCCGCATCACCTCCTCGGCGGCCCTCATCGTCGCCAGCACCACCGCGTCACCGGTGAGGAGCCGCGCCAACCGGGTGTCGTCGCGGCGCACCGCGGCGGCCTGCAGATCGGCGACGGCGGCCCGGATCCGCCGGTAGCGCACCGGGGCGGCCACCGTGTGCAGCCGGTGCAGCACCTCGTCGAGGCCGCTCACCCGGCGCAGCACCCCGGGCAGGGCGGCGGGGTCGGCGCCGCCGCTCAGTGCGAGCACGGCGCAGGCGATGCCGAACCGGTCCAGCGTGCGCAGCAGCCTGGCCCGGGTCTCGGCGGCCGGCGGATGCCCGCCGGTCAGGAACGCGTCGGTCGACGAGAAGGTCCGGATGTCGGACGTCTCCCGGGCCAACACCTGCAGCGCGGTGGTCAGCCCGGCGTCCAACCGCACCGCGGCGAGCAGTCCGACCAGCGGAACGGTCGGCACCCCGGTCAGGGTCTGCAGCTCGCCGGCCCGGCGGCGGGCCTGATCGATCGGCCCGGCGCCGCCCCACCCGGTGCGGTCGGCCTTGTTCAGCACCACCAGCGCGGGGCCGTCGAGGCCGGCGAGCACGGCGCGGTCCTCGGGTTTCAGTGTTTCGGCTGTCACCAGCACGGTGACGTCGGCGGCATCGGCGGTGACCGGCACCCCTGCCGCGGACAGCGCGCCGGCGACGGTGCGACGTCCCACCCCGGCCCGCCCCCGGACCGCCACGGTCACCGGGGCGGTGAGCCGGTCGATGATCGCCGGCACCGCGGCGTCACCGGTCCGCTCGGCGAACCGGATCAACTCGTCGACGAAATCATCCCGGACAGAAATGTGCGGCCTCTCTCCATCTCATGCAGGTGGTGACCAATGTCCTATCACTGATCCTCACATCTGCCCCAAAACCCCGAACACAGTTGTTCAGCACGGCGTCGCCGCCGGTCGGCAGTATTGACTCAAGACAACTGTTGGATATCAATCCGCACCGCGATGCGGGTACACCAGCTGCAATGAGACACCATGGACGGATGCATACGCGCAGAATCGAGGCTGCCGGCGTAACGGACTCCCCGGGCGTATCGCATCTGCACCGTCGTGTGACGAGTTTCCGCACCCGCCGGACGACGCTGTCCCGAGGCCAGCAGGAGACCTGGGAACGGCTGTGGCCGGTGCTGGGCCGCCAAGCGCGGGACGCCGACGGACGCCCGGCGCCGCGGCTGGACCTCGAGGAGTGGTTCGGCCGGTCCGCGCCGGTCGTGTTGGAGATCGGCTGCGGTTCGGGGGTGTCGACGCTGGCCATGGCCCAGCAGGAGCCGCATCTCGACTTCATCGCCGTCGAGGTCTACAAACGTGGCCTGGCGCAACTGCTCAGCGCGATCGACCGGGCCGGGGTGAGCAACATCCGGTTGATCCGCGGTGACGGGGTCGACGTGCTCGAGCACCTGCTCGGACCGGAGTCGCTGATCGGGGTGCGGGTGTTCTTCCCGGATCCGTGGCCCAAGGCCCGCCACCACAAGCGCCGGCTGTTGCAGCCGGCCACGGTGGCGTTGATCGCCGACCGGCTGAAACCCGGCGGTGTGCTGCACGTGGCGACCGACCACGCCGGCTACGCCGAGTTCATCGCCGAGACCGGGGACGCCGAACCACGGCTGGAGCGGGTGACCGGGGATCTGAGCGCGCTCCCCATCTCGGTGCGCCGGCCGGTCACCAAGTATGAAGGAAAAGCCCGGGAGGCCAACCGGGCCGTCGCCGACCTGCTGTGGAGCAGAAAGGCCTGACATGAGCGTGACCGACGACACCGAAGACATCGACGAGATCGGGGCCGAGTTCACCGCCGAGGTGGAGGCCCCCCACACCGAGCCGGCGACCGTGACGGTCCGGCGGGTGCTGCTGGTGTGGGATGCGCCGAACCTCGACATGGGACTGGGCTCGATCCTCGGTGGCCGCCCGACGGCCGCGCATCGGCCCCGGTTCGACGCGCTGGGCCGCTGGCTGCTGGCCCGCACCGCCGACCTGTCCCGGGAAGCGGGGCCTGACCAGGGCGTATCGCTGGAGCCGGAAGCCACCGTGTTCACCAACATCGCGCCCGGCAGCGCCGATGTGGTGCGGCCGTGGGTGGAGGCGTTGCGCAATGTCGGGTTCGCGGTGTTCGCCAAACCCAAGATCGACGAGGACAGCGACGTCGACGGCGACATGCTCCGGCACATCGAGCTCCGGCAACGGGAGGGGCTGGCCGGGTTGCTGGTCGCCTCGGCGGATGGTCAGGCGTTCCGCCGGCCGCTGGAGGAGATCGCCGACACCGGCATTCCGGTTTACGTTCTCGGATTTCGCGAACATGCCAGTTGGGCGTTAGCGTCGGATACCTTGGAATTTGTCGACCTGGAGGACATCCCTGGTGTCTTCCGGGAGCCGCTGCCACGGATCGGGCTCGATTCGCTGCCCGAAGAGGGTGCCTGGCTGCAGCCGTTCCGGCCGCTGTCCTCGCTCCTGACATCGCGCGTTTAGAAAAACTGCAGAGATGCGCGGGTTGCGAAGAACCAAGAGCAGTTAGGAGCTTACGTGTTCGCCTGGTGGGGTCGGATGGTGTACCGATACCGATACATCGTTATCGGTGTCATGGTCGCACTGTGCCTGGGTGGCGGCGTGTACGGGATCAGCCTGGGAGACCACGTCACCCAGAGCGGATTCTATGACGAGGGCAGCGAATCGGTGGCGGCGTCGGTGCTCGCCGACGAGGTGTACGGACGTGACCGGGCCAGCCATGTGGTGGCGATCCTCACCCCGCCGGAGGGCAAGAAGGTCAACGATCCGGAATGGATGGATCGGACCATCGAGGAGCTCGACGGCCTCGTCGAAGCCGAATCCGACCGGATCGTCGACTGGGTCGGCTGGCTCAAGGCCCCCGACGTCGACAACGAGGTCGTCCAGCGGATGCGCTCGGAGGACTACTCCCAGACCTTCATCAGCATCCCGCTCAAGGGTGACGACGACGACGAGATCCTGCTGAACTATCAGGCCATCGAGCCGGATCTGCGCTCGCTCAACGACGGCAACATCGAACTGGCCGGGCTCAACCCGCTGGCCAGCGAGCTGACCGGGACCATCGCGGTGGACCAGCGGCGCGCCGAGGTGGCCGCGATCCCGCTGGTCGCGGTGCTGCTGTTCTTCGTGTTCGGCGGTGTGGTCGCGGCGCTGCTGCCGGCGCTGATCGGCGGGCTGTCCATCGCCGGCGCGCTGGGCATCATGCGGCTGGTGGCCGAGTTCGGGCCGGTGCACTTCTTCGCCCAACCGGTGGTGACGCTGATCGGTCTGGGCATCGCGATCGACTACGGCCTGTTCATCGTCAGCCGGTTCCGGGAGGAGCTGGCCGAGGGCTATGACACCGAACAGGCGGTGCGCCGGTCGGTGATGACCTCGGGCCGGACGGTGATCTTCTCCGCGGTGATCATCGTGGCGTCGGCGCTGCCGCTGCTGCTGTTCCCGCAGGGCTTCCTGAAGTCGATCACCTACGCGATCATCGCGTCGGTCATGCTGTCGTCGATCCTGTCGATCACGGTGCTGGCCGCGATCCTGGGCATCCTGGGGCCCAATGTGGACGCGCTCGGGGTGCGGACGCTGTTGCGGGTGCCGTTCCTGCGGGACTGGCCGTTCTCCCGGCGCATCATCGACTGGTTCGCCGAGAAGACCCAGAAGACCAAGACCCGCGCAGAGGTGGAGCGGGGTTTCTGGGGCAAGCTTGTCAACGTCGTGATGAAGCGGCCGGTCACCTTCATGGTGCCGATCCTGATCCTGATGATCTTGATGATCATCCCGATCGGGCAGTTGTCCCTCGGCGGGATCAGCGAAAAGTATCTGCCGCCGAACAATTCGGTGCGCCAGGCACAGGAGCATTTCGACCGCGACTTCCCGACCTTCCGCACCGAACCGCTGACGCTGGTGATGCGCAGCACCAACGGTGAGCCGATCACCGATCAGCAGATCGCCGAGATGCGGGCCAAGGCGATGACGTTGTCCGGGTTCACCGTCGACGACAACGATCCGGCCAACATGTGGCAGGAACGCAGCGCCACCGAGGAGGGCAGCGGTGACCCGTCGGTGCGGGTGCTGCAGAACGGCCTGGTCGAACGCAACGACGCGGCGAAGAAGATCGACGAGCTGCGGGCGCTCACCCCGCCACACGGGGTGGAGGTGCTGGTCGGCGGCACCCCGGCGCTGGAGCAGGACAGCATCCGCAGCTTGTTCCACCGGCTGCCGTTGATGGTGGTGCTGCTGATCACCACCACCACGATCCTGATGTTCCTGGCGTTCGGCTCGCTGGTGCTGCCGATCAAGGCCGCGCTGATGAGCGCGCTGACGCTGGGCTCCACCATGGGCGTGCTGACGTTCATGTTCGTCGAGGGGCACGGCTCCGGGCTGCTGAACTTCACCCCGCAGCCCCTGATGGCGCCGATGATCGGGCTGATCATCGCGGTGATCTACGGTCTGTCCACCGACTACGAGGTGTTCCTGGTGGCCCGCATGGTCGAGGCCCGGGAGCGGGGCATGTCCACCGCGGAGGCGATCCGGATCGGCACCGCCACCACCGGGCGGTTGATCACCGCGGCCGCGCTGGTGCTGGCCGTGGTCGCGGGCGCGTTCGTGTTCTCCGACCTGGTGATGATGAAGTACCTGGCGTTCGGGCTGCTGATCGCGTTGTTGCTGGACGCGACGATCGTCCGGATGTTCCTGGTGCCGTCGGTGATGAAGCTGCTCGGCGACGACTGCTGGTGGGCGCCGCTGTGGATGAAGCGCATCCAGGACAAGCTCGGCCTGGGTGAGACCGAGCTGCCCGACGAGCGCAAGCGGCCCGCCTTCGCCGAGCCCGGTGACGAGCAGGCGCTGGTGGGCGCCGGCGCGCCGGTGCCCCCGCGGCCGCGCCCGCCACACGATCCGACCCATCCGCGGCCGGTGACGCCGGTGCGTCCGGGGCCGAGACGGATACCGCCGCAACGGGCCGGCGGCCCGTCGGTGGCCGGAACGACGCGGATGCCGACGCCGGGTGGTCCGCCGCCTCCGCAGCAGCAGCCGTCCGAACCGGCGACGACGCGGCTGTCCATGGCCAAGAACGCGGTCCGCAACGCGGTGAACAACGCCGCTGCGGCGACCGGGCGGATTCAGCGTGGCCGGTCGGGCGCCACCCCGCCGCCGTCGCATCCGCCGTCACCGGCACGGCCGCCGCAGAAGCCCCGCGAGGAACGGGAGATCGAGTCCTGGCTGGGCGAACTGCGTGGCGGCGCCGGGGGTTCGGCCGCAGGCCCGGCCGGGGGTCGTCAGCCGTCGGGTGGTCAGCCGTCGGCCGATGCCACCCGCGCGATGCGCCAGCAGGGGCCCCGCCCCGCGCCGCCGAGCGGTCCTCCCCCGGCGCAGCGGGCCGGGGACGACGCCCCCACGACGGCGATCCCGGCCGGTGGCCGGCCCGGCAGCTCTGATGTCGAGGACGCCACCACCGCGTTGTCCACCCCGCCGGCGGGCCGGTCCCCCGAGGGGCAGCAGCCGAAGTCCGACCAGCCGGGCGGCGATGAACGCACCGAGAAGCTCGACACCCCCGAGAAGCCGGAGAAGAACCGGCCGCGCCGCGGCGGCGGGCTGAGCGCGCAGGATCTGCTGCGCCGGGAGGGCCGGCTCTAGCCCGGTCGGCCCGGCTCCAGCCCGCGGGCGGGCGTCAGTCCCCGGCCCGCTCGGGCGGATCGGGTTCGGCATCCCCCGCCGGGGCCGGTTCGGCATCCCCCGCCGGGACCGGTTCGGCATCATCCACCGGGTCGGGTTCGGCGCCTATGAGCGGTCCCTCCTCGGCCTCCAGCTCGGCTTCCTCCCGTGCCGGATCGGGTGCCAGCAGCACCCGGCCCGCGCTGTTGACGAACGCCATGATCGGCACGGCCAGCAGCGCGCCGATGATCCCGGCCAGCACGCCACCGGCGCCGATGGCCAACACGATCGCCAGCGGATGGATGCGCACCGCGTAGCCCATGATCAGCGGTTGGAGCACATGGCCTTCCAACTGCTGCACCGCGACGATCAACCCCAGGGTGATCAGCGCGTAGATGAAGCCCTTCGCGATCAGGGCCACCACCACCGCGAGGAATCCGGTGACGAACGCCCCGATCAGCGGGATGAACGCGCCGAGGAACACCAACGAGGCCAACGGCAGCGCCAGCGGCACCCCCAGGATCGCCAGGCCGGCGCCGATGCCGATCGCGTCGACCAGGGCGACGGCGAAGGTGGCGCGCACGAAGCCGACCAGCGAGCGGAATCCGGCCCGGCCGGCATCGCGGACCCGCTCGCGCACCTCCGGCGGGAACGGCAGCGTGATGAACGCGAAGATGTTCCGGCCGCCGTGCAGCAGGAAGATCAGCGTGAACAGCGCCAGCACGGCGCCGGCCAGGATCTCGGTGATGGTGGTGGCGGTCGACAGCGCCCCGCTGGTCAACCGCTCCTGGTTGTTCCGGAGCGCCTCGATCGCGGCGGTGCCGGCCTGATCGATCTGATCGCGGCTCAGCTTGAACGGGCCCTCGATCAGCCAGTCCTGCACGCCGATGATGCTGCGCTCGACCTGCGCGGCGAGATCCGGGGCGCCGTTGATGAACTGGGCGATCACGAAGGTGAGCACACCGCCCACCACCGCGAGCCCGCTGAGCAGCACCAGCGCCACCGCGCCCGCGCGCGGCGCGCCGCGCCGGTGCAGGAAGTCGACCGCCGGCAGCAGCAGCGCCGCCAGGATGGTGGCCAGCAGCACCGGCACCACGATGAGTTGCAGGCGGGCGATCACCCACAGCAGGCCGACGCCGGCCGCCCCGATCACCAGCAGGCGCCACGCCCAGGCGGCTGTCTTGCGCACCAACGGTGCGACGGCTTCGTCATCGGCTGAGAGGACCGCAGGCATGCGGGTAAGCGTAAACCGCCCGCGGCCTGCGGACCGGACCCTGCACACGCTTCGGTAACGAGTTCGGCACGGGCCGCCGACGCGGCAATGTCCCTGGTAGGGCCGCGGCTACCCTGTAGGGCGTGTCGCATGACGCGCCGGCCACGGAGGCGCCCAGCCAGCTGGGACCGCAGCGGCGCGCCCGGGGCAGGTACTGGTGGTTGCGCTGGGCGGTGATCGCCGTCGCGGTCACCGTGCTCACCGTCGAGGTGGTGCTGGTCTGGGATCAGCTCGCCAAGGCGTGGCACAGCCTGACCGCCGCCAACTACTGGTGGGTGTTCGCCGCGGCGCTGGCCGCGTTGGCCTCCATCCACAGCTTCGCGCAGATCCAGCGCACCCTGCTGCGCTCCGCCGGCGTGAAGATCCGGCAATGGCGGTCCGAGGCCGCCTATTACGCGGGCAACGCGCTGTCGACGACGATGCCGGGCGGGCCGGTCATCGCGACCACATTCCTGTACCGGCAGCAGCGGATCTGGGGCGCCACCCCGCTGATCGCGTCCTGGCAGCTGGTGATGTCAGGGGTGTTGCAGGGGGTGGGCCTGGCGCTGCTCGGGCTGGGCGGCGCGGTGCTGCTGGGCGCCAGCAAGAATCCGCTGTCGCTGATCTTCACCCTGGGCGGGTTCCTGGCGCTGCTGGTGCTCGCCCAGGCGGTCGCGAGCCGGCCCGAACTGATCGACGGTATCGGGGTGCGGCTGTTGACCCGGTTCAACGCGCTGCGCGGGAAACCGGCGACCACCGGGCTGGACAAGTGGCGGGAGCTGCTCAGCCAGCTCAAGTCGGTGAACCTGGGCCGCCGCGACCTGTCCAACGCGTTCAGCTGGTCGCTGTTCAACTGGGTCGCCGATGTGGCCTGCCTGGCATTCGCCTGTTACGCCGCCGGCGGCAGCCCGTCCCTGGCCGGGGTCACCGTCGCCTACGCGGCCGCCCGCGCGGTCGGCACCATCCCGCTGATGCCGGGCGGGCTGCTGGTGGTGGAGGCGGTGCTGGTGCCGGGTCTGGTGTCGAGCGGGATGACGTTGGCCGGCGCCATCTCGGCGATGCTGGTCTACCGGCTGATCAGCTGGGTTTTCCTGGCCGCCATCGGCTGGGTGGTGTTCTTCTTCATGTTCCGCACCGAGAAGGACATCGACCCCGACGCGGGCATGGAATCCGAGCGGGTCGCGCCGGTGTTCAGCCCGGACCCCGAAGTCCGGCACGAACCCGACAGCTAGACTCAAATCCGGCTTACGGCAATGGGATTGGATGTGGGTAGGGCATGACTGTGGACAGTCGGCTGCCAGCGCGGGCGGCCGGCACGGCGTTGGCGGCCGATCTGGTGTGCGTGGTGGTGTTCGCGGCGCTCGGGCGGCGCAGCCACGCCGAGGGGCTCACCGCAACCGGAATCGCGACCACCGCCTGGCCGTTTCTGGTGGGCACGCTGGTGGGCTGGCTGCTGGTGCGGGCCTGGCGCCGGCCGCTGACCCTGGCGCCCACCGGGGTGGCGGTGTGGGCCGCCACCATCGTGGTCGGGATGCTGTTGCGGGCTGCGACCTCCCGCGGCATCGCACCGAGTTTCATCGTGGTGGCGTCGCTGGTGACCGGCGCGCTGCTGCTCGGCTGGCGCGGTGTCGCCGCCGTGGTGGCGCGGCGCCGAGGCGACGGCTGAGACTCGACCGGTCCGGCCGGACCGGCGGTACGGGGAGATCAGCTTCGGCAGGCCGGACCCGCTGTCGGGCGCGCCCGACCTGCCGAACCGGGGTTCTGGTGGTTACGGAATGTCGTCGGTCGCCAGATCCGGACCGCCGCAACGGTTCTTGATGTCCACCAGCGGCTGGCGGATGTGCGTCAGCTCGGCCTTCACCTGGGGGTTGGCGTCCAGGTACTCGGCGACCGTGTCACGGACATCCGCACGATGCTGGCCCTCCAGGCCGGTGAAGAAGTCGTTCACCTCGGGATGGGTGAACAGGTACGCCGAGGTCGCAGCCGACACACCCGCCGCCACACCGGCCAGGTCCGCCGCGGTGCAGCCCGGCGGCTCGGGTTCGGGATCGGCGAACGCGAACGGGATCGAACTGAACAGCGTGGCACCGGCAATTGCGCCGGCTCCGATCGTGCCGGCTACCGCGCGTCGCACGGTACGGGCCGAGAGCACCATATGAAGCTCCTTCATCCGATATGGAAGACGGTAACCACCGGCGGTTACCCGCCACAGCCTAGCTAAGCAGAAGTTCGGGAGTTCTTCTCGCCGAAGAACCGGCCCCGGCGTAAAAAACCCCGGCAAATCCGTGACCGTTCGCCGGCCGAGGTCCGGGGCCGGATCGCGGGAGGCCCGTCAGCGGATGGCCCGCGGCGACGGCCCCGGCAGCGGTCCGGGGCCCGTCACCGGCACCGACACATTCTGCGCGCCCGGCAGGCCGCCCGGCAGCCCCGGGCCGGCCTGGCCCTGGGCGGCCTGCATGAGGCCCATCAACTGGGGCACCGTGATCGGCAGCTTGCACCGGGAGGACAGCGTCGCCAGCGGCTGCTGCAGCCGCTGCATGTCCTCGGCGACCTCCGGATTGGCGTCGAAGTACGCCTTGAGCGTGCCCAGCGACTGTGGTCCGGCCTGCTGTTTGGAGATCGTGGTCAGCGCCTGATTGGTCTCGGGGTTCTCCTCCAGGTACTGGCCGGTCGAGTTAGCGACCCTGCCGATGGTCTTGGCGACCTCGCTGGCGGCGCAGGGGTCCGGCGCGGCGGTGGCCGCGGGACCGGCGGTCAGTGCGAGGCCGATCACCGTCGCCGCTCCGGCAGTGGTGACGGCGAAGGCGGTGAACAGCCCGCGACGCAGAACAGTGGATTCCGGGCGGGTCGGCGGCATAGGTGCTCCTCACGGCTCGCGAGCCGCACCCCGGCCCGCGAGCATCTGCGATCAGTGACAGATTCCGGCTGTAGTTGATCCCCGACTCGCGCGGCCGTCCGGGACGACCACCGGGCCATAGTGCCATTCCCGTCGACCACAGGCCAGTTTCACCGGATCGGGGTAACGTCTGCGCCGGTCCGGGCGATCTGAGGGCCGGGAAGCCTACCTCATGCTGCGGTAGGCTCCGTAACGCAACGCCGGGCAGGACGGGAGTTCGCTATCCAGCAGTTCATGATGCGCCTGAGTGACGCCCTGCGGCGCTACCGCTGGGCGGTTTTCTCGGGATGGGTGCTGCTCCTGCTGCCCTCGATCTGGCTGGCACTCAGCGGCACCGGACAGCTCACCGGCGGTGGCTTCGAGGTTGCCGGCTCCCAGTCGTTACGGGTCCAACACGAACTCGAGGACCACTTCCCCGACGAGGGCGCGTCCCCCCTGGCGCTGGTCGCCGCCCCGCGCGCCGACGCCACCTTCGAGGACATGAACGCCGCGGTGGCGTTTCTCGAGCAGGTCGCCGCCGAGGTGTCCGACGACGTCCGGATCAAACCGAATCCACAGCAACCGCCGCCGCGGCCGGACCGGCCGTATGTGCTGACCCTGCAGCTCGACTTCGACAACACCGGCGCGGTCGACGTCAGCAACCAATTGCGGGAGAAGGTCGGCATCGACGGCGACCGGCCGGGTGAGACCGACAACGGCCGGGTCCGGCTCTACGTCGTCGGCCAGGGCGCACTGGGCGCGGCCGCCTCCGAGGCGACCAAACACGACATCGCCCAGGCCGAACGGTGGAACCTGCCGATCGTGCTGATCATCCTGCTGGCGGTGTTCGGCTCGCTGGCCGCCGCGGCGGTGCCGCTGGTGCTCGGTGTCTGCACCGTCGTGGTGACGATGGGCGTGGTCTATCTGCTATCGCTGGTGACCACCATGTCGGTGTTCGTCGCCTCGACGGTGTCGATGCTCGGTATCGCACTGGCCATCGACTACTCGCTGTTCATCCTGATGCGGTTCCGGGAGGAGCTGCGCGCCGGCCGCGACGTCGATCAGGCCGCCGACGCCGCCATGGCGACATCCGGCCTGGCGGTGGTGTTGTCCGGGCTGACCGTGATCGCATCGGTCACCGGGCTGTACCTGATCAACACCCCGGTGCTGCGGTCGATGGCCACCGGCGCGGTGCTGGCGGTGGCCGTCGCGGTGCTGGCGGCGACCACCCTCACCCCGGCGGTGCTGGCCACATTCGGCCGCGCGGCGGCCCGGCGGTCGTCGTACCTGCACTGGTCCCGCCGGCCGGAGACCACCCAGTCACCGTTCTGGACACGTTGGACCGGTCAGGTGATGCGCCGGCCGTGGGTGTCGGCCGCGGCCGCGTCCGCGGTGCTGTTGGTGATGGCCGCGCCGACGGTGGCGATGGAACTGGGCAACAGCATGCAGCGCCAGTTCGAGCCGACGCACGAGATCCGCGGCGGCGTCAACGCGGCCGCCGAGGCGCTGGGTCCGGGTGCGCTGGGACCGGTGCGGGTGATGGTGTCGTTCCCGGACGGTGCGGCGTCACAACCGGCCAACGCGGGCACGTTGGACGCCGTGCGGCAGGAGATCTCCCGGGCGCCGAACGTGGTGTCGGTGTCCCCGCCGGTGTTCGCCGACGACGACAGCAGCGCGCTGCTGTCCGCGGTGCTGTCCGTCGACCCCGAGGACATGCGGGCCCGCGACACCATCGACTGGCTGCGCGAACATCTGCCCGCGGCGGCCGGCGACGGCGCACGCACCGACGTCGGCGGCCCGACCGCGCTGATCAAGGACTTCGACGACGAGGTCGCCACCACCCAGCCACTGGTGTTCGTGTTCGTCGCGGTGATCGCGTTCGTGATGCTGCTCATCGCGATCCGCTCACCGGTGCTGGCGCTCAAGGGTGTGCTGATGACGGTGCTGTCGGTGGCCGCGGCCTACGGCAGCCTGGTGGCGGTGTTCCAGTGGGGCTGGCTGGCTCCGCTGGGCTTCGAACCGATCTCGTCGCTGGACAGCACGATCCCGCCGCTGGTGCTGGCGCTGACCTTCGGGCTGTCGATGGACTACGAGATCTTCCTGCTGACCCGGATACGGGAGCGGTTCCTGCAGACCCAGGACACCCGTGACGCGGTCGCCTACGGGGTGAGCACCAGCGCCCGCACCATCACCAGCGCCGCGCTGATCATGATCGCGGTGTTCACCGGGTTCGCGTTCGCCGGCATGCCGCTGGTCGCCCAGCTCGGGGTGGCGTGCGCGGTCGCGATCGCGGTGGACGCCACCGTGGTCCGGCTGGTGTTGGTGCCGGCGTTGATGGCGATGTTCGACAAGTGGAACTGGTGGCTGCCGCCGTGGCTGGACCGTCTGCTGCCGTCGGTGGATTTCGAGAAGCCGCTGCCCCACACCGACATCGGCGATCTGGTCATCATCCCCGACGACATCTCCGCGCTGATGCCGCCGGGCTCGCAGCTGCGGTCCGTCGTCAGATCCGCAGCAAAGCTGAAAAGCCTTGCCCCCGAAACGATCACGGTGGCCGACCCGTTGGCGTTCAGTGGGTGTGTGCGGTCGGGTGAACCGCTCGGCCCGCGGATCAAGGGCGGCGACGACGGCACCACCGTCCCGGTGCGCACCGGTGGCGGCGGCCGCAGGGCCGGCACCGCGGTGGCCACCAGGCCCGCGGTTCATCCGGTCACGCTGTGGCTGGACCGGTTGGAGGTCGCGCTCGACGCGCTGCACACCGCCGCCGACCTCGACGGCGCCCCGGTCGAACGGCGCAGCCCGATGGAGACCACCACGGTGCAGCTGCCCACCGGGGATCGGTTGCAGATCCCCACCGGCGCGGAGACGGTGCGGTTGATGGGCTATCTGATCATGTGCCGCAACAGCGCGCGGGACTACGCCGAGTTCGCCGATCTGGTCGAATGCATGGACGCCGAGACCGCGGCGGCCGTGTTGGCCCGGATGGACCGGTACTACTGTGGGCAGTACCCAAGACAACATTGGGTGGCCACCCAACTGGTGCGTCGCCTGGCCGATCCGCATCCATCCGATGTGGACGATGACGGCGAAACGGAATCGTCGGCAGTCGCCGACTGGGACGAAGTCAGGAAGCGCTGCCTGTCCGTGGCAGTAGCCATGCTCGAGGAGGCGAGGTGAGATGACCGCCGAACTGCACCGCGCCGCCGACCGCTACGGCCCCCGCCGCGAGTCCCGCGCACCCCGCCAACCCCGCAATGGTCAACTCCGCGCCCCTCAGGGCCGGGCCGGTGGCGCCGACCCGACCCGCGGGCCCAACCCGACCGGTGGGCCCAACAACCCGACCGGTGGGCCCGGTGAAGGACGCCCCGGTCAGGGTGCCGGCCAGACCCGGGCCGTGCCGGGGGGTCATGAAGGCCGGGCCGTGCCCGGTGGTGAAAGCCGGGTCGGTCAGGGTGGTCACGACCGGTCCGGCCAATCCGGCGAGGCGCGCCGCCGGCCCCACGACAACCGTCCGGTCGAGTTCTGGCCCACCTCGGAGATCCGTGCCGCGTTGGAGAACGACGACCTGCCGGTGTGGCGGCAGATCGCGGCCGCGATCAAGCGGGACCCCTACGGCAGAACCGCCCGCCAGGTCGAGGAAGTGATCGAAACGGCACAGCCATACGGCGTCTCCAAGGCGATCAACGAGGTGCTGGCCCGGGCGCGCGAGGCGCTGGAGCAGAGCGAACGGGCCGAGGTCGCCAAGCATGTGCGGCTGCTGTTGGACCGGTCCGGGCTGGCGGCCCGCGAATTCGCCTCCCGGATCGGTGCGACCGGCGAGGAGTTCGCCGCCTATCTGGACGGCAGTGTCAGCCCGCCGGCGTCGTTGATGATCCGGATGCGGCGGCTGTCCGACCGGTTCGCCAAGATGCGCGAACAGCGGTCCAAGCGGTCCGGCTGAGCCGACCCCGGACCGGGCCCGCTGTCGGCACGCCGTATCGTCGTTTTCGCCGACAGGGCTGTTCATTCGATCGCGGCACAACCCTGGACGCAAAATTCAACGAACGGCTCTGCGGAAGTCAATGATGACCGAAACCCAAGATTTGCAGCGGATTCTGCGGGACACCCGCACGGTGGCGATCGTCGGCGCCTCGGCCAACCCGGAACGGGCCAGCTACGAGGTGTGGCGATACCTCAAAGAGGCCAGCCACTTCGAGCTCTACCTGGTCAACCCGACCATCACCGAGGTGGACGGCACACCGGTGTATCCCAGCCTGTCGGCGCTGCCGGTGGTGCCGGACCTGGTCGACGTGTTCCGCCGCAGGGACCAGCTGCGCCCGGTGCTGGACGACACCATCGCGGTGGGCGCCAAGACGCTGTGGCTGCAGCTGGGGCTGGCCGATGAGCAGATCGCCCGCGAGGCGGCCGCGGCGGGTCTGCAGGTCGTGATGGACCGCTGCCTGAAGGTCGAATACGCCCGCTTGATGGGCTAGCGCCGGTCAGCGTGCGTTGATCGGGAGCACATCCTCGACCAGCCAGCGGCCGTCGGTCTTGACCAGCGCCACCCGCAGCGCCAGCACCGCATGGTCGGGTGGCCGGGCGGGCGCGTTCTGGGTGCCCCGCATGATCACCGCCACGCTGGCCACCTCCGGGCCGATCGCCTCCACCCCCGCCGAGACGGTCTGCGCCTGCCCGGAGATGTTCCGGTTGGTCAGGTCCTCTGCGACCGCGGTGAACTCCTGGCGGTAGGCCTCGGCGCGTTGCGGCGTCATCAACGCGGTGGCCTTCTCGATCTGGGCGTTGGGGTCGGCCGGGGTGAAGGTCGCCGACGCCTCGGCGACCCTGGTGGCGATGTCGAGCACCTCGGCCTTGTCGGCGCGCAGGTCACGATCGGCGGTGGTCCAGCGCGCATACCCGACGAGCACCGCGGCCACCAGCGTCGCCGTGGCCACCGCGACCACCGCCAGCCGCAGCCCCGGCCCGTCGTCGTCGGTGCCCATGGTCACGCCGTCGCGCCGGTACAGCACGTAGTTGACCACCATGCCCTGCACGATCAGCAGGCACAGCATCGAACACAGCGACACCCACCAGAGCGGCCAGCCGAGCACCACGCCGATCCCCACCAGGCCGGCGATCGCCGCGGCCGGCGCCGCGAGGTCGAACGCGAAGACCCGCCACAGATTTCTCATCGGATCGTCTCCAGCCGACTGATCAGTTTGCGGCCGTCGACGTCGGTCACGTCCAGGCGCAGATTCCACCGGACGGTCTGCGGCGGGGTGTCGCCGACGTTCTCGGTCATCGAGGTGGCCACCACGATCACGGTGTCGGTACGCGACGCGGCCTCCTCCAGTTCGGGCTGCGGCTCCCGTTGCCGCGGCGGCGGCGCGCCGGGCAGGGGCGGAAGCTGGCGGTGCACGGATTCGATGGCCACCGACTCGACCTGGCCGCGGGTGCGGGACCGCAGCTTCTGCACCAACTGGGTGTAGGGCTGCATCGCCGCTTCGAAGTCGGCGTTGAGCGCGCCGACGGTGCCCTCCTGCAACTGCCGCAGGCTGGTCTCGACGTTGTCGGTGTTCATGTTCACCAGCACCGTGGTCCAGTCGGCGGCGGCCGCCAGCGCCTCGGTCTGGTGCCGGCGCTCGTCGGCCTCGGTGGTGTGGCCGGACCAGATCATCACGCCCAGCACCACCGCCCCGACCGCGATCAGCGCCAGCAGCGTGGAGGCGATGCCGAACCCGGAGAGGACACGGTCCTCCTCGCGGTCGTCCTCCGGTTGCTCCGGGGCCGGTTCGGCAGTGGCTTCGTCGGACATGGCCGTGAGGTTACCTGGGCACTTGCCGGCTTCTGGCAGCATGTGGGAGTGACGGTTGAAGCGATTCGATCCGGCGTCGACCTGAGTTTCGTCGACCCCGCGGTGCGCCCCCAGGACGATCTGTTCGGTCATGTGAACGGCCGCTGGCTGGCCGAGCACGAGATTCCCGCCGACCGTGCGGCCGACGGTGCGTTCCGGGAACTCTACGATCGCGCCGAGCAGCAGATCCGCGACCTGATCGAGGAGGCCGCGCAGGCCGGCGCCCCGGCCGGCACCGATCAGCAGCGAATCGGCGACCTGTACGCGTCCTTCATGGACGAGCAGACGGTGAACCGGCTCGGGGTGCGACCGTTGCTCGACGAACTGGCCACGATCGACGCCGCGGCCGACCGCACCGAGCTGGCCGCCGTGCTGGGCGCGCTTCAGCGCACCGGTGTCGGCGGCGGGGCCGGCGCCTACGTCAACACCGACGCCAAGAATTCGAGCCGGTACCTGCTGTATCTCAATCAGTCCGGGTTGGGGCTGCCCGACGAGTCGTATTACCGCGACGAGGCGCACGCCGAGGTGCTCGCCGCCTATCCCGCCCACATCGCCCGGATGTTCGCGCTGGTGTACAGGGACGGGGACCACCGCGACACCGCCGAGCGGATCCTGGCGCTGGAGACCAAACTGGCCGCCGCGCACTGGGACGTCGTCAAACGCCGTGACGCCGAGCTGAGCTACAACCTGCGCACCTTCACCGACCTCGCCGACGAGGCGCCCGGCTTCGACTGGACCGGCTGGATCACCGCGCTGGGCACCACGCCGGAGCAGGCCGCCGAGCTGGTCGCGCGGCAGCCCGACTATCTGACCGCGTTCGCCGAGTTGTGGTCGTCGGCGGATCTGGAGGACTGGAAGGCGTGGCTGCGCTGGCGGGTCATCCATGCCCGCGCGTTTCTTCTCACCGATGAGCTGGTGGCCGAGGACGTCGAGTTCTACGGCCGCACCCTCAGCGGCACCCAGGAGATCCGGGAACGCTGGAAGCGGGGTGTGTCGGTGGTGGAGAACCTGATGGGGTTCGCGCTGGGCAAGCTGTATGTGGAGCGGCACTTCCCGCCCGAGGCCAAGTCGCGGATGGACGAACTGGTGGCCAACCTACGCGAGGCGTACCGGGTCAGCATCTCCCAGCTGGACTGGATGACCCCGCAGACCCGGGAGAAGGCGCTGGCCAAGCTGGACAAGTTCACCCCGAAGATCGGCTATCCGGCCAAGTGGCGGGACTATTCGGCGTTGGAGATCCGCCGCGACGACCTGTACGGCAACTACCGGCGCGGGTACGCCGTGGAGTTCGACCGGGACATCGCCAAGCTCGGCGGGCCGGTGGACCGCGACGAGTGGTTCATGACCCCGCAGACGGTGAACGCCTATTACAACCCGGGCATGAACGAGATCGTGTTCCCGGCGGCGATCCTGCAGCCCCCGTTCTTCGACGCCGAGGCCGACGACGCCGCCAACTACGGCGGGATCGGCGCGGTGATCGGCCACGAGATCGGGCACGGTTTCGACGATCAGGGCTCCAAGTACGACGGCGACGGCAACCTCGTCGACTGGTGGACCGACGAGGACCGCACCGAGTTCGAGGCCCGCGCGAAGGCGCTGATCGAGCAGTACGACGCGTACTCGCCCCGTGAGCTGTCCGGTGAGCACCGGGTGAACGGCGCGTTCACCGTCGGGGAGAACATCGGCGACCTGGGCGGGCTGTCGATCGCGTTGCTGGCCTACCGGCTGTCGTTGGGTGGCCGGGAGGCGCCGGTGATCGACGGGCTGACCGGTGAGCAGCGGGTGTTCTTCGGCTGGGCGCAGGTGTGGCGGACGAAGTACCGCCCGGAGGAGGCGATTCGGCGGCTCGCGGTGGACCCGCACTCGCCGCCGGAGTTCCGCTGCAACGGGGTGGTGCGCAACATCGACGCGTTCTACGAGGCGTTCGGCGTCACCGAGTCCGACGAGCTGTACCTCGAACCGGAACGTCGCGTGCGGATCTGGAACTGATTTCGGTGTGCTCACGGTCGCTCAGCGATCGCCCGCACGCCGAAATCGCCAGGACGCTGGCTGAAATCGCGAAGGTGAGCCCGTATTTCACGGTGACGACGGGCACGCTCGCCGAGACCGGCTGGCTGCCGGTGCGCCGGCTGTACACTGATGCCGACCTGCTCGAGGGCGTCGTCGGCCGGGTGCGGGCCCGCATCAACGCCGCCGAACGCCGGGTGGCGGTGTCCACACTGTTCCTCGGGATGGCCGCCCGGCTGTGGTCGGTCGGGCTGGGTGCGCTGGCCGGGCACGGCGTGCTGCCCGACCTCACCGGTGACCGGCTGCTGTTCAGCGAGACCGGCGGGCACATCCGGTTGCACATCGAACACCCCGTCGGCCGGCACGGCGACGACCTGGAGGGGCTGCTCGCCGACATGGTCATCGAGGAGCACCTGACCCCGCTCACGGCGGCGCTGCGCCGCGGCGGCCCGATCGCCGAAGGGCTGCTGCGCGGCAACTCGGCATCAGGATTGCTCAGCGCGGCAATGGTTTTCGACCGCGCGACGGCCGGTGACGGCCGGGGTTGGCGGCTGGCCCGGAGGTTGTGCGCCGACGAGCGGCTCGCCGGCGCAGTGGTCTTCGACGGCGCCGGCTACCGCCGCACCAGCTGCTGTCTCTACTACCGCACACCGGGCAGCGGGGTCTGCGGCGACTGTGTGTTCACCACCAAACCAGCCACCGGACCCGCCGCCCGGGGCGCGATCGAGACCGCCTAGAACAGCTGCCAGTCGTGGGCACCGTCCTGCTGGGTGTACCAGCCGCCCTCGGTGTTCTTGATGACGACCGGGTCACCGCTGCCGAAGGTGTCGAAGAACCACTCGGCGTCCTCCGGGCTCAGGTTGATGCAGCCGTGGCTGACGTTGCGCGAGCCCTGCGCGGCGGTCGACCACGGCGCCCCGTGCACGAAGATGCCGCTGTTGTCGATGCGCACCGCGTCCTTGACCTTGATCTTGTAGCCCTCCGGATCATCGACCGGGACCCCGTAGGTCGAGGAGTCCATCACGATGTCCTTGAACTTCTCCAGGACGTAGTAGGTGCCGTTCTTGGTCTCGTACCCCTTCTTGCCCAACGACACCGGCATGGTCTTGACCAGCTCGCCGTTGATCACGACTTCCATCTGCTTGGTCTTGTCGTCGATCGTGGCGACCTGGGACTCGCCGACCCGGAAGCTGGACTTCGTGCCGCCGGCGTCGATGTTGACGACGGTGTGGGCGGGCCAGAAGTCCTGCGGGCGCCACCGCACCTCGGTGTCGCTGATCCAGTAGAACCTGCCGGGCACCGGCGGCTCCGACGAGATGTGGATGGCGTCCTCGGCCATCTTGCGGTTGGCGATCGGCCGCTGGAACTTGATGCTGATCGGCTTGGCCACGCCCACCAGAGCGCCGTTGACCGGGTTGAACGACGGCGGCAGGAACACCGGCTCCCCGGTGTAGGGCAGCGGGTTCTGGCCGGCCGGCGTGTCCGGCGGAATCGTCGGCTGCGGCGCGAACGGGTTGAACGGTGCGGGCGCCGACACCGCGGCCGGGTGATCGGGTGGCAACTCGGCGGCCGCCGGCGGCGCCGGTTCCGGTTCGGGCGCCGGGGCCGGCGGTGCGGGCGGGGCAGGCTGGGCCGACACCGCTGGGCTCAGCACCAGTCCGGCGGTGAAACCGGCCCCGATGAGTGCGGTGAGCAGTCTGCTCGTCGTCCGCCGCATACGTCATACCTCCAGTCGAAAACTCAATCCAGTCTGGCACAGCGGCGCCGTCGGCCCGTCCGCCGACGACCAGCACGCACCGCCATTCCCGCGATGACCTGCAATGTTCATCGGCCTGCCGGCCCGGTTGTTACTACCCGCTGGTGGACACCGGTTCGGGGAGCAGATCCCGGGTGCCGGCCAACCGCAGCATCGCGACGGTGATCAGCAGCGTGGACGCCGCGATCACCGCGGTCGGTCCCCATTGTTCATAGAGCAGCCCGCCGCCCAGCGAGCCGGCCATGATGCCGACCTGGAACGCCGTGACGTACAGCCCCGACGCGGCGTCGGGGTCCTGCGGTGTGGTGCGCATCGCCGCGGCCTGCAGCATGGGCGGCAGCGCGGTCGACGCGGCACCCCACACCACGATCGCCGCCACCCCCGCCGCCCCCACCAGCGGGCCGCCGCGGCCGAGGACCGCCAGCGCGAGCAGCACGGCGAACGCCGCGACCAACGCGGCCAGACAACCCATCGTGGCGGCCTTGGGCCGGTGGTCGAGCGGGCGGGCCAGTGCCGTCATAGCCGCCAGCCCCGCGATGCCGAACGCCGCGAGCAGCCAGGCCACCGGGGCGCCGCGCACCCCGACCACGTCCCCGACGATCACCACGATGAAGGTGTAGGAGATGAAGTGCCCGGCGACCCCGACACAGGTCAGGGCGCTGAGGGTGAGCAGCCGACGATCCCGGAACCGCCGGATGCCACGGGCCGCCGGGCCGCCGGACCTGCCGGCGGGAACCGGCAGGTCGGGCAGGGTCGCCCGGGCGGCCGCCGTGAGGATCGCGGCGGCGACGGTGACCATCGCGGCCGCCGCGCGCCAGCCCCACGTCGCGCTCACCGCCGC
>Ga0079224_100002651_pt1 | contig 21968 bp, 19 predicted proteins | sample Stecom2015_FD_80414 | JGI IMG/M metagenome (GOLD analysis project Ga0079224, IMG submission 80414) | Agricultural soil microbial communities from Utah to study Nitrogen management - Steer compost 2015 | ecosystem: Environmental > Terrestrial > Soil > Agricultural land | place: USA: Utah...
AACAGGCGAGGTCGTGACACGGGCCATCGAAGACACGGTCCAGTCGGCGATCACCCAGCTGCGGTCGACTCAGGCGCTGTTCGAGGCGTCGGATGACGTCACCGCTTTCGAGTTCGCCCAGTTCGCCCTCCATCAAGGTGCCTCGCCGGGAATGGTGGCGATCGGGTTCGCCCGGATCGTCCCACCCGATGAATGGGAGACCTTCACCGCTGCGGCGCGCCAGGAGCGCTCCCACTACGTCGTGCAAGACGTCGACCGCCGGGCCATGACTGAGCCGCCGCGTGATCGAGACGTCGTTCCAGTTTGGTACGTACACCATCGCCGCGTCGCGCCTGCCCTGCTCGGCGTCGACCTCGCCGGCTCTCCGGAGCGGAGGTCGGCGATCGACCGGTCGTTGGAGATCGGCGCTCCCGCGAGCACCAGTCACATGGCAGTGCTGGGCGGGACCGGCGACTACGTCGAGATATACGTCCCTGTCCACAACGTGTCGGCCGGGGGACCCGGAGTCGCCTTCACGCAGATCGATCTGTTCGACCTGGCCGACGAGGTCGTGGGTACGTCCGGCCGAGATCCGGAGATCCGCATCGTCGATCGGACCGACTCCGACCTCACGCCAGCCGAGAGCGGCCCGGAGCTCTGGTCGACACGCATCGAGGTGGCAGACCGAATCTGGGAAGTCACCGTCGCCGACTCCGAAAGACCGACGCTTCCTCCGCTCACGACGACCGTCGTCGCTTCCGGTGTCGCCATCACCCTCCTGGCGACGGTGCTCACCGCGGCGGTGGCGTCGGCTCGCAGCCGACGCCGCCAGCTCAACGAGATCCTCGATCGCGCCCAGGAAAAGGACGTGTTCTTGGCGACGGTGGCGCACGAACTGCGCACACCACTGACGAGCGTGGTCGGCGGGGCGGCTCTCTTGGCGGAGCAGTGGCAGCAGTTGGAGACCGACGAGATCGAAGAGCTCCTCCAGGCCGTCCATTCCGAGGCGTCCGACCTGTCCGATCTGATCGAGGACTTCCTCGTCGCCGGCCGTCTCCAGGCGGGAGCGATCAGCTATCGCTATGAGACGGTCGACATCGGCAGCCAGGTCCGGCGCGTGAAGGCGAGGATCAACAGTCTCCACGACTTCGATCTGCGGCTCGGCGAGCCGGGCCCGTTCGCTCTCGCCGATCCATTGCGCGTGCGCCAGATCATCCGCAACCTGTTGGTGAATGCCAACCGCTATGCCCGCACCACCGTCCGAGTCGTGACCAGAGCGTCGAACGACCGGGTGGTGGCGCAGTTCTGCAACGACGGCGAACCGGTCGCACCCGAGTTGGTCGAGGTGCTGTTCGAGCCCTACCAGAGCGGGAGGGACCGGACGCTCACGGTCGGATCGATCGGGTTGGGTCTCCCGGTCTCCCGACGTTTGGCCAGGGCGATGGGCGGGGATCTCACCTACTCCTACGAGGACGGATGGTGCATCTTCACCGTCGAGCTGCCGCGCGCCGCCGCCCCCGATGCAGAATCGGCCACCATGGATCCCGCCACCGCCACCACCGGATGATCGGTCAGTCGAAGATGTCCTCGATGGCGTCGACTACGTCGTCGACGAGACGCTGCCACCCGGTTCGGTTCTGGCGCCTCTGCCTCCGCATCTGACGTTTCCGGACCCGGCGGTGGAGCTCCGGATGAGCGATGCCGTCCAGCGCCCGCGTCATGCCGCGACGTATCGAGCGGGCCCACCCTCTGGCGATGGACACCACGGACGTGGCGGCGAGGGCGATCCCCGGGAGCACCCCGGTCAGGAACTGCAAGAGGTCGTTGCCCCCCGGCACCGCCGCGGCCACCACCGCGCCGGCGGCTACTCCGGCACCGGCCACGCCGGCTCCCACCGCGATCGCCGTCGCGCGGATGCGGCTCGTCGGTACTTCGAGCTCCACCACGTGCTCGCCAGGACCGAGCGGGGTCTGGCGGTGGATCACCTCGGGCATGGATCGCAGCGCCTTGGTCCCTTCGGTTCCCAAGGCGAGGCGAGTCGATGTCATCCAGTGCTTGTCGGGTTCCCAGCGGATGCCGTCTCCGGTGCGGGCAACCGGCCGCAGACCTTCCTCGGTCTCCAACCAGGCCATGATCCGGTCGGCTACCTCCGAGGCATCACCCGTCACGATCGCCCTCTCGACGAGACGATCCGGCCCGAACCAGCCTCCTTCGTCGTTCGCGGCCGGGGTGGAAGCCATCTCCTCCCGAATCGCCCGTTCCACGACGGAATCGTCCAATCCGAGCTCGCGGGCGACTCGGCGGACCTGGTCGGCGGTGAACGTCTCTCGGTGGTGGCGCTGCGATTGGATGCGAATCGCTCGCTCGAGCACCCGTTGGGCGTCGTCGCGGCTCAACGCGTCCAGCCGGCGGGCGAGTTCCTCGTTCGACGCCCGGTCGGTGGGTTCGGATGCGCGCCCTGACATGCCCTCGGAACGGTGCATGAGACAAGTATGGCGTCAGACGACCGTTGCGGGATCGGTGTTGCCCCCGGAGATCACAACACACACCCGTTCGCCGGGAGCCGAACGGTAGGAGCCGGACAGGACGGCTGCCAACGCAGTGGCCGCACCGGGCTCGGCGACCAAGCGGGCTTCCCTCCACAGCCACCGTTGCGCTCGTTCGACGTCGATGTCGCCGACGACCGCCAGCTCGTCGACCCAACGACGCGCCGCTTCGAAGGCGATGTCGCCCACCCGCCTCGCCCCCAGCGAGTCGGCGGCCACACCCCCCACCTCCACATCCGTAGGGTGCCCAGCTTCCAGGGCCGCACCGAGAGCGTTGGTGTTGTGCGTCTCGGCCGCCACCACGCGGGCCCGGTCGCGGATCCAAGAGGCGATCCCGCCGATGAGCCCCCCGCCCCCTACGGCCACGACCACCGAGTCGACTTCCGGCATCTGCTCGAGGATCTCCATCCCCAGGGTCCCCTGGCCGGCCACGACCAGCGGATCGTCGAAGGCGTGGACTTCGACGGCTTCTGACGACCCGAGATGGCGTCGGGACGCCTGCAACGCTTCGTCGTAGTAGCCGTCGACCTCGTGGAGCCGGGCACCGGTATCGCGGATGCGGCTGATCTTCGACTCGGGCGAGGTGGTCGGCACGAAGATGTCCGCCTCCCTGCCGAGAGTCGTGGCGGCATGGGCGACGGCGAGTCCATGGTTTCCTCCGGAGGCGGCGACCACACGCTCGGCGTCGGGCCGGGCAGTGAGGAACGAGAAGGCCCCTCTCACCTTGAACGCACCCGTCTTCTGGAGTTGCTCGAGCTTCAGGAAGAGGTTCGGCTCGACTTCCAGCACCGGCGTCTTCCGGATGTGGGGTCGGATCCGCCCGGCCGCCGCCTCGATGTCGGCACGGGACACTTCCATCGGAGCCAAGCTAGTTCCGGGCCAGGCGAAGTTCGGGGCTCCCCGCTGGCCGCTGCTGCGAGTCAGCGGGACCGCCGCGGTCTCGGCGCGCGAAGCCGGTGATCGCCATACCCTTGAGAGCGATGGACGAGCTGGAGCAGGCGATCGAGACGCTGCGGGACGTGGGCCGGATCACGGTCTACACCGGTGCGGGTATCTCGACCGAGTCGGGCATCCCCGACTTCCGCGGGCCGAATGGCCTGTGGAACAAGCTCGACCCCGACGACTTCACCATCGACCGCTACGTCAGAAACCGAGACATCAGGGTGCGCAAGTGGCGCATGCACGCCGCCGGCAAACTGTGGGGGGCGCGATCGTCGGTGCAGCCCAACCGAGGCCATCGGGCGATCGTCGACCTGCACCGGGCGGGACGTCTCGCCGGCTGCATCACCCAGAACGTCGACGGTCTCCATCTCGTGTCCGGGCTGCCTGAGTCGGTGGTGGCCGAGGTCCACGGCAACGTGAGACGCGTCGTGTGCATGGGGTGCAACTCTTCGTGGCCGACCGAGGAGGTGCTGAGGCGGGTCGACACCGGCGAGGACGACCCGGGGTGCCCGCACTGCGGTGGCATCCTGAAGACTTCGACGGTGATGTTCGGCGAGGTACTCCCCGCCGAGGAGATGCAGAAGGCGTGGGAGTTCGCCGATGCGGGCGAGGCGGTCCTGGTCGTCGGTTCGACCGTGGGGGTGTGGCCGGCCGCCGAGATCCCGATGACGATGGCCCGGGACGGAAAGCCGATGGTGATCGTCAACCAAGGCCCGACCGAGGCGGACATGTTCGCCACGGTGCGAATCGACGGCTCCGCCGGCGACGTCCTCCCTCCTCTCGTCGAGGCCCTGCTGGCGGGCTGATCCCTCCGTTCTGTGGTCCGGAATCGGGCGCACCGGCACCATCTCCGGCCCACAGAACGGTCTGTTGCGGGGCGCCATGCGGCGGATTGCCGGTACCCTTCGATTCATGTCCGAATACCGCCCGCCGCTCGAAGACATCGAGTTCACCCTGAACCACGTTGCCGACCTGCCGGAGGTCTCCAAGCTCGACGGCTTCCAGCACCTCGACGCCGACACCGTGAGCGGCATCCTGTCGGAGGCGGGTCGCTTCTTCGCCGAGGTGATCGCACCGCTGAACCGGATCGGTGACCAGCAGGGCAGCACTCTCGACGAGTCGGGGCAGGTCCGGACACCGGACGGCTTCAAGGAGGCCTACCGGAAGTACGTCGAGGCGGGCTGGGGCGGCGCCCACGTCGCCGAGGAGTACGGCGGTGGCGGGCTTCCGTACACGGTCGGCATCGTCCTCCAGGAGATGTTCAAGTCCGCCAACATGGCGTTCTCGCTCTGTCCCCTCCTCACCCAGGCGGCGATCGAGGCGCTCATCCAGCACGGCGACGACGAGCAGCGCGGTATCTACCTGGAGAAGCTGGTCACGGGCGAGTGGGCCGGAACCATGTGCCTGACGGAACCGCACGCCGGCTCCGACGTCGGTGCGTTGTCCACGAAGGCGGTGCGGCAGGACGACGGCACCTATCGGATCACCGGCACGAAGATCTTCATCACCTGGGGCGACCAGGACCTGACCGACAACATCGTCCACCTCGTCCTCGCCCGCACACCCGACGCCGCGCCCGGGACGAAGGGGATCTCGATGTTTCTCGTGCCCAAGTTCCTCGTGAACTCCGACGGATCCCTCGGCGAGCGCAACGACATCAAGATCGTGTCGCTGGAGCACAAGCTCGGGATCCACGCCTCCCCCACCTGCGTGGTCAGCTTCGGCGACTCCGGCGAAGGCGCGGTCGGCTACCTCGTCGGCGAGGAGCAGTCGGGAATGAGGTACATGTTCACGATGATGAACACCGCCCGCATCGGGGTCGGCGTTGAGGGTCTGGCGATCACCGAGCGGGTGTACCAGCAGGCCGTCGCCTACGCCCTCGAGCGGCTCCAGGGCCGGGAGGTCGGTGCTCCGCCCACGGTGTCCACCCCCATCGTCCGCCACCCCGACGTCCGGCGGATGCTCATGACGATCCGGGCCTACCGGGAGGCACTGCGGGGCCTGCTCTATCTCACGGCGAGGTACGTCGACGAGGAGCGCCACGCCGAATCCGCCGACACCCGGGAGCAGGCGACGGAGATGGTGGCGCTGCTCACGCCGATCACGAAGGCTTGGTCGACTGACGTCGGGGTGGAGATGGCGTCCCTCGGCATCCAGGTCCACGGCGGCGTCGGATACGTGGAGGAGACCGGTGCGGCCCAGCACTACCGGGACGTCCGCATCGCCCCCATCTACGAGGGCACCAACGGCATCCAGGCGATCGACCTGGTGATGCGCAAGCTGCCGATGGGCGGCGGAGAGGTGGTCCAGCGGCTCATCACCCAGATCGCAGAGACCGCGGCCCAGTTGCGCCAGAGCCCGGCCCTCGAAGACTTCTCCGTTTGCCTCGAGGACGGAGTCGAGGCCGTCTCTGAGGCGGTCGAGGTCCTCCTCTCCCGTCTCCAGGACCGACCCAATGACGCCCTGGCCGGCGCCACTCCGTTCCTGCGCCTGTTCGGGACGGTCATCGGCGGGTGGCTCCTGGGCAAGGCCGCTCTCGCCTCCGAGCAGCAGCTGGCGGCCGGGTCGGGCGACTCGTCGTTCCTCGAAGCCAAGATCGCCACCGCCCGGTTCTACGGAGAACAGATACTCCCCTCAGCCCTGGGGCTCGTCGACTCGGTCAAGGCGACGTCGGAGGGCCTCTTCACGATCCCCGACGCCGACCTCGCCCGCTGAGAGATCCGGGGTTCGGGCGATAGTCCCCGAGCGGGAGGACGTCGGCGCCGGCCTCAGCCGACGGCGGTGCCCCCGAACAACTCCTGAGCGAAGAACACGACGAAGGCGGCGGCCACGATCCACAGCAGCGGCCGCACCTCGGTGGCCTTGCCCCGGAAGATCTTCACCAGGACATACATGACGAACCCGGCGCCGATGCCCACCGTGATGCTGTAGGTGAGCGGCATCAGGATCATCGTGAGCAAGGCGGGAAGACCTTCTTCGATGTCGTCGAAGTCGATGTCCTTGATCAGGGAGCACATGAGGAACCCGACCAAGATCAGCACCGGGGCGGTCGCCTGGGACGGGACGAGACCGGCCAGCGGGGAGAGGAAGATCGCGAGAAGGAACAGCACGCCGACAGTGACGGAGGTGAGGCCCGTTCTGCCCCCTTCGGCGACTCCGGCGGCGCTTTCGATGTAGCTGGTGTTCGAACTGACGCCGGCCAGGCCGCCGATGGCGGCGCCGGCGGAGTCGACGATCAGGAGGGGTCCGATGTTGGGGATCCTTCCGTCCTCGTCGACCAAGTCCGCCTGTTCGACGATGGCCGTGGCCGTGCCCATCGTGTCGAAGAAGTCCGTGAGCATGAAGGCGAAGATCGTCAGGAGGGCGGCGACGACGCCGAGCGCCGAGAACACCTCGCCGAGGTCGAACTGCCCCAGCGTGGCGAACGACGGAGTCGCCGTCCAGGTGTCCGGCAGGGACGCCACCCCCATCAGGTGGGCGATGACGGTGGTGATGAGGATGCTGAGGATCAGCGCTCCCTTGACTCTGCGGGAGTAGAGCAGGACCGTGATCGCCAGACCGATGAGCGTCACAGCCGCTCCCCTCGTGTCGGGGAAGAGGAACTGGACCGGGACAGGCCCCTCGGGAATCTGGGCGATCAGACCGCCGTTGACGAATCCGATGAAGAGGATGAAGAGACCGATGCCGACGCCGATCGCCCGCTTCAGCGCCATCGGGACAGCTTCCATGATCGCCTGCCGGAAACCCACCAGCACCAGCACCAGGACGACGAGACCTTCGAGGACGATCACGCCCATCGCTCCGGCCGGGCTCAGCCCGTCGCCCAGAACGAGCCCGAAGGCGACGGCGCCGTTGATGCCCAGACCGGCGGCGAGCGCGATCGGGTAGTTGGAGAAGACGCCCATGGCGATGCTCAACAGCCCGGCGACGAGCGCGGTGCCGGCGGCTACCGCCCCCGGGTCGAGGCCGGCGGCGCCGAGGATGTCGGCGTTGACGAAGATGATGTAGGCCATCACCAGGAACGTGGTGATACCGGCGCGTATCTCGGTGCCGACGGACGTCCCCCGCTCCGAGAGCTTGAAGAAGGAATCGAGGCCGGATCCGCTCGACCCGACGCGCGTATCTGTGTCCGTCATCGTCTCCTCCGTCTCGTGACGCCCCACCCAGGCGTCCACGGCGAACACGCTAGACGAACAGGACAGGGCGCTGCGGCATGTGGCGCAACCCGGCGCGGAGTTTTCCTGCGCCTTAACCTCCGCTCGATGGAGCTTCGCAACAAGGTGATCGTCGTGACGGGGGCGGCCCGGGGGATCGGAGAAGCGATGGCCCGCCGGTTCGCCCGTGAAGACCCGGCCGGCCTCGTGATCTCGGACATCGACGTGGACGCGTTGGAAAAGGTCGCATCCGACATCGGAGCGTTCGCAGTGGCAGCCGACGTTTCGAAAGAGAGAGACACGGTGGCGCTGATCGACGCCGCCGAGGACCGGTTCGGGCCCGTCGATCTGTTCTGCGCCAACGCCGGCATCGGCATTCGTGGCGACGAGCAGACCCTCGACGAGGAATGGCAGCGGCTGTGGGAGGTCAACGTGATGTCACACGTCTACGCCGCTCGTCGGCTGGTGCCCGAGTGGCGGGCGCGGGGCGAGGGGTACTTCTTGCCGACGGTCTCGGCCGCCGGTCTGCTCACCAACCTGAAGGCTGCCCAGTACTCCGTCACGAAGCACGCCGCCCTGGCCTTCGCCGAGTGGCTGGCGGTCACCTACGGCGACGAGGGGATCAAGGTGTCGGCGCTCTGCCCCCAAGGCGTCCGGACCCGGCTCCTCGACGCCGCGGAGGAGTTCCGCACCCTCCTCGAGTCGGTCGCCGTCGAACCCGAGGACGTGGCGGAAGCCGTGGTGCAGGGGATCGCCGACGAGCGCTTCTTGATCCTCCCCCATCCCGAGGTGACGCAGTACTTCCAGAACAAGGCCAACGACTACGACCGATGGCTGGGAGGGATGCGCAAGCTCCAACGCAACCTGTTCGGGGCCTGAGCGGCACGCCGTCACCGATACCTACGGGGGTTGCGGCAGAATGACGGGCATGGAGCGACGGACAGCGGTCGTGACGGGAGTCGGCGTGGTCGCCGCCCCCGGCGTCGGCCGGGACACGTTCTGGAAAGGGTTGAGCGAATTCCCTGGCGCCGGTCCCCACGCCGTCGGCAACTGGGACCCGGAGCCGGTGATTCCTCGACGCGAGGCGCGGCGACTAGACCGATTCGCCCAGTTCGCGGTGACGGCGGCCGAGGAAGCACTGACCCAGGCCGGTGACTTGGAGGTCGACCCGAATCGGGTGACCGTCAACGTCGCCTCGGGAATCGGCGGCCTCGAGTCCCTGGAGGTCCTGATCGACAACGCCTACCAGGACGACCCTCGGGTTTCTCCCCTGTGGATCCCGATGATGATGTGCAACGCCGCCGCAGCCGCCATCTCGATCCGCTACGGATTCGGCGGTCAAGCCTCCACTCCGGTGGTGGCGTGCGCCGCCGGGGCCCAGGCGATCCTCGACGGACTCCGCCAGGTGGAGTGGGGATACGCCGACGTCGCTGTCGTCGGCGGTTCCGAGGCGGCGATCCGGAAGTCCACCGTCGAGGGGTTCGCCTCCGCCCGGGCGCTGTCCCCGACGATGACCGCCCGGCCGTTCGACCGCAACCGGGATGGCTTCGTCCTCGGAGAGGGAGCCGCGATCCTCGTGATCGAGACGGAGGAACGGGCGCAGGCCCGGGGGGCGACGATCATCGCCCGGATCGCCGGGGGAGCCTCCACCGCCGACGCCCACCACATAACCGCCCCCCACCCGGAGGGCGATGGCGCCGAGCGCGCCATTCGCCTCGCCCTCGCCGATGCGGGTCTGGAGCCGGCCGACATCGGATACGTCAACGCCCACGGAACCGGTACGGAACTGAACGACCGCACGGAGGGCAGCGTCATCGCCCGGGTGTTCGAGCGGCAACCGCCGGTGTCGTCCGTCAAGGGCGTCACCGGGCACGCTCTCGGCGCATCGGGAGCCATCGAAGCCGCGGCGACGGTGCTGGCGATCGACCGGGGGGAGCTGCCACCCAACGCCGGGCTCCTGGACCGAGATCCCGAGATCCCCCTCGACAGCATCGCCACCGAGCGGACGTCGTGGAATCCCCGGCCGGCGGTCTCCAACTCGTTCGGCTTCGGGGGCCACAGCACGGTTCTCGTGTTCGCACCCCCCGACTAGCCCCGGTTGGAGGCCGGAATCAACGGCCTACAATGAGGCGCAGACGCGGGAGCCCGGCGGGACCGGGCTGAGAGGGAGTCTGTGGGACTCCGACCGTTTGAACCTGATCCGGGTCATACCGGCGAAGGGACTGCTTCTCGGCCTGCCAGGCAGCCGGCGTCGCAAGCGACAAAGGACCAGAGTTGAGAAAAGGCAGGCTTTCGTCGATCCTCGCAGCAATCGTCGCCCTGATCGCTGCCGCGTGTGGTGGCGACTCCGCCGACACCACGGGCGCCGAGGCCACCGCCCCTCCGGGCGGCACGCTGCGCATCATCTCCCACGATTCTTTCGCGGGAGGCGTCACCGAAGAGACCTTCACGGCTTTCGTCGAAGAGACCGGCTTCTCGGTCGAGGTCGTTCCGGCCGGCGATGCCGGCGGCGCTGTGAACCAGGCGATCCTCACCAAGGACAACCCGGTCGCCGACGTCTTGTTCGGCGTCGACAACACCTTCCTCAGCCGGGCACTCGGAGAAGACATCTTCGTCCCCTACGAGTCACCGGCCCTCGATCGAGTCGACCCTCGCCTGATCGTCGACGCGGAGATGCGGGTCACGCCGATCGACTACGGCGACGTGTGCCTCAACTACGACATCGCCTGGTTCGAGGAGAACGAACTCGAGCCGCCGAGCACGCTCGACGACCTGGTCGCCCCCGAGTACGGAGGACTCCTCGTCGTGGAGGACCCGGCCGCATCCTCGCCTGGGTTGGCGTTCCTCCTCGCCACGATCGACCGCTACGGCTCCGACTGGCCGGGGTACTGGGAGTCGCTCGTCGCCAACGGCGTCGCCGTGGTCAACGACTGGGACACCGCCTACTACTCGAACTTCACCCGCTACGGCGGGGACGATCCGATCGTCGTGTCCTACGCCTCGTCCCCGCCAGCCGAGGTGATGTTCGCCGAAGAACCCCTGGACGCCGCGCCGACGGCCGTGGTGACCGACGGATGCTTCCGCCAGATAGAGTTCGCCGGCATCCTGGCCGGCACCGAGAACGAGACGGCGGCCGGACAGCTGATCGATTTCATGCTCAGCCCGGAGTTCCAAGAGCAGATCCCGACCACCTGGTTCGTCTTCCCGGCCAACGTGGACGTAGACCTCCCGGAGGTGTTCGCCGAGAACACGGTCATCCCGGAGGACCCGATCGCGATGGACCCGGCGGAGATCGAGCAGAACCGGGAGACGTGGCTGGACCAGTGGCGCGACATCGTGACACCGTGAAACACCCGACGGTCGAATGACCTCACGCCGCGCCGTCTGGGCGGCCGCCGCGCTGCCCCTGCTCTTCATCGGGTACTTCTTCCTGTACCCGCTGGCTCGGATCCTGTGGCTCGGCATCTCCGAGCTGCAGGTCGCCGACCTGCTCGGCGAGCGGCGGATCGCCCGGGTGGCGTGGTTCACGCTCTGGCAGGCGGCGGCATCCACCGGCCTCACTCTCTTGGTGGCCGCTCCGCTCACATGGGCGGTGTCTCGGTTCGAGTTCCCGGGGAGACGGCTGGCGCAGGCGCTGGTCATCGTGCCGTTCGTCCTGCCCACAGTGGTGGTGGGGACCGCCTTCGCCGCCCTCGGTTGGCGAGACTCGGTGGGGGCGATCCTCGCCGCCCATGTCTTCTACAACGTGGCGGTGGTGGTACGCACCGTCGGCGGGATGTGGGCGCGGCTCGACCGCAAGGTGGAGGAGGCGGCGGCGATGCTCGGGGCCTCGCCGTGGCGGGTCTTCCGCACCGTCACCTTCCCCATCCTCCGGCCCGCCGTGATCGCTGCGGCGTCGATCGTCTTCCTGTTCACGTTCACGTCGTTCGGGACGGTCCTGATCCTCGGGGGCTTCCGATACTCCACGGTCGAGGTCGAGATCTACCGCCAGGCGGTGACGCTCTTCGACCTGCCGATGGCGGCGGCTCTGTCCATCGGGCAGATGATCGCGGTGACGGCCCTTTTGACTCTGTACGCCCGTCGCCAGGAACGGACGGCGTCACCGCTGGTGCTCGCTCCGGAGACTTCGACTCGCCGACACCCCGAGGGACGCACCGCTGTGGCTGTTGCCGTCTCCGTGGTGGCGAGCCTCGTCGCATTGGCCATCCCCCCGTCGGTGCTGGTCGCCCGGGCTGCGGCCGATGGCGGATTCCGACGCCTCTTCGTCGATGAACCCGTCCTGGGCCGTCCGATCGAGGCCGTGCCCACTTCGTTCTCGTTCGCCATCGTTGCCACCGTCATCGCGGTCGTGGTGGGGATATGCGCCGCCTACGTGATATCACGCCGCGGCAGCCGCCTCTCGCAGTGGTTCGACGTCGTGCTGATGCTCCCGCTCGGCACGTCGGCGGTGACGATCGGCTTCGGGTTCCTCATCGCCCTGGACTGGCCCATCGACCTGCGCGCCACAGTGGCGTTGGTGCCCCTCGCCCACGCCCTCGTCGCAGTGCCGTTCGTGGTCCGGGCCACGGTTCCGCTGATGCGATCCATCCACCCGTCAGTGCGGGAGGCAGCGGCGATGCTCGGAGCGTCCCCGGCCCGGGTGTTCCGCTACATCGACCTGCCGATCGTCGCCCGGGCGGCGCTCGTGGGAGCGGGATTCGCCTTCGTGGTCAGCCTCGGAGAGTTCGGAGCCACCGCTTTCATCGCCCGGCCCAACACCGTGACGATCCCGGTGATGATCTTTCGGCTCCTGGGCCGACCGGGGCTGGGGAACTTCGCCGCCGCCATGGCGCTGGCGACGGTCCTGGGGGCGATCACCGCCGCTGCCATCATGGTGATGGACCGCTTCCGCTCGACCGACCTGGGGACGTTCTAGTGCTGACCGTCGACGACGTCACCGTTCGTTTCGGAGACCTCCGTGCCGTGGACGGCGCCAGCCTGGAGGTGGGCGACGGCGAACGCGTCGCGATCCTCGGGCCCAGCGGATCGGGCAAGTCGACTCTGCTTCGTGCGATCGGCGGCCTGGAAAAACTCGATGCCGGCCGCATCCTCTGGGACGGTGTCGACCTGGCCGGAGTGCCACCGCATCGCCGGCGCTTCGGCTTCATGTTCCAGGGATACGCCCTCTTCCCTCACATGACGGTCGGGGAGAACGTCGCCTTCGGCTTGAGGATGGAAGGCCGCCACCCGAACGAGGTCCGGTCCCGGGTCGCCGAGGTCCTCGAGTGGGTGGGGCTTTCCGGATTCGACCGGCGATCCGTCGACAACCTGTCCGGCGGAGAACAGCAGAGGGTGGCGCTGGCCCGGACCCTCGCTCCCGACCCCCGCCTCGTGATGCTCGACGAGCCGCTCGGTGCTCTCGATCGAGCCCTGAGGGAGAGACTGATCGTCGAAATGACCGACCTGTTGGACCGGGCCGGAACCACGGCCTTGTACGTCACCCACGACCACGACGAGGCGGCCCACTTCGCCCACCGCATCGCCCTCATGCGGAAGGGACGGATCGTCCAGGTCGGAAAGATGGAGGAGCTGCGCCGCAACCCGGTCGACGAGTGGGTGGCGGACTTCCTCGGCTAGGTCAGAGGGTGGGAGCGGGAGCGCCCGAGACCAGCGCCGCCACATGGGAGGGCTCGACGTTGGCTCCGCTCACAACGAGCACGACCGGGCCCGCCGTCGATCCCGGCTCCCGGCCGAGAAGGGCGGCGATTCCCACCGCGGCACCGCCTTCGACGACCAGGCGGTGGTGATCGAAGAGGAATCGCATCGCCTCCCAGATCTCGCCCTCATCGACCAACACGAACTCCTCCACCAGGCGGCGGACCAGGTCGAACGTGAAGCGGTTGTCGAGCTCGATCCCGCCTCGCAGGGAGTCGGCCAGCGTCTCTTCTTCTGGCAGGTCGATGGGATGTCCCGCTCGGAGGCTGCGGTACATGACCGGGGCCCGCGTCATCGACACCCCGACAGCCCGCGCCGCGGGGACGAACTGGCGGAGCCCTTCGGCGATACCCGACAGGAGACCGCCCCCCGACAGGGGGACGAAGACCGTGGCGACGTTGGGAAGGTCATCGGCGATCTCGGAGGCGATCGTTCCTTGACCGGCGATCACCTCCGGATCGTCGAACGGGTGGATGAAGGCGCCGCCCTCGACCTCGACGATCTCGAAGGCTCGCTGCATCGCCTCGGTTTGAGAGCTTCCTGCCACTTCCACCCGGGCCCCGAGATCCCGCAGAGCGGCGACCTTCCCGGGTGGGACGCCGTCGGAGAGACACACGGTGGCGTCGATGCCCAGTCGACGGGCAACGTAGGCGACGGCGCGGCCGTGGTTGCCGGTCGACACGGTGACCACGCCGGAGGCACGGGTGGCGTCGGGCAGCGACAGGATCTTGGAGGCAGCGCCGCGCAGCTTGAAGGCCCCGGTGGGTTGGGTGGTCTCCAGCTTGAGATAGACGTCGGTTCCAGCTCGCTCGCTGAGAGGCAGCGACGGGACGAGCGGGGTCCGCACGGCGATGCCCTCGATGCGCCGCCGCGCTCCGGCGATGTCGATTTCAGGTGTCGATGACATCACCGACTCCCCGGGCCCGGGCGCGTCCCACCGCCAGTGTCGCGATCGCGGTGTCCTGTGCCCCGGTGCCCGTCAGGTCGCAGATCGTGACTGCATGCGCCGACGGCCTCCCCGGATGGTCCCCGGAAACGATCTGTCCCAGCTCCACCAGGCGGGAGGAGTCGAATCCCTCCGCCGCCGCGGCGCGAGCTTCCCCGAGGCGCAGACTCTGGGAGACCGAGTCGACCACGACCACGTCGGCCGCCTCCAGGACCCCGCTTCCCAACTCCCGCTTGTGCTCGGCGTCGGACCCGACTGCCGTGATGTGGAGACCCGGATGCAGGTCGTCGACCGCGACGAGACCTTCGGTCGAGGGCGTGGCGGTGATCACGACGTCGGACGATGCCACCGCTTCGTGCACCGACACCGCCACGTCGGCGCCGATCTCTTCTGCCAGCACCTTCGCCTTCTCCGGGCGGCGCGCCCACACCGTCACCGCCGCGACGTCACGCACCAGCCGGAGCGCCTCGAGCTGGTACCGGGCCTGGACCCCGGCCCCGACGATGCCGACCCTCACCGCTCCCTCGCGTGCCAGGTGGCGGGCGGCCACCGCCCCGGCCAGGGCGGTCCGGAGGTCCGTGAGGTAGCCGTTGTCGAACAGCGCAGCCGACGGGACACCGGTCCGACTGTCGAGAACCATCATGAAGCCACCCAGGCTCGGCAGCCCGAGCTCGGGATTGTCGAAGAACCCGGCCGACACCTTGATGGCGATGCCGTCGTATCCCGGCAGGTAGGCGGACTTCACGTCGATCTCTCCGTTGTGGGCCTCCACGTCGACTCGCATGATCGGCGGCATCACCGCCTCACCGCGACTGATGAGCGGATAGACAGCCTCGATGGCCGCCAACTCCTCTTCGCCGAACCCCACCAGGGAGCGGAGGACGCGCTCGGTCAGCACCGCCAGCCGTGGCATCAGATCGCAGCCAGCGCCTGTTCCAGATCGGCGATCAAGCCGTCGGCGTCCTCGACCCCGACCGAGTAGCGAATCAGCCCCTCGGGAATGCCGAGCGCCTCCCGGTCCTCCTTCGAGACCTCCACGTGGCTCGAGGTGGCCGGAGCGGCGATGATCGTCTCCACCGCCCCGAGATTGGCGGCAGCGTGGGCCCGCTGCATGGCGGGGACGAACTTGCGCACCGCCTCGAAGTCACCTTCGAGGCCGAAGCTGAGCATTCCTCCGAAGCCGCGCATCTGGCGGGCGGCCACGTCGTGGAGCGGATGCGACTCCAATCCGGGATAGTTCACGACCGTGACCGCCGGGTGCTCGGACAGGTAGCGGGCGACGGCCATGGCGTTCTCGTTCTGGCGCTGGACCCGCAAGTGGAGCGTCTTCATGCCCCGCAGCAGCAGATAGGCGGCCATCGGATGGAGAGTGGCGCCGTTGATCTCCCGATAGCGATACACCTTGGCGACGAGATCGGCCCGACCCACCACGACTCCGCCGAGGGCGTCGGCGTGTCCACCCAGGTACTTGGTGGCGGAGTGCACGACGAGGTCGGCGCCCAATTCGAGCGGACGCTGGTTGATGGGAGTGGCCACCGTGTTGTCGACGACGACGATCGCCCCGGCGTCGTGGCCGGCCCTACTGAGCCTCTCGAGGTCGAGGACCTTGAGCGTCGGATTGGTGGGAGTCTCGAGGTAGAGGAGGTCACATCCGCGGCTCAGCTCCGCTTCGATCGCCTCGTGGTCGGAGGTCTCGCACAGCGTGACCTCCACCCCGTAATGGGGCAGGTACTCGGCGAACACCTGGTTGGTGCCGCCGTAGGTGTCCTTCACCGACACGACGCGCTTGCCGGGAGCGAGCAGCGCGAAGAGGGTGTTGGAGATCGAAGCCATGCCCGTGGCCCCGGCCGTGGCCGCCTCCCCGCCCTCCAGAGCGCGGATCTTCTCTTCGAAGACGGCAACGGTGGGGTTGGAGTTGCGTCCGTAGATGTGACCGCTCTCCTCGCCGAGGGCCACGTTCATCCACTCGTCCACGTCGTCGTATCCGTACGAAACACTGTGGACCACCGGTACCTGGGTGTGCTCCCCGTGGCGGGCCCGACTCTCCCCGGCCCAGACGGCCTGGGTGCCGACACCGAGCTTCTCCTCGGGCATCTCCTCCTCCTCTCAGATCAGGGGTCGGGTCAGGTACTCGTTGAATCGGGTCAGGAGCATGATCATGTGCTTGGAGCGGATTTCGGCCATGTGGCCGGCGGCGGATCCCTCCAACGCCTCGAGCGACTCGTCGATCTCGTCGAGGAAGATCCTGACCTCGTCGTCCCAGTCCATCTCGGGCAGCAGCTGGACCCACACCCGGGAGGTCTGGCGATAGAGCCGGTCGGAGATCTGCTTCAGCGGCTCGTTGGCGATGGCGTCGAGCAGGGTCTCGTGGAGCTCGTTGTAGAGGGAGCCGAGGAGCTGGGGATCCCGTGAAGGTGCCGCTTCGAGCAGCTTCTGGCGGAGCTCTCGCAGCTTCTGGGGAATGTGCGATGGCACCGGGTTCTTCATGAAGTCGGCGATCAGCTCGGACAGCTTGATGCGGAGCGAATAGACGTCCCGCATCCGCTTGAGGTCGACGGTCGAGACCGACGTGCCGCCACCCTGACGGCGGACGACGAGACCATCGACCCGGAGCATCGTCAGGGCTTCCCGGACAGGGGTGCGGCTGACACCGAACTCTTCGGCCAGAGCTTGTTCACGCAGCGGGGCCCCGGGCGGCAGATCCAGGAGACAGATGCGGTCGCGTAGTTCCTCGTATATGGCCTCGGCGGTCAGGCGCGAGGACGTGTTGGGCATCAGCACTCGCCTTTCTGGCCTCTCTCGGGGAAGAGTATCGCATCGCGACGCAGTCGGGATCCGCTGTGTATACGAGAGGGATTCTTACCGGATTCACCCTGCATCGCCAGCGGATGCCGATTACGGTTTCTGCGGTCGATCAGGGAGGAGACCCAGTGAGTCCGAGAGCGACGACCGCAACCCGATTGGTGGCACTGTTGGCGGTCCTGGCCCTGGCACTGGCCGCCTGTGGTGGAGGAAGCGGAGGCGGTGACGACACAGCCGCCGATGGAACCTCATCGGAGACGACCGGTGACGGCGGCGGAGACAGTTCCCTAGCCGAGATGTTCCCCGATGGCGTCGTGCGCATCGGCATCGCCAACGAAGTCCCCTACGGATACGAAGGCGAGGACGGTGAGCCGACAGGCGAGGCGCCGGAACTGGCGAAGGCGATCCTCGCCGAGTTGGGGATCAACGAGGTCGAGGCGACTGTCGTCGAGTTCGGTTCCCTGATCCCGGGCCTGCTCGCCGACCAATACGACATGATCGCCGCGGGGATGTTCATCAACCCCGAACGCGCCGAGCAAGTCCTGTTCTCGGATCCCGACTACTGCGCCGACACGTCGTTCGCGGTCGCCGAGGGCAATCCCAAGGGGATCGAGACGTTCGAGTCGTTCCTCGAGTCGGATGCGATCCTCGGCGTGCTCGGAGGGGCGGTCGAAGAAACCTACGCCATCGAGACCGGCATCCCCGACGGGCAGATCTCGCGGTTCGGCGACACACCGAGCTTGGTCGACGCCCTGACGGCCGGGCGCATCGACGCCTTTGCCCTGACCGGGCCGACCGTCCAGGCCCAGGTCGCCGAGCTCGACGGATTCGAGGCGACCGAGGGCTTCATCCCGGTGATCAACGGCGAAGAGCAACTCGGCTGCGGCGCATTCGCCTTCCCACCCGACAACCAGGAGTTCCGCGACATCTTCAACGAGAAGCTGCACGAATTCCAAGAGGCCGGTCGGGTCCTCGAGATCATCGAGCAGTTCGGGTTCTCCCAAGCGGCAGTTGACGCGGCGGCCGAGCTGACCGTCGACGACCTCGTCGGCGGCGGCGACGGCTGATCGGAACTCGACCGGAAGACGCCGCCTGGGCGACATCTCCCAGGCGGCGTCTCTACCTTCGGTGACGAGGTGCTGAGCGGGAACCAGATCCAGGCACTGCTGGAAGGCGTGTGGATGACGGTCCGCGTGTTCGCACTCGCCGGGCTGTTGGGCACGGTGCTCGCCCTGCTGTTCGGGATCATGAGCCTGGCCGAGAACCGGCTGCTCCGCTGGATCTCGCGCATCTACGTCGAAGTGGCCCGCGGCGCGTCGGCGATCGTTCTTCTCTTCTACGCCGCGTTCGCCATCCCCATCATCCTCGGCATGCGGTCGGGACGGACGTTCGTGTTCACCGCAGCCGTGGTCGCCCTGGGAGTGAACATGGGCGGATACGGAGCCGAGGTGGTGCGAACAGGGATCCAGTCGGTGCCCCGAGGCCAGACTGAGGCCGCCACCGCCCTCAATCTGCGGTTCCGCGACCGACTGCGCCACGTCACCCTGCCCCAGGCGCTCATCGTCATGTTGCCTCCTTACGGCAACCTCAGCATCGAGGTGTTGAAGGCCACCGCGCTCGTTTCCCTCGTCGGATTGGCCGACCTGACCGCCGAGGCACAGAACCTTCGGGTGCAGAGGGCCGTTTCGGGCTCGCGCGCCGCGACGTCGCTCGCCATCTTCGGGACGGCACTGGTCTTCTATTTCGTCATGGCCCAGTTGCTGGCGGTGTTCTTCCGCTGGCTGGAGCGACGCCTGGCGGGCGACTGGTACAGGGGGCGGTCGTGAGCGCTTTCGCCCAGGTCGCCTTCTCGTGGGACTGGGACTACGCCCTCCGTGTCCTTCCCGACATCGCCCGAGGTCTGTGGCAGACGATCCTCGCCACCTTGGTCGGCATCTCGATCGGGATGGTCCTCGGCTTGCTCCTCGCCCTGCTCAGGCGCTCCCGGGTCCGGGTGATCCGATGGCCCACCATCGCCTTCATCGAGTTCGTGCGATCCACGCCACTTCTCGTCCAGCTGTTCTTCATTTTCTTCGTTTTCCCGGGCTTCGGGCTGGTCCTGTCGCCCTTCGTGACCCTGGTGGTGGGGCTGGGCATCCACTACGGCACCTACACGTCGGAGTCGTACCGAGCCGGCATCGAGAACGTCGAGCGGGGTCAATGGGAGGCCGCTACCGCCCTCAACCTCTCGGCGGCCACGACCTGGTCCCGCATCGTGCTGCCGCAGGCGATTCCGACCGTCATCCCCGCCCTGGGGAACTACCTGGTGGCGATGTTCAAGGACGCTCCCCTGGGGTTCGCGGTCGCCGCCGGGGGCATCCTCCTGGCCGCCCAATCGGAGGCGTCACGCAGCTTCCGGCCCATCGAGCCGTTCACGCTCATGGGGGTGCTGTTCTTGGCCGTGAGCATTCCGGCCGCGTTCTTCGTCCGCTACCTGGAGAGGCGATATGGCTACGAACGAGCCTGACGGCCGTCGGGACATGGTCCGACTCGAGAAGATCAACCTCTCCTTCGGAGAGAACCACGTCCTGAAGGATCTGGATCTGACGGTCGCGCCGAGCGAGAAGGTCGTGATCATCGGGCCCTCGGGCTCCGGCAAGACCACGATCCTGCGGGTGATCATGACCCTCAACCGACCCGATTCGGGATGCGTGATCATCGACGGGCGGCACCTCTACCACGAGGAGCGCAAAGGCGAACTGGTCCCGGCCCGGGAGAAGCACGTTCGGGAGGTGCGTACCGACATCAGCATGGTGTTCCAGCACTTCAACTTGTTCCCTCACCTGACGGCCCTGGAGAACCTCACCCTCGCTCCGATGAAGGTCTTGGACCTGTCCAAAGAAGAAGCGAGCGACCGAGGCTTGGAGCTCCTGAGGCGGGTCGGCTTGGGAGACAAGGCCGACCAATACCCCGGCCAGTTGTCAGGAGGCCAGAAGCAGCGGGTGGCGATCGCCCGGGCACTCGCCATGCGGCCCAAGGTGATGTTGTTCGACGAGCCCACCTCGGCGCTGGATCCGGAGTTGGTGGGTGAGGTCCTCGCCGTCATCAAGGACATCGCCCTGGAGGGGAAGACCACCATGATGCTCGTCACCCACGAGATGGGCTTCGCTCGGGAAGCCGCCGACCGAGTGCTCATGTTCGACAGCGGCAGGATCATCGAAGAGGGCACTCCCGGCCAGGTGTTGAAGAACCCGGCCCACGACCGTACGCGGGCGTTCCTACGCGCCGTCCTCTCCCACTGAGATGCCAGGCGACGCATTCGGGTTCAGTCCCGAGGAGTACGCGGCTCGTCTCGCCAAGACGAGGAAAGCGATGGACGAGAGGGGAATCGACACGCTCGTCGTGTCCGACCCCTCCAACATGGCGTGGTTGACGGGCTACGACGGATGGTCCTTCTACGTCCACCAAGCCGTGATCGTGACGTCAGACGGACAACCCCACTGGTGGGGGCGGGCCCAGGACGTCAAGGGTGCCCAGCTCACCTCCTATCTGGACGACGACCACATCCACGGCTACGCCGACGACTACGTCCAGGCGGTCGACCGTCACCCGATGCAGGATCTGGCGGGGCTCCTCCTCGGGATGGAAGCGAGGTCGGTGGGCGTGGAGATGGACAACTACTACTTCTCGGCGGCGGCCTGGGAAACCTTGCGCCGGGAGATCTCCCAGGTCCGATTTCTCGACGCCACCGGTCTCGTCAACTGGCAACGGGCGGTCAAGTCGGCCCAGGAACTGGAGTACATGCGGCGCGCTGCCCGCATCGTCGAGCGCATCCATTCTCGGATCGCCGAATTGGTCGAACCGGGGATACGGAAGAGCGAGTTGGTCGCCGAGATCCTCGCCACCGGGATTCGCGGCACCGACGAGTTCGGAGGCGACTATCCCGCCATCGTTCCCCTCCTCCCCACCGGTGAGCAAGCCTCAGCGCCTCATCTGACCTGGGACGACCGACCGCTCGAGAGCGGGGCCGGGACGTTCTTCGAGGTGGCGGGATGCTATCGGCGCTATCACGCTCCTCTGTGCCGCACAGTGTTCCTCGGCGAGCCGCCGCCCGAAGTCCGGCGGGCCGAGGAGGCACTGCTCTCCGGGTTGGAAGCGGGACTCGACGCCGCTCGGGCAGGGAATCGGGCGGGCCAGGTGGCCGAGGCTCTGATGGCGGAGCTACGGAAGGCCGGCATCGAGCGGGAGGGGCGGTGCGGGTATCCGGTGGGCTTGTCGTATCCACCCGACTGGGGCGAACGCACGATCAGCTTCCGGCCTTCTGACGGCACGATTCTCGAGCCGGACATGACGTTCCATTTCATGCCGGGCCTGTGGATGGAGGGGTGGGGACTGGAGATCACCGAGACGATCCGTATCACCGCCGACGGACCGGCGGAGACGTTGACCTCCTTCCCTCGGGAACTGATCGTGAAGGCCTGACCGGCGTGCTGGACAGGACCCTCGACATTCTCGGTCGGCTGGTGGCCTGCCCCACGGTGTCGACCCACTCCAACCTCGACCTGGTCGACTACGCCGTCGACCTGCTCGAGGCAGCCGGGGCCGCGATCCATACTTCGTTCGACTCCACCGGGAAGAAGGCCAACGTCTTCGCCACCATCGGGCCCGATGAGGGAGGTGGGGTGGTCCTCTCGGGCCACACGGACGTCGTCCCCACGGAAGGCCAGGACTGGAGCCGGGATCCGTTCTCCCTCGCGGTCGAATCGGGACGTGCCTACGGCCGGGGAACCACCGACATGAAGGGCTTCATCGCCGCGGTTCTCGCCATGGCTCCGACATTCGCCGCCGCGGGCAGATCCCGCCCGGTGCACATCGCCCTGACCTACGACGAAGAGGAAGGGTGCCACGGCGCCCGCACCATGCTCT